>JDSF01000101.1_pt1 | contig 67706 bp, 83 predicted proteins | sample 199441 | NCBI WGS metagenome assembly JDSF01 (sample SAMN02592751, study PRJNA231836) | bioreactor metagenome | isolation source: continuous culture bioreactor denitrification-DNRA | place: Germany: Bremen
AACATCCCATTGAAGGTCTAATGAGTTTAATTGAAGGAAAATAATATTTTCTTGACATTGAATAATACATAATATATTATGTATTTATTAGATACGTAATATATTATGTATTATTTTGATATGAAAGAAGTGAACTTGAAATGGAAAGTAGAAATCAACTACAAAATGGTATATTTGCCCATATTTTTAAATTATCCAATATATTACAAGTATATTTGGATCGAACGCTTATGGAAGATGGATTAACATCAAAGCAAATGTTTTTTGATGATTGTTATCGACAGCTTTGGTGAAGCTAATCCAACATTTAAAGAAGCAGCAGAAAGAAGTGGCAGCTCCTATCAGAATATTAAACAGATTGGTTTAAAACTTCAGAAACAGCACTATGTAACCATAATCGATGACCCTAAAGATAAGCGAGCAAAACGGTTAGTCTTGACTGATAAAGCAAAGACATATTGGAAAGAGAGAAATCTAAAAGATATAGCAGAAATGGATAAGTTATATAAAAGATTTGAACAAAAGGAACTTGAGTTATTCTTTGATTACATAAATCGATTGTTAAATGGTATTGAAGAATTAAGTGCTGAAATGGAGATGGAAAAGAAATGAAATTAACATGTATAGTAATTGTTCTGATTATACTTATTATGACTTATAGATATTATGGTGGTACGCATAGAACTTACAAGAAAAAATGTATCTAGAGCATTAACGGCTAGTGCAGTCAGTAATCCACCGATTATCGTAGATGAAGATCTTCTAGGGTTACCTGTAGTGATTCAAAACTATTTAAGATATGTTGGTGTTGTTGGCAAAAAAAAGAGTAATCAATTTTTTCATTCAGATTGATGGAGAAATGCGACTCGATAAAGAAAAAGAGTGGGCATCAATAAAGGCTGACCAAACAACTTTTTTAGATCAAAATATACGATTGTTTTATATGATAATGAATTATAAAGGCATTCCCATTAATGGTTTGCATCATTTTGAAAAGGGTGAAGCCAGTATGGTAATAAAAAATCCTGGATCTTATCAAAGTAGCAGATAATCGAGGAGAAATAATGAATAAAGCTGAGACGGTGACATTTTTCAATGACCTGTGTATATTTAACCCTTCAGCTCTGATTGATGCTAATATCACTTGGGAAGAAATAGATGAGTTATCCGTGAGGGCTCATTATACCAATGAGGGTATTACAGTTACTGCTGAACTATTTTTTAATAAAGAAGGACAACTAATTAATTTCATATCGGATGATCGATACGAAGTTCATTCTAATAATGAATATGAACAAATAAGATGGTCGACACCTGTTAGTGGTTACAGAAATTTTAACGGCTATAACTTAGCCTCTAGGGGTGAAGGGATTTGGCATTATGAAGAAGGTGATTTTTGTTATATAAAGATGAATATTAAAAATGTACATTATGGAAGTCAGTAAAATATTATTGCATCTTTGGTAATATACATTTTTTTTAATTGGGTTTTACCTATTAAGGTGTTGAAAAATGCTATTAATTTTTTTTGGTAATCATTACGATTAATAAAGGCTACTTCCTCAATTGGAAATAGCCTTTCTAAACGAATTGTACTTATGAATAGTTAATGTTGTTGATTTATAATGGTCAATAGTGTCTTTACCAATATATAACTGTGGACAGGAAAAAAATTTAACACGATAAGATAAATAAAAAAAAGGGGGGGGAATATCTAATGAAGAATGAGCAAATAGAAACAAGTGATAAACGGAAAGGCTTATTACCTTTAATGATCACTATATTGGTTATTTTATTCTTATTTAAACCTATTAAAGTTATGAACTATAGGAATGTAAATAAAATAATCATCACAAATGAAGCTGAAAAACAGCAAGAACCATTAATCCTAACTCATGATGACCTTATCAAATTTAAAGAATTGATAGGGCAATACACCATACTAACGATGAGCCCAACTGGACGTTATAAACTTCTATCTAATTTGCGTATCGATTTTTATAAGGATAATTATAAGAAGTATAGTATGCACTTATTTTCTAGCAGCAATGGTATGGAGGGTTCTTACATAATGTTAGATTATCATGTAATGGGATATGATATGCCAGACAATGTTATTAAAGCACTCGAAGACCTTTTACATACATATGATTTTTCGTTAGACACCTATTAAAATCTAATCTCTATAATATGGAGCAATGTTATATGGGGAATTTAGATAGATTTGAATTAAGGTGATAACAAATAAAGGAGCAAGCATATGGAATTAATAACCCCAGAGAGATTTAGGGAATTTAGAAATAAAACAATACTTGTTGGAATAACTTATTTGCATGAAGATGAAAGTATAAGTCATAGAGTTCAATTTGCGGGGGTTATTACAAACCTTGATAGTAGAGGGTTAGTTATAAATAAGAATATTGATGGGGAAGAATTTTGTGTTCCAGCAGATGATTCAGCCATCGAATATGCCTCAGAAGGCAAGTATACCCTAAAAAAAACAACTGGTGAAGTAATCATTAATCCTGATTATTTGACTACCTGGACAATATACCTTAAGGAGAGATAGAGACTTGTTTAATAGCAGGATTGTGATTTCAAAAATATCAAACCAAGCAAATCCATGTCCAAAGTCCTTTGATCAACCAAAAAGTGACGTTAACTCTGAATAGAAGTTAAGAAAATTATTTGCTAGGTCTCGAGACACCGATAACCCCTTGGTACAGATTCCTCTGTACCAATATCAGTCAACAATCCTTTTGCCTTATTCGTAGGCATGGTATATCTCTGGTTTAGGTAACGAATAGCGGCACCTAGTTCTCCATCCGGACCGCCGTACTGAGTGACTAACAACCCAGCCATTCTTAGATCTTTACGTTTAACATTAACAGGATATTCTAATCTCTTTTCATACAACCACATTTATGCATTCCCCCTTTTATTCATGTTCCCATGGCCAAGGTCCTTCTAACCATTCCCATGGATATTTACTTGGACTCATACCAAAGTTAACGAGTGGACCTACGCTCATTTCATACATATTACGTTTCTTTTCATATTGACATTGAATAGCATTGTAATCCGATAGTGCTTTTTTATTATCGGGATGTGTATCCAAATAAAGATTAAGGTCAAGGGCTGCAAAACCTAGTTTCTGAATTTCACGCATAAGTTTAGGATTATACATTAGTAAGAACACCTCCGATTATAGTGGCCTGGTTGGTATAAGTTAGGAAACATACTGCCTCGACGGAAGCCTTCATCCAATGGTACTAGTCCTACGTATGGTTGATTGCGAATATACGCTGTTGCGAGTGGTATATCAGGACATGGTTCTTCTGGCATGACCTTTTCTGGTTTGTGACGAGCAGGTTGTTCAGGACGCATAGGGTTCTGATTGTCATACATATTTCTCATGAATAACTCCTTAAATTATATCTCTAACATTACCATATGTTTGGGCCAAGATTATGGTGTTTTTCCAAGTGAAAAAAATAAAAATTTTCCATGCTATTCATGATAATAAAAATGGCGAAATTGTGAGGGGGTGTGTCCTGTTAGCTTTTTAAATTGTTTGGAAAAAAAACTATAGGAGTCAGGATAACCTAATTCCATAGCAATTTCTTTAATGGATAATTTGCCTGATGATAACATCTTTTGAGCTACATTGATGCGACGATTGAGGATATAATTGCCTGGTGAAATACGGTATTGTTTGGTAAAAAAGTTTTCTAAACTTCTCATAGCCCATATTGACATAAGCCGCCACATCTTCCACACTAAGGCGGTGTGTGATATTGGACTCTATATATTGAATGCTCATAGCTAAAATGTTCATCTCATCTGTAGTGGTTTGTTTTATCCGATCCATATAAGTGGCTTTTGCAATGATAGCAGTGGCTTCACTAAGGAGTAAGGGAAGCTCGAAGCGCTTCGCTGTTCCTAATCGAGCATGATATGCAAGTATTTGGTGAATCAGTTCAAAGTCATGTCCAGGTGATAGAACAGGTTTATCTGGCGAAAAAACATAAATCTCCGCAAAACTGCGAAATACATGAGAACCTATGGACAGATAGAGTTCACTCCAATCATCAGATGTAATGATGGTACTATGCTTTTTGTGTGGAAAACGCTGAATAAAATCACCAGGCTTAATGTTCTTTTCCTCACCTTCAGCCGTTTTATAAATACCTTCCCCTGATAAAATGAATATACCATGGTACTCATTGGGCGTGTAATTATAATGGGATCCTGATGCAGTATTTTTTCTCACATAGCCACTAAATAATATACCTAGTGAAGGATCATCACTTAATGTACGATGATGCGATTCATTCTTTTTGAACTTATTATAGACGATTTCAGCTATATTCATTTTACTCATCCTTATATATATTGAACTTAACATGTGATACATCCATTTATATTAAGTTCAATATATTTACCTTTATTTTATAAGTTTAATCGCTTTAATTAATTGATGGCATTATATCAATTATTTAACTTATATAACGATTGTTTTTGATTTAAATATTGTATCACAATCAGAGAAAAAATCCATACCATATTTGACATATTAAATACCAATATAAACATTTTTTTTATAGGGTAAATATTCGTATAATGCTGTTATCATAATAAGTCATTTGCGAGGTGAGGATAATGAGTTCCTTTGTATTAAGTATGTTCAAAAGAAAAAGTTACCGCCACATGGCGGATAAAAACGATTCATTACATAGAAGTAGACAGTATTTTATATTAGAGGGTGTTACAGGAATAGGACAATTTTCATTGACATCAGGAGCTTTTTTAGCTGGATTTATACATATGTTAAAAGGGTCAGATCAGATTAATGGTATGATAGCTGTTATACCAGCTATGGCAGGAATATTTCAGATTTTTTCTTCATTAATTTTTGAGAAAATGGCCAAACGAAAGAACACCATGGTTAGGATGGCAATTGGGCTTCGAATTATATTGGCTATGGTTTATTTTATTCCCATGATCATGATGCCATTAGGTCTTGGTCTAGAAGCTTTTGTATTATGTTTTATCGTTGCGTATACGATTAATGCGTTGAATACACCAGCTCTTGTGAATTGGCTAGTAGAATTAACACCCCTATCTATAAGAGGGCAGTATTTAGCTATAGAGAGAAAATATCTCTCCTTGTGATAGCTTTTCTCACGATTGGTCTTGGTAAAGTATTGGATTATTCAAGAGATGCAGGCAATGAAATGATAGGATTTGGTATTGTTGGTGTGGTGATTGTGATGTTTAGTATCTTGAATATCTATGCTCTGCTACATATTCAAGAACAAGGAGAACACGTTACTAATCATTACAAACTAAAAGAGGTGATTACAACCCCCCATTAAAAGTCCTTCCTTTAAAAGAATTATTCTGTTATTTATTATATGGAATTTTGCACTTCAGGTAGGAGGACCATTCATTACGGTATATATGGTAACGCACCTACAATTAAAATATACCTATATGATGAGTTTATCCGTACTTGCAACATTAGTTAGAGTAGCTATATCAGGATTTTGGGGAAGAATGGCAGATAAGAAATCTTGGTTTTTAAGTACAAAATATTCAGTGGGTATCCTTGCTGTGGTACATTTTTCATGGGGATTCGTCACCAGTGGTAATTATCAAGTTCTTGTGCCAATCCTTCATGTATGTTCGGGTATAGCATGGGGAGGAATAGGTATTTCCCTATTTAACATACAATTTCTATTCGCAAAAAAAAGAAGGCAGAACCATGTATATTGGTCTCAATGCTGCCATCGGAGGTATAGCTAGTGGTATAGCTGTATGGATTGGTGGACAGATTATTAAATTATTGGAAAACAGTAGCTTTATGCTTTTTAATATTCCTATTAGCAATTTGCAGATAACCTTCTTTTTTATCAGGAATACTGTTACTATTGTGTCCTATCTTTGTTAAGTTGTTCATTGAGACACAACAAGTGGAGCAGGAAGATAGCTAATAAGTATAAAAGGTATACATCCATGACAGAGTGATAGAATGTCGAGATGTATACCTTTTTAGAATGCTTATTATAACTGAATATCAGCTGGTTTTAAACTATAAATCATATCTTTCCGTTCAACAATAATCTGAGCTTTAACACAGGTATCAGGATCTTCTTTGAGTTTCGTAATGAGTTCCCTTGTTGGATTAATGGCTACAGGGTTGGCAACTGATTTTAACATAGAGAAATCACCAGCAGTATCCCCATAAGCATAAGACTTAGATAGGTCAATATGGTATTTCTCTACGAGTGCGTCGATAGCAAGTTTTTTGTTTCTACTATCCCACATGGGGTTCACATCTCCTGTATAAGTATCGTTGTCATCTGTCATATACTTGGAACCAATATAATCATGAAAACCATGTTTAATAGACATGGCACGTACCAGTTCAAAAGGTGAACCAGAAATTGTAATGACTTTGTGACCTTGCTCAATATGCCATTTGATTTTATCTCGTGTAAACGTATAAACACGATCACCTTTTTGTTCGATGACTTTTCCAGCAATAAATTCGATTTGAGTTCTATGGAGACCCTTAATAGCATCTGTATAGATTTCTGCCATTTTTAGAAGATAATCGTCATAGTTGCCAATACGTTTATCCCACTTTACGTATTTTTCTCTTACTTCATTGTACCAACGTTGCTGGTCAATAATCTCTGATTTAATAAGTTTCTTAAAAATTTCTGTGATTAACCCTTCGCGATAGAGTGTACCGTCTATATCAAAAAATGCACCAATCATATTGTCACCTCATTAGTCGTATTTTTAGTTATGCCAAGAAGTAGGGAACATACTTCTCTTGCCCTCTTATAAGAAAGTCCTTGAATTTAGCATATGAAATAGAAGCATTTTCATATGCGTTAAGGATACTTTCTTGTTGTTAGTATATGTGTTTCAGGTTCTATTCATAAATCTTTATATCTATTATACATTATTTTAAACAAAATTGGACTTTTAAATGATAATTAAAAACAAGGTGATATGCTATAATGTAGATACGTTATATAAAAGGAGTGGAAGTATGAACATACATTATCATTTAGTTGGCCTAGGTTATATAGGAAAAATTCATCTCATGGCTATGAACAATTTTCATATGGTGAACATGCCTTTAGAAAGTGGATTGATACGCGAACAACTTATAACAAGAAATCCACAAAAAATAGATGAGAGCCTACAATCTGGATTAGGATTCAAAAAAGGTTATTAAGTATGAAGAGTTGTCTTATGATCAACAAGTTATCAATCTAGTGGATATATGTAATCCTAATGTGTACCATCATGACCTTCTCATTCATGCTATCGACAATCAAGCACATGTCTATTGTGAGAAACCACTGACCATGAATGGACTCGAAACAAAAGATGTCGTTAAACACTATGAAAAAGGACAATCCAAAATTCAGTTGTGCTACACCATGCGCTATTTGCCAGCTTTTGCTAAGGCAAGAGCAGCCATTAAGAATGATGCTATAGGAGCGATTACCAGTTTTCGTATCGAATATTACCATTCATCTTATCTAAATCCAGACAAGCCTTATGCATGGCGTTTAGATGAACATATGAGTGGAGGAGGAGCATTATTTGACCTTGGAAGTCACGCTTTTGACATATTGCAATTTCTTGTTGCTCCAGTAAAAGAAGTCTTAGCTTATTCAGATACAGTCATCAAAACAAGGAAAGATCAAGGGGGTGTTGTGCACCCTGTAACAGTAGACGATTGGTCTTTGATACATGTGTTGACAGAGGATGATGTTAGAGGAACAGTAGAAGTGTCAAGAATAGCTGCAGGTGACGAGGGTATTCGTGTACGTCTATATGGCACAAAAGGTTCTCTTATGGTAGATGTTTTTCATAATCCTTATGATGTGGTGTACCACAACCTATTAGGGCAACAATGCCATTTAGATGAGCCATATTATATGAATGATGCATATTATCAGCATGTAACAGAGTTTTATCCTACAGAGAAGCTGTCAGGGGGCTTTTTCTTAGATTCTCATATGGCTTCTTTAGCATCATTTATATCGCAAATTGAAGAGGATGACATCATCGAAGGCGTGCCTAGTCTGCAAGCATGTCAATCCATAGAAGGGATTTTAAGTGCGTGTAATAAATCCATTAAAACAGGAAGAAATGAAAAAAATAGAAAATTAATAAGAAAATAGTAGGACGTATTGCTCATAAATACTCTATAACTAAATACTTATGTGTCAAAGTTTGACATTATATGGAAAATACTCTATAATTTTTGGTGATTTGAAAAACAGATTCAGGGAGGAAATTATGAGTATTATATTAGGACTGGTATCATTAATTGTTGCTGTAGCAATATCTATAGCAGCAACTGTTTTTTTTGAATTTTGAAGTGCTTCATTTTTCGATTATGTTTATCATTCCCATCGGTGCCTTAATTATTGGGGGGGATCTGTGGTTATGGTTATTTCAAAGGTCTCGTACTGTCTAATAAAGCCATTAAGGGTTCTCATTACCTTATCGCATTAGTTATGGGGATTATTTGTCTTGGTGTTATTAAGTACGGTACGTATCAATTAACATGCATTAATCCTGAAACGTATGATATTGAGTACACCCTTAATGGAGACCATATTAGTAATTATGAATTACCAGAATATGGTAAAATGACATTTATGAATTTTAATCGCTATTTAATTGAGACAACACCAATATCTTTTAGTCTACGTAGAAAACAAGTTGCTGAGGTATCCAATAAGACATTAAGTTGGGTTTTAGCTATTGTTGACTATTTAGGTGTTATCATGGGATGTTTAGTGGCATCTAGTTTTGCCACAGGTGATCGAACCTATTGTGAAAAAATGCAAAAGGTACATGAAAAGAAAACATATATTTAACATACCAAAAGAAGATGGTGAAGGGTTTTTCATTGCTTTAGAGACATTATTAGCAGAAAGTATGCCTACTGAAACCCTCAAGAATCTTGAACAACGATTTAACAAAAATGCCAAAGAATATTATAAGTGTTATCTATCCTATTGTGAATCCTGTAAAAAAACTACTTTGGATATTACCCTATTAGAAAAAGTAGCCCATAATAAATATAGAGAAAATAAAGAGTTTGAATATAAGAAGAATATTGATTACAATTTAATAAAAGCCTATACGGATAAAAAATGTAGGTTAACCAATATATAGGACTATAAAAGTAGAATTAAGAGATTTCTATTAAGGATTAGAGCAAACTAGGCTTTAATCCTTTTTGTGTATAGGAAAGCGTTAGGAAATTAAGGTAGTAGATTAAAAAAAATATGGAGTAGCAACTTATGACTTTTTTTCAATATAGTATAATAAGTCAACCATCAAGAGAAAAGAAAAAAGAAGTAAGGGGTTGGATTCATGAAAATAGGATTTCCTGTACCAGCTGAGGGAAGAGGAGGAACAAAAACGTGGATGATGGCATTTAGAGATTATTGTATTTCTAAAGGTCACCAGGTATTTTGTCAGCGACCAGATGTGGATGTGGATGTTTTTATAACATTGGCAAATTTTGCTTCTTATGAGATGCTGGAAAATCTAATAGCTAAAAAAACGAAAATAATATATCGTATGGACGGCATTTTTTTTTGATTATTTTATTGAAGTACAATCAAGGAGAAAACAGTTTAATGATCGAGTGGCTGCCGCTATAATGAATGCGGATAAAGTAATCTATCAGAGCTATTTTTCTAAAGAAGTGGCTAGCCAGATTGTGGATGTAAATAAAGTCCCTGGGACAGTAATCTATAATGGAGCAGACACGCAACGTTTTAAGCCAGAAGGTCCAATGCTAGAACGACCAAAAGATAAGAAAATAGTTATGTCTATCGCTTATTGGGGACCCGAATTGTTGGCTCATTATAGTATCAGGCAATTTATTGACATTGCTAGGTGTTTTGTTCATCATAAGGATATTGAATTTTGGATTCTAGGAGAAGCCTACCCAGAAGATGAAGCGAGTATCATAAAAGCTAATTTACCCAATATCACTAGGATGAATCTCCATGAGAAGGTTCATAGAAATAATATGCCAGAATATATTCGTACTGCAGATATCATCATGCACCTAAGGCCCAATGATGCCTGTTCCAATCTAATTATTGAAGCCATGAATGTAGGTAAGCCTGTTGTTGGTTTGGACTTGGGGAGTACTCCAGAGCTTCTTGGCGATGCAGGGCTCAGATGTGAATCGGAACCATCTTTTGAACATTTTCCTAAGATTAACCCCATGAGTATGTATGAACAGATCATAAAAACCTTCAACAACTATGAATTTTATAAAGAAAAGATAATAGAACGTAGTAAAATGTTTACTTTTGAAAAAATGTCCCAAGCCTACTTAAAAGAAATTGAAAACGTTGTAGGAAATAAATAATGGTTAATTCATAAAAAGTAAGTTTGACTAAATTACTTGTTGTGGATTAACAATAATAGTGAGGTTACTGCAATGAAAATTAAATTTTTTATATCGGATAATGATCTAGCACCTACGACTGTTTCAGCTAAATTAATTATAGAATGTCTAATAAGTCGTGGTTATGATGTGGAAAAAATAAAGGATACCCAGAGAAAGTATGAACTGTTAAAAAAGCCCGATTATGATATGATTATCTTCCAAAAGAAGATATATAGTGGACATACGTATGAACATGTCAAGCATCTTAAGGGGAAGGTCAAGCTGGTTTATGTTGATGATGACTTTCTAGGAATGAACGATGCCCATCATGTTCAGACTCTCAATAATGCAGATTTAATTCTAGTAGGTAACAAACAACATCAGGCGTTAATGAGAAACTATGTCCATGTGCCTGTAGAGACATTCACTTCGATATTGGATTTTCATAATTATCCATATAAGGCTTATGAAACAAGACACAATGAACCGCTCATTATTAGCTGGCAACAGAGTCTAGCAGACGTTTATATTGATGATTTATTAAGTATCAAAGATGTTCTTATTGACTTGCATAATAAGTATCATATAGCTTTACACCTATATGGTTGGCATGAAGGTAAACATTATAATGTACCGGATAAGCGTCCTATTATTAAGAGCCTTTTACCCTTTGCTAAGTGCATTTCTTTTCAACCTTATGAAAATTATATCAAGAGCATCGTACCAGATATTGCTAAGTCGGATATAGGTATTGTGCCCTACATGAATATATCTGCTCGTTATGGGAAATCTGGCTTTGCATTAAAAAGAACTTTGTTGTTAGGGGTACCAGTAGTGGTATCTGATATAGGTGTTCATAAAGAGTTGATTAGGGATGGTTATAATGGGTATATAGCAAAAAACGTAGAAGAATGGTATGAAAAACTAGAAAACCTTATTACACAAGAAGCTTTGAGACAACAATATTCTTTAAAATCAAGAGAATTAATGGAAAACATGTTCAGTTATGACCAATGCACAGATATCTTCATACAAGCTATCAGAAAACATATCCCAACCTTTAAAACAAGCAATTTATAAATAAGTAATAGATGAGAAACACATGCAAATGGATGAATTTATAGTCTTAAGCTTGACAGTAGTAAATAGGTGTTATTATAATAAGGGTAAAAGAAGAGAATATCTTTATTAGGTGTTGATAACATGAATATGAAATTTGAAATAGATAAGAAAAAAAATAATCCCTATATACCGACAGATTATTGAGCAGATTACGACTCAGATTAATCAAGGTGCACTAAAAGCTGGTGATAAGTTACCAACTGAAAGAGATTTAGCAACTGAACTTAATATCTCAAGAGGCACCATTACAAAAGCTTATGGTGAGCTTGAGCGTAATGATATCATTAAAGTGATTAGGGGAAGTGGAAGTTTTGTGGCTAAGGAGCAGGATGTCCTTGATAAAGGTCGCAAAGAAAGAGCTATTTCTCTTATTAATAAAACCATAAAAGAATTAGAAAATATGCAATTCTCATTTCATGAAATGAAGATTTTTTTTGACCTTATGGTCATGGAAAGAGAAAAACAACTTGAAGGTATACCTATTGCCACAGTGGATTGTAACCCTGAAGCGTTGACCATCTTTAAAAATCAAATAGGCTATATCTCGAAAGTAGAGATAACCAGATTTTTATTAGATGATTTAGTGAAGTTACCCGATATACCTAAGGTCTTTGAACCTTATCGCTTAATTATTACCACTTCTAATCACTATGACGAGCTTATTCAGTTACTTCCTGAGCAGAAAGATAAAATCGTAAAAGCAGCCGTATCTCCCAGCCAACAGACTATTATTGATATTGCTAAAATTAGTAGCGGTGAAAGAATCGGAATACTATGTTATACAGATAGGTTCTATGAAATTATAAGGGAAACATTATTATCATTTGGTATTGGTGAACAACAATTCGCCTATGCTAAGGTAGAAGGGGTGAATGAGGAAGCTATTGAAGCCTTTTTACAAGATAAGAAATATCTCATGTTACCAGCTGATTCCAATATTAACCATCGCTATAGTCAAGCCATTATAAGTTTTAAAAAATAATGGAGGGAAAACTATTTATTTTGAATATCAGATACAGCGCGGTACACTTATCTATATTGAAGAATTGATCTATCATATCATTAATAAAAGTAAAGAGGAACGCTAGTTTGTAAAAAAAATTACTAAATAGAGTTGATTTATTCAAGGATATTTGTTATAATTTGATTAAATAATTGAATTAAAGAGAGATTACACAACGGCGTGTAACCTGAAAGAGCGATGATGCTCGCATAAAAACGATATAGGATAACGTTTTTGGCGAGCTTTTTTATTTTGTATAAAACGATGAAATGTACTACAAAATAAAATAGAGTATATAAGTTGAATTAAATAATGACGATAAAACCAGTTAAGAATCAGCTTTGCGTATGCAAAACGATTTCTTTCCAAGTAAGAATTAACTTTATTTAGAGCCATTCGACTTATAAAATCAAGGAAAATATATTGAACTTAGGGAAATATGGATGCAAATGTTAAGTTCAATATATATAAATGGAAAGGTTGATACGATGGAGCAAGATAAACAGAGGGTAATACAAGAGTATGTACCAGGAAAACAGGTGACATTAGCTCATTTGATCGCTAATCCACAAAGAAATATTTATAAAAAAAAGATAGGACTACCTACTGAATACAGTGATGCTCTTGGAATTCTCACGATTACGCCTAGTGAAGCAGCCATCATAGCAGCAGATGTAGCAACCAAAGCTGCTGGGGTAGAGATAGGATTTGTTGATCGTTTTAGTGGTTCACTTGTTATTGTTGGTGATGTATCAAGTGTGGAATCAGCGCTGAAAGAAGTGTTAAGTGTATTGGAAAACGTGTTAGCCTTTACACCAGCTAAAATTACAAGATCATAGAGAACAGCTAAACCTAAGAATATCCACTACAGGGCATAAGTATTCGGTAGCATAGATATAGGAGTGGATTGTATGAGAAAAATTATATTAATTGGACGATCAGGAAGTGGAAAGTCAACGTTAACACAAGTCATGAACCAACAAGAAATTGAATATAAAAAAACCCAAACAATGGAATATTATAATAGTATATTAGACACACCAGGAGAGTATTTGGAAAACCCACGATTTTATAAGGCATTAATCACAGCTTCGTATGATTGTGATGTAATAGGTTTGGTTCTGGATTGTACAGATGATCGGTCTTTATATCCACCTAATTTTGCATCCATATTTAATAAACCAACTATAGGGATTATTACGAAGATAGATTTGAAGCCCGGGCAGGTAAAATGGCACGAAGAATGCTTACGTGCGGCAGGCGCTAATGAAATATTCCAAGTCAGTTCATTTAACAAAGAAGGCATTGATCATATAAAACATTATTTAGCTAACCATATATTATATAATAATTAAGATAATTGCTAATCATACAATTATCATAAGAATGTTGGAGGAGAATATAATGACAAAGAGGATAGTAATAGCCGATGATGAGCCTGTTACTAGAATGGATCTCAGCGAAATTCTAGAAGACGCTGGCTACAATGTAGTAGGATCAGCTTCTGATGGATTTGATGCCATTGAATTATGTCGTGAGTTTAAACCAGATTTAGTATTAATGGATGTTAAGATGCCATTACTCAATGGTTTAAAAGCTGCAAAGATTATTACAGAAGAACAGCTAACAAATTGTGTGATACTACTGACAGCTTATAGTGGACAAGAATTTATTGAAGAAGCCAAAAACCTTGGCGTCATGGGATACTTAGTTAAGCCTATCAATGACAGAAACTTATTACCAGCTATTGAGATAGCTTTATCTAAGAGCCAACAGATTGAAGCCATCAAAAAAGATGCTAATAAAGCTAGACAACAAGTAGAAGACCGCAAAATGATTGAAAAAGCTAAAGGCGTGCTCATTAAGAATTATGGTATATCCGAAGAAGATGCTTATAAAAAAAAGATTCGTAATCTAAGTATGAATAAAAGACGTTCCATGAAAGATATTGCCAATGCCATTATACTCAATAATCAATCATAGACAACAGCTAGTCTAATGGAGTGATACTTATGATAGAAAAAAAACTATGTAAAAAAACACACGGATTTATCTGCATTAGATATTGAGAAACTGATACAAACATCTAGAATGCTCCCCATGATTGCAGATCTTGTAAGAGCAGATGTTTTTATTGATTGTCTCATTAAAGATTCTGATGTGGCCATTGTTGTTGCAGAAGCAAAACCTTCTATTGGGAAGTCCATGTATGAGTCTTCAGTTGTTGGACAACTGGCTTATCGGGTGAATGAACCAGCCGCCCTAAGAACTTTAGAAGTGGGTATGGCAACACGTGATCTAAAAGCCATTACCCAAGAGAATAAAACAGTTATTCAAAATACCATACCTATTAAGAATGATAGTAACCTAGTCATTGGGGTATTGATCATGGAAAAAGATGTGACCCAACATCTTGCTCAGTCCAGACAGATGGAAATTCTATCGGAGACAACGGAGCAGTTAAGCGAAACCCTCTTGAGCTTCAAAGAACAAGAAAATAACATTACGCACCATATCAATGAAGCTATTATTATCTTTAATGAGAAGAAAGTAGCGACTTATGCTAATCCAGGAGCAATGAAGCTCTATCGTAAGTTAGGTTATCGTGATAATATAGTGGGTATGAGTTTTGATAATCTTGTATTGGGAGGTATATCATTTGAGAAGATTATGTCAGACTCCTCATATGAGACTTGTGAAGTTATGATCGGTAACTTATGTTTACAAACGAAATATGCATTTTTTGAAGCATAAAGATAAGATTAATGGTGTGGTCATGTTTATAAAAGATAACACCGATGTAAAAGAGAAAGAAAAGGAATTGATTCTAAAGTCCGTTGCCATTAAGGAGATTCATCATCGGGTTAAGAATAATTTGCAAACCATCGCCAGTTTACTTAATCTCCAATCAAGACGTATTGATAATCAGGTGGTTAAGAAGGCATTTAACGAAAGTATTAGTCGGATATTAAGTATTGCTGTGACCCACGAGTTATTAGCACAAAAGGGAATCGACGATATTGATATTAAGATGATACTCTCTAAGTTAAAAGATACGACAGCCGTATATGGCATTTCACCAGAAAAGAGAATTCAGATTGAGGTGAAGGGGGATAGTGTTATTGTAAATTCGGATAAGGCGACTTCCATAGCGCTTGTGGTGAATGAACTTCTCCAGAATTCAGTGGATCATGCTTTTCAAGATAGAGATGATGGAAATATAGAGATTCTGATTCAAAAGGGCTCCCTTTATTCCAGCATATCGGTGATAGATAATGGTGTAGGGTTCAATAAAGAGTCTGTGAAAAGTGGACAGCTTGGGCAGAAGATTGTTGAGCAGATTGTGAAGGATAAGTTAGCGGGTCACCTGACCATAGAATCCAATCCAGATGGGACCATGACTATGTTTGATTTTAAAAGTGAATAGTAAGTACGATGAAGTGCTTAAGAAGGCGACGAAGCCAAAGAGATATTTTATTAGAAATATCTCTTTGGCTTCGTTGTTTTTTTGGAAAGGAGGTTGTGAAGTTTGGAGCAGCAAATGTTAAGTGTAGGAATTGATATTGGGACGTCAACAACACAGTTGGTGTTTAGCCAGTTAGTGATACAGAATACGGCTAATATGGTAACAATTCCATGTATTAAGATTGTGGATAAAAAGGTTGTGTACAGGAGTGATATCCATTTTACACCCTTGAGATCTGCAACGGAGATTGATGTAAATGGTGTTAGAGAATTGATTGAGGATGAGTATAAGAAAGCAGGAGTTGAACCTTCCGATGTGGATACAGGAGCCGTGATTATTACGGGGGAGACAGCTAGGAAGGAAAATGCTAGGGAAGTGCTTAAGGTCCTTAGTGGATTGGCTGGTGATTTCGTCGTAGCTACTGCTGGTCCAGCGCTAGAAGGTATTATTGCTGGTAAAGGTGCTAATGCAGCAAAGCTGTCTAAGGATAGATCCTGTACAGTAGCTAATTTGGATATTGGCGGGGGTACGACGAATATTGCAGTATTCAAGAATGGTGATGTGATTGACACAGCCTGTTTGGATATTGGTGGTCGGTTGATTAAGTTAGATGAAAAGACAGGTGAAGTCTTATATGCATCGGATAAAATTAAGCAATTGGCTAAGAGTATTGGCATTACTGTTGTAGAGGGTAGCGTACTCGTTCAGGTGGAAATTGAGCTTATTACGAAACGAATGGCACAGATATTAGGTGAAATTGTTGGCGTAAGACCTAAGACAACGTTGCTTGATGTGATGGCAACAGATCATGATCTGAGACGTGATTATGGTATTGATATTGTGACGTATTCAGGTGGTGTAGCTGATTGTGTTCATATGCAAAGTGAAGATAACCTGTATCGTTTTGGTGATATTGGTATTGTATTAGGACAGGCCATTGCAAAGAGCGGGATTGATCAGAAAGTAGAAGTATTGACTTCACAAGAGACCATTAGGGCTACGGTGATTGGAGCTGGGACCCATACGACAGATATTAGTGGAAGTACTATTACATTCGATGAGAAAGCATTACCTCTTAAGAATATACCAATATTAAAGCTTACTGAAGAGGATGAGGCTTTGCCTTTACATAGATTACATCAAGTTATTGCTGACAAGCTGAAGTGGTTTCAGTTAGAAAGTGATGGGCAACAAGTAGCCTTGGCTTTTCGGGGTCAGAGAAGTGCTAGTTTTCAGCAGATTATTGAACTGTCCCAGTGCATTATAGAAGGCATGAAAGAAATGATTAAAAAGAATGAGCCTCTTGTGATCATTGTAGAAAATGATATGGCAAAGGTTCTTGGACAAACGCTAAAAGCACATCTAAATTATAAAAAAGATGTGGTTTGTATAGATTCAGTACAGGTAGACAATGGCGACTATATCGATATTGGCCATTCGATCGCCAGTGGTAATGTTGTCCCTGTTATTGTCAAAACACTATTATTAAGTTATTAATCTGTATAAGTTGTAGCTGTTATTTTCAATTTATATAGCATACTGAAGGGAGAGAAAAGATGAGACTTAAAACAAAGCTTTTTGGAACTGTTTATCAGTTCGACAATGTAACGCAAGTGCTTGCAAGAGCCAATGAAGAAAAGTCTGGTGACAAACTAGCAGGTATTGCAGCAAGTTCAGTAACAGAAATGATTGCAGCAAAAGAAGTATTAAGTAACATGACATTAGAGAATCTTAGAAATAACCCTGTAGTGCCTTATGAACAAGATGAGGTAACGAGAATTATTCAAGATGCAGTCAATGAAAAGATATATGATAGTATCAAAAAATTGGACTGTAGCTGAGCTGAGAGAGTGGATTCTTGACCAGAACACAACAGGAGCAGATATTCGTCGTATTAGCAGAGGCTTAACCAGTGAGATGGTTGCAGCTGTGACGAAGGTTATGTCTAACTTAGACCTTGTATATGGTGCAAGTAAGATAAGAGTCATGGCTCATTGTAATACAACCATTGGACTTCCTGGTACATTAGCTTTTCGTCTTCAACCTAACCATACAACAGATGATTTAGATGGGATCATGATTTCATTATTAGAAGGTCTAAGTTATGGTGTTGGTGACGCGGTTGTTGGTCTTAACCCTGTTAATGATACAGTAGATAGCGTTAAGAACGTACTACAGATGTTTGAAGACCTTAAACAAAAGTGGGAGATACCAACCCAAAACTGTGTTCTTGCTCATGTAACAACCCAAATGGAAGCTGTTAAGAAAGGTGCTCCAGCAGATATGATTTTCCAAAGTATTGCTGGAACAGAGAAAGCCAATGAGGCATTTGGTGTTACTGGAAAGCTATTAGCTGAAGCTGAAGAACTTATGTTAAAAGAAGGTACGGCAACAGGACCAAACGTGATGTATTTTGAGACTGGACAAGGTTCAGAGTTATCATCAGAAGCACATCATGGTGTGGACCAAGTAACCCTTGAAGCTAGATGTTATGGCTTTGCTAAGAAATTCAATCCTTTCCTTGTAAATACCGTTGTTGGTTTCATTGGACCAGAGTACTTATATGATAATAAACAAGTTATTCGAGCAGGGCTTGAAGATCACTTCATGGGTAAATTATCAGGTATCCCAATGGGTGTAGACGCATGTTATACAAACCATATGAAAGCCGATCAAAATGATATCGAGAACTTAGGTGTATTATTAGCAGCTGCTGGCTGTAACTATTTTATGGGTATTCCTAATGGTGATGATATTATGCTTAACTACCAATGTACAGGTTATCATGAAGCACCATCACTTAGACAAGTACTTAATCTAAGACCGATTAAAGAGTTTGAGCAATGGTTAGAGAAAATGGGGCTATATGAAAATGGTAAGTTAACAGCAAAAGCTGGAGACGCATCTATTTTCTTAAAATAATACATAAGGAGGGATATACGTGATTTCTGAAAACCAAATTAAAAGCATTATTGAAGATATATTAAGTAAGATGGAAACGCCATCACAAGAGATAAAAGAAGCATCAGTATGTACGCCTGTTGACGATGTTGATATACCAGATATTACTGCTATAGAAACCAATAAGGTATTTAATGTACCCAGTCCAGAGAACAAAGATGCATATTTGAAGTTAAAAGAAAGAACACCTGCAAGAGTAGGTATCTGGCGAGCTGGTCCAAGGTATAAGACAGAGACATTACTAAGGTTCAGAGCAGATCATGCAGTAGCACAAGATGCAGTGTTTAATGATGTATCCGATGCTTTTATTCGTGATATTGGAGACTTCTACATTACAACACAATGTAAGGATAAGGATGAGTATCTAACACGTCCAGACTTAGGTAGAAAATTTGATGATGAAGCAACAAAACTTATAAAAGAGAAGTGTCAAGCTAAACCTCGTGTTCAGATTTATGTATCTGATGGACTTAGCTCAACAGCAGTAGAAACCAATGCAAAAGATGCTCTTCTAGCTATTTCTCAAGGTTTAAAAGCCTATAATATTGAAATCGGAACACCATTCTTTGTTAAGTATGGTCGTGTACCAGCAATGGATGCTGTATCAGAGGCGTTAGATGCTGAGGTAACTGTAGTGTTAATTGGTGAGAGACCAGGACTTGCAACAGGAGAAAGTATGAGTTGCTATATGGCTTACAAAGCTACAGTTGGTATGCCAGAATCGAACAGAACCGTTATTTCCAACATTCATAAAGGTGGAACACCTGCAGCAGAAGCAGGAGCACATATTGCAGAGATTATTAAGAAAATCCTTGATAACAAAGCAAGTGGTTTAGACCTAAAATTATAAGAGAGGTGAATAGAAAATGAAAAATGATCCATTACGCGCAGCGGTCTTAAGTGTGAAGTTAATTCCGAATCTTGATAAAGAAATGGCTAAGAAATTAGAGCTTCCAGAAGGACATAGGAGTATTGGTATGATGACAACAGATTGTGACGATGTCGGTTATACAGCACTTGATGATGCTACCAAAAAATCAGATATAAAAGTAGTTTATGCAAAATCTTTCTATGGTGGAGCAGCGAATGCCAATACGAAATTAGCTGGAGAATTCATTGGTGTTATTTCAGGACCAAGTCCAGCAGAAGTTAGAAGCGGCTTGAATGCTGCTGTTGATTTTATTGAGAACGATGCATGTTTCTATAGTGCCAATGAAGATGATTCCATTGCTTACTATGCTCACTGTGTTTCACGTACAGGTTCCTATTTATCAGAGACAGCAGGTATTGAAGAAGGACAAGCATTAGCATATCTCATTGCACCTCCAATAGAATCCATGTACGCTCTTGACGTTGCTCTTAAGGCAGCAGATGTCCAATTAATGGAATTCTTTGGACCTCCTTCAGAGACTAACTTTGGTGGTGGTTTACTTACTGGAAGTCAATCAGCTTGTAAAGCAGCGTGTGACGCTTTTGCCGATGCTGTTAAGTTCGTGGCAGATAATCCAAATAAATATTAGATGGTGATAGGATGTTAAAACAAGCACTTGGTTTTATAGAGACCTATGGATATATTGGTGCAATTGAAGCTGCTGATTCTTGTTTGAAGTCAGCCAATGTTGAGCTAGTTAATTGCCATTTCGTAGGCAAAGGACTTGTGACCATTATTATTCAGGGAGATGTGAGCTCAGTAAAAGCGTCAATTGATGCTGGAGCTACAGCTGCTGAACGGGTAGGACAAGTGGTATCTGTCAACGTTATTGCAAGGCCAGGAGAAGGACTTGAGAAGGTTGTTGAAGATAAGACCGAAGTACCTGAAGCAGAACAGATATGTGATGGCTATGATAAGCAAGAAGTAGTTGAACAACAAGTCACTCAACAAGAAGAGGTCATTCATGACCAAGAAGACTTACAAGAAGTAGGAATAGCTACAGAAGCTCAGGACCAACCTCATAAGGCAACAGAACAAAGATTTGTGTATCACAAAGGTGAGAAAATACCTTTTGAAAATATGGAAATCTTCAAGACCATGAAAGTGGTAGAATTGCGTAAGATCGTAAGACAAATAAACAATATCAGCATTAAGAAAGACAAGATTAAGTTTGCTAAGAAAGAAGAATTATTACAGGCAATCAATAAAGTAATAAAGGAGGTGGATTAGATTGCTCATAGAAGATAAAGATCTACAGTCTGTTCAGGAAGCTAGGATTTTGATTCGCTGTGCTAAGAAAGCACAGAAGGAATATGCCCAGTATGATATGACAACCATTAATACCATTGTCAAAAAAAGTGGCAGATGCTGCATTAGAAGCTTCTGAATGTCTAGCAAAGTTGGCAGCTGATGAAACGGGCTTTGGAAAATGGCAAGATAAAGTACAGAAGAATATTTTAGCCAGTGAAACATTATATGATTATATCAAAGATATGAAAACACTTGGCGTTATTCGTGAAGATGAAGAGAAGAAGATTGTGGAGATTGGAACACCTGTTGGTGTCATTACCGCTTTGGTACCATCCACCAATCCTACCTCAACGACAATTTACAAAGCACTGATTGCATTAAAATCAGGCAATGCTGTTATATTCAGTCCTCACCCAAGCGCTATCCGTTGTATTACTAAGACTGTGGAGGTCATTAACAGCGTGTTAGATAGATTAGGCGTACCAAAAGGATTGATTAGCTGTCTAAGCATCCCAACGTTACAAGGTACAGATGAGTTGATGAAACATCAAGATGTGGCATTAATTCTTGCTACTGGTGGTTCAGCCATGGTGAAGGCAGCTTACAGTTCTGGTACACCAGCTCTAGGGGTAGGGCCAGGTAACGTACCGGCTTACATTGAAAAGAGTGCAGATATTAATATGGCAGTAAAGAGAATTATAGCCAGCAAGACCTTTGATAATGGTACCATCTGTGCATCGGAACAGTCCATTGTTACAGATAGAACCATAGCTGATGAGGTTAAGAAAACATTAGTCAATCAAGGCGGCTATTTCTTAACAGGTGATAAACTTGAGAAAGTTGGTGCTATTATGGAAAGACCTAATGGTGGCATGAATCCTAGAATTGTTGGTAAATCAGCACAGGACTTGGCAAAGATTGCAAACATTGATATTCCAGAAGATACAAAAGTACTTATTTGTGAAGAAAAAGGTATTGGTAAACAGTTTCCATTCTCCAAAGAGAAGTTAACATCTCTTCTTGGTTTCTATACAGTAGATGATTGGCAAGAAGGTTGTGAAGTATGTTATAGACTATTAGAGAATGATGGTATGGGACATAGTTTGGTGATTCATTCAAGAGATGAAGCGGTTATTCGAGAATTTGCTCTCAAGAAGCCAGTCTCCAGATTATTGGTGAATACACCATCATCTCAAGGTGCAGTAGGTATTACAACCAACTTGGCTCCGTCCTTAACATTAGGGTGTGGTGCTGTAGGTGGAAGTGCTACATCGGATAATGTAACGCCAATGAATTTGGTAAATATTAGACGTTTGGCATATGGTGTGAATGATCTTGGAATTGACCGAGAGGATCATACCAACGAGGAACAAGTAGATATTGGGTTAATCACTAAGTTAGTCATGGAGCAATTAAAGAAATATGTATAAATGCAGTATATCTCTATCCTTACTGCATGTAGTAATAGAGTGGCATTAGAACCTATAAAATGATGCATAAAACAGATTATAAGGAGGATTTTTATTATGGCAAATATGAACGCATTAGGAATGATCGAAACAAGAGGTTTAGTAGGAGCAATTGAGGCAGCAGACGCAATGGTGAAAGCTGCAAATGTAAGCTTAATTGGTAAACAACAAATCGGTGGTGGACTTGTTACTGTTATGGTAAGAGGTGATGTTGGAGCTGTTAAAGCTGCAACAGATGCTGGTGCTGCAGCTGCTGAGAGAGTTGGAGAATTGTTATCTGTACATGTTATACCAAGACCTCATAGTGAAGTGGAGATTATTTTACCTAAAGTTGAAGGATAAATGACAGTTCAAGTTTCTTCCATACGGGGTGTGAACGTAGAAGCTAGGAGCATGCCGTGTGGGAGAAATAAAAATCTATATAGAGACCTTTAACGAAGAGAAAATGAAGGGAGCGCGAAGTCATGAAAGTTTTGACCGAGGCAACGCTTCGAGGAGAGTTTAGGCATAGCATTCCTAAGGAATTTTGTGTGAGTCCTAAGACGATTATAACCCCTTCTGCTAGACAGTATTTGAAAGATAAAGGAGTTCAGTTGGTGTATGAAGAGTTAGATGGCTTAACGCATCACCAGGGCAAGGAAGAGAAAATGGCGAGTAGACAAAAGGAAGGCAATGTCTATAAGCCATTGAGACACCGGATTATAAGATTGTACCTAAGTATGTGGATTATTATACGGGTGGTGCTTATGAAGAGAAACCAGAATATATGACCCATATCTATGGTAATAAGCTTGTGTATAAGGATGATTCAAGGATTATTTTTCGAGGAAAGTTAGATAGTTATCAATCATTAATTTTGGAGACTTTAGTCTATGTGGATCAGCAGGGGTTGAAGGATTTAACACAGGAGCTAACTGAGGTATTGGAATTTGTTAGGAATATCTTAAAAGCAGAAGTGTTAGAGGAACCTCTAGGAGACATGAAGGTTTTAGGATTGGATGAAAAACAGCTAAGGGAGATGTCCCATAACCCTAAGAAACATTATGGTATTCATCATATTATGCCAAGTTATGATATGGGAGAAACGTTGATACGCTTGAATGCACTAAGGAGTGGCGCACGAGAAATTGAGATTGCTGGTATCCAGACTTTTAAGAAACATCATGACATAGATAGACAGGATATTTTACAGGCTCTCAATCGTTTAAGCAGTATTATTTACATCATGATGTGTAGAGAAAAAGCAGGAATTTATCAATAGATGATATCTGTGATAGGAGGTGTGTTCGTGAAAGAAGCTATGATTCAAGATATTATTCGTCAGGTAATGGATGCACTTCAAAAGCAAGAGGAAGCAGTCTTTCAAGTAGAAGCATCGGCAAGACATGTTCATCTTAGTCGTGAGCATATTGACCAGTTATTTGGACAAGGTTATGACATGACGAAGAAGAAGGCATTATCACAACCGGGACAGTTTCAATGCCAAGAGCGGGTTACACTTATTGGACCAAAAGGTGTTATCAAAGGTGTAGCTATTCTAGGTCCACCTAGAAGTAAGACTCAGGTGGAGTTATCTAAGACAGATGCTAGAGTTCTTGGTGTAACACCTCCAGTCCGTGAGTCAGGGCAGTTAGAAGGTAGTGCATCTATCTATATTGCCACGGAATTAGGCGTTATTGAAGCCCTGGAGTCTACCATTGTTGCTAAAAGGCATATTCATATGGATACCCGAGATGCTAAGCGTTTTCAGGTATCAGATAAGCAGATGGTTGCAGTTAGAGTTCAAGGTGAGCGACCTGCTATTTTTTGAAGATGTGGTGGTTAGGGTGAGCGATGACTATTGCTTGAGTATGCATATTGATTTTGATGAAGCCAATGCAGTTGGTTATCATCAAGGAGCAGTTGGAGAAATCTGTAAGCTAATATAGAGGTAGAGTAAGGAAAGTATATAAGGTCATGCATTATAAAATAATGGCTAGAGTTCCTATTCAAATAGAGTGATTCTTTATAGGAAAGGGTTGTGTATATGAATTTTGATCGGGTGGACAATCTTATCAATCAAGTAGAAAACAGCATAGAAGTGACAGGTAAGTTTGATAAGAGGAATAAGTTGCTGGTTGGTGTGGATCTAGGTACAGCTTATATTGTACTAGTGGTTCTTGATCAACAGCGAAATCCAATAGCCTGTGAAATGCAATTTGCTGAGGTGTTGAAAGATGGTCTGGTGGTTGATTATATTGGTGCTTCACGTATTGTAAGAACACTAAAAAAGAAGCTAGAAGAGCGTCTAGGTGTTGAATTAACCCATGCAGCGATTGCTGTGCCCCCAGGAACCAGTGAAGGGGATAGTAAAACCCATATGTATGTTGTTGAAGGATCAGGTATGGAAGTAGTAGCCATCTTAGACGAGCCAACAGCTGCCAATGAGGTTCTTCAGATTCAAAACGGTGTCATCGTCGATATTGGTGGTGGTACAACAGGATTATCCATTCTGAAGGATTCACAGGTTATTTATACAGCTGATGAAGCAACAGGAGGGACCCATTTGTCTCTAGTAGTTGCCGGAAACTATGGTGTGAGTTTTGAAGAAGCTGAGAATTTGAAAAAAAGATAAATTGAGACAAAGAGAAATATTTACCATTGTTCGACCAGTTATTCAGAAAATGGCTTCTATCGTCAGTCATCATATTGTTGATTATGACGTAAAAGATATCTATCTTGTTGGAGGTACATGCTGTCTATTAGGTATAGAAGATGTGTTTCAAAAGGAAACAGGGATTACGACCCATAAACCGACTAATCCTTTTTTAGTAACACCATTAGGGATTGCTATGAATTGCAAGGTCTAGGGGGGGGAATATAAGAATGAATGTAGAAGAGATTGTCTTGTTAGTGACACAAGAAGTTATGAAGCGATTAGAAGGTATAGAAGAAGATCATCAGGTGAATGCATCTAAAAAAGATATTAATTGCTGATTGTTATCAAGATACTTATAAAAAAAATCTTGAAGAACTACTTTCTATTAAGGGTTTTTCTGTTGACTATATGCAGGATGACTATAGTAAACTTGAGATAAGTGCCATAGAATATGTTGTTGTACCAAATCTTACGAATAATACCTTAACCAAAGTTGCGTTAGGTATTATAGAAGATCAAGTAACCGCATTACTCAGTGATGCATTCTTCTGTGGTAAGCAAGTAACGGTACTAGAAGAAGGCATTCAATACAGAAAGTATAAAGCTATAGCAAGTAGTCCTTATTTGGAATTGTTTAAGAATTATGAAGCACAAATGGTTCAGTTTGGCGCATCCATTGTGAAAGAAGAGGATCTTGTAGCTGTACTAGAAGGTGTACCAACGTGCTCATGTGTTATGGATAAAAAAGTGATAACAGAAATGGATATAAACAAGGTATATGAAAAAGGACATGGAGAGATTACCATGAGTAAAGAGTCCATTATATCACCTCTAGCTTCCGATTATGTTAGAACCCATGGTATAAGAATAAAACGTATATAATAAGTAGCCATCATCGTTTATGCTTATTGTACCACGAGATATATTGTTTGCAGACCAGTTATAACACTATATCTTATGGCACAAAGCATCATCGTGATGGGTTAACCTGTAATGGAGAGGAAGATTGCTATGATCCTAGGAAAAGTAGTGGGCAATGTATGGGCTACGAGAAAAGAAGAAGGCTTAAGAGGTCTTAAGTTACTCATCATTAAACCTATCGATTATCATTCAAAACAACCTATGAGTACGTTTGTGGCAACAGATCGTGTAGGTGCTGGGATTGGTGATACGGTTTTGATTGTAACTGGAAGCTCAGCAAGAAAAAACGTTGGACGTTGACAATGCTCCTATTGATGCTAGTATTGTAGGGATTGTTGATGAAGTCGAGGTTGACGAACAGATGTAAGAAGGGAGGCGTCATATGGAGCTAATTGATAAGATATACGAGGCTGGTGTCGTTGGAGTCGGTGGTGCAGGATTTCCAACTCATATTAAGCTGAAATGTAAAGTAGAATATCTGATCATTAATGGTGCTGAATGTGAGCCTTTGTTAGAAGTGGATAAGTATCTCATGCGCGAGAAGAGTATGGAGATTATTCGTTCTATTGAAGCAGTAGGTGAGCTGATTGAAGCGAAGCATATGATTATTGGCCTTAAGGGTAAATATCATGATGAAATAGTATGTCTGACTGAGGCTATTAAGGCGCTAGATGCTCAGGTTGAGTTACATACCCTTGAGAACTTTTATCCAGCTGGTGATGAACAGGTGATGGTGCATGAAATTACGGGTAGAGTGATACCAGCAGGGGGGGGAATACCTCTTGATATAGGTGTTGTTGTGAGTAATGTGGGCACCATTGTAGGTATTGATGATGCCATGGAAAATAGGCCTGTGGTTGAGAAATATATGACCGTTGTCGGTGAAGTGAATGAACCAGGATTTTTACAAGTACCTATTGGGACAAGTGTGGCATCATGTATAGAAGCATGTGGCGGCACCAACCTTTCAGATTATAAGATAATCCTTGGTGGACCAATGATGGGAAAAGTCATAAGTAGTGAACAAGTGGATACGACTTATGTAACGAAGACCATGGGTGCATTGATTGTGATACCAGCTGATCATTATATCGCAAAACGTAAGGAACAGCCAATCAGCCATAGTATGAATCAAGCAAGAACAGCCTGTATACAGTGCAAAATGTGTACAGATATGTGTCCCAGAAATCTTATGGGGCATCAGTTAAGACCACATAAAATTATGCGAGCTATGGGTTTGGGTATATCGAATGAAGAGATACTTAATGAAGCCATGATCTGTTCAGAGTGTGGTATTTGTGAGCTCTATGCATGCCCTATGGGTCTATCACCACGATTGGTGAATGCATATGTGAAACAAGAACTGAGACAGAAGGGGATAAGGTATGAGCGACAACCACTTAATGATGTCAATCCATTAAGTGCCTATCGTAAAGTGCCAGTGCCTCGATTAATTTCCAGATTGGATCTAACTCAGTATAAAGGTAAAAAGATGAATGGATTACAGAAGCTTGATATGGATAAAGTATGTATACCATTATCACAACACATTGGTAAGCCTGCTACACCCAAGGTAGTTGTTGGTGATTATGTCCAAAAGGGGCAATTAATTGGTGGTGTGGAGAGAGATGATTTTGGCGCCAACATACATGCCAGCATTAGTGGTACAGTATGTGAGGTTAACCAGTACATTGCTATTTTAAAAGATAGTGAGGTGATAGAGTGATTAGAACAATAGGCTAATAGAACTTAACAGTATTGCCAAGGGTATTGAAGTTGCTGATGCTATGATGAAGCAGCCTCAGTTGATTTATTACAATCAGGTACTGTGTGTCCTGGTAAATACGTCATTCTTGTAACAGGTGACGTAGGAGATGCCAAGGCAGCTATACAAGTAGGCGAGCAGATAGGTGGACCATTTGTCATTAATACGTTAGTGCTTCCAAGTATACATCCCCAATTGATTCAGGCGATTAATGGCGCAACAGAAGTTTCGCAGATAGGTGCATTAGGTGTACTAGAATTCTTTAGTATAGCTACTTGTATTGTAGCAGCGGATGAAGCGGCTAAAGCAGCATTAGTTGATTTAATTGAAGTAAGACTTGGTTTTGGAATTGGTGGTAAAGCATTTATTACCTTAACAGGTGATGTAAGTGCAGTCCAAGCGGCTGTTGATGCTGGGGCAAGTGTCGGTCAATCAAGTGGTATGCTCGTCAATCAAGTAGTTATACCATCACCAAGAAAAGAATTATTTGATAAATTGCTTTAGATTGGAAGTAAGATATAAAAACCTTTATAATGAGCATTAGTAAATAAGCATATATAAGGAAAAATAAGAGGTGATAAGCAATGGGTAAGATTCTCGTAACAAAGAAAAAATTACGCCCAATATTTCCATGAACACGATACCAAGTTTTATGTGAATAAATCAATGATCCTATCCCCATCTGTAAAAGATATCTTAAGAGATAATGGTATTGTTATTGTGTATGGAGAAAGACCAACACACCAAGAAACCAGTAGCACAGCTTGCAAGAGAGACACAGAAGAACTCTCAGAAGTCATTGCTGTGATAGCAAAACTATTGAAAGAAGATTTCTGTATGACAGATCAAGAGAAAATATGTTACATAACTAAGAAAGTATTAGAACGTATGGATCATCCGTGCTCTATAAGTTGAATTAAATAATGGCTATGAAGCCAGCTAAGAATCGGCTTTGCGCATGCAAAACGATTTCTTTCAGAACAGTGACATTCAACTTATAAAATTAATGAAAATATATTGAACCTAATTAATAGGTGTGTAAATGTTAAGTACAATATATATAGTATGTGAATAGGCGTAGTAAAAAAGTTTAAAACATAAATATGAGGAGGCGGTTACATCATGAGTATTAATGAAATTATTGTTTATATCATGGTAGGATTTATGGTATTGGGAGCAGTTGATAAGATCATCGGTAACAAATTTGGTCTTGGCGAACAATTCGAAGAAGGTATCATGGCAATGGGTTCTTTGGCACTAGCAATGGTAGGGGTTGTTTCTTTGGCTCCTGTATTAGCTGACATTCTTAAACCAGTTGTTGTGCCATTATACACAGCACTTGGTGCTGACCCAGCAATGTTTGCAACAACATTATTGGCTAATGACATGGGTGGTTACCCACTGGCTATGGAATTAGCCCAGAGCACAGAGGCAGGTACATTTGCAGGATTGATTTTAGGAAGCATGATGGGTCCTACAATTGTATTTACAATTCCTGTAGCTCTTGGCATTATTAAAAAGGAAGATCATAAGTTTCTTGCTACGGGTATATTAGCAGGTTTAATCACCATTCCTATAGGAAGTCTTGTGGGTGGTTTAGTAGGTGGATTTGATTTCATCATGATTATTAAGAACCTAGTACCTATCATCATCGTAGCTCTATTATTAGCTTTAGGTCTATGGAAAATACCAGAGAAGATGATCAAAGGTTTCACTGTATTTGGTAAAGGTGTTGTAGCGGTTATCACCGTTGGATTAGCGGCTATTATCATCGAGACGTTAACTGGAATTGTTGTTATCCCAGGTATGTCACCTGTTTCAGATGGTATAGAAATCGTTGGTTCAATCGCATTAATGCTAGCAGGAGCATTCCCAATGGTGTATGTGATTACCAAAGTATTTAATAAACCATTATTAAAACTAGGAAAATTACTCGGTATGGGTGATGTTGCAGCAGCTGGTATGGTAGCCACACTAGCGAACAATATACCAATGTTCGGTCTTATGAAAGACATGGACGACCGGGGTAAAATTATCAACGTAGCTTTTGCAGTGAGTGCATCCTTTGTATTTGGTGATCACTTAGGTTTTACAGCTGGTGTTAACCAAGACATGATCTTTCCAATGGTAGTTGGTAAGTTAATTGCCGGTGCTACAGCAGTGGTTATTGCTCTATTCATTGCAAATAAATCATTAGGAAAAGTTACAGCAAAATAGATAACAAAAAGTATATTCTCAAAATGACATGAAAAAGAATACAGAGTTAAGTGGGTGGAAAAATGATAGAAAATGTGAACGAAAAAATGATAGAAGAGATCATTAGAAAAGTCATTGAGCAACAAATGGGAGCAGCTAAGCCTGCATTTGAAAAAAGAGAGAGATGCAAGTGGTGTTATGGCGATTAAAGCCAATACAGTTAAATGTGAAAAGTTTGATACAGGTAAAGAAGGTGACCAAGTTTACCTAACAGATGTTCTTACATTAGATGAAAGTCCACGTTTAGGCTGTGGCATGATGGAAATGAAAGAAACCACTTTTGATTGGACACTTACATATGATGAAGTGGATTATGTGATTGATGGTTCATTAGAAATCGTAATCGATGGTAGAAGAGTGGTAGGTAATAAAGGCGATATTATCTTTATACCTAAGAATACATCCATTCAATTTAGTGCACCTGAATATGCAAGGTTTATGTATGTCACATACCCAGCTAACTGGGAAGAAACAACGAAAGAAAATTAGATAAAGCAAGGGGCTGTCTCATAAAGCCCCTTTTTAATACAACAGGAGGCAGCAAGATGAAGTTTCAATCCAAAACGGAGATTCATTATGGAAGAAATTCAGTGCATTATATTCATGATTTAGATTCTAAACAAGCTTTGATTGTTACAGATGAGCTCATGGTCAAACTTGGATTAGTTAAAAAAATAACAAACTTATTAGATGAGAGACGTATTCCATACACAATCTTTGATGATGTAGAACCTAATCCATCTGTAGAGACTGTGACCAAAGGTCTCCACCATATTATAAAAATGAAGCCAGATCTACTTATTGCTGTGGGTGGTGGTTCAGCGATTGATGCAGCTAAGGCAATTATGTATTTCTGTATTAAGACCAAAGAGGAATTGGTGGAGAGTGCAGCCATTAAGAAGCCTTGGTTCGTTGCTATCCCAACAACAAGTGGTACAGGATCAGAAGTGACGGCTTTTTCAGTTGTTACCGATAAGAAAAACAAAGTAAAGATACCTTTAGTTGATAACATGATGATACCTGACGTAGCCATCTTAGACGCAGAATTCACAAGAACTGTGCCGCCATTTGTAACAGCGGATACAGGGATGGATGTTTTGGTTCATGCCATTGAAGCATTTGTATCAACTGAGGCTTCTGACTATACAGATATATACGCTAAGAAATCCATTAAGGATGTTTTTTCATATTTAATACGAACATACAATAATGGTGATGATATGGAAGCTAGACAGAAGATGCAAGAAGCTTCTTGTATGGCTGGTATAGGCTTTACCAATGCAGGACTGGGGATTAATCATAGTATTGCTCATGCAATAGGTGGTATGTTTAAGATATCTCATGGTAGAGCTAATGCTATTTTGTTACCTTATATTATTAAGTATAATGCAGATCTCTATGGACACTTGACTCAAGTAGCAGAGCGCTATAAGATGATAGCTGGAGAATTAGGATTACCAGCTTCAACAACTGAGGAAGGCGTTAGGAGTCTAATAGAAGCGGTCAAGATACTGAACAAGAAGATGGGAATTCCGCTTACACTACAGGCTTATGGCTTAGATGCAGAAATATATGAGCGTAAAGTAGATAGTATTGCACGTACGGCTCTAGAGGATGTGTGTACAGGATCTAATCCTAGGAAGCCAGCGTATAATGAGTTGAGAGAGATATTATTAGAAGTATTTTTTGGATAGTAGCCAATTTAATAGGTCTTGATAAGCTAGCTAAAATTAAGTACTATAGATAGCATTGATATACACATATAAAAAAGCAAGGTAGGATTTTGAATCTCTACCTTGCTTTTTTATGCTCTTATAGCCATTTGTATTTGTCTAAATCATAAAGTATCAACATTCTAAATCATAGATTATCACAATAAATACCCATGGCTTCTTTCATGAAGGCAGCTAGTCCTTCACCATGTTTATCAATATTCTTGGTAAATCTTTCATCCGCTACATACATTTCACCTAAGCCTCGAAAAATTTCTGGTGTACATGTATAGAAACTGTCGGTGATATACTGTCTGTATGCACCAATGGTTTCTTGAACGTCAGAGTCAGCAGGACCTTTATCCATTAGAGTTGCTAATTTCGTAAAGAGCATGTTGCCATTTTCTAGAATTGCTTTCCACTGGTCTTGGCTATAGGATGACGTTTTCTTAGCGGATTCCTTGTAAGCGTCAGAGTGTCCATATTTTTTCTTCAACTTCTTTGGCATATTTTTTCTTTGTGTCTTTCTATTTCACTCATATCGAATGCTTTAAACATATCTTTTTTTTCGTTGTCATTGTCTTTCCTCCTTGTATAGATTGGATGGTACTATCCACAGTTTTGATAATTTTTTTTCGAGCCGTTCCTTTTTTTTTAACCAGTAACGTTCGATGAGACCTTAAAGTTTCATGTCGATCAAAACCCGGACTATCCATCAATTCTTTTATTTGTTTGAGGCTAAAGTCGAGTTCTTTGAAAAATAAAATTTGCTGTAATTTTTCAAGGTCATTGTCCCCATATAATCTGTAGCCGGCCGAATTTACAGACTGAGGTTTAAGAAGACCAATTTGATCATAATGGTGAAGCATACGTACGGTTATGCCCACCATATCTGCAACTTCTTTAACCTTATAACTCATAACTACCACCTCCAATATCTATTGTAAACTATAACGTTATGTTAGGGTCAAGTTTTTTTTGAAATAAATTTTGAAATAAATTCGTAAAATGAATATTTAACTTCTTGAAGTAACATTTTGAAATTTAATTCTAAGATGAGATTAATTGTTAAAAGTAGTTAAGTATGACTTTTGTTATATAATATAGTCTTTCTTCCTTTTTTATGAATTATCCAATATTAAGTTTATAAGAGGAATTAGAATAACTCTACAGGAACTGGAAAAAATACCTCTATAAGCAGATAATATATTTATAATTGGACTGGTCCAATTTATTGTATACAATCACATACTCCATACACGACCGTTTTTTTTACTACAAAACTACCTCGTGGACATGTTTAAAACCCACTAATACCATTATTCCTGTAGATGTGTAGATGGGTATGATGTAATGCGTGAATAATTGTATACAATCACTAAAAACTATTGGTAAATTTTATAAGAAAATTGTATATAATATATAAGAAAGCTATTGACATATTGGACTATTCATTATATATTAATGGCATAGTCCAATGTTCTTTTGGGTTAAAATTGTGAACAAAACAAATAAGGGATTTTATTTGAAGTTGATTTAGTAACACCAAAAAACGACTTATGTAAGTCTCTTGAATCGTAACTGGAGGTCAAAAATGAATGGTAAAAAAAATAATATTAGGTGTTATTGGGGCTGATGTACATGCTGTTGGTAATAAAATATTAGCTTATGCATTTGAAAAGGCTGGATACAAAGTTATCAATTTAGGGGTTATGGTAGCTCAGGAAGAGTATATCAAAGCAGCTATCGAGACAGGTGCTGATGCCATACTCGTATCTTCCCTATATGGTCATGGAGAACTGGATTGTAGAGGTCTTCGTGAAAAATGTGAGGAATCAGGAATTGGCGATATTTTATTATACGTAGGCGGTAACTTAGTTGTTGGTAAAGCAGATTTTGATGAAGTGAAAGCAAAGTTTATTGAGATGGGCTTTAATAAAGTATATCCTCCAGGAACACTTCCAGATGTTGCTATCTCGGATTTAAATGAGGATTTAGGAGTGATTGATTAATGAACGCAGTACTCCTGATTGATTTTGGTAGTACGTATACCAAGGTAACAGCTGTGGATTTTGATGATGAAGTCATTATAGGTTCGTCAAGAGCGTTTACAACCATTGAGACAGATATTAATGAAGGACTTGAAGTCGCCACAGATAAGTTGAAAAAAAAGATATGGCGACATGGACATAACTGAGATGTTTGCATGCAGTAGTGCTGCTGGTGGACTTAGAATGATTGCCATCGGTCTTGTGCCAGATTTAACAGCAGAAGCAGCTAAACGAGCGGCTCTTAGCGCAGGTGCTAAGGTGATGAAAGTATTTTCATATGAACTGAATGAACAAGAGAAAAAAAGAAATAGATGAACTAAAACCGGATATTATTCTACTAACAGGTGGAACAGATGGAGGAAATAAAGATGTTATTTTACATAACGCCAAGATTGTTGCTACCCTCGAATCCGATGCACCTATTATTGTAGCAGGAAACAAATCTGTTCAAGAACAAGTAGCCAAAGTGCTACAAGACAAAGAAGTAACCTTATGTGAGAATGTCATGCCAGAGCTTGATGTATTGAACATTACATCAGCAAGATTAGCCATTCGAGATGTATTCTTAAGGAAGATAGTTTATGCAAAAGGCTTATCGAGAGTACAAGAGCTTATTCAAGGTATACTTATGCCAACACCTTCAGCTGTATTGGGGGCTGCTAAGATCTTAAGCCTAGGAACAGAGAATCAAAAGGGTTGGGGCGACTTGATTGTTGTGGATGTAGGTGGTGCTACTACAGATATTCATTCTATTGCAGAAGGATTACCCAGTAAAGGTGGCGTTTTATTAAAGGGTCTGCAAGAACCACTGGTTAAGCGTACTGTGGAAGGTGATTTAGGTGTTAGATACAGTGCTCATGCACTTATTGAAACTTGTAGCATACAGGAGATGGTAAAGTTAACAGGACTGCCTAGAGACAGATAGAAGCTTATCTGAATAAGATAAAAGATAATCCTGAGTACTATTCTGATGAAGATGAAGATTTCAAAACGTTTGATTTTGGTCTTGCGTCATTAGCAGTAAGAAATGCAGTACACCGGCATGTAGGTCGATTAGAAACCCATTATACACCTTTTGGAGCAACATATCTTCAGACAGGTAAAGATCTAACGGGTATTCGTAAGATTATTGGTACAGGTGGTTCTATTATACATTGTGAACAAATTGAAGAGGTGTTAGGTCAGGCGTTGTTTGATAGTATAGAGCCAACGGTGCTTCGACCTATGCGAAGTGATTATTATATAGACGACAAGTACATTTTAGCAGCTATGGGTTTACTAGCTGAACATTATCCAGATAAAGCATTAAATATCATGAAGAAAGAAATAAAACTAATTTCTAGAGGTGAATAAAATGGAATTGAAGAATAAAAAGTTAGATGATGAACTTTTTGATAGCATCAGACAAGAGGTATTATTACAGTGGTCAACAGGTAAAGATGTAGATTTTGATGAAGCAGTAGCTTATCATAAAGAAATTCCTAAACACAAGATTTTTTCAGATAAACTCATAGAAGCCAAAGAGCTAGGCAATACATTGATACAACCTCGTGCTGGAGTTGCTTTAGTAGATAAGCATATTGAACTTCTTAATTATTTGGTTGATGAAGGCGAAGCAGACCTTCTACCATCGACTATTGATAGTTATACAAGGCACAATCGTTACCATGAAGCAGAAGAGGGTATTAATGAAAGTCGAAAAGCAGGCAGATCTTTATTAAATGGTTTTCCAGCTGTTAACCATGGTATCTCATTATGTCGAAAAGTGAATGAGTCCGTTAATGTACCCGTACAGGTAAGACACGGTACGCCAGATGCAAGATTACTTACAGAAATAACCATTGCAGGTGGGTTTACATCATATGAAGGTGGCGGTATCTCTTATAATATTCCGTATTCCAAAAATATACCTTTAGACAAGACCATCTATGATTGGCAGTATGTGGACCGTTTGATTGGTAAGTATGAGGAAGCAGGTATAACTATTAACAGAGAGCCTTTTGGACCATTAACAGGTACTCTCGTTCCACCATGTATTTCTCATAGTGTAGCCATTATTGAGAGCCTTCTTGCAGCAGAGCAAGGTGTGAAAAAAAATATTACAGTAGGTTACGGACAATGTGGTAACCTTATTCAAGATATAGCAGCCATTAGAACCATTGAGACGCTTACAGAAGAGTACCTTAACAAGTTTGGGTTTGGAGACGTTGTCGTAACAACTGTCCTTCACCAATGGATGGGTGGTTTCCCACAGGACGAATCCAAAGCATTTGGTGTCATTTCTTGGGGATCAGCTACAGCAGCCTTGGCTGGTGCAACAAAAGTTATCGTAAAAACACCTCATGAAGCCATGGGTGTACCAACTAAGGAAGCTAATGCCAGTGGTATTAAAGCGACAAAACAGTTAGTAACCATGTTACGTGATCAGAAGATGGCATCAACTAACGAATTAGAGATTGAAAAAGAAATGATTATGGCAGAAACACGTTGTATCGTTGATAAGACTCTTGAACTAGGTGATGGAGACATAGCTGTTGGTACCATTCGTGCTTTCCAAGCAGGTGTTATCGATATTCCATTTGCACCAAGTAGACAAAATGCAGGTAAAGTGTTCCCAGCACGTGATAACACAGGTGCTGTACGTTTCTTAGAATGTGCTCGCTTACCATTTACTGGGGAAATTAAAGAATATCATTATAATAAGATGAAAGAACGAGCTGACTTTGAAAAAGCGCGATATGAGCTTCCAGATGGTTATTGATGACATCTACGCTATTGGAAAAGGTAAGTTAGTGGGACGACCAAGATAAAGTAATTCATTAAAATACTTATCGGTGCGAGAGAAAGGGAAGGAAATAGATATGAAAATAGTTGACGTAATCCTATCAAAAGGTAAAACAGGTTTTTTCTTCGATGATCAAAGAGCCATTAAGAAACATGCTGTTCCTAATGGAGCTTCTTATAGTGGTGAGCCTATTACGGAAGGATTTGAATCCATTAGGCAAGCGGGTGAAGCTATATCCGTTATGTTTTTATTAGAAGATGGGCAAATTGCTCATGGTGACTGTGCTGCTGTTCAATATTCAGGAGCAGGAGGAAGAGACCCTTTATTTCTTGCAAAAGATTACATACCGATTATCGATAAATACTTAAAGCCAATTCTTATTGGTAAAGAGCTAAATAGCTTTCGTGAATTAGCAGAAGAGATGGATAATTATATCATGCCAACGACAGGTAAGAGGATGCACACAGCTATACGCTATGGCGTTACACAAGCTATCTTAGATGCAGTAGCTAAGAGTAAGAAGAAACTCATGGCTGAAGTAGTTGCAGAAGAATACGGTACAGAGATGACTAAGGAAGAGATTCCTATATTCATGCAATCAGGTGATGATCGTTATAATAACGTGGATAAAATGATTTTAAAAGAAGCAGATGTTTTACCTCATGGTCTTATTAATAATGTAGAGCTTAAGCTTGGAAAAGAAGGGGAACTTCTTAAGAAATACATTGCTTGGCTTCGCGATCGCGTTGGTGAAATTAGTCAAGATGCTATTTATCAACCTGTATTACATTTGGATGTTTATGGTACCATAGGTGTTATTTTCGATTATGATATGGATAAAATGGTTGCTTATATGAAAGAATTAGAAGAGGCGGCTTATCCATTAAAGTTACGTATTGAAGGTCCTATGGACATGGAAGAGCGTACAGCTCAAATGGAAGCATTGCGGGATATGTGTCAACGTCTCGATGATGAAGATATTAAGGTAGAGATCGTAGCTGATGAATGGTGTAATACATTTGATGATATTAAATATTTTGCTGACAATGGTGCAGGACATATGATTCAGATTAAGACACCAGACCTTGGAGGTATTAACAATACCATAGAAGCGGTACTCTATTGTAAGAAAAAAGGTATCGGTGCATACCAAGGAGGTACTTGTAATGAAACAGATCGTTCTTCACAAGTATGTGTTCACTTGGCTATGGCAACGAAACCTATACAGATTCTTGCAAAACCAGGCATGGGTGTTGACGAAGGATACATGATTGTATTTAATGAAATGCAGCGTATTTTAGCTGTACGTAAAATGAGAGAAAGGATAGAATAAGATGAGAGAATTAAGAGTATTATCTCCAACTGCCATATTGGGATATGGATTTCCCATGGCATCTTTTGAGGAAGGTATGAAAAGAAAACCTCATGTCATTGCAGTAGATGCAGGATCAACAGATCCAGGACCCTATTACCTAGGGGCAGGAATTTCTTTTACCGATGCTACAGCAGTGAAACGTGATCTATCCATTATGATAGAAGCAGCTATGAAGGAAGACATTCCTGTGATTATTGGAACAGCTGGTGGTTCAGGTGGTGAACCACACTTACACGAAGTTGTAGAGATTATAAAAAGTATTGGTGCAGAAAAAGCCTTATCCTTTAAGATGGCCATTATCCATGCTGAGATTGATAAAGCACTTGTAGCTAAGAAATTAGCGGATGGTAAAGTAAGTCCACTTCACCCAGCACCTGAGTTAACAGAGGAAGAGTTAGCAGCAACTGAACGTATTGTGGGTCAGATGGGACTTGAACCTATTATCAAAGCCCTTGACGGAGGCGCACAAGTTATCGTTGCAGGTCGTGCTTATGATCCTACAGTGTTTGCGGCATTAGCCGTAAAAGAAGGATATGATACGGGTCTAGCACTTCACATGGGTAAAATTCTAGAATGTGCTAGTATAGCAGCCACACCTGGTAGTGGTAGTGATTGTATGTTTGGTTACTTAGGCGAAGATTACTTTAAACTTGAGCCATTAAGTTCTATTCGAAAGTGTACAACATTATCCGTTGCGGCACATACTTTATACGAGAAGACGAATCCTTATGTGTTACCAGGACCTGGTGGTGTTATTGATTTACATGATACGAAATTCGAACAAGAAACAGAGAGTATGGTAAAGGTGTCTGGTTCCAAATTCATACCTTCAGAAGCCTATACAATTAAACTAGAAGGTGCTAAGAAGGTTGGTTACCGCACAGTATCCATTGCAGGAACAAGGGATAGCATTATGATATCACAGATAGATGAGATTATTAAAGAAGTAAGAGAACGTGTAAAAGATAATTTTTTCTGATTCTGATTTTAAGTATCATCTTGACTTTAAAGTATATGGCAAGAATGCAGTGATGGGTTCATTAGAGCCAACAAATGAGATAACAAGTCATGAGATTGGTATTGTTATTGAAGCCGTTGCAGACACGCAACAGATTGCAAACACCATCTGTAGCTTTGCCAGATCTACCATGCTACATTATGGTTATAACGGTAGGATATCCACAGCAGGTAATCTTGCATTCCCATATTCACCCTCAGATTTCAAAGCTGGAGAAGTCTTCGCATTTAGCTTATACCATATTGTTGAAGTTGATCCTTATGAACTATTCCCTATTGATTATGTAACAGTTGGGGAGGTATTAAAATGAAAAGAAAATTAAAAGATATTGCAGAAGTGATAAGAAGTAAAAATGCGGGTCCATATGAATTAACCTTTGACATCATCTTTAAAAGTTGGGAGATTTTTGAGGCAGCTTGCAAAAAATCACATTATCAATAAAGATGTCATCGCGTCATTATATGATATTTCTGTTGATGATGTTATTAATATCATTGAATTTAGACCAGCAAAGGCTATAAAAGCTACAATCGTAAGACCTATGGCTTCAGGAGAACTAGGTGAAACAGATGTCTATGGTGCACAACAACACGCACCATTAGTTGATTTAGAAGTTGAAATATAAGAAGTATCTAGAGAATTTTATCAGTGTTCTGCTGATGAGATTCTCTTTTTTTCTTGGAAAAAACGTAAAGTACGGGGAGAATTTATGGGCTATGGGAAATAAAGGCTAAACAACCTTACATCGTCATGGTGGCTAAATATTACAAAACATCTATAAAATCAACAAAAGTGGGTGAAATATTAATGTAATAAATAGATTAATTCACAACCATAAAGAGTCATAGTTTAGGGCAATATATGTCTAAACTATGACTCTTTTATTCTGGATATGACTTTCTTATATAGCAATATTAGCCGTTTTTGTTAATCAAGAAAGAAATAGAATAGCAAGGTATGATTAAAATAGTTTTCTGAAATAAATTTATATTAAATGTTTTTTATCAACAACTATAATAGTTATACATTTAAAAAATATCGAATAAAACAAAATAATAGTAATAATACACTAGAAAAAGTTGAAAAACATAGAAAAATACAAGTTAAAAAATAATAAATACGTATATATAGTAATATTTATTGACAAATTGTAAAATATAAATATAATAGTAGATACCGCTAATAAAATTTGTATTATTTAAAATAATACTTATATTAAATCAATAATGTCGTCAATTACATAAAATTAATTAAAAATAAAGAGTCATAAAAATAATATGTATATATAACCAGGACGGCAATATTATTGAAATAATACACGGTATGTAAAAAAAGTTTTTTACAGATAGGGAGACTAATTGTTATGAAAATACCTTTCTCACCACCTGATATAACCCAGGAAGAAATAAACGAAGTGGTAGATACACTTAATTCTGGTTGGATCACAACTGGAGCAAAAACGAAGCTATTTGAAGAGAAAATAGCAAAGTATTGTAATAATCATCAAGCAGTGTGTCTTAATTCAGCGACTGCTGCTATGGAAATGACGTTGAGGGTATTAGGAATAGGTAAAGGAGACGAAGTTATAACGACAGCTTATACATATACAGCATCAGCAAGTGTTATTTATCATGTTGGAGCAAGGATTGTGTTAGTTGATACAGCTAAAGATTCTTATCATATGGATTATGATGCTCTTGGACAGGCTATTACAGAGAAAACAAAAGCTATTATACCAGTAGATATTGCTGGCGTCATGTGTGATTATGATAAGATTTTTGAGATAGTTAATAAGAAAAAAAAAGCTATTTAGACCATGTAATGACATCCAAAAAAGCTATAGGAAGAGTGGTTGTTTTAGCGGATGGGGCACATTCTTTTGGTGCAAAATATAAAGGTAGAACCAGTGGGCAAGTTGCAGATTTTACCAGTTTTTCATTTCATGCTGTAAAGAACTTGACAACTGCAGAAGGTGGAGCTGTTACGTGGAAAGACATACCTGATATACATAACGAAGATATATATCAGCAATATATGTTACTAACACTTCATGGACAATCAAAAGATGCATTAGCAAAGACTAAATTAGGATCATGGGAGTATGATATTGTGGCTCCTAATTATAAATGTAATATGACTGATATTAATGCTTCACTTGGATTAATTCAACTTAAAAGATATCCGAAGATTCTCGCTAGAAGAAAAGAAATTATCAGGATATATGATGAAGCTTTGAAGGATTATGGTGTTCAAGTACTAAGACATTTCAGTGAGAATTATGACTCAAGTGGACATTTGTATTTGACTAGACTTAATAATAAGGACGACGTATTTAGAAATAGTGTGATACAGAAAATGGCTGAAAGTGGTGTTACGAGTAATGTTCATTACAAACCATTACCCATGCTGAGTGCTTACAAAAAGTTAGGATTTCATATTAAAGATTATCCTAATGCATTTGAGATGTATAGGAACGAGATAACACTCCCATTACACACTTTATTAAGTGATGAAGAAGTAGTATATGTTGTAAATCAATTCAAGAAGATCATAGGTAAGTCATCCACCGCATATCAAAAAGCCATCGTTTAATTGGTATCAAGTGTGGAGGATTAGAATTGGAGGGACGTTAATGCCACAATTAGGAATTGAAGATCAATTAACGAATGAAGAAATGCTTACATTTGAAGATATTGAGGCGATATTAATCAAGAAAAAAGATCAATTAGTCAAAAAAAGGGTTTTCGATATAGTTCTTTCATTTATCGGATTAATTGTGTTATTACCTCTATTTTTGGTTGTATCGATTATTATCAAATTTGATTCAAAAGGTCCCGTCTTTTTTTAGTCAAATCCGTATTGGTAAAGGGGGTAAAGAATTTAGGATATTTAAGTTTAGAACAATGGGTGCAGATGCTGGAAGAAAAGGGATGCAGATTACCATTGGTAGAGACAGCAGAATCACTAGAGTAGGACATGTTCTTAGGAAGACGAAGATGGATGAATTACCCCAGTTGATAAATGTTTTAATTGGCGATATGAGTTTTGTAGGAGCAAGACCTGAAGTGCCCAGGTATGTTGAGATGTACGATGACTATCAATTAAATATTTTAAAATTGAGACCTGGAATCACAGACTTAGCATCCATTGTATACAGAAATGAAAGTAATCTTTTAGGTCAAAGCAATAATCCAGAAGAGACTTATATATATGAAATTATGCCTAATAAAATAGAATTGAATATAGAGTACATAAAAAAATATATCCGTGTTATACGATATTAAGCTGATTATAAAGACAATTTCTGTTGTTTTTAAATGAAATGATTTGGAGGAAATATAATGTTAGTTTCATTTATTATTGTAGCTCTTAATATAGGGGATAAACTTAAGGATTTAATTAACGATATTAAGAAGCAAGACTATGATCATCATCATATTGAAATTATCTTTGTTGATAGTAAATCGAATGATAATACAAAAAATGTGATGTATAGCTTAGCCAGGTCAAACCATGGTTTTTTTTAAGAGTATGCGTACTAGATAATCCAAATAAGATTTTACCATGTGGTTGGAATATAGCACTGAAAGCAAGTAGAGGAGATGTCATATTGAGAGTTGATGCTCACTCGTCCATTCCGCCTAATTTTATTAGTAAAAATATGAATTGGATAAAAAAAGGGGAAAAAATCGTTGGAGGGCATCGGATTAGTATTATTGACGAAAATAGCTCATGGCAAAAAACACTTTTAGTAGCCGAAACATCTTTATTTGGTAGTGGGATAGCTAGTTATAGAAGAACAAAGGTAAAAAAAATATGTAAGCACCTTAGCTCATGCAGCATATTCACGAGAAGTTTTTCAAAGGGTTGGAGGCTATGATGAGCGATTAGCAAGAACTGAGGATAATGAAATACATTATCGTATGAAAGTAGCTGGTTATGATTTTTGGTTAGATCCCGAGATTCAATCATTCCATTATGCAAGGAATACATTCCGAAAAATGCTAAAACAAAAATTAATGAATGGTTATTGGATAGGTTTAACTCTTGGCATTTCTCCTAAGTGCTTTTCGGTTTATCATTTTATGCCTTTCATGTTTGTTATAGCTATTATTGGTGGGATTGTCTTAAACGTATTGGGTATTACATTGCCCATCATTGTGTTAGCAACTGTATATATCGTTTTTAATATTATAAATACAATTGCTTCAATAGCTGACAAGAAGTTTGAGCTGAGTTACGTATCACTTCCGTTATTATTTTTTTTGTTACATATCTATTATGGTGTTGGAACGCTAAAAGGGATAATCAAATTGTATTTTTGGAAGCATGATAAAGCGAACTTTCAGTGTTTGGAAATTGATAATATTAAAAAATCATTATCTGTTTAACAATATATTAATAAATTGGAGTTGTAAAAATGGATAACATAAGGGTACTGCATTTGGTTTCTAGTTTAAGTAGAAGTAGTGGCGTTATGAGCGTCATCATGAATTATTATAGGCATATAGATAAAGAAAAAATTCAGTTTGATTTTTTTGTTTTTTTGAAGATGAAGAGAATGCATACAAAAATGAAATAGAAGCGATGGGTGGACATGTATATTTGATATCAAAACCATCATTGTCTAGAAGCTTTAAGCATGAACTGAAAGAATTCTTTAGAGAACATAAGGATAAACATGGTGTATTACATATTCATGAAGTATATTTGACATTTTTATTTTCACCTATAGCAAAAAAATATGGTATCAAAAATATCATTACACATAGTCATACCACCATGTATTCAGATAAAAAACTTAGTGCAATACGAAATAGATTATTATGTGTGAGATTGAAAAAACATGCCAATTACTATTTTGCTTGTTCAAAAGCAGCAGGAGAGTTTCTATATGGTAAGAAATGTCTAAATGAAGGAATGGCAAGGGTCATAAATAATGCCATTAATTGTGCAAAATTTAAGTATGATCCTAATGCTAGGCAAAGGTTACAAAGGGAATATAAATTGGAAGATAAGCTTGTTATAGGACATATTGGACGGTTTAATGAACAAAAAAACCACATGTTTCTCATTGATATTTTTAACGCCCTAAAAAAAACAAACGAAAAATGTTAAGTTGGTTCTTGTAGGAGAGGGGCCATTATTAGAGCAAACAAAAGACAAAGTAAAGGGCTTAGGGCTAGATGAGGATGTTCTATTCCTAGGAAAACGCAACGATATTCCGAATTTATTACACCTAATGGATATATTTCTTCTTCCATCATTATTTGAAGGCTTGCCTGTTGTTGGGGTTGAAGCCCAAGCATCGGGGTTGCCAATCATTATGTCAACTAATATTACCCGTGAGATTGGACTAATAAAAGCCCACTACATTCAATTAAGTCAACCAGCAAAATACTGGGCAGAGTACATACTAAATATATCAATAGATACAAATAGAGAAAATGCAGATCAGAAGCTCAGAAAAAATGGATTTGATATTTTTACAGAGGCTTTAAAGCTTGAAAAAATGTATAGAACTATGACATATTATTAGGGTAAATCTATGCTTTTATATTATATATTAAATGTATATTTGCTAATAATAGGATCGTTATTTGGTACGGGTGAACAAAATAAAGTGAAAAAGATGGCATGCATCCTATTTACTTTTGGGCTATTTACAGTTTTGTGTGCATTTAGAGCTGAAATGATTGGAAATGATACACATGAGTATATAAGAGTATTTAAAATTATTGCAAAAACAGGAAGCATAGCGGAGTTGACTTGGAGATATGAAGTTGGGTATCTGTATTTAAATAAACTTGTTAGTATGATATCACAAGATCCACAGGCATTAATCATCCTATCAAGTATCCTTATAATGTATGGTTTTGCAAGATTTATATATAAATACTCAACGCTGCCTCTTTTAAGTATCTTTTTGTTTTTTTTCTTTAGGATACTATGGGTCTTCCATGAACACGATTAGAATAAATTTGGCAATCGTTTTGGTATTATTTGCTTATGATTATTTAAAGAAAAGGAAATTAGTCAAGTTTATTATGCTCGTGTTGCTAGCAACTTTATTTCATAGAACAGCTATTATTTTTTTGTCAGCGTGGTTTATGACTAAACTAAAATATAATTTTAAAACTGTGTCATTGATTTGCTTTGGCAGCTTGTCTTTATACATCATATTTCCTGTATTATTACAAAGGTTACTTAGTATTTTTCCTACATATAATTATTATATGCAATCATCATATCTAAATGGTCAAATAAGATTGGCAAGTATATTGAATATGTTTGTTGGGTTAAGTATCATTTTACTAGGTGTTTTTACAGGTTATCATAAAAATTGTTTAACCATTCAGAGTACAGATAAAGGAAACAGTTGCTCTAATAGTACCAATAAGGAATTAATAAACGATGGACAACTTATGTTGATTTTTCTGATATTTAGCGTATCCATCACATTTCTATCATTTAGATTCAATTTACTTAGCAGAGTAGGAGATTTCTATTTTGCTTTTTCAATTATTTATTTACCAAATGCCATTAAAAATATTAAGGATAAAAAACTTTAGAGCTTTGATTACATATATGGTTATTTTACTGTTTCTAATATATGCTACGTTAATACTTATCTTACGACCAGAATGGAATAGAATATATCCTTATCAATTTTTCTGGCAATATAACGATTAATACCACAAAGAAATAGTCTTAATCTCTTTTATATAATGGCATTACTTTAAAAATTAAAACGGAATGTAACTAAATTGATCATGACAAAGTAAAAAAATAGAGAGGACATAAATGAAAAAAGACAGCTTTAATCATAATGATAATTACAATATTCTCAAAAATATTAGGCTTTGCAAGGGATATTAGTTTATCTTATTTCTATGGTGCTTCAAATATAAGTGACGCATACCTAATATCGGTAACTATACCACTAACTGTATTTTCATTTGTTGGAATAGGTATTTCAACCAGCTATATACCCATGTATAGTAGCATTAAAGAAAAGGTTAATATGGCACAAGCTGATAGATTTACCAGCAACATAATTAATTTCCTTATGATTATTTGTTCTATATTAATCCTTATTGGCTTGTTTTTTTTACTAACTATATTGTAAAAATATTTGCTTCAGGTTTTCAGGGAGAAACGTTGGAACTTGCTATTTTATTGACTAGAATTAGTTTATTTGGTATTTATTTTTCCGCATTAACCTACGTTTTTTAGTTCGTATCTAGAGATTAAAAATAATTTTATTATACCTGCACTTGTAGGGGTTCCATTTAACTTTATTTCAATTTTAACCATCGCCTTAAGTGTTAAATTTAATATTAAAATATTAGCAATCGGTAGTGTCTTGGCCATAGCATGTCAACTGGTGCTATTAATACCTTATGCTAGGCGATTGGGCTTTCGATATAGTATTAATTTTAGAGGCAAGTACATTAAGAAAGTATTGTACTTATCAATGCCAGTCATGTTTGGTACTTCCATTAATCAGATTAATGTATTAGTGGATCAAACCATTGCTTCTAGAATAGCCATAGGTGGTATTTCAGCATTAACTTATGCCAATAGGCTCAATTGGTTTGTACAAGGGGTAATTGTCATGTCTATTGCTACGGTAATGTATCCCATGATATCCAAAATGGTTGTAGATGATAATATTGTGGGTTTGAAAAAAACACTTGCTGAGTCCATTACCTCAATTTCTTTACTTATTCTACCAGCAACCTTTGGTACCATCATTTTTGCCGAACCTATCGTTACATTTTTATTTGCAAGAGGAGAATTTGATCAAGAAGCGATTAAGGTGACATCTTATGCTTTAGTATTTTATTCTATTGGTATGGTTGGATTTGGACTTAGAGAAGTGCTTTCCAGAGTTTTTTATGCGTTTCAAGATACAACAACGCCAACGAAAAATGCAACAATAGGTATGGTATTAAATATAGTACTAAATATCATATTATCAAGAATCTTAGGTATAGGTGGTCTTGCTCTTGCAACAAGTATATCAGCAACATTCACTACGGGGCTAATGCTCATTTCCCTAAGAAAAAAGATAGGATCATTTGGTATGCGTCAAATTGCCATTTCTTTAGTGAAAATCCTGTCAGCTTCACTTATGATGGCCTTTGTGGCAAAATTGCTTTTTGAATTTCTAAAAGATGTAGGAATCTTGCAAAATCTATCATTAATGATATCAATTGGGGTAGGTGCTGTCATCTATTTAGGTATGAGTTATTTTATGAAAATAGATGATGTCGATGTCCTATTTAGAACCATAAAAAAATAAGTTGAAAACATTATGTAGGGATTAATCAAAAAAAACTACCACCAGGAATGGTAAGTAAGGGTGATGAACGAGTGAATAAAAAAAATAAAAAATGATACAGTTAATGGTAATGGACGTAATAGCCATTCACTTAGCCTATTTTATGGCATGTTATATAAGATTTGAGGGCAATATTGAAATAGAATATATAGATATTTACTTAGCTCATATAGCTATTGTTACAAGCATTAAGATACTCATCTTCTATGGATTTAAGCTCTACCAAAGTCTGTGGAAATATGCAAGTATCGAGGAGCTCATGGAGGTTGTCATGGCAGTTGTAGCATCTAACCTTATATTTTTTTTGGTCTATATGTATTATAAGCAATTATATCTATCTCAATCCATTTATGTTGTGACAACCATATTAGAGATTATGTTTATTGGAGGGATACGTTTTGGGTATCGAATCTTTAGACGATTAAAACATTATCCTATATATAAAGAAGCAAAAAGAGTAATGATTGTTGGTGCAGGTGATGCTGGAGCAATGATTATTAGAGAGCTGCGAAATAATCCAAAATTCAATGGTAAACCAGAAGCGCTTATTGATGATGATGAAAAAAAACAAGGGCAAATTATTAATAAAGTACCTGTTCTTGGACAGAGATTAGATATTGCCAGTATAGCCTATAAGAAAAAAAATCGATGAAATTATCATAACCATGCCATCGGCAAGGAAAGAAGCTATTAAACAAATTATTGAAGAATGTAATCGAACAAAATGCAAACTTAGAATATTGCCATCAATGAATACCATCATTAATAAACAAGCAACATTAAGTGATCTTCGAGATGTTCAAATTGAAGATTTATTAGGACGAGAAGAAGTACAGCTGAATACGAATGGAATCCGTGATTATCTAAAAAATAAAATAGTCGTCGTAACCGGTGGAGGAGGGTCCATTGGTTCAGAATTATGCAGACAGATTGCTGATTTTTCTCCGCGGCAATTAGTCGTTATTGATATCTATGAGAATAATGCTTATGATCTACAAAATGAGTTAAAACGCCATTTTAAAGTGAAGCTAGATCAAACAAACCAGGTATATAATAACTATCCTGGAAGAAAGATGGGTTTTAAAGTTATTATTGCATCTGTAAGGGATCAACAAAAGATGGACAAACTATTCAGAGATATAAAACCAGATGTAGTATTTCATGCTGCGGCTCATAAACATGTGCCGTTAATGGAAGATAATCCAGCAGAAGCAATAAAAAATAATATATTTGGTACATTAAATGTTGCTCAGGCTTCAGTTAAGCATCAAGTAAAAAAAATTTGTACTTATTTCTACAGATAAAGCGGTCAATCCAACTAATGTGATGGGGGCTACTAAGAGAGTTTGCGAGTTAATTATCCAATCCATTAACAAGATGAGTAAAACAGATTTCGTAGCTGTTCGTTTTGGTAATGTATTAGGAAGTAATGGAAGTGTGATTCCGTTATTCAAAAGTCAACTTGAAGAAGGAGGACCCATTACAGTTACTCACCAAGATATTATTCGCTATTTTATGACCATACCAGAGGCAGCAAGGTTAGTTATACAAGCTGGTGCTATGGCAGAAGGTGGCGAGATTTTTTGTGCTGGATATGGGAGAACCAGTGAAAATTATAGACCTTGCCAAAGATTTAATAAAACTATCAGGATTTGAACCTTATACAGATATTCCAATAGAAATTACGGGTCTTCGACCTGGTGAAAAATTATTCGAAGAGCTGCTTATGGAAGAAGAAGGCATGATATCTACAGAACATAAGAAAATTTTTATAGGAAAACCTACAGATATTGATTATACTCAATTATTAAATCGCTTAGATACACTTCGTGAATTGTTATATAAAGAAAATACTCAATTATTAAAAGAGAGTTTAGCTAGTATTGTACCTACATATAAAGTAGAGAATGATATTCATGAAAAAGTTAGACAAGAGATAGCTTCAACAAAGATTTTGTCTTAAGACATATATCATAAAATCTATTAAAGGCAGAATATGGCTTTATACTTAAGATGGATGATGTGTTGTAAGATAACGCAAATCAAAGTATTGGCAAGAAGGAGATAAACGAATGAATAATCAGTATGAAGAATTTGACATTAAAGAACTCATACACACAATACAAAAAAAAATGGTGGATTATTGCAATCCTTATGATAATAAGTATAGTGTCAGCCAATCTATTGATGACATATACGATAACCCCTAAGTATGAAGCTAAAACTATGTTGTTTGTAGGAACAGAAAAAGGAAAGATAGAGAGTACTCAACTTGATCAAAAAAAATTAATTTTAGATTATAAGGAGATTGCTAAAAGTCGATTAGTGTTAGCCGAAGTCATTGATCGTCTTAACTTACAAACCAGTGTAAAAGCAATTCAATCCATTGTTTCAATTAATCCCATAAATGATTCAAGGTTATTTGCAATTAATGTGAAACATACTAATAAGGAACTAGCAACAGATATAGCCAATGAAGTAGCAAATACCTTATTAGACAAAATAGACAATATTATTGATGTGGAGAAGATACAAGTCATTGATAGAGCACTAGTACCTACTAACCCAGTAAAAAACGAATAAGAAAATCAACATGATCCTAGCAGGCTTAGTAGGGTGTATGCTAGCACTATTTATTATTCTTGTTTTGGAATTCTTTGATAATTCCTTTAAGAATGAGGATGATGTGGAGAAACAACTTGATTTACCTGTTGTAGGTATCATTCCAAATTTTAAAGGGAGGTAACATAAATGAACACGAATCTCATTGCATCGAAAAAACCCAAAATCACCTATAGCCGAATCCTATAGAATGTTACGAACCAATCTCCAGTATATCGATGGAGATAGAGAACATAAAACCATGATCGTTACCAGTCCCAACCGTGGAGAAGGTAAGACAGTAACCATATCCAATCTAGCCATCACCATGGCTGAAGCAGGTTTAAAAGTACTTCTTATAGAAGCTGACCTTAGAAAACCAAGCATTCATAAACTATTTGGGTTAAATAATCATTATGGGCTTGTCAATGTTATCAATGAGAAAAAAATCCATCATTGAAGCCATATCTCCAATTGAATCAGTCCCTAACTTAGATGTGATGACATCGGGGCAGATACCTTCAGACCCTGTTAAGGTATTAGAATCTAGAATCTTGAAAGATATGATAGCTGAAGTTGTAGACGATTATGACAAGATACTTTTTGATGTACCACCTGTTTGTAGTGTACCCGATACCGTTATTCTATCAAGTTTAGTGGAGGGTGTTCTTTTAGTCATTGCTTCAGGGAAAACGAATTCTGATTCTGCAAAACGCGCCATTAAACAATTAGATAGAGCTCACGCCAATATACTAGGTGTTGTTTTATCCAAAGTCAAACGATTAAAAAATAGTGAATACGATTATAATCCTTATGAACAAGAAGTTAATCCTAAAAAAGAAACAAAAAAAAGATAGGTGGTCGATTAGCTTGATCTTATAAGAAAGTGAATTTGGAGCGAATACTTAATATGACGGGGATCTGTTAGTGATCTTCATAAAATAGTATAACCATGTAAAAAAACATATGATAATCACAGCAAAAATAGAGATATACTTTTTGACTAAATGAGAAATAAATATCAAGATTTTATATAAGAATGATAGGTGGTTTATTAATCAAATCATAATATAGAAAAAAAGAAATAAAATCAACTATTCTGAAAAATACCTAAAGATCTAATTTCTAATTCATGAAAGATTGACAAAAGTTGAATATAGTTTTAATATAGAGTTGTACATGTTAAATAAGAGAATTAACCAAAAAAGGTTGAACTTGGAAAAAGGGAGATTGGTTCAATTGAATTATGATAATTCTCATATTTAATAAAAAAATAAATATGTGGAGGGACACACATGAAGAGTAAATTCAATAAGTTTCTATCTTTAATGATTACGTTTATGTTAGTTATGAGTATGGGAAGCGGCATGGCATATGCTGACGATAATTCGACAGACCCAGCTCCAGTAACACCAATAGTAACAGAAGTGGAACAATTAACTAATGTAATTGATATTCTAACCTTAAACGATTTCCATGGTAATGTTATGGAAAGTGGTAAAAACATTGGTATGGCTAAGATGGTTGGCTATGTGAATGATCAAAAAGCAAAGAATCCAAACACACTCGTTGTTTCTGCAGGAGATAACTATCAGGGCACAGCGTTATCAAACTTAACATATGGTGCTCCTGTAACAGAAATGTTCAAGGCGTTAAATCTTACAGCATCAGCTGTTGGTAACCATGAATTTGACTGGGGTGCAAGCCGCATTGCTAAGTGGGGAGAAGAAGGTGGATTCCCTTATCTTGCAGCAAACATCTACGATAAAACAACTGGAGAACCTGTATCATGGGCTAAACCTTATATTATTAATGAAGTAAATGGTAAGAAGATTGCATTTGTAGGATTAACAACAACTCAAACGGCTTACCAAACAGCTCTTGAGAATGTAAAAGATTTAGAGTTTAAGACTGCAGCTGAAGGCGCTAAAATATGGATTGATTTCTTAAAAGCTGGAAAAGCTGAAGAAGGTACACCAGACGTTATTATCGCTCTTACTCACGTTCCTTCAAAACAAGATAGAGAAACAAAAGTGATAACAGGTGATGAAATTGACGCTTTAACAAAAGTTGAAGGACTTGACGCTGTTATTAGTGGTCACTCACATAAAACTGTAGCAGGTGAGATGAACGATGTTCCTGTTGTACAAGCTTACAAATATGGACGTAGCGTTGGTAAACTTTCTATTGAATTAAATGAAGATGGTACAGTTAAGAGTATTACACCATCTGTAGAAGATGTTTATAAGCTTGAAAATATCATAGCTGATGAAGCTACACAAGCAACTTATGATAAATTTGATGCAGAATTTGCTCCTATAGCTGGAGAAGTAGTTGGTCAATTAGACAAAAAAGATGGCACATGATAAGAGTATTGCTAATGTTACCGAATTAGGTTACTGGGTAAGTGATATCATGAGAAAATCTACAAACGTTCAGATTGGTATAACGAATGGTGGTGGATTAAGAAGAAGTCTTGAAGCTGGTAAAGTGACAATGGGTGATTTATATGAAATCATGCCTTTTGACAATACGTTAGTAACAATGACTGTAACAGGTGAGCATCTTAAGAAATTAGTTGATCATGGTATTGAAGCAGATTTCATGGCTGATGGACAATTTGCAGGTTTAAAAGTTGTATATGATCCATCAAAAGAATATGAAAATCGTGTTGTAAGTATGACTTTAGAAGATGGAACACCAATTGAAATGGATAAGACTTATACAATCGTAACAAATGATTTTATTAATGGTGGCGGTGATAAGTACGATTTCTCAGGCGCAACTAATGTTGTAGATACTTTTGTACCAATTAGAGATGTTATCAAAAAAGCATTTACAGCAACTGACGTTGTTGCTGTACCAGAAGTAAAGGTAATAACTGCTGTTAAGGGTGAATCTGATGTCGTATATATTATCCAAGTTGATGATGTATTATGGAAAATTGCTAAGAAATATAACATGACTTATCAAGAGTTAGCTGAGTACAATGATATTAAGAATCCTCATTTAATCTATTCAGGTAAAGCGTTACGTATACCTAGCAAATAAATTATTAAGTGGATATGCAAAAAGCCTTTCTCATATGGGATAAGGCTTTTTTGTAATTATCCTTATAGAAGTAAGTTATATAAATATGCAGTTTCCTATTCACAAGATGGACATCTTATATTATGCTATATAAGATGAATAAAATAATGATCATGAATCCTATATCTATTTAGATCATAAATCTTAGAAAATAAAGGTAACATAACCTACTTATATTAATAATTTGAAGTGATTATTTGAAAATTAAGAAATATATATGATAAGAATTAATTCTATAACAGAATATGTTGGATAATGCTGACGAATGGATTGATGTATTGTGTTATGGAATTGAAGGCTATAAGAAAAGTACCCAATAACAAAGGAGAAAACAACATGAAACAAAAATTATGGATGATAATTTTTTTGCTTATGATCGTGTTATTAGCTGGATGTGCTCAGAAAAATAGCCCTGATGTAACACGAGATGAACAATATAAAGAGGCATCGGAATACTACGATAATGACATGAAAGAGAGAGATTACACAGTCGTAAAAGCAAAGATTTTATCTATAGAAAAAGATGATACAGGGGAGATACGACCAGATGTACCTATTCAATCGGATCGACGGTATCAGCACTTGCATCTTCAACTGCTTTCAGGTAAACACAAGGGTGAAGCATTCACAGTGAGGAATACTGTAGAGATGGTGAACCCTTACCGTTTAATCTTTAAAACAGGAGAAAAGCTGTATGTCTATGTATTTGAAACAGAAGATGGCAAAGTAGGCAATATTCATATCTATGAGCGTGTAAAGGATACAGCTCTTATATGGTTGGTTATTTCATTCCTTGTGTTATTAGTGTTGATTGGTAAGATGAAAGGGCTTAAAGCTGTTGTTAGTTTAACAGTGACCGTTGCCCTCATTGCTCTTGTTATGCTACCGCTTATATTAAGAGGTTTTAATCCAGTGGTAGTCACGATTGTTATCGTTTCAATAACCACTACATTCTCTTTGGTTATTATTAGTGGATGGAATAAGAAGACACGAACAGCCATATTAGGAACAGTTGGTGGTGTTCTTATTGCAGCGTTAATTGCATCTCTAGTAGGACATGTGGCTGTGTTGACAGGACTTGGAGATGAGCAGGCAAGGATGCTTGCGTATATACCTGGGAATAGATATTTGGATTTTAAAGGGATTTTATTGGCAGGTATTATTATAGGTGCTCTTGGAGCAGTGATGGATGTAGCGTTATCCATTGCTTCGGCAATGTGGGAGATAGAAGAGAATTCACCTAAGATATCCACTAAGAAGTTAATTGCTTCAGGGATGAATATTGGTAAGGATATTATGGGATCAATGTCCAATACCCTTATTTTGGCTTATGTAGGTGGATCGATTCATTTATTATTATTGTTTTCAGCTTATAATATTTCATTTATAGAGATATTGAATATGGATATGATTGCTTCAGAGATTGTTAGGGCTGTTGCAGGTAGTATAGGACTTGTGGCAACAATACCATTGACGACTTGGATTGGTGGCACATTTGGACGTAAAAAAAATAGATAGGATGTGAAGGATATGGCAATTACTTTATTACAAGAAGCTTTAATGTACTCGGTTTATTTTGCACCTCGTGGGCGTAAGAGGATCTTGAATTTAGGGCATCAGATTTCTCAGAGGTATTTGAGTCCGTTGGATAAGTTAATCGGTTTTGTTGGTGATTCAGGAGCAGGAAAATCAGTGATTATCAAAGGGATGTTTCCAGGACTTGAGTTGACTAATGATGATGATGGGGTGAATATAAGACCATTACCTTTATTGGATGGTTCAGATACTGGATTTTTCAGTAGTCATACGTATCATCTTGATGTACGTTTTGAGTCAGCATTCACACAGATGTATATATTAGCAGATTCAGTGAAAGACGCGGTTAGAAGTGATAAGCGGGTTATTGTGGAGCATTTTGAATTGTTGTACCCATATCTGAATATGAATGCTGATATCATTATTGGTATTGGTGAAGAAGTTATTGTCACAAGACCAAGCATTTTTTTTGGACCGAATCCTAGTGATGTGGCTAAGATTGTTCACAAATCCATAAAATACAGACGTATGGCACATACTGCGGAAGATCTTACCGGGTATGTATTGGAAAAAAGATTTTGGATTCGAGCATTGTGAAGGACATAATGATGTGAAGCATGGCTTTGTACTAGAGTTTGATACGAAGCCAGATATCGATATAGAACTACTAGAACAAAAGACCAAGGATCTTATTAGCCAGAAACTTGATATATGTTATGTAGACGATAAACACATTAATATAGGTCGTCAAGTGAAATTTGAATGTACGGGTCCAAGAATCCACCTGAAAAATACAGGTGAAATTGAAAACTTCCAGCTGGTAAAAGAACTCAAATACAACCCAATGACCAAACTATATGCCTTAATTGGGATTATTGGCCATGGGTCACAAACGGATGTTAATGCCCTAAACAGTATAAGTTATAGTAATTAATAAACCAATAAAGGGGCCTACAATATGGGAGAGATTGATAAACGAGGCAAATTAGAAGAAGAACCATTTACGTATACGATTACAAAAGCAGGCAAAACTATGATTTATTATAAAAAAAACCGCATGATTAAGATGCTCACAGAAAAAAGAAACTAAGAAATTTACGAATAAGATTCAAGGCAAGAATGGCTTTGACATCCAACTCATTCTTGCCAAACTTACAGGTAACTTCAAACATGGGAATGAGAAACAGAGAAAAGGATAAAAATATTATCTAATCTAAAGTTTATATATGAATCAAATTTGTACTTGAAATGGTATAATTTTCATGCTATTATTAATAAATAAGAGATTTTAAAGAACTCTTAAATTCATTTGCTAAGATATGAAAGGAGGCCATAATATGTTAAGTAGAACAATTACCCAACAAAGAAAAGGATATAACATATTGTTAAATGGCCTACAGAAAAGTCAGTAAAAGCAGATGTGTTTTTATGGCGATAAGCTGTAGGATAGCTACAGCATATCTATACGTACATGTTAGAATTATGGCTGTAGCTCTAGGTGCTACAGCTTTTTTGATGCTATTTTTTAGTGTAGTGAAGTAAACATAGTAAAACATGTTGAAGGGGGAATTCCAACCGATGAACGAAATTAAGATTGTTAAGTATGAACATGCATATGCTGAAGCTCTAGCCGATATGTGGAATAAAAGTGGCGAAAACTGGGGTGGAGAAGAAGTCATTCGAACTGCTGAAGATGTAAAAACCGAAAATGAAAGCATGGGTAATATTTGTGCCTTTCTTGCTTTAGATGGAGAGGAAATAGTAGGTTATTGTAGCTTCTCTGAATACAAACATGATGAAGGTGCTTCATATATACCATTACTCAATGTACGACCAGATTGTATTGGTAAGAAAATTGGAAAAAGACTTGTGCTAGAATGTGTTAACAGAGCTATGGGTGAGAAATGGCCTCGTTTAGATCTATATACATGGCAAGGTAATGATAAGGCAGTACCCCTATATAAAAAAATGTGGATTCTTCTGGGAAAACAGAGATGACAGTACACATCTCATGAATTTTATTCCCTATGTGATGCGTACAGAAGCCGTTACAGAGCTTCTTGAAGTAATTGATTGGTACGAAGATAACAAGAGAGAAATCAAAGTCGAATGTGATGGACGCCTTGAAGGGGATTTTGATTACTTTAACTATAAGTGGGAAAAAGATGGTCTTAATCTAGCCATGGAATTTGAAAGAAGAGGTAGAGGGTTAACTTGTATTGAAACGAATGATTACTGCGTTCGAGCACGTGTAGCCAAACAAAACCTCGTAATTGGTCGAGATTATGAGATTACCTATGAAGTGGTGAATATAAGTGGTAAGCCATTACATCTTGCCATAGAGGGTATGGAAGATAAAAACATCTCCTTTGATTTTGACTATACAGGTGATATAACAGGAAAGGAAACGATTACAGCTAAGTTCCATATTAATACAATGGATGAAGTACAAGATAAGTGGAAAACCCATCCTTGTGTTACAGCTAATCTAAGTATTAATGGGAAAAAAGCACTTTTCAAAGTAGGGGTTAACCCTAAATTGCCTGTTAAGATGACAATCAGTGATCAAGATAATGCCAAATCCATAGGAGAAAACACCTGTTATGTGGATATAGAGAATGGGTTTGATGAAGAGGTAGCTATTACCTGTTATTTAGCAAGTACTGATTTTGTTACCTTTGATCAGCCACAAATTAAATGCATAGTAAAGTCCAATGGAAAAGTATCCATTCCAGTTAAATGTGAAGTATTAGAATATGGTTTTTTTTATAATCAATTAATTGATGTAACCATTAAAACTGAGGATGAAACATTAAAGACTCAAGCAAAGTTAAGAGGTGCTTTTAGAGGAGGTCAAGGCAAATATAATGGTGAAGACGAAAAGCACTATTATATTTATAACGGTTCTTATTCAGTATGTTTAAGAAAGAAAAATAATGCTGCACTGTTAACACGATTGGGTGGAAGTGAAAATAATGCCATTCCTATGAGTGTCCCACAATTAGGAAAGCCTTATTTTAATGAACTTGAAAATAAAAAACCAGAATATGTTGAACTTATTTCAAAAGATACCAGTGAGATGATTAAAGCACATTACCAACTAGAAAAAATGCCAGGAATTGAAGTGGATTTTTGTATTGAGCTATTTGAGGAAGGTATTGTGAATACTTATATGGAGGTCATCAATGTAAGTGATGATTATGTTTACGATACACTCTATGTAAGTCAACAGTTCTTTCAACTGTGGTATAATACACACCTACCTTACGATGGAAGAATTATGAGAACACCAAATGCTGATGGCATGCTTCCATATAAGTGGGATAATAATAAGTTAACTGAACCTTGGATATTTAGTCAATATGAAGCAAGTAGATGTATTGGTTGGGACCCAGCATGAAGGTATCCTTCAACCATGTATTCCTTCGCTTAGTATCTGAGATAAAAGATATAGGACCTGGTGAAAGCTTTGTAACGAAGCCTGTTATATGTGCCGTTGATAGATTTGACTCATGGCAATCATTTAGACGTTATATGGGCTACAATACGCCTATAAAACCTGTAAAGCAAGACTTTCATTGTATGGTTAATGGCGATAATCCCTTTATTGAAGATGGTCAGATAGAAATAACCTTTGAAGAAGTTAAAAAGATACCAGTAGAAGGAAAAGTACGTGTCGTATCTCAGGTAGATGCTTTTAACCCAGTAGAGCAAACATTAACATTTACAGATAATAAAGCATCTACAACAATGACTTATGATAAGATGCCAGAGTTAGATGTGTTATTAATGGATATTGACACCATCAATAAATCTATTAAGCGTAATAAAGCAGTCTATTTCAAAGGTTCAGAAGCTGTGACCACAGAGAAATGTATCGAGCATGATATGGATGTTTTTAAGGTGAGTAATGGTCTCATAACCATTAAATCAGCGCCAGCTTTTGCAGCAGGTATCTATTCTATGGTTTATAAAGGTGCTGAATGGCTAGACTCTAGTTTCCCAACTCCTGCTATTAAAGGGTGGTGGAACTATTGGACTGGTGGTATGCATACCATGCCTGATAACTTAAGCTATGCATCTGCTTATGAAGAGGTGAAACAGGCAGAATTTGTTACGATTAAGGATAATATGAGTAACATGTGGTCAGGTATTAAAACAACGCTATGCATAGAAAAACAAAAAGAACTTAAAGGTATTAAAGTAGAAGAGTATTTCCTTCTATTACCTGGTGTACCAGTCATCTGCCAGTATGCAGTTATGACACAGGAGACTAACAAATACCTTCAAGGAGAAAAGGTCGTCCGATCAACATTCATTAAAGAAGGTAACGACATGAAAGATAATTATGTATTGATTGATAATAGAGGTCAGCAAGAGATGTATCGATGTATGGATGCTGAGTTCGATTTCTATGTTAAAAAATATATGGTTCATGGCTCTAACAATCAAGACTACAAACTTATACGCTTACTTACAGAAGGCGATATACATGAACTATACAATACCAATGGTGTTAATTTTGCTGTGGATTTCCATAAGCTAATGATGCCTCATGGTACAACGAAAGTGATGAAGCCATCGTTTATCATATTTACTAAGGAAATGTTAAATGATGTGACTCTTGAGGATCTTTATCATATTCAATTTGAAGGTTAGAAGGAAGATCTGCAATAATAGTAAGAGCATAGAATTTGTTAAGAAGTTGAAGGGAGCAACAATGAAGATTATTGATGCACATATTCATTATTCCAAAATAAAAGTGTTTCGAGAAACAGCAGATGTTCTATCCAGAGTAGATTATACCTATAAGGGTTACATGAATACTTTTAAGAAAAATAATGTGGTGGCTACCGTTGCTATGGGCCTTCAGGAAATCAGGGAAGATTACTTCCCTGATTCTGACTGTCCAAATCCTATGGTATGCGACTTAGATAATAGGCAACCAACAACCATGTATACATGCCTTGGTGTTAATCCAGCAAGGTTGGTTGGTAACTCAAAAGTCCAGGAACTTCGTCATATTGAGAATGGATTAAAAGGTCATCAAGTAATCGGTCTAAAAATCTATGCTGGCTATTACCACTATCATGTATACGATGACATCTATAAGCCTATCTACCGCCTAGCAGCTAAATACCAAGTGCCTGTTGTTATTCACACTGGAGACACCTATTCAGAACACGGGATATTAAAGTATGCCCACCCACTGAATGTGGATGAATTAGCCGTTGCAAATCGGGATGTAACCTTTGTCATTGCTCATATAGGTGACCCATGGGTGATGGATTGTGCAGAGGTTATTTACAAAAAATTCTAACGTATATGCTGATCTATCTGGGCTAATCGTGGGCGATTTTGAGCAAGTAGAGCGAATGGCAGGAAAAAAAACATTTTGTAGACCATCTTAAAAGAGCTTTAGTTTATACGGATGATTATAAGAAATACATATTTGGTTCTGATTGGCCCCTTGTTGATCTTGGTGCCTATATTAATTTTGTTAAGATGTTGATACCAGAAAAACATCATGAAGATGTATTTTATAATACAGCTAGCAAGATATTTAATATAAATACTTAAAAATGACGATGATATAAGTAAGGTAAACGTGTTAAAAGTAAATGACACCATTACCAAGCATAAAACATAAGGAGTGTTTACCATGATGATACGTTTTGAAGAAGTTGATAAAAAAAACAAATTAAGCCTTTTGAATATATAGCTAAATGGAGCAATGATCCTGAAATCAAGTATCTCATAGGCGCTAATCTTGCAGAAGAAGAAATGCCAGACATAACCAAAGAACAGATTCATAAAAATGCTAATAAAGATATTAAAAAAAAGCATATCTATTTAATATTAGATGGGGATGAACCCATTGGCGATTTGTCCATTACCATTGACGCACCTCATTTGAAGAAGAAAGAAGAGAACACAGGATGGATTAGTATATGCATTGGCGAAGGCGATTACCGTGGGAAGGGTGTTGCCCATGAAGCTATGATATTTTTAGAAGAGGAATGTAAAGCATTGGGGCTTAAACGTATTGAGCTAGGTGTTTTTGAATACAATCAACGCGCAAGAACGTTTTATGAAAAAATGGGATACGAGACCTTCGAGCGTATTGAAGATTTTGTTTATTTTGATGGTAAATGGCATGCAGATATACGTATGGAAAAATATTTATAAATTATTTCATTTTTTTTGGAACTTTTTTTAAATTCTTTCCGTCTAAAAGATATAACACAGTGTATAGACTACCCACGTGTTCAAATTATGTAAAGCAAACACGTTGACCTTATACGCATGAACCAAAGGAAAGGGGAAAGAAAATGAAGAAAAAAATAGTAAGTGTGGTCATCATGATAGCTCTAGTTGTGACGATTTTTAACAGTCGTTCACTCCATCAAGGAATTGTCGTTAATGCTGAGGAATTTAGAAATGGGTATGCCTTGATACCTGATCAATTTGACTCAACAGGTATTAACCTTGACACTACTTTCTTATTAAAAGCAGAGGGAACTACTACGTTAACACTAGATGAGGTGCAAAAGAAACTTAAAATGGAACCAGCTATCCCATTTGATGTTAAGAAGGTTGAAGAAGGATTTAGAATTACACTAGAACAACCCATGAAATTAAATAGCCTTTACCAATTTTCATTTGAAGATATTGCTTGGGTATATCAGACACGAGCAGAATTTGCACTTTTAGGTGTATTGCCTAGAAATGAATCAGCTAATGTACCCGTTAACACAGGTATTGAGTTTTATTTCAATCAAGAAAATGCAGAAATTGAAAAGTTCTTCGAAATTGAACCGAAAGTTGAAGGGAAATTTGAGTCTCATGGTAAAGCAATTGTATTTGCACCTAAGGGTGGTTTAAAACCAGGTACCATCTATACCATTACACTTAAAAAAGGTGTAAGTCTAAAAGGCTCTGACCAACAACTAAAAGAAGATTTTGTGTTCAAATTCGAAACAACTCCTAAGGATGATACAACACAGCAAAATCCTTTGGGACAATTTAATTTTACCAATATAATCAATGAGTTTGCAACAAAAGATGTACCTCGCATTCCAATTAATTATTATATTTACAATGATAAGAAAGCAAAAGACGATATGAATATTGATGTCTATGCTTATAAAACGATTGATGATTTTACATCTGCTTTAAAAGCATATAGTGACGTACCAAGATGGTCCTATATGAGTAGGGAAAAAGCGAAGATAAGTGTAAAGGGTTTATCAAAAGTTCAGTCATTTGAGCAACCCCTTAATATCCAAGATTTTGATAAGCACTTTGTAGAATTACCCGAAGCTCTTCCAGCGGGTTATTATGTGGTTGATGGTAATTGGAAAGGTATCAACTTCCAAACGCTTATACAGGTAACAGATATCAGTTTTTATTATATAGGTGGAGGTTACCCAGGTCCTATTCTCTTTGCAGAAGATAGTACAGACGCAGGTAATCCATCAGGTGGCAAGGACAATCTTTTATGGATTAATGACTTGAAAACAGGTCAATCCATTCAAGGTGCTGAGATTAAAGAAGTAGGAGCAACAGAAAAATATACAAGTAACGCATCGGGTGTTGTTCAAATGGCGCCTAATAAAAAAGATAATAATGACAATACAATCTATACCATTACAGATGGAAATAGAAGTGCAGTTTTTATGAGAATGGTAGGATATGGTAGAAATAGTTACAATGAAACGAACCTATGGCGATATCTACAGACTGATAGAGGTCTTTATCAACCAGATGATACCGTTGAGTTCTTTGGATTCTTGCAAGGTCGTTATAACAATGAAGAAATTAAAGACTTAACCATTGAAATTACCCAGAGCAATTGGTATTTCTGGAAGTATATGCCCTATATGACGGATGATTTAGCATTAGAAAAAGTAACGGTAAAAGCAGAGAATGGATTTTTTGATGGCAAAATACAACTTCCTTATCTGGACGAAGGTAGTTATCAAGTATCTGTTCGTCACAAGGATGACATTGTAGCAAGCAAATATATTCAAGTAGAACAATATACAAAACCAGCCTATAAACTAGAAATGGGCAAAGATAAAGAAGCTATCTTCATTGGTGAAAAAGTTAACTTTGATATTAATACGTTGTTCTTTGAAGGCACACCCGTATCAAACCTTGAAGTTAACTATAATATCAATGGTATGGAACACCGTAGTGGCACAGAGAAGTCTGATAATAAAGGTCAAGTTAATGTGGCTTACATGGCAGATTATGTGAAGAATACACAAGGTATTCAATACGTAAATATCAGTGCATTTGCTAAGTTACCAGAATCAGGGGAGATCTATGGTAATGAAAATGTCAGAGTATTTGTTAATGATATCAATGTGAATATTGAAGCTAAAAGAGAAGATAAGGAAGGTACCTTATCCTTGGATGTTCATAAATATGACCTAAGCCGATTAAACAATGGTACCGCAGAACATGATATGGATTATCTCGGTGCAGCTAAGGCTGGTCAGAAAATTACAGGGACTATCTATAAGAATGAATGGAAAAAACGTGAAGTGGGCGAGTATTATGATTTTATCAACAAGGTTGTACGTAAGCGATATGAATATGATAAAGTAACAACCAAAGTAAAAGATATTACATTAACCACAGATCAAGAGGGGAAAGCAACAACATCCATTCAATTCGACCAAATAACAGATTGTTATTATTCTGCCAAGTTAAACACAGTTGATGGTAATGGCAGAAAGATGACATTTGATGCACACTTTAGTAGAAGGTGGGATTATACGCCTTACGAGGGCGATTCTTATGAACTAAAATCCGATAAAGAAATATTTGATGTGGATGAAGAGATGGCATTAACATTTGTTAATAATGATGAGCCACTTAAGGGTGGTAAATATCTGTATATGACAGCTCAAAATGGTATTAAAGAATATCATGTAAGTGATGCTTCAACCTACACAAGAAAATTTGATGCAAGCTTAATACCGAATGCAACTATACGAGGGGTATATTTTAACGGTAAAACCTATGTAGAACAAGATTTTAATGCTAGGTTTAATATAGAATCTAAGAAGCTTGTGTTTGAAGCCAAAACGGATAAAGAAGACTATAAACCAGGTGAGACATGTACCGTTACATTAAAAGCTAAAATCTATTCAAAAGAAGAAGGCAAGTACGTACCAGCTAAAGATGTTTATGTGAATGCTAGTCTTGTAGATGAAGCATTACTGAAGATGAATGACCAAGAGATTAATACCCTAGAAGAGTTATACAGTCATGTTGGTAGTGGTCTTGGTATGAGTTATATGTCGCATATGAATAGAAACATAAATATGTTTTTTGGCTATGACGGAATGAATGTTGAAAAAAGCGCAGATATGGTTATGGAAATGCCTCAAACAACGCGTATACAATTTAACTCAGCGAAAAAAAATGAGAGTTTAGAATCCGAATCAGTATATGTAAGATCGGTATTCAAAGATACAGCATTATTTAAAACCATGAAATTAAATGAGCAAGGTGAGGGAACTTTCTCATTTACATTACCAGATAACGTGACTTCATGGCGTATGACTTTTGCCGGTATATCCAAATCATTGCAAGCAGGAACCAATAAAGAAGAAGTCATTGTATCCTTACCATATTTTATGAATACAAGCCTTGCGAAGACTTATCTTGTAGGGGATAAACCATACATTGGGGTTAGTGTATATGGAAAAGCATTAAAAGAAGGCGAAAAGATTGAATATCTTGTAACAGCAGAAGGAACGGATTTTAAAGCGACAGCTACAGGAAAAGCATCCCAGCGTGTGAACATTCCATTATGGGAAATGAAAGAAGGCTCTTATGAGGTTATCATAAAAGCCAAGTCTGAGTCAGGGTATACAGATGGGCTTAAGCAAACCATTAACGTAGTTAAGACCTACCATGAAATGCAGGTAGCTGATTACTATGATTTGAAAAAAGGTTTAAAGATTAAGACAAATGATAAAGGATTGACTACTTTAATGATGCTCGATAAGGGCAAAGGTAAGTTTCTACCACATCTCTATTCATTAGCTTACAGTGGTGGAAAAAGAGTAGATCAAAAGTATTTAGGCTATAAAGTGAGTGTGTTCTTAAATGAGCATTTTGAGCTTGATGAGATTGTTAAGGATGAAGTGAAAATCTCAGATTATCAAATACCTGAAGGCGGTATAGCTCTACTACCTTATTCAGATAGTGATTTTGAAACAACGGTTAAGTTATTACCGATTATTAAAGATGAGATTAATGTACAGAAGATGACATTATACTTGCTTAATGAGCTTCAAAATAAAGCCAGTAGAAACCATGCGGCAGCTCTTTATGGATTAGCCATTTTAGGTGAACCCATATTAAACGAATTAGAGAGCTATAATAAAATCGCTAATAAGGACTTAAAAGAACAGCTGTACCTGGCATTAGCATATAGCGAAGTAGGAGATACCTACAAGGCAAAAGCTATATATGATGAGAAGGTTGTTAAATATGTGGATAGCTATGATGCCATCAAACGTATAAAATATGGAAAATCAAAAGACGATTATCTTGTATACACAGCGCTTACCATGGTATTGGCTTCCAAGCTTAACATGGAAGATCGGGATTTATTCTTTGAATATGTGGCGAATAACTATTCAGAAGAAGTGCTAACGAACAGCGAAGAATTTGTATACATTATTCAAGAGATCAGTAAGGTTACTGATGAAAAAGCGAAAGTTACCTATAGTTATCAAGGTAAGACTGTAGAGAAAGAATTAGATGGTGGATGGTATGAAAACATTAAGGTACCTTCTAAGAATCTTTCTTCGCTGGATTTCAAAAAAGTTGAAGGTGATGTAGCACTAGTGGCAATTTACGATAAATCTGCTGTCATTAATCGTAAGCAAGATGAGCATATTAAGATTAAAAGAACGTATTACGATTATACAACAGGTAAGAAACAAAATACATTTGACCAATCTGACATTGTAAAAGTTGTTCTTGATGTGGATATAGATAAAGAAGCTATCGACAATTACTATACCATTACAGATTTTGTACCATCAGGTTTAGCACCAATTGCGAATTCAAATAATTATGGACTTAGAAACCAAGATGGTTATTATTATTACAAAGATGTCGAAGGTCAAAAGGTAACCATGCATATAGGTAAAAATCATGAGAAAAAACGTGAATTGTACTATTATGCAAGAGTTGTCACACCTGGAACGTATAAGGCTGAAGGAACTATCGTATCAGGAAGTCGTATAAGAGATAGTTTCAAAATATCAGAGATGAGTGAAATTAAAATAAATAATTAGTAAGGGTAAAGTAAGAGAGCAATCACCTATTAGGTGGTTGTTTTCTTGCTTAAAAATGTAAGTGAGACTTAAGGCAAAACTTCAGTAAAAAAAATGAATACATACGTGTGTATTTGCATTGAGTAAACCTATTAGTTCATCTTTGAATAGATATTATATGAGGTTTTTTGAATTGTTAGCTACAATAAATTGTGCATTATGTCCTATTTGTTTTTTACTATATGAAAAAAAACATGCAAAATACATAAAAGACTTTACAAATAACGAATTTGTATTTATAATAAAGTAGTACACACGTTTGTATTAAGAAGTGTGATATGAATGAAAGTTTGTATTGGGTCATTAATTATGTTAAGGAGGGTTTTTATTATGAGAAAAAAAAGTTATGCTCATGTTATTATTTGGCGTTATGCTGATATTATCAGCATGTGGTTCAAAAAGTTCCAACGAATTAACCATCTACAGTGCACTACCAGAATCAGAAATACCTACATATTTAGATGCATTTAAAGAAGAAACAGGAATAACTGTTAATTATGTCAGATTATCGGCTGGAGAGATTTTATCCAAATTACAAGTGGAAAAAAAACAATCCTCAAGCAAGTATATGGTACGGTGGTTCAGGTGATACATTTATAGCAGCAATCGATAAAGATGTATTAGAACCTTATAAGTCATCAGAGTTAAGTAACATGCCAGAAAATTATGTGGATCCAGATGGTTACTGGTCACCCATTTATGTTGGAGCATTAGCATTCGCATGTGATAAAGAATGGTTTGATAGTAAAGGTTTAGCCTATCCAGATTCATGGGAAGATTTATTAAAACCTGAATTTAATGGACAGATATCTATGGCGCATCCAGGTTCATCAGGAACAGCCTATACAGTCTTATCAACCATTGTTCAATTAAAGGGCGAAGAGCAAGCTTGGGAATATTTTCAAGCATTTGACGAAAACATCCGTCAATATACAAAGTCAGGTTCAGCTCCACCAAAAAACGTTGCACTTGGAGAGGCAGCTATTGGTATCGCATTTTCACATGATTGTTTAAAACCAACTGCTGAAGGATACCCAATAGAATTATCATTCCCAGCTGATGGCACGGGTTATGAAATTGGTGGTATTGCCTTAATTAAAAATGGACCTAAAGGTGAAGTAGAGAATGCAAAGAAATTTATTGACTGGGCATTAAGTAAAAAAAGGTCAAGATATCTATGGAACGAATAATTCTTTTAGACTTCCAGTAAATGAAACGGCTACAGCACCAGAAGGTATCGTAAAAATATCAGATCTTAAGGTAATTGATTATGACTTCAAATGGTCTGGAGAAAATAGAACGCGTTTAGTTGAAGATTTTACCAGTAAGGTAGCAAACAAAGATAACTTGAAAAAATAGCTGAGTAGTACAAATTCCTCAAAACTGCATAAAGTATTTTAATTAAAAGGATAAAGAACTTTAATTTTAAATACTTGCAGCTTTGAGGGATTATTGTATATAAAGGGGTGTCAAGAAAGATGAGTAGTAATGCATCACGAAATCACAAAAAGAAAAATTTTATATGGAAATTACAAATGCTAAGAAAAGAACCTTTATTATTAGCATTGATTATAATTATCTTA
>JDSF01000102.1_pt1 | contig 66428 bp, 69 predicted proteins | sample 199441 | NCBI WGS metagenome assembly JDSF01 (sample SAMN02592751, study PRJNA231836) | bioreactor metagenome | isolation source: continuous culture bioreactor denitrification-DNRA | place: Germany: Bremen
ATTAATACCATCATTTATACGACCTATGCAAGGTGAATAGATTAAGTTATAATTATTATTAACAGATAAAGATTCGATGGGTAATTGACCAAGGAGGTTCTATGAGAAAATTACTTGTGATTATGATAAGTGTTATCTTAGTAATATCACTTACGACGATAAGCTCTATAGCTGATACCTATAAATTTGAAGATGAAGCCAATTACCTTAATGAACTTGGGGTGTTTGCAGGTAAATCAACAACAAGCTTTGACCCTGCCCTTGGAGACTATCTAACAAGACAAGAAGGAATGAAACTGCTGGCTGTTGTATTTTCATGGGAGATTGACAGTAGTGCCAAGAGCGGATTTGATGACGTCAGCACTTGGGCAGAGCCTTATGTTAAGGTGGCTGTTGACCACGGTGTTACCAAAGGTATTGGTGGCGGTAAATTTGGTGGTCAAGAGACTGTAACTTATGCTCAGTTCTATACATGGGTGTTGCGTGAACTAGGTGAGAGTGATGTTTATTCTACAGATGCCACGGCTTGGTTGACCAATATCAAGACATTATCTGAGCCAAAAAATTTGTATTTTGAGGAAATCACCAATGGATCACTTGATATCAACAGAGATTATGCTGTAGGGATTCTTAATAAGGTATTACCTCTTAAACCAGCAGGTTCAGAAATGACATTCCTTGATAAGATTGTGGCAAACTCAAATGATGGAGATAGTGATTTAGACGAAAGTAAGATAGATTTAACCCAAGCCAGTGTAACGATTCAACCAGTTAATGCTTTTATGAAGAATGGACAGAGCCAAGTGAAAGTTAACGATTCAAGAGATTTAAAGGTTATCATAGAAGGGTATACAGGTGATATAGAGACTATTGATGTAGCCCTGTGTTACAAGAATCTCTGTGTCCTAAAGAAAAGCCAAGTGGTCAAAGGGGGTAAAGACGGAGAATACATGGTAACTTTACCTGAGGAACTAGAAGCAGGTGTTCCTTATTATGTGTCTTCACTAATGTTTAAAGAAAATGGCCAGAATAAGTCATTAACATCCATTGCTAAGAGTGAATTTCTTGTTGTTAATAATGATACTAAGGCAAGTGATACTTTGACAATGATTCAAAGTAGAACAGAACTAGACAACTACATTGCCTACTCAGGACAGCCATTAGCCATTGATTTCTACGCTGACTGGTGCGGACCCTGTGTCATGCTTGCACCGATTTATAAAGAAGCATCACAAATACTAGATGGTGACATTACTATGTTAAAAGTAGACATAGATGTGATCAACACCAGTGGGTTTGAGGTCTATTCAATTCCTAATCAGCAATTCTTTGAAGGTGGGGAGAAAGTAGGAGAATATATTGCTACCTAGAAAGAACAGGCAGCCAATATTCAGAACTTGTAGAATCATATTTTGTTAAATAGCCAGTACCAAACAATTAATTTTGGCATTAATCTCAAAGCCGACTTTTAGGTACAGGTTGAGGGCCTTCTCGTTTTCAGCATTGACGCAGAAAACACAATCTTTATATCCTGCATCGATGCCAACGTTGATACCAGCCTTAAGTAAGCAAGTACCTAGACCTTTGCCATGATATTCTGGTAAAATGGCGATTGGGCTAACACTGCTGTGTTTGCCATCATCGTCAACGTCTTCAATCATATTGATCACACCAATTGGTCTGTCCTCGTGACATAGCACCAAAGGTGAATTCTCAAGAACATAAGGTTCAGAAACAAGCTTTGTCGTAAGTTCTAGCGATATAGGTTGTTCTGAGCCTTTTATATTTGCAAAGGCTGCATTTCGAATCTTGGCATAATGAACCTCGTCCTCACCGTAAACAAAAGTTCTAACATTATAGCCTTCTGGTAAATCCACGCTAGGTCTTATTGCATTATCTCTTTGCATCATGTAGGAAGTTCTATAATATTTATAACCAAATGACTCGAATATATCACGGGTTTCACTAAGCTGATCTGGCAAGAAGAGCTCAATTTTCTTAATGTCTTCTGGCAATCTCTCTAGAGCATCCATTAAGAGTTTGTAGTGGTCAGGGTTGGCCTGCACACAATGGAAAATTCTAACTCGACTTCTGGCGCCTGAACGTAGATAATCATTGATGATTAGTGATAGTGCTCCCACAATCTCTTTATTGTCTATAAGTAGATAAGTCGGGTTGTCATCACCAACAACAAATTCATCTAAATCTTCTTCATATAGATAGGATTCGTCGTGGGCATAACGGTGCTTTCTGCAATAGTTAAAAAAGTCTTCTAAATATTCTTGAGTTAGTTTAATAACAGTCATAAGATGACCTCCTTAGTATTATTTATTGTGTCGGCTCGTCATCATAGTAAAGGTAATCAGAACGCCCTGGGTATTTGGCCATAGCTGTTTTGTGTTTGTTAAAGCCAATTTTGCTGTAGAAATCAACAGCTTCAAAAGAAGAAGTCAAACCAATCAAAAGACTTTCATTACCTTCAATCAACATCTCCATAACCTTTCGTCCAATGCCTTGTTTTCTGTAAGAGTCAAGGACAGCAATATCATGAATCCAACCATAACATTCTCCATCGGAAATCATTCTTCCTGCACCAACAACCACATCATTGTCCCATGCTAGTGCAACAGCATGACTTTTCTTAAAAGCTCTTCGAATTTTATTGATTTCTCTCATACGTCCAAGCCCAATACACATGTTGGTCTCATCATATAAATCAACAACTTTTTCCCATTCGTCTTCTTTTATATCGGTTCTATAAGTAATCATAATACAGTCACCGCCCATTCTATAGTATGACTTAATTATAGCCTATATAGTGGGCGGAAATAGGGTAGAGTCGGTTTAGAGTGTTTTACCTACAAAGGCTTCAATGATTTGTCTAGCAATGCTGTATTCGTGTGGGATATCCGGGAATGTTGTTAAATCAAACCATCCTGCATCTTCAATTTCGATATCATCAGTCTTAATTTCGCCACTATCATAGTCTGCAACGAAGCCAATCATCATAGAATTAGGAAATGGCCATGGCTGGCTACCAAAGTAACGAATATTTTTGACCTTAAGGCCTACTTCCTCTTGAATCTCTCTTGCCACTGCATTCTCAAGTGTTTCACCAAGCTCAACAAAGCCTGCTACCAGGCTATACAAGTTGTCTGGAAAATTAACATTGTGAGCAAGAAGAATCTTATCGTCTTTTAGGATAGCTGTAATCACTGCCATAGAAGTCTGTGGGAAGAGTAGGTTGCCACAGTCAGGACACTTCTTAGATTTATCAGGATTCATAGGGTTAAACTTTGCTCCGCAAACACCGCAATGTTGGTGTTTGCGACTCCAGTTAAGAAGGGCAAAACCACTGGTGGCATACTGATAGATTGCCTCTAGAAGGTGGGTCCTACATTCCCTGAATTGTCGGAAATAATAACCAGATGGAAAGACAAAGCTGTCGTCAACATCATATAGATAGTAAGTTTCATCAGATGATTGGGATAAAGTGAAAGGTACATAAGATGCAAAGTCTTCAGATGGGATATCTTTTGAAGAGGGTAAGCTTAGGGTTTGGGATTCTTCGAGAATCAGTAGATCTTCTTTATTAAATACCAAATAATTAGTCGTCATAATATAATCTCCATTTGTAGGTGTGTATTAGCAAAGCTATTGTACCATATATTACTATATATGATATAATATTGAGGTATCCACTTCTATCAAAAAGTGAGGTTCTATGTTAGAAAATAATATCAAAGATGTTCAAAACAAAATAATTGACATTGCCATATCTTTAACTGCGGAGAAAGACTTTAACAAATTGTTGTACAAAATTGTTGAAGAAGCAAGAAATATTACTGGTGCAGATGGCGGAACCCTTTATTTAAAAGATGGTGAGCGCCTAGTGCACAAGATTATGCAGACAGGTTCTATGAACCTTCACAAAGGTCAAAATGGAGAGAAGATTGATATCAAAGCCATTGACCTATTGGAAAACAATGTCTCTGCTTACGCAGCAATTAATAAAAAGTTAGTGAATGTTGAAGATGTCTATCAAACTGACTTATTTGATTTCTCAGGTCCCAAGAACTTTGATGAGACAACTGGGTATCAAACTAAGTCTATGTTAGTGTGTCCTCTTATAAGTAGAAAAGGGGACGTTATTGGTGTTATACAGCTAATTAACGCTTTGGACCAGGAAGGTCAATTGGTCGCCTTTCATGAAGAATATGAATCTATCGTTGAATCCTTAGCCTCTCAAGCAGGAATTGCTATTGAGAATACAAGATATATTGAAGAGATTCGTTGTTTGTTCGAATCCTTTGTTAAAGTTGTTGCTAAGACAATCGATGAGCGAACGCCTTATAATAGAAGACATTCAGAGAATTTAGCAAAAAGAATGAAAGGTTTCGCCTTATATATTAACACCATACAGGAAGGACCATTGGCTGATGTCTATTTTACAAAAAATCATCTCTATAAATTGGTTACAGCTTGTTGGTTACATGATATTGGTAAAATAGTTGTACCTCTTGAAGTTCTTGATAAACCCAACAGGTTGGATCATCGATATCAGCCAATAATGGATCGTTATGACAAGATTCAAATGACTCTTGAGAGGAACTATTATAGAGCCTTAGTTGAGGGTGTTTCTGAGAATGAAGAGAGATTACTTGCTAGATTTGAAGTGGAAAAAGAGCTGATCGAAGAATACAGAGATTTTATAACTGAGACGAATGATGCATCCTTATTTGTAGACGATGAACGTATTGAATCTCTGCAGAAGCTTTATGATACAAGGATTGACGGTATAGAAGATGTACTATTAACAGATGAAGAGTTGCTCCATCTTTCAATAAGAAAAGGCACTCTTACAGATGACGAACGTAAATTGGTTCAAAAGCATATGACAGCTGGTACGAGAATCTTGTCTGAGCTTGAGTTTCCAGACTATCTAGAGAATATATTTGATTGGATTATCAACCATCATGAGTACCTCAATGGCAGTGGTTACCCAAGGGCCATATCAAATGAAGACATAGCCCTTGAATCAAGAATGATGACCATATGCGATATCTACGATTCATTGGTACAAAGTGATAGGCCATACAAGAAGGCTTATGAACACGACAAGGCAATTCAAATACTTAAGTATATGACCGATGAAGGCAAACTTGATGGAGATTTAGTTAAGGCATATATTGAAAGTGACTTATGGAGAGTAAATATTGAAGAAGAAAGCTTATAATAAAGGACTTATCCTTTCAACGGTTATTGTCATATTTCTCTTTCTATATTTTGTAGATGGTCTAGAGATATTACATTTAAACTTATATGATGTAATTTATGAAAAAAGTGATGATATCAGTCAAGATATTGTCATCGTTGGAATCGATGACAATGCCTATGCCAATATTGGCCGCTGGCCTTTTGCTAGAGATGTACAAGCTAAGATATTTGGCAACATATTAGATGATAAGCCAGCAGTTCTTGGCATAGATATCATCTATGATTCCAAGCAGTCAGCCATTGAAGATCAGGCACTGGTTGAAGTTCTAGATTCAGACTTGGTGGTACTTGCCAAGTCATTTAATGAAACGGGCCAAGACGGTACAAGAAAATATCAATCACTCATTGAGCCATTTGACCAGCTGAACGATAGGTTGGATTCAGGGTATATCAATTCAGAACCTTCTGAGATTGATGGCGTTGTTAGAAATACAGGCATTGCCAAAATGTTTGAGGGTGAAATCGTTTATAGTTTTTCACATGCCATCTACAATAAGTTAGTAGAACTTGATTATCAAAGTCCCTTAAGGGGTGAATTTGCTTATGTTGGCAAATCATATTTTATTGACTTTGTAGGTAAACCAAACTCCTATGACATGATTTCGGCGGACGCTGTTTACCGTGATTCAATACCTCAAGATTTTTTTTGAAAATAAAATTGTCTTATTTGGTCCATACACACTGGGGATGCAAGATCAATATCTAACACCTCTTGATAAGCAGAATCCTATGTATGGGGTTGAAATACATGGTAATATACTTCAAAATCTTATGGATGAAAGTCTGAAAATAAGGGCACCATACATGGTTGAAATGTTTATGCTTATTGTTTTTGGGCTAATGGCATTTATCATTGGTACAAAAAGCAGGATGTTTGTGTCACATATGCTAAACGGTGGATTATTAGTTTTGGTATTGGTGATTGCAAATATTTCTTATCAACAAGGGTATGTCTTAAACATAGTCTATACTCTAGCAATTATAGTCATGATGGACATCGTTATCATTGTCATGAATTACATAATGCAGCTGATGGAGAAAAGGCACATTACAGTTATGTTTGGCCGTTATGTTGCTCCTCAGGTTGTTGAAAAGATTTTGGCTGAAGGCAGCGACCAGATTCATCTGGGTGGCGTCAAAAAAAATGTCTCCATTCTTTTTGTTGATATAAGAGGTTTTACCCCTTTGTCAGAAGTTGCAGAAGCAGAGGATGTTGTAGATATTCTTAATGAGTATCTGGAGTTATGTTCCGGCGCCATTTTTGATAATCATGGTACACTGGATAAATTTATTGGGGATGCGACCATGGCCTTATTTAACGCACCACTAGATCTTGAGGACCATGAATTTCAAGCTGTTAAGACCGCATGGCAAATGAAGGTGAAAGGTGAAGTGCTTGCCAAATCCTTGTATGAGAAGTATGGCCGTAATGTTCACTTTGGTATTGGGATTAACACAGGGCCCGCTATTATTGGCAATATAGGGTCAAAGCGGAGAATGGATTATACAGCAATAGGCGATGCTGTTAATACGGCCGCCAGACTTGAGAGTAATGCCAAAGCTGGTCAAATACTTATTAGTGAAGAAGTCTATCTTAAAGTGGTGGATAGAGTCGAAGTAACGCCCCTTGGATTGATATCCGTTAAAGGTAAACAAACAGAGATTAATGTGTTTCAGATAGATGGTATTAAGTAATTCATATTGGAGGAAGCTATTTTGAAAAAATATAAAGTTGTTGTAAGTCTAATCATAATTCTATGTATATCCCTTAATTCCTTTGTTCTTGGGGCTGAAGGATCGAGAAAAGCAGTCATTAAGTCATTTGAAGGGGAAGTGTTGCTTCAAAAAGCTGGTGGTGAAAAGGAATTTGAACCGATAGTAGGGATGGAACTATATGAAGGAACGACAATCATTACGGGTAAAAATGCTCAAGTGACTTTGTTGATTGATGGCAGTAAAGAGGTCAAAGTTGCAGAAAAATCCTATGTGACCATAGAAGAACTAAGTGAAGAGGAAGAGAATGAGATTACAGGCATAAGACTTTTTGCTGGTAAGATTTGGAGTAAAATCAAAGAGAAACTTGGTATTGGAGATCAATACGAGATTAGAACACCTAACTCAATCATGGGGGCAAGAGGTACCAAGTATGTGGTTTCCTATGAAGTTGAAGAAGATGCCGAAAAATCTGTATCGAAAGTGACCGTTATAGAAGGTGTAGTCAAAGCACAAATAATAGAAAAGTTTGTCCAAGACCTAGACGAAGATGATGGAAGTCAACAAGAGGACGATCAAGAAGGCAATCAAGAAGGCAATCAAGAAGAGGCGGGTTCAGTCATCATCGTTGCTGGGGAACAATCAAGTCTTAAGCCTTCTGCTGAAAATGAAAGTGATAAAGTACAAGTTTCTTCACCAAAGTTCGGTGACTATGATTTATTCACTATTGATGCAATAATAGAAGATCTTAAGGAAAACCCCGAGGAATATGATGACTCAGACAAGGTTCTTAAGGATCTTGAAGAAGTGAGACCGGATGTTGAAGAAAAAGAAGCCCTAGAGGATCAAAAAGAGGAAGAAGCCTCGGAAGTGTTGATCAACTATGACAACCAAGAACCCCTTGTAGATACTGGGTCGACTTCAGGTGGCTCATCAAATTCAACCTTATCATCCATTGATGTTATAGAAGATAACTTAACAATGACACTTGGAGATGCCTCAAAGCAATTGACTTATAGATATATTCCTTCTAGCGCTAGTGCGATAGCTGTTGGATGGGAATCATCAGATACAACAATAGCAACGGTGACTGATAGTGGAGTGGTCGAAGCGGTGGGAACGGGATCAGTGTCCATCAAAGCATATACAGTCGATGGTGTTCATTCTGATAATTGCGCCATAACAATTGATTCAAAATTAGTAGGTGATATAAGTGTAACGGCGGTTGATATTGTAGAATCGAGTGTTGATGTCTATAAAACCGCTACAAAGTATCTGAATGTGTCGATAACACCTTCTAATGCTTCAAACCATAAAGTAACTTGGGATTCAAGTAATACGGGTGTTGCAACAGTCGATAGTGCAGGGAAAGTTACTGGAACTGGTGTAGGTAACGCCACTATTACGGCCACAAGTGTTGATGGGTCATTGACGGATGTATGTCAGGTCAATGTATCTAAGAAACCAGTAACAAGTGTTAATATCAATGAATCAAGTGTCGGACTGGACAAAGATGACACAATAACATTAACAGCTCAGGCATTGCCAGGTGATGCCTATGACCAAACAATTTCTTGGTCAACTAGTGATGCCACTATTGCATCAGTCAATAGTAGTTCGGGTCTTGTAACGGCTAATAAGGTCGGTAGTGTGACCATTACAGCAACTTCTGTTAGTGGTAGTTTGACAGATACGTGTACTGTCAATGTCAGTGAGCCAGTTATTAGTGTGACTGGGTTCGTATTGGCAGAATCAACTAAGTCTCTTAAGGTGACGGAGTCATTTAACTTAACACCACTGTTCACACCTAGTAACGCATCCAACCAAAGTATAGTATGGAGTTCAGATAACGATACGGCTGCTACTGTTGATGGAGCAGGCAAGGTAACAGCAGTAACATATGGTGTAGGTGTTGCAAGAATTACAGGCACAACCCTAGATGGCGATATATCAAGTTCTTGTGATGTGACAATAGACAAAAATAGTGTTACATCAGTGTCATTACCAGAGTCAACCATTGGAATTACAACAGGAGGTTCTTATCAACTTAATGAACAAATATCACCTGTTGATGCCACCGATCAAGGTGTAACTTGGAGTTCATCTGATACAGGTGTTGCAAGTGTGTCAAATGGTTTAGTGACTGCTGAAGGCGTAGGAACTGCAACCATTACTGTTGAGTCAAATGAATCAAGTAGTATAAAAGCTACTTGTAGCGTAGAAGTAACAGCTTCAACGGTTTCAGTCACAGGTATTACTATAGACCAAACTTCCTTAGCGATGGCACCAGGGGATGTAGACTACCTAAGCTCGACTATTGAACCTTCAAATGCAACCAGTCTTGATGTTACCTATGATTCATCTGATACAGGTGTCGCAACCGTTGACAATGATGGTAAAGTGATTGCAATTGCAGAAGGGGCAGCAACGATTACGATTACGACCAACGATGGTTCTTTTACAGATGATGTCACTGTAACGGTTACACCTATTGGGGTTACAAATGTTAAAATTGTTCAAACAGATGTCACCCTTGATGTTGGTGGGCAGGCAACTCTAACAAGTCAGGTGACGCCAACCAATGCAACAAATAAAAGTGTAACTTATAGCTCCAGTGATTCAAGCATTGCTACAGTGAATGGGTCTGGATTAGTGACCGGTATAGCAGGCGGTTCGGTAACAATTACAGCGGCTTCAGTGTCCAATCCAGGTGTGACTGGTACCACAACTGTAAAAGTCAATACACCTACAGTTGCAGTAAGTGATGTCGATATTAGTCAAACAGATGTTAATTTAACCATAGATTCAAGTGATTTCTTGACAGTGGTCCTATCACCAAATGATGCAACCAATCCACTGGTGAATTGGTCGTCAAGTGATACAGACGTTGTCACAGTTACTAGTTCAGGAAAGATTACTGCTATAGCTGCTGGATCAGCAGTGATTACAGCAGAAAGTGATGAAAACAGCTTGAAAAAAGATACCTGTAACATTACTGTGACTTCAATACCAGTTACGAATGTATCAATAGTTGAAGATCACCTTGGTCTTGATCCAACAAATCAAGGTACATTGACACTTCAAATATCACCTTCAGATGCCAGCAACAAATCTGTGACTTGGTCAAGTGATAAACCCTCTATTGCCACAGTAGATGGTTCGGGTGTTGTAACTGCAGTATCAGCGGGTAGCGCAATAATAACTGCAACAAGTCAAGATGATACATCTAAGAAGGATACCTGTGATGTAACAGTTAATAAAATAGCTGTAAGTTCTGTGAATATTACTGGTACAACATTGACAGGGGCAGTCGGAGATACAATAAGCCTTACAGGTAATGTCTTGCCTAGTAATGCCGATAATAAGACACTATATTGGAGTAGCAGTAAGAATGATGTAGCCACAGTAGATAGTTCAGGTAATGTGACCTTCCATAAATTAGGTTATGCAGATATAAAAGTGACTACAGAAGAAGGTGGTTACAAGGATCAAGTGAAGATTTTTGCTACTTCAGGGAGTTCAATATCTAAGCTTGAGAATATTGAAGTTTCTGATGAGGACGAAGATGGCTTCATTGATTTGATCACATTTAATGTTGTTAATGACTTAAAATTCTACGACATGTTTAAGGAGATAAGCCAAACAAAATTAGGCACAATTGTCATTGATGAAGAGGATGTTAGTGTTAGTGGAGATAAAGCAAAAGTTGTTATTGTCAACTCATCTTATTATGGTACTGATAACTTAGGTGATATGACAGTGCCACTTAATTTAATGGTTTATAGGGACTATATTGGTAGTGTAAGTGAAACATTAACCATTGTAGACAAAGCGAATCCAGTTGTAAAAGTTTTGACAGAAGGTCTGGATGCAAGCAACAAAACCACACACCTTAAGTTGAAATTCAGTGAAGACATTGTTTTTGATACGACCATTGACAAGGGTATCAAAGTTGAACATGGTAGTGGTACTGTTAGCACACCAACAGAAATTGTAGGTGATGCTGGTTATCAAGGTGACTTATACAGTTTTGACTTATCAGGTATGGTTGTTGGTGATGTGCTTAGAATAAAGAATTATAATCTTGACTTGGCTGGCAATGAGGCCATACAGACAGACTTTGAACTAGTTGATGAAAGTGGCGACATTTTCTGGAAACTGAAACCATAATACAATAGTGAGGGACAAAATGAAAAGAATACTAAATAACATCATTATATTATTGATTTTAACGTCAACCGTAAGCTATGGCTCTGAGAAAGTTAGTTTGCTAACCACTCAATTGGTTGAAGATGGATTCAATCAACCCATGGGCATGTGTCAAGATTCGAAGGGGCATGTCTATGTAGTGGATAGTAAAAATAATACAATTGATGTAGATGATGGAAATGGGTTTGAAATTTTTGCTGGTAATAAAGACAAAAAAGACATCTATGGTTTCCCATTAGGAGGTTTGAAAGATGGTCAAAGCTTAGATGCACTTTTCAATGGCCCTAGAGATATTATCTGTAGTGATGAGGACATTTTGTATGTTGTAGATACTGAGAATCACGTCATTAGAAAAATTAGTGATGGTGTTGTGAGTACCTTGGCTGGAATTGGTACTTCTGGGAATAAGGATGGATCAAATCAATACGCGGCATTTAATAAACCATCAGGCATAGCAATTAGTTCAACTGGCCATATCTATGTTGCTGATACACTTAATAATAGTATTCGTGTTATAGATGAGTATGGAGTAGTTACAACCATGGAACTTGAGTCAAAAAATGTAGATGAAGACACTCATATCTTGAATGAACCTAGTGACGTTTATTTTGATGAGAATAATACCATGTACATACTTGACTCAGGCAATCAACAAGTGAAAAAAAATTGTGGATGGCTATGTTGAGGTGGTTGCAGGTGTCAAAGACCTTATCAATGAAGATGCTATGCCAATGAAGGTTATGTTGATGGTCCCGTCGATATATCTAAGTTTGCCTTTCCAAAGAGTCTAATTGTTCATGAAGGACTTATCTATATTGCAGATACTTGGAATCATACAGTTAGGGTGATTAAACCTGATGGTAATGTTGAGACACTTATGGGTAATGGAATTCCTGGACAAAATGAAGTCATAAAAACCAGTGCTTTAAATGGTCCAAGTGGTCTCATGGTTGCAAATGATGAACTCTATATTGCAGACCGTTGGAATGATAGACTTATAAAAATGCCCCTAGAGTATGGTTCTTATGAATTTGATTATGATGTCACTATACCTGATACCCTGATAACGGAAGAAATAGATGTGATGATTGGTGATGAGCCAATTACATTTGAGGATGTTAGACCAATGTTAGAAGGTGAAAAGGTCTACTACCCAATTAGAGTGATTGCTGAGTCACTTGGAGCGAAAGTGGATTACGATGTAATTAGTAAAAAGGCGACGGTGGAATATCGAGATAAAGTTTATACATATAACATATATGATAGCAATATAAGACTGTGGGATGACAGATCATTTATAGATATTAGGCTTTTGGCTTCAGAACTTGGGTTCTTTGTAACTATGGGAGAGAATAATAAGGATATTCTGATTAGTGAAATTCTAATCAGTGAATAGAGGTAATTGATTTGACGACATTCGTACTGCTCTTTTTATTGGCCCACTTACTGGGCGATTTTGTATTTCAATTTAATAAGATTGCTGAAATGAAAGCTAAATCACTTAAAGGAATCCTTATTCACGTTATGATTGTTGGGATGATTAAGGTAATTATAATGGGCTTCTTCTATGGTGTCAGAGGTGTTATTATAGCCCTATGTGTGGCTTCAATTCATTTTTTGATTGATTATATGAAGTTACGATTGAAAAAATACATTCAACGAATTCAAAGTCTCTACTTTATCTTTGATCAAGGATTACACTTATCGGTCCTGTTCACTGTCAGTCAATTTTTGTACATTAGTGAACCTAGAGTCCGTGTGGAAAATGCTATTGTCTTAGTAATGATTCTTGCTATTGTTAGTTATTATGTATTAACCATACTTGTTAAGGTTATTATGGTAGATGTTAAAATGGTCGAAAATCGTCCATTTTTTGAAAAGAGAGAGCGCACCATAGATGGATTAATGTCACTTATTGCATTAGGCGTATTGCTGTTTAGTGGAGGGTACTTATGGCTTCTAGTAGTACTTGTTCTGATAATTCCCTATGGGTTATTACAACAGAAGTTATATAAGTATTCTTATAAGGTTATTGTATTAAAATCAATTACTTTTATTGGTTTTGCCACTTTAGCACTTGGCCTATACCAGAATATTGCATAGTTGGCTACAAAAATATGGATTTGCCATATTTTTGCCATGATTATGGTTTATATTATTATCTGCATATAGATATTGTATGCAGATTTTTATTGCCCAGAATCATCTTGTAAATATTATAAGTTAAATCAATATGAAAATAGAGTTTCAAAATAGTAGGAGGACAGGTATGGAACAAACAGGTAGTTTTGATACGACAAAGTGGATTGAGAATTTCAAAAAAGAGATTGGTAAAGTCATCATAGGACAAGACTATATGGTCAGTAGGATTCTAATAGGACTTTTAACAGGGGGACACATTTTACTCGAAGGTGTTCCTGGACTAGCTAAGACATTGACAGCCAGTACCTTGGCCCATGTGATTGGCCTTGATTTCAAACGGATTCAGTTTACCCCTGACCTACTGCCAGCAGATATTCTTGGTACAGAGATCTATTATCAAAAGACAGGGGACTTTGTCATCAAAAAAGGGGCTATCTTTTCCAACCTGATATTGGCTGATGAAGTGAATAGAGCGCCAGCGAAAGTGCAATCCGCATTACTAGAAGCTATGCAGGAGAAGCAGGTGACCATTGGTGATACAACATATGAACTCGACAAACCTTTTATGGTTATTGCTACACAGAATCCATTAGAACAACAAGGGACATACCCACTACCTGAAGCTCAGCAAGACCGTTTTATGCTTAAACTCAAAGTAGGCTATCCAAGCAGAGATGAAGAACGCCTTATTATGGAACGTTTTACCATGCTGATTATACAGAGCCAGAGCTTGACAACATCCTAGACAGAGATACCATTAATACATTAAGAGACATGGTTGAGAAAGTTTACATTGACCAACATATCAAAGATTATGTCCTTGATATCGTTCTAAAAACAAGAGAAAATTCACAATACATATCCTGTGGTGCCTCACCAAGGGCCTCAATTAACTTGATCAAGGCAGCCAAGGCCATGGCCTTCATAAAAGGTAGAGACTATGTAATGCCAGACGATGTTAAGTCAGTGGTATATGATGTTCTAAGACATAGAATTGTTCTAACTTATGAAGCAGAAGCAGAGGATATGACAGCTGAAGATTTAATAAAAGAAATTCTAGAAGAAGTCGCAGTGGCATAGTTTAGTAACTGAGATGATGTAGAAGGTGTGCCTATGATATCCAAAGAGATTATTAAGAAAATACGTCATATAGAGATCAAATCCTCTAAACTTGTGGAAGAGGTATTCTCAGGTGAATACCATTCCAGGTTCAAAGGGAAAGGTATGGCCTTTGAAGACATTAGAGAATACTATTCTGGTGACGATGTTAGAAACATAGACTGGAATGTAACGGCCAGACACAACAAGCCATATGTCAAGCAGTTCAGTGAGGAGCGAGAACTGAATATGTTCTTGCTTATTGACATGTCCTTTTCCAACAAATTCGGTGGTAAAAAGGACTTGATAGCGGAGCTAGGTGCAACCCTGTCTTACTCTGCCAATAAAAACAATGATCGGGTCGGCATGATTATGTTTACGGACAAAATAGAGAAGACCATACCTTCTATGACAGGAAAAAGACATGTTCTATCAATTATTGAGAATATATTAACCTTTGAGCCAAAACATAAGGGAACAGATATTGAGAAAGCCCTTAAGTACTTTTCAAAAATCGAGAAAAAACGCAGCATCGTGTTTTTGATATCTGACTTTATGGATGAAGGTTACGAAAAAGCATTGAAGATGGTGTCAGGCAAACATGATCTGGTTCTGGTTAGAGTTCTAGATAGGTCAGAAGAAAATATTCCAAAAGGGGCCATTTTTACCTTTGAAGACTTAGAATCTGGTGAAGTTGTTATACTGGACAATATACGCGGTAAGAAAAAACTTAAGGAAAGCATAGCTGTGCCTTATAGTGATGTGATACAGGTCTATACAGATGAAGATTATGTCAAACGCCTTAGACTTTATTTCAAGGGAAGAGGTGGCTTATGATGTTTAAAATGAGGCAGTCCTTTTTCCAAATGACCAGGGCTATAGTCTTCGCCTTGGCATTAATAACTATAGTAAGCATAAGTGGGGGTATTTTACATGGCATGGTTTTGGCTGAAAGCAGGTCAATCTATGTAGGCGACCAGATTGTTTTGGATGTAATGAAAAATCAAGTTTCTAGAGATGAGATTGTAGAGATCTTTGAAGCTTTTGAAATGGTTGAGTTTGTAGAACTAGACAAGGTCTATAGGCTGACACTAAGGACAATGACACCTGGTAGTTATGAAGTGACTGTCGGGAATCAGAAAGTCCTAATAGAAGTTAAATCTCTATTAGAGGAGATTGATAGAGATGACATCTTTGAAGGGGATATGACCCCACCCAAAAGGCTGCCCATATGGCCGGCTCGGCTTGTGATGTTTGCTAGTGGCCTTGTATTTCTAATTGCAGCAATTCTATGGATTATCAAGGTGGCCTTTAAAAAGAAAAGAAAAGAAGTCAAAGCCATAGACCTATTTTACCAATCTCTTGAGTCAATGAGTCTTGGTGATGCTTTGGCTCTTGGAGGTATGAGTATTGCTTACAAAACCTACTTATCCAAGGAACTTAAGCTCAACTTAGTAGGGGCTACATCATCCGAATTAGTGGCTCATATGAGCCAGATATTTTCAGAGGAATTGACTGGCCAAATGGAAGAATGGTTCCACCAATGTGATGTTATGAATTATAAAGGTCATTTCCAGGAAGGTAATAAGAATAATCAAGACGTGGTTGAAATAAATAATTCCATGCTTAAGTCACTTAAAGCCTTGGCAGGTCAAGCTAATACAATCCTTGAAGTAGATAAACAAAAAAAAGAATTAAGTGAGATAGATGAGGATGAGCGTTTATGAGGTTTGAAAGCTGGTATTTTTTACTGTTTTTCCCTATAATTCCCTTAGTCATGTTTATGAAACATAAGAAGGGCACAATCAAATATTCTAATGTCAACCTACTAAGACAAGCAGGGATGACAAGAACCATCAAACATAGGATTGGCGATGTTTTACTGACGATTGGTTTATGTGTTTTGATTGTAGCTATGGCAAGGCCCCAGTTGCCATCAAACATCATGCCCATGAAAGGTGAAGGGATTGATATCGCTATGGTTCTTGATGTGTCTGGGTCAATGGAATCTGTTGACTTTGAGCCTAACCGTTTGGAAGTGGCCAGAAAGACAATCAAAGATTTTATTGATGGGCGTTATGATGACCGAATAGGCTTTATTGTCTTTGCTGGTACAGCCTACACAAGGATACCACTAACCTTGGACCATGAGGTTGTAAGACAATCCCTTCTAGAGGTTGGGACCGAGTCTGTAAGTGAAGAAGGCACTGCCATTGGTATGGCTATATCTGTTGGTGTTAACAGGTTGAAGAAGAGTCAAGCAGAGTCCAAAATCATGATTCTTGTAACAGATGGTGATAACAATGCTGGGGCTATCAATCCTGAGACTGCAAGTGACCTGGCTAGAGAGCTTGACATCAAAATCTACACAATTGGTGTAGGGACAGATGAAACCATCTTGCCTTATAACTATTTTGGTCAAATCAGGTATCAGACAGTGGATAGTGGTCTTAATGAACCATTGCTAAAGTCCATAGCAGAGACGACGGATGGTCGGTATTATAGGGCAACGGATGGGGAATCTCTTGATGAAATATTCAAAGAAATTGATGACTTGGAAAGAACAGATTTTGACAGAGAAGAATTCAGGTTATACGACGAGTTGGCTTTTGATTTGATTAAGATTGGCTTGGGTGTATTATTGCTTGGATTTTTCTTTAAGAGATATTACTATATACAAATACCATAATTATTTGAGTCTGACTCAACGTTTAATGAGGTCTTATATGATAAGAACATTAGAATTTGGCAATCTTAGTGAATGGTGGTTTATCCTCCTTCCTATAATGATTGGTGTCTTGATTGCTTATGGCGTCAGGAAGAAAAACAGAATACTTAAAACACTAAATCTAAATGGTCTAGGTCGTCGATCTATCATTAAGTGGTTGCTTCTTGGCTTTGGTTTGTCATTGGTCTTCGTGTCTTTGCTTGAGCCAAGGCGTGAGGTTGGTGTCACAGAGGTCAAGGGTGATGGCCTTGATATTTATGTCCTCATTGACACTTCAAAAAGCATGTTGGCCACTGACATAATGCCATCTAGAATCGATAGGGCCAAGAAAGTGGTGGAAGAGTTGATGAATGGACTTGGTGGTGACCGAGTTGGTTTTATACCTTATGCTTCTTCAGCTTACATTCAGATGCCCCTTACTGATGACTATAACCTAGCTTCAATGTTCCTTAGTGTCATAGATACAGACCTTATTGGTGGTGGTGGGACAGATGTTTCTCAGGCCATATCTTTAGCTATTGACTCCTTTGGTGAAGCGGGAAGTCAGAGCCAGGTTCTATTGATTCTTAGCGATGGTGAAGAGCATGACATTAACATGAATAAAATCGAAGACATCATCAAGAAATCAGATGTAAGAATATACACTGTGGGTATTGGAACTGAGGAAGGCAGTTTGATTCCTGTAATCTCTAGTGATGGTCAGAGCGTTATTGATTATAAAAAAGACGACAAGGGTGACTTGATTATGACCAGATTGGATCCTGGCTTATTATCAGAACTTTCCAATCTAAGTAATGGCAGATACTATAATTCAAGCCCAAGCATAAGTGAAGTGAACAATTTGCTTCTTGATTTTGAGGGCCTTGAACGTGATGAAACAACAACGAGAAAAGTGAAGGAATACCAACAACTTTTTCAGTGGTCCCTTGGTCTTGGACTATTCTTGATCATGCTGCTATAAAGATGCCGGATAGGAGGTCTATTGTATGAGCAGTCAGAACAAATGGAAAAAGAGACTTGAACAAATTCTTCTTATAAGTGGTGTGATGTTCATCTTATCTGGCCTATGGGTTCTCTTCTTTGGACCAACAGCTATGGACCATGCATTGGCGGATGGGGTTGGCTATTACAATGAAGGAAAGTATGCTGAAGCGGTGGAAACGCTAAAAACTGGTGGCGCTGATGCCATGTTAATGGGGAATGCCTATTACAGGGCTGGTGATGTTGAAAGTGCAATTAAGTCTTATAGCCAGGGCATCTATGAGAATCCAGAACCTAGAGAGATTAAGTTTAACTATGAATGGGTAACAAGAGAACAGGAAGAAGAGCAGGAAAACCAGGAGAACCAAGAAAACCAAGAAAACAATGAGGAATCTGGAGAAGACCAGAAGTCAGAAGACGGCGATAATCAGGAGTCAGAAGATGGCGTTAATCAGGACTCAGAAAACGGAGAAAATCAGGACTCGAAAGACAGTGAGGACAGTGACTCACAGGAATCAGAAAGTCAAGAATCAGACGATGATAATAGCCAAGACTCAGAGTCACAGAACAATCAAGAGAGTGAAGCAACTTTGTCACAAGATGAACAAGCCATTAATCAGATTCTCCAGATGCTTGAGAATCAAGAACAAGAAAGTCTTAAGAACAACCAACAAGTGATAGAACAGCAAGGTCAAGGTGATAAAAATGATTGGTAAAAGCTATAGTAAGTTCATAAAATCTATAAGTCGTTTATTGGCTATGATACTGCTAGTTCTTATGACATCTACAAGTCTTGTAATGGCTGCAGGTGAGGACACAGAAGTTTTGATTGAAATAGATAGAGATTCCATTCAGATGGGGGTTAGTACCCAAGTGTCTTTGATACTAAGGAATCCAGATGGCAAAGCTGAGATTGTTTCTTTTGGGGGACTAGATGAATTTGAAGTGGTGTCCACCAAACAGACCAATTCCACAAGCATGGTTAACGGTGTTACAGTTAAAGAGATTGGTGTCATCTATACACTCAAAGCCAAAGAAGTGGGACCTAAGACTCTAAAGGCAGTGATTAAAGTTGGAGATGACTTATATGAATCCAATATTGCCAAGATAACAGTTACAGAACGTGATGCATCATTTGATGAAACAGCTGAGGAAGTATTCATAAGAACTGTGGTAGCAGATGAGGAGATCTATCTTGGTGAAAAAGCTGTTATTACTTATGAATTGTACTCTATGCATAACCTTGCTGATTTTGCCTTCCTAAATAGTATTATGGTTGATGGCTTTGTCATTGAATCTTCAGAAGATGGTAATTATCAGCCTAGCTATCTGACAATAGGGGGTCAGCAATATGTGATGATTGAAGTCAAACAACTTGTTATGAGCCTACCAAAGCTGGGGATTATACCATCCCTTCTTTTGACTTTCAGGCCAATATTGGTAGTGGTGGTTTGTTTGGCAATTCACAAGCGGTTTACCTTGATACAGAAGCTGTGGATATATCAGTCAAACAGGTCCCTTCAGACGGGCAACCAGTTGGTTTTGCTGGTTTGACAGGTGTCTATGATATCAGTGCATCCTATAATCATAACCAAGTTAGTGAAGATGACCCATTAACACTAGAGGTGGCCATAAGAGGTTCAGGTAATCTAGAAGCCATCAATAGCATCAAAGATTATCTAGACATTGATCATCAGTTTACAGTTTATGAAACAGACAAAGGTATGACTTCTAGAGCAAGCATCACAGGCTACGAGGCCACAAAAGAATTTGAGCTGATTCTAATACCAAAGTTATCAGGCGAATTGACCATAGATGGTGGTAAGATTCCTTATTTTGATAGCCTCAGTGAAAGTTATAAGGAATTGATTATTCCAGGGACACAAATTAATGTTCTACCACGTGAAGGCAGTGGTTTGTCTGATTCAGGACAAATAAATAATGGACCATTAATAGTCTCTCAAGTTAACTATGATGAAAAAGATGAGGATATGATTACAATAAGTGTGCCAAAGACCGTTGTGGTAATCACATTTCTTGTAGTCATTGGCTTAGTCATTATATTACTGATTGGCTTTGGTCTTAGAAGTTGGTATTTATATACCAAAGATATCAAGCGAGGCTTGGTTCGTAAGATGAGAAAAGCTAGTGATTCACTTGAACTTCAAAAGTTATTTATTGACTATGTGATTTTGGTTTTTGACATTGATTTACGCTCTACGCCTGTCTCAGAGTTAGATGGTCATATCACTGATAAAGAGGTTGTAGCAGGTATTAAGTACCTTCAGTACTTCTTTGAACATGATAGGCATTACAATGATGATCGATTTGAGGAAATCAAGCATAAGGTGATTGAAGTTGTGAATACTTAAAACCCACCAAAATTACATATCATCCCACAATATTCCATGCACTAATGTAACTATAACTATCACTATTTAATATACAGTCTTTCTTTTGGAATTATAATAGAGAATATGGAGGGTATGTTATGGAATTTTTTGGATTTGTTGGTTTTTTTTATTGCACTTGTAGCATTTTCGAAGTTAAGTGGATATACTAAGAGAATTGAGGCGTTGGAACAAAAGGTGGCACAGTTAGAATCCACTGGTGAAGAACCTAGAGTGGAACCAGCAGATGTCGTTATAGCTGAAGAAGATTGAAAGAAAACTGGCCAAATATTGGGCTATCTGACATCAGGTAGTCCTTTTGTTTGCCTTCAAAACATGTTAGAATAGATTGTTATTTGAAGGAGCATGTCATGGCATTATTTGATAAACAAGATCCTATATCCATAGAATCCTATGCACGACAACTTGAGAATCGCTCATATAAAGATTTCGAATCAGGTGAAGACAAGGCTTATAGTCTTCGAGGTGGCAAAGGTAAACTGGGCCAGTTGATTGAGGAATCTTTCTTTGGTTATGCCATTAATTCAAGGCAAGAAGCGGATTTTGTTGAGGCTGGTATAGAACTGAAGGTCAGTCCTCTAAAGAACGTCAAAGCAAAAGCGAATTCAGAACTTCACATCAAACGTGAAGGTTTATCTGTAAAAGAACGTATTAATATTACAATGATTGACTATGATACTTTGGCTGATGAAGTGTGGGAAAGTGCCACTGTTAGAAAGAAACTCCAGCTTCTACTGATGTTTTATTTACATGAAAGTGGCGTATCTGTGGATGAACAGGTCTTCAAGCTGATTGGCCTGTGGAAACCTAGCGACAAAGATATGCAGGTCATCAAGAAGGACTGGCTGACAATCAGGCAAAAAGTCCTTGACGGTGAGGCCCATCTCTTGTCAGAGGGTGACACGATGTACCTTGGGGCGGCAACCAAAGGCGCCAACAAGCATAGCACAAGGCCGCAGCCTTTTTCTGATGAAATGGCTAGGCAGCGAGCCTTTTCTCTGAAGCGGTCCTATGTGGACTACATAGCAGAAGAGATATGGCTCAGACAACACGGCATGGCACCAAGTGGTGATGTGGTGGCTGAGCAATCCTTCTATGAACGTCTTCTTGAGAAGTTAGGGCATCTAGAAGGCAAGACTATTAGTGAGATTATGGCTACCAATAATATAGAGACACAGAGGTCATCTAAGAGTTTTATGGACCTTTTTACAAAAGAACTTATTGGACAATTAATGGGACAGCCTTATACAGAGATAGAGGAAATGAAAAAGTCGGGCATAGAGAAGAAATGCATTGTCCTTAAGCCAGATGGTATACCAAAAGAGTCTATGTCCTTTGAACAGATAGATTATGTTGAGATTGCAAAAGAAGCGTGGGAAGACTCGACCATCAAAGATAAATTTGAGAACAAGAAACATTTGTGGATTGTTTTTAGGGCTAAACGTCCCTACAGAGTTCAGGGTGAGCTTGGACTGGATGAGATTGAATATGTCACGTCTTTTTACTGGAATATGCCTATGGAACATCTTGTGACCTATTATTATGACCTATGGCTTGATACGGTGACAAAGATTAAAGCAGGTGATTATGACCACTTTTTGACAAGCAAGGACAATCCGGTAGGCCATATAAGACCTAAGGCAAAGAATGCTGAAGATACCATGGTGACACCTCAGGGTGGTCGAGCTAAGAAAATGAGCTTCTGGTTAAACAATCATTACATTGCAACTGAGATAGAGAAGCGGATATCGGATCAGATGATGCTTGATATATGAATGTGATGATGCTTGATATAAATAAGATTATGTGACGTGTTTCATTGACGTAAGTGTTGGGATCTGATATTATTAGAGGGAACGATCGTTCGCTATATGTTACGTGGATATATGCATAGTTCAGTTGGTGAGTAGCGCAAGTATGAAAATCAATTGATTGGTGTAATTGAGATAAGAAAAGTTATCATGGAGGCATGAGAGATGGACAAAACAGTTGTTGAATTGTTCGCTGGTGTAGGTGGATTTAGAGTAGGCCTTGAGCGCGCTTCAAAAGAATATAAAACAGTATGGGCCAACCAATGGGAGCCAAGCCGCAAAGCTCAAGATGCCTTCAATTGCTACATTACAAGATTTGGTGAAAGTGACGCTCATTCCAATGAGGACATTAATGAGGTGGATGTAGAAACCATGCCTGATCATTCATTGTTGGTGGGTGGTTTTCCATGTCAGGATTATAGTGTTGCTTCAACTGGGGCCAAGGGTATTCAAGGTAAGAAGGGTGTTCTATGGTGGAACATCTATGAGATTCTCAAAGTGAAAGAAGCACCTTTTGTTTTGCTTGAGAATGTAGACCGATTGCTCAAATCTCCAGCCAAACAAAGGGGTAGAGATTTTGGCATTATTCTCTGGTGCCTTAAGGAACTGAACTATTCTGTAGAATGGCGTGTGATTAATGCTGCCGAATATGGTTACGCACAAAGACGTCGTAGAGTCTTTATCTTTGCTTACAAGAATGACACCAAATACGGACAAAGCATGCGTTTGAAGCAAGCTGAAGAGCTGGTTGTTAGTGAAGGTTTCTTCCAGAATATGTTCCCTGCCCATTCCACTAAGAAGACATCAAGCCTTGATGATGCCATCGATTTTAGATACGAAGATGTTATGGATCTATCGGACAGATTCCATGCTAAATTTAACAATGCAGGTTGCCTATCTGGTGATGTGCTTTACACAGAACAATTAACTCCAGCTGAACTTGCTGATGAAGAGAAAACCTTACTTGGGGATATTATTGAACCAAGTGTGGATAAGAAATACAATTTAGATGGAGAACTGGATAAGTGGCGCTATATGAAAGGTGCCAAACGAATTGAGCGTACCCACAGGGATGGTCACAAGTACATCTTTGCAGAAGGGGCTATAGCTTTTCCTGATCCACTTGATAGGCCCTCAAGAACAATGTTAACCAGTGAGGCTTCTGCCAATCGAAGCACTCATATCATACAAGACCCAAAGACTGGCAAGCTTCGTAAGATAACACCAGTTGAATGTGAGAGACTAAATGGATTTCCTGATAACTGGACAGATACGGGTATGTCAGAGCGCTTTCGTTACTTCTGCATGGGTAACGCTTTAGTGGTTGATTTAGTGGTTGAGATGGGTAAAAGACTTAAGGATATTATTGAGAATGAATAGATAGATATAAATATATAGAGTGCATCAATGTAATTAAACAATATCCTTCGAGGTATTGTTTTTTTTATGGCCTTTTATAAGGTATAATTGTCATTGAGGGAAAGTTATATCAAATAAGAAATAACACGGAGGTAGTAGAGTGACACATAGTTACGAGTATTACAATGCAAACGCTGAGGCGTTTATTGAGCGAACATTTCACATTGATATCGACCAAATGATTCACAATTTCACAAGACATATACCAGAAGGTGGGCGAATTCTTGACTTAGGCTGTGGTTCTGGAAGAGATTCCAAAAGGTTTAGCCAAATGCGTTACGATGTTTATGCTGTGGATGCTTCTGAGAAGATGGTTGAGCATACAAGAGCATTGATTGGTGATAGAGTGGTTCTATCAACATTTGAAGATTATACAAGTGACATCAAATTTGATGGCATATGGGCATCGGCATCATTGCTCCATGTTCCAGAGGAAAATATGCTGGATATCCTTAGAAAATACCAAAAAATGCTAAAGTCAAAAGGTGTTTTCCACATGTCATTTAAGAACAGAGAAGAGAATTTTGTGGATGGTGTTAGAAACTTTACCTGTTATTCAAGTGAAAAGCTCAGAGCATTGCTTGAACAGATTGAGGGCTTTGAGATTCTTGATATAATCACATCAGATTCTGCTAAAGAGAACGCTGAAGGTGAGACATGGACCACTGGACTTGTGATGAAGCGGTAGGACAAGTAGACGGATAATTTGACTGAAATAGATAGAAATAGTTGAGGGAGATGAAAAAATGAAAAAAGTATATTTGACATTAGCAACATTGACACCAATTATTGGAACGGCTGTTTATGTCATATTCTACATATCCTTTATGATGAGTATGATGGTAGGGAGTCAGGCAGATGATTTAGCCATACTAAGTAAGATGAGTTCGCTGATGAATGCAAGCATGATTTTCAGCCTATTTTTTATGATAGTCAACATTGCCTTAATGACCTACTACATCTATTTGGCTAGGTGTAATGATGAGTTAAGCCCAAGTGGTAAGAACCTGTGGACAGTCCTCTTGTTTGTTTTTGGTTCAATTACCATGATTGTTTATCTTTTCATGTATGTTTATTTCAAACCAGAAGACAAACTAAGGATTCAGTTAAATATTACTAGATCTAACAAGAAGACTTGGACAGGTGTGATTCTTGCTTTGCCATTTGGTATGCTTATCTTGTTTTTTTATAAGTATGATGGGCTTTATGGATTCTATGTTTAAGACAATTGCTTTTGAAAGTGGTAATGAACTGTCTATAATGGCAGGAATGATGTCTTTTATTGTTCTTGAGATTGTATTCTTCTTAGTTCTAATGGGTGTTGGTATATACTTTATTGTCGAAGCGGTACGTAATGAGGCTTTCACAACAAATGAAAAAGTCATGTGGAGCCTTATGATATTCTTTTTTCAATCTTATAGCCATGGTGGTATATTGGTTCTTGTTTATGTTGCAGGAGCCTACAAATAAGGAGGTAACAGTAGAATGAAAAAAAATAAGCAAAGATTATTTTAAGGATGGGTCAACAATACTTGTTGGGTATTCAAGTAACAAAGACAGCTTTAGCAGAGCGGTTGCCAAGGATTTGACCAATGCTGGCATTAAGGTTTACCCAGTCAATAAGAACGCTGATGGGGATTATGATGTCAAAGTCTATAACAGTATTTCACAGCTGCCTGACAAATCTGATATTGCCTGTGTTATGGTTGGGAAAGAAAAAAGTGCTGACGGCTATTGAAGAACTTAATGAACAAGGTGTAAAGAAAGTGCTGGTTCAATCAAAGAGAATGGTTGATGATAAGACAGAAGAGTTTTGTATGGAGAACAACATTGAATTAACAATAGGGTGTGCATTAATGGCTGAAGGTAAAGGTCTTCATCGTTTCCACGGCTTCCTTGCTGGGGTGAAATAATCAAAAAGGCTTTCGAGTTGACAGACCTGTATTTTGCCTGCGATATTTGTGGGGCGTTATGCCTTCAGATTCTTTGAATTTTGCAATAAGATGACTTGCGTCGTAGAAACCTACAGCGTTTGCAATTTCTTCTGTGGTCTGATTACTTCCTAGTAAGAGATTCTGACTCATAACAATACGCTGTTGAAGTATGTATTTTGCTGGTGTGATACCAAAATCAGAAGCAAACTTTCTGGCAAAATAAGATGTGTTGTAACCAAACTGCTCTGCAAGTGTTTGAATGGATAACTTTTGATCCAAATGGTTGTCTATGAAATTAAGAATCTCTGCAAAACCTGTTCTCTTAGCATCAACATAGTTCAGGTATTCAGAGGTTTTTATCAACTCTGTAAGTATGTTGTAGAGCAGATTGCTTATTTCGATGAATTGACTTCTTAGGTCTAGTCGTATGATGGCTTGTGTGCAAAGTGATAGAACAGCGTCAAAGACGGCCCCGTCATAAACAAGGCCATTATCAACGATTTTTCTAACGATATCTCTGCTATTACTGCCATAAAACTCTATCCAACAAATACCTAGGGGGGCGGATGGATCTGTAAAGTATTCATGGGCCTCGCCACTAGGTAAAACAAAGAGTTGACCTTCAGTAATTTCATAAGTTTTATTTCTAAATAAGACCTTTCCACGACCATGAATGATACAATGAATGACGCTGTACTTATATGTGCCATCACGGCCGATGTGGAAGTCTCTGTCAGTATAATTGACAATACCTGCCCTATTAATCGTTAGCAGCAGGTCATTGTCATTTGTATTAGACGTTATGTGAAAGATGTCATGAGGAACATTGAAATTGTAGGATTTTTTGCTAAGCTGTTGCTTCATAACGCTAACACCTCTTTTGCCAATTCTTGTTTTATACGAGTGTCTTACGAACGTTGTAGAGCGCTAGGATATTTTCTATAGGAACATCGCCTTCGAAATCCTGACTTGGTGCCAATATATAACCGCCATTTTTACTGAACTCACTGACAACCTTTTTGGTTTCTTCTAGTACTTCTTCTGCTGTTCCAAGAGGTAACACACCTTGTGTATCTACACCACCCTGGAATATAAGTTTGTCACCGTAATTTTCTTTAAGATCAGCTGGCTCTAGACCAATAACTTTCTGGATTGGTTCGATAGCATCCACGCCACACTCTATTAGGTTAGGTATTATTTCTCTGATAGCCCCGCAAGAATGCTGCATGTAGAAGCAGTTGTGTTTGTGAGCTTGTTCCACAAATCTTTTTTGTGTTTTCTTCGAAAAATTCTTTCCACATTTGTGGACCAATGAGCAGACCGTTCTGCGTTCCATAATCATCACAGCAACGAATAATATCTATACGATCTCCAGAAGCAACGTACATTCGCTCATACATTTCAAGAACAGTGTCACAATACTTATTCAGCATTGCTTTAATCAATTCGGGTTCTTCAATCATCTTGATATAGAATTCTTGGGTTCCATATAATAGGGTGAAAACTTGATAAGGTCCTGGCCAGCCGATGCGGATTGCTTTGTCAGTATGTTTGTCACAAAATTCTCTAACTGCATCATATTCAAACAAATCTGGGTTAATCCATCCTTCATAGGTCTCGATATCTTCGATGCATTTTACATCTTGGTATGGTGTTGAGATGAAGTGGGCATTGTATTCAACACCGTTCCACTTGTTGATGTATTCATAGCCAAATGGGTGCGTATGGACAGTTTCGCCTTCATCATTAACATAAGTAGGTAATTCAGGTCCAATATAGGGAGGAATATCCATGATACGTGTATCGATGTCAAGATAATCCATAACCTCATCATTGGTCGTCATGTTGAGGTGTTTATGTAGATTTTCCCATGTTGTTTCGACACATTGCATAGTTGACGGCAGTCTGTCAGGTATCTGATGGGACAAAACTGCACGTATACGTTCTTTAGAATTCATTATTTTCATTCCTTTCAATAGATGATAGGAATATGCATATTCGCTGATATCAGCTGATCTACATTAATTCTATCACATTTAACAAAGAAAAAGAATGGATGTGTCATTGGAAAAATAGGAAATTCTTTACATGAGATACTTGATAGAGAATTCTTCTATAGATAGGGTCTAATTCACTTTCTCATTGAAATTCTTGCCAAAAGCAATAAATCATGCTAGACTAAATGACGAGTAAAACGTTGAGAAGAGCTAGTAGTTGCACTGGATTTGTAGAGAGAAGATGGTTGGTGAGAATCTTCATGATGGTGCATTGAACCTGTCTTTGAGTGTGTATCCATATAAGATATACCGGTAGTCCCCGTTACAGGACCTGATATCAAACATAAGTTTTGTATCTACGAGTGCAGAGTAATCTGAATTTAGGTGGTACCACGGATCAACCAATTCGCCCTAAGCTATTAATAGCTTAGGGCTTTTTTATTAGAAGAAGTTCCCACACAAGGAGGAAATAATGAGATTAGTTAATTTAGTTGGAGAAAGATTTAAGGAAAAACCAGCAGATTGTGTTATTGACAGTCATGCATTGATGATTAAAGGTGGTTATATGAAGAACGTTGCCAACGGTATCTTCTCAAGCAACCCACCACTTAAGAGAGTGACAACTAAGATTGAAAATATTATCCGTCAAGAGATGGATAAGATTGAAGGCCAAGAGGTCCTATTTCCAGTAGCACTACCTGGTTCACTTTGGGAGGAGTCTGGTCGTTATGAGACTGTAGGTAGTGAACTCCTTAGATTCAAAGATAGAACAGGAAGCCCAATGGTACTTGGAATGACCCATGAGGAAGCGGCAGTACATCTTGTTAGAGAATATGGAAATACTTATGCAAAATACCCATTCATGGTCTATCAGATTCAAACCAAATTCAGAGATGAAGCAAGACCAAGAGCTGGTCTGATTAGAGTAAGAGAATTCACAATGAAGGATGCTTACTCATTCCATACATCACAAGAAGACCTTGAAGTATACTATGACAGATGTCTTGAAGCTTATAACAGAATCTTTGCCAGAGCTGGTATTGAGGAAGTTATTACGGTTAAGTCTGACTCAGGTATGATGGGTGGTAAAGTGGCTCATGAGTTTATGCTACTGACACCGGTTGGTGAAGATTCACTGGCTATATGTACTGAGTGTGATTACAGCGCTAACCTTGAAGCTGCTGATCATATTGTGAAGAATGATACATTCCCTACTGAGGAATTAACTAAAGTACACACACCTAATGCAAAATCTATAGAAGAAGTGATGGATTTCCTAGGAAGTAATATCAAGCAATCTTGTAAGGCTGTTGTTTATCAAAAGAATGCCGATGATGCTTATGTAATTGTCTTCATTCGCGGTGACCTTGATGTGAACGATGTAAAGCTTAACAATTACCTTAAAGAAGAATGTCATCCAGCAATTATTACTGAAGAATCTGGTATAGTAACAGGATTCATTGGACCAGTGGGCATGGATGATAAAGCAACAGTTCTCTTTGACAAGTCTCTTGAAGGCATTGACTCACTTATTACGGGTGCTAATGAAGTGGATTACCATGAGACAGGCTTTAACATAGCTAGAGATTACGGAGAAGTTACTTATGTTGATGTAGCAACTGTAGTCGATGGTTCAATCTGTCCACAGTGTAGTAAAGAGACCATCTCAATTCAAAGAGGTATCGAAGTTGGGAACATCTTCCAACTTGGAACGAAATATACAGAGTCAATGGGTATGACTTATGTGGATGCAGACAATGACCGTAAGAACCAATTATGGGCTGTTATGGTATTGGTGTTGGACGTCTTGCAGCTTCTGTATGTGAAGCCAAACATGATGAGTATGGTCCAATATGGCCAATGTCAATCGCCCCATGGCAAGTTCACGTATGTTGTCTTAAGTCTAATGACGAAGAGACGCGTGCTGTATCCGACAAGCTCTATACTGACTTGCTAGACGCTGGTGTTGAAGTCATCTATGATGACAGAAAAGCGCGCCCAGGCGTTATGTTCTCTGATGCTGACTTACTTGGTGTCCCACTAAGGGCTATTGTTAGTCCTAGAAACTTAAAGGAATCTGTTATCGAAGTTGTAACAAGAGATAAGAGCATCCAGAAGAAAGTTGCTGTGGATGAGGTAGTTGGTGAAATTCAGAAGCTTATTCAGGAATTAATGGCTTAATAGATATTAAACCATATAGTGGTCAAAGACGAATAAAGACTTCGTCTTGACCACTTTTCTATGTCATGCTATAATTCTTAATTGAGAACCATTATCAGGTGGTTCTGGCAATCAGCATAGCAATTAAGGAGGGATGATTATGGCATGTGCCTGTTCATCGGGTGAGAAACAAGTTCTACAGTTACTTGATACTGTTAAACATAATGACAACACATACAGTTTTGATTTTGCAAGTTTAGAGCCTTTATCATGGAGAGAGGGCGATAGTTCCAAGCTCTTTGTTGACATAGCGGGTCATGTGGTAGGTAAGAAGTTCTCTTATGCCACTTTACCAAATGAGAAAGTGATTCGATTCACAACCAGAATAAGAGATGAGCGGAGTGATTACAAAGAAGAAATGGCCAGATTAAGTGTTGGCGATTTCGTTGAGATTACAAGTCCAGGAGGCCATTTTACTTTGTTAAGAGATGAAAGACCGGCCCTATTATTGTCTAACGGCGTTGGTATTGCAACAATGCGGTCTTTGATCAAAGCTTATGAGAAAAATCCAATTGGTGTTGGAAGGATGACACAAATCAACGTTGATTCAACAGGGACCATCTATGATGATGAGTTCAGTGAGCTTGAAAGTAATGACAATACTTTCAAGTCTATCTATGTCAAGCATAGGAGTGAATTCTATAAGCAGTTGGATTATGCTACGCAGGAGCTTATGTTTGCAACTGGTCGTATCCCATACTTCTATGTGGTTGGAAGCGATGAATTCTTAAGAGATGTCACTGCATCTATTACCAGTGTAGGCTTTGATGAAAGAGATATCCTAACGGATGGCCAGTCTGTCGCAAGCATTTCTAGCGGTATGTGTGGCTGTGGTTTAGTCACAGCAGAAGAATGTGGCTGTGGCAGTGGAGGTTGCGGATGTGACTCTACTTCTCAAGAGACTGGAACATTAAGTAAAGAGGCCATCAAATTACAGGTGAAAAGCAAACCGAGTTATTCTATTAAACTCAAGTCACAAAATAGTGCAATTAGGACTAGATAAGTTAAAATAAGATCAGTTAAAACTTAATGAAGATACCACTCTTTGGCGGTGAATATTACACAAGGCTTAAGGGGTGGTATCTTCTTCATTATACACATGCAACAAATCGACAAAGAATTAACACTAATCACTTCACAACATTACAGTAGCGTGTTAAGATAGTCCCTGACAAAAAAAAGACGATGACGAAGAAGAGATAGTCAAGTTATGACTATGTAAGACAAGGAGACTATATGTTTCATTTTGGAATGCCCACACTATTAGAGCTAGACAGCTTAGAAGAGAATGTAAAGTTATGTAAGGAACTAGGATTAGAATTTGTTGAGATTAACATGAATATGCCTGAATATCAGGTGGAAGCTTTGGATAAAGATGAATTGATACGACTAATGGATACTTATGGTATATATTTTACCTTCCATATGGCCGATAATTTGGATATTGCTAATTTTCAAAAAGAAGTTAGAGATGTGAATGTCTCTTTGGTCCATAAGACCCTTGAATTTGCTGCTTCCATAGGAAGCCCAATCGTTAATATGCATCTTCAAAAAGGTGTACTCTTTACTTTACCTAATCAGAAAGTATACATATACGATAAGTACGTCGAGCGTTACCTAGATTATATCAACACATTTGGACAAGAAATTGAACAACGACTATCAGGCACAGATCTTCGACTGGTCGTTGAAAATACAGGCGACTTTAATTTAGACTTTGCCAAGCAAAGCGCTCAGTCACTAATCAATCAAGACCATATTGGCATGACTTATGACATTGGCCACGATTTCTCCTCTTTTGGCAATGATAGAGACTTTATCATAGAGAACCTTTCCAAGATTACTCATATGCATATTCATGATGCCATTGGTGAAGACCACCACCTTGCCCTTGGAAGTGGTGATATGCAGCTTAACAGGTATATTGGCTTTGCCAAGAACTTTGAGATTAGGTGTGTCATAGAAGCCAAAACAATCGATGCTCTGACAATGAGTGTTGATGAACTGCCGGAGTATTTAGAGAGTTTTGATAATATACCTGCTTAAGTGGTATAATTAAGAAGTTACATGCCAACCATATGTATGTAAAGGAGTGACTTCTATGCAACAAAATTCTGAGCAAAAATCTGGTTTACCAGCTTGGATGGGCACTTACGGGGATATGGTTACCTTATTGTTGTGCTTTTTTGTCCTGCTCTTCTCAATGTCAAGTGTGGACACCCACAAATTCAAGGAGGTTATTGCCTCTCTTAGTCAATCATTTGATATTCTAAAAAGTGGTCCAGCCATTGTTGAAGGTGATATCATTCAAAATGGTGTTAACCAACTGGACCACATTGGTGATGACATCTTAAGTCAAACGACCATTACAGCCATGGCAAGTACTGATAACACTAGCGGTCAAGAGACTATAGTCTCAGGTGGGACTTTGGCTGAAGTTGATGCAATATCCCTGGATATCTTATCTTTATTCAATGCTTATATCAATTCAGAACAACTCCATCTAGAGATTACCAATGACCATGTCATGATTACAATGCCAGGCGAGGCCCTTTTTGAAAGTGGTGAAGCCAGGATTGGTGAGGACTCTTATCCTATGCTTAATATGATTGGTGAGATTATGTCCTTAGAGGCAATCAGTAGCAACAAAGTCTACATTGAAGGTCATACAGACAATGTGCCTATTAGTACGAAGACCTACCCAAGTAACTGGGAGCTATCCGCTGTCAGAGCAGTTGAAGTAGGCAAATATATGATTGACTACCATAAGATTGATGGGGCAAGACTTGCTTGTGTTGGCTATGGTGAATTCCAACCTATAGGTGATAACGAGACTGAAATTGGCCGAGACTTGAACCGTAGGGTTGAAGTGAAGATTCTATTGGGTGACTAAGGCTTCTGTGTTATAATAAAGCGATTATGTTAGATTGGATGGCTCTATATGCAGACTTTTTTAAGATTTGATATTAGTTTTTTTTTCAGCAGCAATGCTCTTAATTATGTTCATCACCATAAGGTATAGAAATGACAACCTTAACACATCTTTTAGGTTGTTTCAGATTTTGATTCTGATTAATATTATGATGCTTATTCTTGAAGTCTTGTCTTGGACATTTGATTTGAAAGAAGGCACATTCAATTGGTATGCCAACTATGCAAGTAATATGGTACTTTCTTGGTTATCACCACTTATTACTTGTGCTTGGGCCTCCTATGTGGATTACCATATGCACAAATCTATAGAACGACTTCGTAAACGTTGGTATTATCTTCAACCAATGATCTTCAATACAATCTTTATCATCATTAATTTCTTTACACCTTTTATATTCTCAGTTAGTGAGTCTAATGTCTATCAGAGAGAGCCATTTATGTGGCTAACTGTTCTGATGAATTCTCTTTTGCTCATATACTTATGGATTCATGCCATTGCCAATAGACATCAGATTCAGAAGGAAGTGGTTATTGCCATCTTGCTATTTATAGGTATGCCTGCCATGCTGCGGCGTTACAGGTAGCCATCTATGGTATATTCATCTTATGGCCAACCATGGCAGTGACATTAGTCGTTTCATATATTTTCCTTGAAACGGTTTCAACAGACAAGGATTATCTGACCAATCTATCCAGTAGGCAACGATTAGATGACATGATTGAACACTTGATAGCCAGTAAACAGAACTTTGGACTCATGATGATTGACCTTGATGACTTCAAAGTTATTAATGATAGCCATGGCCATTATCAGGGAGATCTTGCCCTTCAATTATTTGCAGAAGGTCTTGGTGAAGTCTTCAAAACAGCCAAGATTATTGGCAGGTATGCAGGGGATGAGTTCATTGTGGTGACAGATTCAATCGATGATATAAGGATACTAGCATATGACAAAGCCCTTCGTACTTACCTTGAGAAGAGGGCAGTGGAAGAACTAGGCTTTGATATTAAGTTTAGTAGGGGCTATCATGAGAACAAGCCAAAAGAAGGCTATGATTACGAGACACTATTCAAAGAGGCAGATCAGAAGATGTATGCTCATAAACTTAGCAAAAAAGCCCAGCAGAAAGAAAACATAAATCAATGACAAAAAAATTCAACATACTTAAATCGGGCAAAATTCAAATGATTCTACAAGCAGCCTTGTGCTGCTTCTTATGGGGGACTTCAATCCCTGTACTAAAAACCAGTTATAGATTGTTAGAGATTCCATCAGATGACATATACAATAGGTTGGTGCTTGCAGGAATTCGTTTTCTCATTGCAGGCCTTCTTATTTTAATAGTGATTAAGGTACGTGAAGGACAGGTCGTCTTTGTCAAAGGCAAAGCATGGATGACAGTCCTTATTTTTGGGCTCTTAAACACCACCATGCAGTATTTATTTTTCTATGTGGGTGTTGGTAACACAGGGGCTATCAAGGCAGTCCTTATTGATGCATCCAAACCCTTTATGGTCTTAATTCTTGCCCACCTACTAACCCATGATGATAAGATTACAAGAAGAAAAGTTCTAGGGCTAATTCTTGGTATAGGTGGGATAGTTCTAGCCAATGTGGACAAGGTTGCCGGTGGTGGCTTTCAAGTGGGGATAAGCATGAGGGGGAAGGTTTTTTTGCTCATATCTTCCTTAGCGTATGCTTTTGCCATCTTATATGGTAAGAAAGCGCTAAAGACCATTCCATCAACTAGGCTGAACATGCATCAGCTGATTCTTGGAGCCCTAATGCTTCTTGGATTTGGCTTAATCGGTGCTGGCGGTTTCCATCTACAGTTCACACCATTTGCGGTGGTCTTACTTATATACTCGGCATTTCTATCAGCAGTGGCCTTTGTTCTGTGGTATCACTTAATTAACAAGTACAACGCTTCTTCTGTTACAGTCTATATGTTCTTAGTGCCTGTCTTTGGCTCTATAATCTCGTCGATTGTATTTGTGGATGAGAAATTATCTATTATGGTGGTTCTTAGCCTAATTGTGTTAAGTGTCAGCATTTATCTTGTAAACAAAAAAGACTAAAATCATAAAATTTGTTAATAATTTGGTAAAGAAAAAGTGACTTAATCTCAACAATACTGGTTTATAGTGGACCTATAGAGATAGAGAAAGGTGTGTCATGGTATGGCGAAAGTCTGTGTTACTGGGGCAACGGGCTTCTTAGGAGGCTACCTTGTTAGGCTTCTGGAAGAAAAAGGCTATAACGTTGTGGCATTTGGTCGCAATGAAGATAAAGGAAATGCTCTAGAGTCAGAAAGTGTGACTTTTGTTAATGGTGACCTTAAGAACCTAACAGACTTACTTATGGCAACCAGTGAATGTGATTATGTCATTCATTGTGGTGCACTTTCATCTGCATGGGGTCCATATGAAGAATTCTATGAAGCCAATGTTGTTGGGACAAAGAATGTGATGGATGCATGCCGTATCAATAGAATCAAGCGGGTTGTCTATGTGTCAACACCAAGTATTTATACATCCCCTGCCCATAAGCAAGACATCAAGGAAGAGGACTATAACAAAGACAACAATCTCAACAATTATATTAAGACCAAGTTGATGTCAGAAGCCTTAGTCAAAGAAGCCAAGTACAGCCATATAGAAAAAGTTATTATCCGGCCAAGAGGGCTTATTGGGGTCGGAGATCCAAGCTTAATTCCAAGGTTACTTAGGGCAAATCACAAAGTGGGTATCCCACTTGTTAATGAAGGTAAGCAATTAATTGATATCACATGTGTTGAGAATGTGGCATATAGTTTGTTTTTGGCTATGACTGTGAAAGAAGCTGATGGACACACCTTCAACATCACCAATGGTGAGCCAATGCCATTTAAGGAAATTCTGAGTATGTTTCTTAAAGGGATTGAAGTGAAGGCCAATTATTTAAGAGTCAGCTATTCTCTCCTATCTAAGATTGTGGCAATCAGTGAATGGCTTCATAGGCATTTACCGATGAAAAAAGAACCGGTTCTAACAAAATATACCCTTATGACCCTTAGTTTTACTCAGACATTAGACATAAGTAAGGCGAAAGAGATACTTGGCTATCAACCTCTCGTGCCAATAAAAGAGGGGGTGGAAAACTATGCAAAATGGTACAAAGAACAATATTGACTGTGTGCAATTCTATGAATGTGGTTATTGCACCAATAACATAAGGCTTCTCTATAAAAATGAAAAGTCAAGGAAAGTGAACTTTCCAGCCAAGGTCCTAAGAATCAAACATAAAATTTACGGCAATATATTGGTGGATACTGGTTATAGTCCAAGAATATATAAGAATGGCTTTACATCTTTTGCATATAATCTACTGAATAAGACAACTGTCACAAATGATGATACCATAGTTTCCTTACTTAAGAAGGATGGTATTAGTAGTGATGATATCAGTCGAATCATAATAAGCCATCTGCATCCAGACCATATTGGTGGTGTTCATGATTTTCCTCATACGCCATTGATTATGAGTAAGGCCAGTAAGGGTTTAATCGAGGATTTAGGCAATAATAAAGTCCGGAACAAAGAACATGAAAAAGGGGATATGAGTATATTCAAGAATATGATTGATGACTCAGTCCTTGATAGAACAACGATTTTTGACCCTGTACACCCATCACCACTAGAAGGCTTTAGTGGCATCGATTTATTTGATGACAAGAGTATCTGGTTAATTGATTTGCCAGGACATATGTTAGGCCAGCTAGGTGTTTATTTGCCACAGATGAATTTATTCTATGTAGCAGATGCCACTTGGGGAATGGCTTATATTGGTAAGAAAATGACAAGAATTGCTAAAGGAATACAAGAGGATTCTGATCTTTGTCACGAGACAGAACTTAGAATCAAAAGACTTAAAGGCGTCAAAATAATATCTTCCCACGGAGGAGAGGTGTTTGACCATGAAGAACTATGTAAGGATTCTGTACCACTACATGACTAAAAAAGAACATCAAAAAAGTTCAAAAGTAGAGAATCCATAGAGACTTTTCAAGACAAAAAAAATTCATCAATTGCTGCGTCATCTTGACAGACATTCAAAATACTATTCATCTATAATGAGAAAAAGTGGGCCTAACTTTGATAAGTTACCCATTATGAATAAGCGGGAAATGATGGATCACTTCGATGATATGGTCTGTGTGGATTTAACAAAAGAGCAAGCCTTTGAGCTGGCATATGCTGCTGAACAATCAAGGGATTTTTCGGATAAGAAAGACCGGATATCTGTCGGTTTATCCTCTGGTACCTCTAATCACAGAGGGATATTTCTTGCAAGTCAGAAAGAGGCGGATATATGGACCGGTAGTATATTGGCAAGACTTTTACCAGACCTTAAGGGCTATAAAAGTATTGCTTTTTTTTCCTAAGAGCCAACAACAACCTCTATGAGAATGTCAGTGGCAATAAGATCAAGTTCACCTATTATGATATTTATCAACCTATGGACATCAATATCAAGGAACTGAATGATTCGGATACCAATATCCTGGTGGCACCACCTTCTGTATTACTGGTACTGGCGAGAGCATTGATGAAGGACTGTTGAATCTATCCTTAGATAAGGTGGTCTCAGTGGCTGAAGTACTAGAAACAGAGGACGCTGTACGCTTTAAGAAAGTCTTTAGTGTAGATGTGATTCATCAGGCTTATCAATGTACTGAAGGCTTCCTTGGTTTCACATGTGAACATGGGACCATTCACATCAATGAAGATATGGTGAAGATTGAAGAAGAAACCATTGATGAAAATCGATTTATCCCTTTGGTGACAGATTTCACCAGAAGGTCACAACCTATAGTTAGGTATAGGCTTAATGATGTGCTTGTCAAAAGGCCTACACCTTGTCCTTGTGGCAGTCATTTCTTGGCCATTGACAAGATAGAAGGTCGAGAAGACGATGTTTTTGTTTTTAAGAAAATTGAAGGCGGGGAAGTGAAGATATTTCCTGATATCGTCCGCCGCTGTATTATCTACGTTGAAGGCATTACTAACTATCAGGTTATTCAGAATGAGTCTTTGGATATAGAAGTGAAGCTTGAGTATGGAAGAGGCGTTTCAAGGACCGATGTACAAGATAAGGTCAGAGAAGAATTTGATAAAGTAGCAAAAAGACTTGATTTTGTTATACCACAAATAGGTTTTGGCATTTATGAACATACAACAGATGTCAAACTAAAGAGGGTGAAGAAATTATGAGAAAGCTGAAAATTCTTGGCTATGGTAAAACTTTGGGTCAGCGCAAAATTGATTTTGATGATAGCACTAGGTACCGAATGAGCAAAGAACAAGATCAAATGTCAATGGCCAAAGAAGCCATTGACCTTGCTTTAAGTATGTCTAGAATAGATTTTGAAGACCTTGATTTGATTGTATTTGCCAGTGCTGTTGCTTATCAACCAATACCTTGTAGTGGGGCCTTGGTCAGTGAACTCTATATGCCAAAGAAGCCTATTCCCTGTATGGATATCAACACATCCTGTACGTCATTTGTGACAGCACTTGATACAGTATCCTATATGATCGATGCAAAGCGTTATGACAAAGTCTTGATTGTGTCTTCAGAGACGGCCTCACTGGGTCTTAACAAAAGTCAGAAGGAAAGTTACGAACTCTTCAGTGACGGGGCAGTGGCGTTTGTCTTTGGCTATGATGAATCAGGGGATAAAGGAATTGAATACGCCAAACAATCAACGTGGCCAAAAGGAGCTCATGATACAGAAATCCGCGGTGGATTAAGTCGAATGCATCCACGTCATCATAATGATGAAACAAGGGAATCCTATCTTTTTGATATGAATGGCCCCAAGGTATTGCACCTTGTCTCTAAGACAATGAAAACATTTGTAAAGGAATACGAAAAAGAGTCATCTACAAGATTGCTTGACCACAAGTTGGTCATTCCTCATCAAGCAAGTAGAGCTGTCCCAATGGTAATGAAACGTATTGGCCTTAGTGAAGGTCAATATATGGACAGGGTGTCTGATTATGGCAATATGATTGCAGCATCGATTCCCTATATGTTGTGTTTGGCACTTGACGAAGGACTGCTTTTGCAAGGTGATAAAGTTATGCTTCTTGGTACAGCAGCAGGGCTTACCATTAATGGATTAACACTAAAGTTATAAGCCATGTCTTGTCAGTTAGCACCTCAGAAGGTACAATAAGGATACTGGGCATAGCCCAGTATCCTTATTGTTAAAATTCCACCTGGGAGGGTACTTATGTTATACGTAGTAGCTGGACTCATGATTGCATGTGTCCTTATAGCATTCTTGATTCTAATATTTAAAAAAGTGGGAGGGTCATAGCCATACTATTGGCACTTGTTATGACAGTAACCTACTTCACTTATCCATGGAATATGCTTCCTGAGGGCAGTGTCAAAGATGTGATGTCAGAGGCTTATGATTTTGCTGATACCAATATTAATGAGACAATCGCCTTCGTTAATCGTTTGCTAGGTAAGGAAAAAACTATAAAGCAGATGACCTATCAAGTTGACTATAGTGATGATGTTACGGTCATCGAAGACAAGACCAGGGACATTGTTATTGAATTACCAGAAGCCATATCAGAAGAACCCATAGAACTTAGCATATTAGCAGTGGATGACGATGAAGCTATGGCTATAGGTGATATGCCAGAAGGTGTTGACCATATAGAAGCTTATGAAGTGACCCTTGGAGATATGCACCTACTACCAGGTGTTGCAAGTCTATCCATACCCTATAAGTCTAAAAAAGTACCTGATGAAGCTGATGTAAGCCAGTATATTAGTGCCATGTATTTTGATGAAACAAGTGAACAATGGACTTATACCTACTATACAATTGACGAGAAGGATGAACTTGTAACGATCAAAACACCTCATTTTTCCACCTTTGCCATTACTTATGGCGATACCCATAGAGCCAATAGACAAGTTACATCAGAAGACCAAACACAGATTATCAATCAACTCAGACTAGATGCTGAGTCTGGTAAACCAAACGAAGCCGGTGCTATGGCACTGGCATGGACTGAGCTAAACAATTATATGGGGCTTGGAACACAAGGTTCAGGTTTCTACGCAGAAACTATGGAATCTATGAAGTTCTTGACCTCTGCTAACTTCACTAGTCTAAACAATGCCTTAACAAACTACGGTTATGGTGTGGCAATTATAAATACTGTTAAAGACATGATGACTGCTGAGACAGATGCTGAGATGCCAAAGCGGCCTATGATGCCTTTAGGAATATGGTCAGCTCTTGGACAAGTATGTTTGCCCGTAGCTTAACCAAAATTGCTTCAATAGGGACATTCTTCATTGATTATTCCTTGACCGCATTTATTGACGCAGCCTTCTCTGGTTCAGAAGCTGCCTACTGGAATGTTTATCAGGACTATTATGAGGACAGAGGGCTTGGTATGAAGCCAATGACTTATTGGCGTGACGAGCTAATGAAGATTACCAATAGTACAGAGCCTGAGAATGTTTCGGCCTTAATTGAAGCCATGACGCTTAAGTATTTGAGTCAGATATGGGATGATGAGGCAGGTCTTGCCATTTTGATGAAAGACCATGGCAAGATTTCATTTGGAGGCTTGAATGAGGATGTCAAAACAAAAATCATGAATAAATATAAAGCTTTGTTCTACGAGGAGACCATAATACCGGCTATGAAAATGCTGGAAGGTGCTTATGAGGAACAAATGGCTCTTGAAAGAGAAATGGCCCTAAACGACCTTGAGAACCAAGTGAGAAAAGCCCACATGGTGGAAATCAATTTTGACTTACCATCATCTTGGGAGAGTCATCTTATGCTAGCAACAGACAAGGTCAACTGTGGTCTTGTGTCTGAATCAGGGGACCTATTCTTTGATGGAAAGTCTTATAGAGAAGTTGCAAAAAATATTGATAACAACCTATCTGAGGTTGATTATTATGCCTACAATGAATCTCACAGATTATATGCTTCTTTGTTAGACTATGTTGAAGCAGGCATCATTGTGACACAGGTCAAGGTGGATATACCACTTGATGATGGCAATTTTCACACGGTCATGTTACCACTGGAAAACGAGTATCCAGGTTTTCAATCACTGAAGGTAATAATCCCTGACAATGCCTTGACCAAAGAAGGCAGTGATGAGGAAGAGGCATTAGAAGAAGCAGAATCAGTTGAGACAGAAGATGAGACTATTAAGGGCCAAGGCATTGAAATAGAAATAGATGATCTAAGCAGCAATATGAACAATGCTGGTGAACCTTTTATTGTCAATGAGCTTAAGTACCAAAATCTTGCCACCAAGGTCATCGATGAGATCCTTAACCTAGAGCTTGACAAAGTGACTTACAGTGAGAGTGACTATGGCCAAACCTATCAAGCGGTCAATGAAGATGGGTCCGGTATATACCTACATAAGAGTTTGGCCAATGACAAAGGAGAAAGCCAAATAAACTACCAATCTGGCAATACAGAGATCTATGAGTCCATAGCCCTGACTGTGAATAGGGCAAATGAGGTCATTAGCCTTAGATATGAAAACAGTGATGGAATTATGGCCAAAGGGGGGCTATTATGCTGAAATTGACGATTTCCTCTTTTATAAAGTTGTGAATAAAGCGGAAGGTGGTCTTGGAACAAAACGGACAGTGGGTCATGATGCGTCGTGACAGTTCGTTATGGAACATATATGGGTGGTATGTATGAGATATTTTATATGATAAAATATGACCCAACAACAGGAGCCATTATAGAACATATTGATGGCAGTGCAAACATAGGAGAGTTTGGAAACTTTGCACCTGAGTAAATATACCTCTATAAAGGGTAATGATGATGCAGATACTAATAAACACATAAGGTAAAGAAGATGAGGATAATTGATGAGATTGTTTAGAGACACACTTAAGTTTAAGGGATTAAGCATTTTATTGCTAATGACTATACTAATAATTGCCTTGTCAGGCTGTGGTCTGATTGGTGGTGTTCAGGAAGCGCTAGATGACTACAAAGAAAGTGTGGAAGATAAAGCCAACCAGTCAGGTGAAAACGACGACAATCATAGGGAAGAAGAAATAAACCCAAATGAAGGACTAGAAGATTTTATGACTTTTGCGGATGAGATTGGTTATGAGATATCTATTTTATCACCACTAGGTGCCAGTTTTACTTATGGGGATATGGAAGCAGAAGGCTTAAGTGATCTTTTGTTTGAGATGGACGCATACTCTGCCGAGGAGTTAGAAGAGGATATGGCAACCATAAGAGGCATGGGAGAACGTCTCTACAAGTACGACCGTAGTGACCTATCAGATGAGGAACAAATGATCTATGATATGCTTGACTACCAGATTGATGTTTCTCTTAAGGCTGAGGACTATGACTATTACTGGAACAATTTTAAGCCTTCATTTGGCATGCAGGTATCGTTACCACTGGCATTAATACAAATGGAACTAGAGACCAAGCTTGAGTTTGATGCCTTTATAGAACGTATTAAGATTTTGCCAACGACCTTTGAGAATGCCCTGGCTTTTGAATGGGAGAAAGTTGAAATGGATTTAGCCCTTCAAGGTTATTTGTATCAATTGGCATCTGAACAAATTGACCAACTGGCAACGACCCCAGAAACATTCATGTTATATCAAGGCTTTATGGATCAGCTTAAGGGTGCAGATTTCTTAACAGATAATGAAAAAGAAGCTTATAGAGTAGAATGTTTGAGGATTGTAGAAGAAGATATCTTCCCAATCTATGAAAAAATGTCGATAGAACTTGAAAAAATCGGTCAACTCAGTGATAATAAAGTCGGTACGTCAGAGTTTGACAAGGCCAAAGAATACTATGAATGGCATATCTATGACAAAACATCTTATGAGATGAGTGTTGAAGAGATGGAAGCATTCATACAAGACAAGTCCAATGATAAGATTGTGGCATTACAAGCCCTACTTGAGAAACATCCAGAGATTGTCACAAGCTTGCAAAATGGTTTTGAATTTGGCACTGTACCATCTATGGAGCAAGCATTAGTCAATCAGAAGACTTAATGGAAGCCTTATTCTATGATTACGGTGTGAAAAGTGCAGATGAACGTATCATACCTAAGTATTTGGAAGAACATCTTCCAGCAGGCTTTTACTTTGTCACTTCCATAGATTTAGAAGATTATGGTAATATGTACCTTAAGAGTGAGTATTATGATGAAGTGGATGTTAATGCCTATTCCACTTTACTCCATGAGAACATCCCTGGCCATCACTTATATTATTCGGTCCTATTTACACAAGATGTACCTTTTGTGCAAAAAGTCAGCAAATGGTCTTCTTATTCAGAGGGTTTTGCATCTTATGTTCAAAACTATGCATTTCAGGATTTGGTTGACGACCCCTTGATACTTGAATACCTAGAACTCTACTTTGAGTTAGGGAATTTGGCAGATATGCAGCGAGATATTAATGTCCATGTTCATGGCATGTCAAGAGAAGACGTTGCCATGGAAATGCTATCCAAAGGTTATGACCAAGAGGGTATAGACAAATCTTATAACAGAATGCTTGCCAACCCAGGAGAAGTGTTCAGCTACCATTCAGTTACCTGAAATTCGAAGAGTACAAAGATTCATTCATGAAAGAACAAGGCAATGATTTTGATATAAAAGCATACCATGATTTTTTGCTCAGACATATCAACATTCCTTTTACAGCAATGGATGAGATTGTAGATAAACATCTAGACTAATATGTCTAAGAAGACGAAGAATTAACGAGGAGATTCTATGAAACCGATTGTTGAACTAAAAGATTTTGAAAGATCCATTTACCGTACCTTTGGTATTTTTCCATTTGTATTATTGCTTGTGGCATGTATTGTTGTCTATGTATGGACAATTGTTAGTGAGCTGACAAGCACTGGTTCTGTTGCCAATTTGTTTGAACCACAAATTCTGGCTGACGCATTCTTTAAAGGAACTGTAGCAACAGTTGGTTTGTATTACGTTGCAAGAATCACAGCCATACGAAGTGCTTCCAAATCTGCAAGTCTTATGGATTTACCTGAGGCTGGTACTTACATGCCTTGTATGAGTCATAAGAATTGGAAGGACTTGACTTATGGTAACTTGATTATAACCCAGAATAGATTCTACTATCAGCCAGACAAGCAAATGAGTATGGAGCTTGATTTTGACCATAAGTACTTCGGTGATTTTACACTGGAGCTTGACGAGCCAATGAAGAGTATTGGTCTATTCCTTATAACAGGCCAAAAACATATGGTCATTGTTAAGGATAAGACAGGTAATGTTGTAGGTCGATTCATCTTCCCAGAGCCTAAAGTCTACCTTGACTTACTTGAGAATCTAAAAAAAGACAGTGGTCAAATTGACTAGTTTTGACAAATCTGTCATATTGGTGTATCATATAGACAAACTTCTATGTAAGGTGGTGAAGCCGTGAAAGAGGAATGTACAACTTTCTTTAAAGCGGTATCCGATGACACAAGGGTTAAAATAATGGACCTTCTCAGAGAAAGCAGTATGTGTGTCTCTGAGATTTGCGAACATTTTGATATGAAGCAACCGTCCATTTCCCATCATCTCAGTATTCTAAAATCAGCTGGGGTGGTTCATGGCAAAAAATGTGGTAAAGAAATGCAATATTCGTTAGATGAGAAGTATGTCTGCAAATGCTGTGATTCTTTTATCTCAAGGTTTTCTAACAAGTAACATATAGCGGCTCAAACTCGGGCCGCTTTTTAACACAGTACATATAGACGAATTTCTATATTTCAATATGTCTATGCGAGGAGGTTATCTGGTGTTAAGAAATGAACGATTCAATCTGCTAAAAAAAGACCCTGAACTTTTTTAGAGAAGGACTTTTTGGTCTTGAGAAAGAGAAGTGAATCTATGGCCATTTTCCATGCCAGCAAGAATTGAGGACGAATCAGAGATTTTGATTGCCCAGTACGATGAATCAACCATAGAAGGCCAAGAGGCTTCAAGTTACCGAAAAGGACTGGCAAAAGCACATGGAAAAAAAGATGCAACTCATATCAGGCATCCACTACAACTTTTCCTATAGCAATAGATTGCTTAAAAAATTGGGACTAGATAAGAATACCCTCTATTTTGATGTGGCAAGAAATCTGATTAAACACCAATGGCTTTTTACCTATCTTTTTGGGGCGTCACCTATTGTTGATCGAACCTACAAAGAAGAGGTCTTAAGTGAACTTCTAAAGGTCGAGAATTGCTGCGACTGTTGTACAAAGGCCCACACATACTATGAGACTTACGCTACTTCTCTACGTATGAGTCGGTATGGTTATCACAGTCATAGACAAAAGGATATGAATGTGAGCTATGATGATTTGGGTGGCTATGTGGATTCTGTTTCAAAAGGTGTCCATTCCAAATTAATCCAAAAGGAAAGTGAGTATTACGCCCCAATTCGATTTAAACAAACTTTGGGCAAGGGTATGACCATGTCTGTCAAGCTCTTAAACTATGGTGTGGAATACATAGAACTTAGGATGTTCGACTTGAACCCATATATGGCTTACGGATTAGACCTTGATCTAATGTATTTGACCCATTTGATGCTCATTTATAGCCTTATCTCAGATAGCCCTAACTTATCTGACAAAATGCTTGATAGGGCCTATGAGAATAGCCAAAGGGCAGCACTAAAAGGTCGCAACAAAGTGACAACACTTGAGACCGATGATGGTTTTAAGTCTTTGACAGAGCTTGGAGAAACACTCCTAAATGAATTGATGGAAATTGCCATAATACTTGATGGCGGGGACCTTAGTGGTCCTTACATGAGCTCTGTCACCGGCGCACTAGAAAAGCTATGGCACCCAAAGACCCTGGTGTCCGCTCGGATTATGGATGAACTTTTTATGAAAAATCTTAGCTTCTATGAACTTGGCAAACAATTAACAACAAAGAAGGAGGTAATGGTATGACCTATGAAACCTACGGGTATATGGACCTTGAACTATCAACTCAGATACTGATCAAAGAAGCAATCAAAAGGGATATAGGGGTTGAGGTCATTGACACGATGAGCAATACCATCCGTCTATCAAAGGATGGCAAGAAAGAACTTGTAATGCAGGCAACAAGAACGTCAAAAGACACCTATATAGCGCCTCTTATTATGACCAATAAACATGTGACAAAAGTCCTCCTAAAGGAGGAGGGTATTAATGTCCCAGAGGGTCACCGTATTAGCAGTCTTGATCAAGGTGTTGCTTTATTCAATCACTTACAGTCGATTGCCATAGTCATTAAACCTCTTTCCACCAATTTCGGACAAGGCATTACAATACTGGACAAAGGCTTTGACTACAAGGCTTATGAAGAAGCTATAGAATTTGCTCTATCTTATGATGAAGTTGTATTGATTGAACCTTATGTAGAAGGCAAGGAGTACCGAATTCTTGTTATTGATGATCAAGTTGTAGGTGTACTTCACCGAGTGCCAGCCAATGTAACAGGTGACGGACTCTCAACAATCAGAGAACTGGTAGAGGAGAAAAACCAAGACCCTTTAAGAGGCACAGCTTATAAGAAACCTCTTGAAAAACTAAAGCTTGGCAAGATTGAGCTTGATTATTTGGCTGAACAAGGATTGGATGAACAATCGGTTCTAGATAAGGATCATAAAGTCTTTCTAAGAATTAACTCTAACATCAGCACAGGTGGTGACAGTATAGATTATACAGACGAGATTCATAAAGACTACTTGGATGTGGCTATTAAGGCAGCTAGAAGTGTTGGGGCAAAGATTTGTGGTGTAGATATGATTATAAGAGACATCCATAATTACGAGGATTCTACTTATAGTATTATTGAACTGAATTTTAATCCAGCCATTCATATTCACAATTTTCCTTACCAAGGTAAGAACCGTTTAGCAGAACATGCCATTTTATCTTTGCTAGGATTCTAGAAACCATGTATAATGAGTGTATATTTTGAGATGGCTTATGTGATCTTGGAGGTTACACTGAATGCACTTTATTACACTGAACCGGCTGAAATTCGCCTTTAGAACAACAATACTTCTATGTGCTGTGGTTCTTGCTGTGGTAGACTATACCTTACTGACGCGTCTGTTTTACATGGAAGTTATAAGTATTGGTGGTTTAACCATACAGGTATTCCATATACTTTGGGCATTGCTAATGTTAGGTATGATTCAAGTTTGTATACCTGGCTTAAACAACTACATATCCTGTGGTAAACTTTTTGAGAAACATTATAGGGCAACAGGTGAAGCAGTTTCAAAGGAAAATTTTGACCTTGAAGTGACCAAAAACAATATTGGTGCCATTAGGTCTGGTGTGTTTTGGGCAGTGATTATGATGATGGTTGCTGGCTTGTACTACTTTGGCATTATTGACAAGGTGGGCTTGGTCTTGGTGAGTGTGTTCTTCTATTTTTCAGACCAATTCTGCATTAACATATGGTGTCCTTTTAGAGAGTGGCTTGTCAAGAACAAGTGTTGTAATGCCTGTCGTATCTACAACTGGGGTCATTTCATGATTGTGTCCCCTTTAATCTTCATACCTTCTTTTTGGTCAATCAGTTTGCTAGTTGTATCTCTCTTGATTCTATTACAATGGGAGTTACAACATTATAGATACCCCGAGCGCTTTATTGAATTGACCAATGATAATTTGAAATGTGCCAAATGTATGAAAGCAAAATGTGGTTATATTAAGCCCTAAACTTATAGGTGAGGTTAGCTATGGATCAGATGAATAACAAAGTAAAGACTTGTATTGGTTGTATCTATTATTATGTAACGTGGGATAAATCTAAGCCAAAAGGCTGTAAATATTTTGGCTTCAAATCAATGCAAATGCCCTGTACAGTGGTTCTCAAATCAAGTGGTGAACGCTGTAATATGTATACAAAGAAAGGCGGAGAGAAAAGATGAATAAAGAAAATATACTTGCTGCAGTAGAGGCGATGGAAGCTCAGCTTAGTAGTAATGAGGCACTGGAACTTGCTGCACTTGTCCCTTCAGAAACCCTTTTAGCGGTTATTGATATTAACAAAGGTTTTGCTAAGGCAGGTGCCCTTTATAGTGATAGAGTGGAAGCTAAGATTGACAAAATAGCCAGTGTGTGTGAAAAGGCTCTAGAAAGTGGTATCAAAGTCTATGCCTATACAGACCATCATCCGGAAGATGCTAAGGAATTTGGCGCATACCCATCCCACTGTGTTGGCACCACAGAGGAAAGTGATTTGGTGGATGAACTTGAGGCCCTTAAGTCAAAAGGACTAAAGGAAATCCACAAGAACTCTACCAATGGGGTTCTTGCCTATAACCCAATAATTGAAGACAATGGCCTTAAGAACTACCTAGTGGTTGGTTGTGTAACAGATATATGTGTTTACCAGTATGCTCTGACACTTAGAACTTATCTGAATGAACACCAACTTGAGGGTGATGTCTATGTATCAGAAGACCATGTACAAACATTTGACATTGAAGGCTTTCATAGTGGTGACCTAATGCACACGGTCTTTCTTAAGAGTCTTATGGACAACGGTGTTAAGATTGTCCAATCTATAGTATAATAAAGCTATAGACCTGTGACGATAAGGAGTGATTGGATGACTTCCATCAAAGCAAATGTCGTTGCTTGCAGACAATGCAATAGACTTTTTCAAACGTGGGTAGATACAAATATCTGCATGGAGTGTCGTAAGAAAGAGGATGAAAAGTTCAAAGTGGTTAGGACTTTTATTCGAAATCACAAGTTGGCTGGGTTGTTGGAAGCGTCTGAAGCCTGTAATATACCAACAAAGAAAATTCTAGAGTGGGTGAGGGAAGAGCGACTTTGCTTTACCGAAGAATCCGACATTACCATACCATGCATGCACTGTGGTACTCAGATTCTAACAGGTAAATACTGCAATGCATGCAAGACAAAGATGGTGAAAAATCTCAAATCAGCTTACACCAGTGATCACGCTCATGATGAGAATGGGCACACCAAATCAAAAGATGTGAATCGAATGCATTTTTTGAACAAACACAAAAAATAGACAGAAAATGGAAGAGACTTATGAACAAGAAATTAGAATTTGTTGAAATGACAAGTGTGTACGGGGCCAAAGCACTTGACCTATACAACCGCTATATAAAAGAATCTACGGCCACTTTTTCCATTAAACCTTTAAGCCAAGAAGAAATGGACAAGTTATTGTTTTCAGGGCTTGAGCGTTTTCCTTCGTATGCAGTCTTGTATGATGGTATATTTGCTGGTTACGTGATGTTGAACCGTTATAAACCTAGAGAAGCATATGATGGCACCGCTGAAGCAACGGTCTATTTGGATAATCAGTTTCAGGGTAATGGCATAGGTCTTGCTAGTATGAATTTCATTGAGGCCAAAGCCAAAGACTTTAATTTTAGGGCTTTACTTGGTGTTATATGCGAAGAGAACAAAAAGAGTATTGCACTCTTTGAAAAGTTAGGTTATTTCAAATGTGCACATTTTAAAGAAGTGGGTAAGAAATTTGGTCGAATATTAGATGTTGTTATTTATGAGAAACTCATATAGAATGTTAAAAGACTCAACCTATTTGAACTGGTTTGAGTCTTTGTCATAGTAGTAGTCCACCTTAGCCAAACTGTCGATGATCTCTTCGGCATTATGATTTTCACTTAAACAGTAATCTTCAAAGCTGTTGTGATGGTCTCTAAGTTTGGTGTTGACTGTACTAAGTAAAATAAATGGGTCTTTTGGTAACATTAGGTCCTCCTTAGGGAAATAGTGTATAAACAATAGTAGCATAATTAAGAATCGTTATCAACATAGTTGATGGAAAGAGTGATAAAATGAGCAAACATGAATGGTTAGATTATAAGAACTGGGCTGTTATTGGCGCAAGCGAAAAGAAAGACAGCTATGGCATGAAGATTACCAAACGACTTTTGGAGAATGGCTACAATACAATACCTGTATCAAGGAATTATGAGACGGTACTTGGAGAAAAAGCCTATCAAAGGTTAACAGATTTTGAAGGAGACATTGATGTGGTTGATTTTGTGGTTAACCCATCCATTGGTATCCGTGTCCTTGATGATGTGATTAAAAAGGGTGTCAAAAAGATTATCCTTCAGCCAGGTACTGCCAGTGATGAAATAATAAGGAAGGCAAAGGACAATGATATTGAAGTCCTAGAAGGCTGTGTACTTGTACTTCTGTCTTGGTCTAAGTAAGTTAGACTGTTTAACTGAATAGTGAACTAAAATGAAAGCCCCTATAATCTGACTGATAGTTCAGTCTTGATTCTAGAGGCTTTTATGCTTTATTAATTAAGGTCTAGTAGGACATTTTGTTATGACCTGAATCTTTGCTTTTTCGAAGAAGGGTCATAGCGGTATTGAGTAGGTCCTCATAACTCTGTTTCTTGAAGAAAACCAAACCACCTGATATGGTGACTCTGATTCCGCTGACAAACATGTGGTTGGCAATGCTTTTACGAATACGTTCAGAGATCATCTGACCGGTCTTAAAATCCACATCGGTTAGAATAATCTGGAAGTTGTCACCACCAGTTCTACCAATATGGTCTGTATTACGGGTTTCTTTCTTGAGAATACGACCAACTTCCTGAAGGACGGCGTCACCTTTATCACGGCCAAAATGTTCATTAATGTTTTTAAAGAAATCAAGGTCTGCAATGACAAGGCAAAAACTTTGTTGGCCAGCTCTTGCAAGTGTTATGGCATGTTGAAGATGTTCCTCGTAGTAACTTTTGCTAAGAAGGCCTGTTAGCTCATCTTGCATTAGGGATTTGTGTTTTGGCAGTGGCTGTTTTTTAAGCTCACGTTTGCTTAGATATTGACTGGTTACATCATAGGCTGTACCAACGATGAAAGTCATACCTTGTTCTATTGATAATGAGTTGATTTTACCATTAATATAGTACTGTAAATAGTTACCATCTAGGGATTTTATTTTGAAAGTAAGTTCAATAACGTTGCTATCACCATCTATATGAAGCTTAAGCTCTTCCTTAACAGCAGATAGGTCATCTGGATGGATTAATTCATACAATGTATCCACTTCGATGTAGTTGTCTATGTCATTCTTGTCATAGCCAAGTGTCATCATGAAAAGTGGGTTCACATAGAGATGGTTCTTATCAACAGACATGTACCACCATCCAAGGTTACCTCCCCAATCATTGGATAGGTTAATATCGTGTAAGCCAGATTCTTGCATTAATGTAATAATGAGTTCTTGTTCAGTCATTTCCTTCATGAGGCACCCCGTTCATTTTACCAAACTATAGTCCTAAAGTTCTACAATTACAATTATACAGTTTGTTGGACTAGTGTGGTAGGGATTTTTGAAGATTTACAAGATAAATGATTTATGACATAATATGTAGGACTATCCTCACAGTGAATTGGGGCATTGAAAGGTGATTAATATGAAAAAAAATTATAGCATTACAATAATAGTGATGATGATAACACTTGCACTTTCAGCTTGTGGCAAGAATAATTCTCTTGAGAACTTCGATGATACAGCACAAGAGGCGAAAGTGGAGAGTGCTGAGGAAGTAGCTAAGGAAACAGCTGTTGATACGACAGAGACAACAGATGATACTTCAGAATCTGATATCACGGATGATGATTCAAAAGATTCTGAAGACGCTGGCGAGGGAGTAGAAGCGGAGGGTGAAGAGGACGCAGCCGAGAATGAAGAAGAGGATGCAGCTGAGGAAGCCCTTGAAGAAGCTGTAGATGAAGTGACAGAGGAAATAACAGAAGAAGTATCAGAAGAAGTAATAGAAGAAGTAATAGAAGAAGTAACAGAGGAAACAGTTGAAAATGATTATGACGAGCGTAACGACGCCTTTTTACAAATGAGGTCACCAGGGTCTGGGGATGTTGTGGCAACAATGACGACCAATTACGGTGATATTGAAATATTGTTCTTTCCTGAAATAGCACCAAGAACCGTTGAGAATTTCACAACTCATGCTAAGAATGGCTATTACGATGGTTTGACCTTCCATAGAGTTATGAATGATTTCATGATTCAAGGGGGAGATCCACTTGGAACTGGTACAGGTGGTGAGAGCATATGGGGTGGTAAATTTGAAGATGAGTTCAACGCATACTACTTTCCCTATCGAGGAGCATTGTGTATGGCCAACTCAGGACCAAACACTAATGGCAGCCAATTCTTTATTGTACAAAAGGGCAGTCCGAGTGATAACATTGTAGATTCTATGACTCAGGCAAATTTCCCTAGTAAGATGATTGAGGCATATAAGGAACTAGGTGGCACTGATTGGCTTTATGGCAAGCATTCAGTCTTTGGTCAGGTAATAGAGGGTATGGATGTGGTGGATGCCATTGCTAAAACATCAACAGATAGTGCTAATATGCCTAAAGAGCCTGTCCTTATTGAATCCATTGTGATTAAAGATATAAAATAAGGTATTCCCAATTTAGCTTAAGGCAAAAGCTATTGTTAACCGATGAGTATATTATGGTTGACAATAGAATTGTTGCTGGTTATAATGTAGTGGTCTGTAGAAGATAAATCAATCATTTTTAAGGAGATTACTATGAAATTAACAATTAGAGATATGGCATTTATAGGTTTATTTGTTGCATTGATGGTGGTTGGAGCCTTCCTAAAGGTACCAAACCCATTCTTTCCTTCAGTTCCACTGACATTCCAGTTGTTCTTCTGTATATTTGCAGGGCTTTTACTTGGAGCACGTAATGCATTCTTTTCACAAATTATCTATGTGCTAATAGGACTTATTGGTATACCAGTTTTTGCATCAGGTGGAGGATTTGGCTATGTATTTAACCCAACATTTGGTTATATCATTGGATTCGTTGTCGCAGCAACCGTTGTAGGTATACTTATTGGAGGAGCAAGGGATGTGAATTTGATTAAAGTTCTTGGAGCTTCTATCGTTGGTTTACTACTTATATACGCAATTGGTAACATCTATATGTACTTTATCAATGACTTGTATCTTGCAAAAGAGTCATCAATTATTGCAATAAGTAAGTTCATGATACCTTATATGGTGAAGGATTTGATTCTTGTTGTTATTGCAGCACTCACATCCATAAAAGTAATCCCAGCACTGAGAAAAGCTGGTTACTAAGCAATTAGGATTGACACCTCATAGCTAAGGCTGTGAGGTGTTTTTTATGTGTTTTTTAGGGGCAAACCTTTGACTATAAAGTTCATAATCGTTAAAATGTAGTTAGCGGCGTCTTGTGTCGCTTAGGCAAAGAGATGTAGAGATAGGGATTCTAAGGAGAAAGAATGAATAAATTATCTCTGGTCTTTGAGGAGCCACTAATTGAATTACGGTATTATGATTATAGTGTTGACCATAAGCTAAAACGTGTTCGCATAGGCTTGTTGTTGACCATAGCCTTGTTCACCAGTTTCTTTTTGGTGGACCTTTTTACTGAGCAAAATAATTTCTATATTATGCTTTATCTTAGAATTGGGGTTGCATCAATCTGTGGCCTCCTATATTTCTTATCAGGAAAATCCTTTTTTAAAAGACATTTGAATACCATTATGTCCTATTATGCATTGTTTGTATCAGCAATGTTATGGATGTTTGTTGCACTTAGTTCTGGAACAGGAAGAACACTATACCTATGGGATTCATTTTGGTTATCTCATGGTTGTTTTTCTTGTCTGGACTTAAGTTTATTGAGTCACTGATTCATAGCTTTGCAGTGATTATGATTTTTACAGTTGCATCAGTTATGAACAATCTCTTTGATATCAATACCTATTTGGTCTACATATTCTATTTGTTTGCCAATCTTATCATATGTGCAATCAACGGTTATACTGGTGAGAAGTTCTCACGTAAGAATTACCTTGCTTACCTAAACGAAGGTGCACAGAATGAGTCCATCGAGGGACTATGCCAGCAGTTGCAAGAAGAAACCAATATGAGGGCAGCCCTTAATGATGATTTGAGAAAAAGCAACAGTCGTCTTGAGATGGCACTTCAAGCATCTCATACAGGTCTATGGGAGTGGGATATGGTGTCAGGCGTCAGCCATCTAAGCAAAGAATGGTATGACATGCTTGGTTATGCACCTAACAAATTGGAATCCGATGAGATCTTGTTCGAAAAACTTTTACATCCTGAAGACAAGGACCGTGTTTTTAGGTCCATAGACCGCCATGTTCAAGGGGAAACTGACCACTACCAAGAAACATTTAGACTCCATACCAATGAGGATTCATGGAAATGGGTTATGTCTAGAGGGCAGATTACCAAAAGAGATGAAGAAGGAACCCCTTTATTGATGACGGGCATTCATATGGATATAGATAGCCGCAAGGCTATGGAAGAAGACTTGAAAAGAGCCCTTAATAGAGTTGTGACCTTATACGACGCCTCACTATCACTGAGTAATTTTTATGACCTGCCAAGTATTTTGAATGTTATAGCCCAAAAGGTGAGAGAAGTTATCCATTATGACAGTATGACCATTCAAGAGTTACGTGGCGATGAATTTCATGTTATTTACAACCACGGCTTCTTGGAAAAAGCTCAGATCACTCAGTTGAGGTTTGGCATACAAGACAATCCTGATGTGTGGGAAGTTGTTCAAAGTAAAAAAGGATTGATTATAGACGATATTGAGAAAGTCAGTGTCTTTAATGATTACTCAGATCATAAGAATATCAGATCATGGATGGTTATCCCCTTGCTTTATAGGAGGATGTTATTGGCCTCATAACCCTTGACAGTCACATGTCCAATGGCTTTAGCAGGTCAATGCTTGATATTGGCATCGCCTTTGCCAGCCAAGCAGCCATAGCCATAAAAAATGCCAGACTTCTTGAAGAACTCAGTGATTCCAAACGTCAATTAGAACATTTTAACAGTGAGCTCAGTGAGCAGAACAAGGAATTGGTTCTAAGAAATACCCTTACTAGAGAGTTCAACAATAGCAATGTCTTTGAAGACAGCTTAAGGATTGTGTGTAAAGCTATTGTGGCTTTTTATGAAGCTTCTGGTTGTACGATATTATTGGAAAATAGGGAAGAGACAAATGAGCATCAATATGTACCAGTTGCTGGTTACCATATGAATACAGTTGAATCAAGTAAGCCTATGGTTCTAGGTAGAGAACTGCCTATTATTCAAGAAGTTTGTGTTCTTGGCAAGGGGATTAACATTAATGTGGCATCAGAAGATGTTTTCATGACGGGCATTGAAGGTTTTGCCAAAGACCGTAATGTCAAAGACATGATTGCTGTACCAATCAAAACAAGAAAGGCAACCCATGGTTTGATTATTGTTTGTTCAAATCAATTTGACAAACAATTCATGGACTATGATTTGGCAGTGCTTAAATCAGTCTCCTACCAGATAGGTACCTTTATTGAAGCCAATCAATTAATGGCTTTTGAAAAAATGGCTGAAAAAGAAATGCGCAAGCTCAACAAAGCTATAGAACATAGCCCGGTGTCTGTCATTATTACTGACACGGATGCTAGGATTGAATATGTGAACCCTAAGTTTGAAGAGCTATCTGGCTACTCAATGGATGAGCTTATCGGGAATAAACCAAGTATACTTAGGTCAGGTGTTCATGATGATCAATTCTATAAAGACTTGTGGGCCAAGATATCATCGGGAAAAAAATATGGCAAGGTGAGTTTTGCAACCTAAAAAAAAGATGGCACACTCTACTGGGAGATGGCATCCATATCCCCAATTCTTGATGACAGTGGCAATATTATTAATTATGTAGGGACCAAGGCAGACATCACCAACCGTAAACATATGGAAGGTGAATTGATTCATGCCCTTAATCAGTCAGAAACACTTTATGAAACATCCTTGGTTCTAAGAAGTACCATGAGCCTTGGAGAGATACTCAAGGAAATCTTAGCCCAACTTCATAAGGTTGCGGCATATGACAAAGCAACCATACAAGAGCTTAAAGGCAATCACTTTGAAGTGATCTTTGCTTCTGGTTTTGATGAGTCATATGAGATGGGGGCACAATTTGAAGTTCTGCCAGGTACAATGGAAGCTGCTATGATTGAGAACAAACAGCCAATTATTCTAAGAGATATGGACAAAGACAACATCTATGAATGTCATTCTGTCAGTGATGATGTTGAATCATTTATGGCAATACCACTCATCTATGGTGATGAAGTCATTGGTGCATTAACACTCGATATGACCATTCCTGATTTTTATGATAAGCAAATGGCAGATATCTGTATTGCCTATGCGACACAAGCAGCCATTGGTATTAAGAATGCTAGGTTCTTTGAAGAAGTGAACAAAGCAAGGGAAGCGGCAGAAGCAGCCACCAAAGCCAAAAGTGAGTTCTTAGCCAATATGAGTCATGAAATAAGAACACCTATGAATGCCATTATAGGTATGAGTCATCTTGCCCTTAAGACAGAACTAACAGAAAAGCAATATGACTACATCACCAAAATCCAATCGGCATCCCAAAACCTCCTTGGCATCATCAACGATATTCTTGATTTCTCCAAGATTGAGGCTGGCAAATTAGAAGTTGAGAAAGTGGACTTTAATCTGGATGATGTCATAACCAATCTCCTAAACATTATTTCTATAAAAGCGGCAGATAAGAATCTGGAATTGGTACTGGATATAGATACAGAGATGACCAGACAGTTGGTTGGTGACCCACTAAGAATAGGCCAAGTGCTTTTGAACTTGTCCAACAATGCCATTAAATTTACAGATAGTGGTAATGTTCTTGTGCAGGTCTCCTTGATAGAAGAAAATGAGGAAGCCCTACATATTGGCTTTGCTGTAGAAGACACAGGCATTGGTATTACTGAGGAAAAGCAAGCCATGTTATTTAAATCATTTCATCAAGGTGATTCTTCAACAACAAGGAAATTTGGTGGTACAGGACTAGGGCTTGTCATAAGTAAAAGCCTTGTTACAACAATGGGCGGAGAAATATCAGTCACAAGTGAAAAGGGCGAGGGCAGTCGATTCGAATTCTCACTCTGGCTTAAGAAGCAATCAGATGATGCCATTATACGCAAAGAAATAGTGATTCCTGACAACCTTCAGGATATGAAAGTCATGATTATTGATGATACGAAGAGTACTTTGAACGTTTTTGAGAAATATTTGAATGATTTTGAGATAGAAGTTGAAACAGCTATGTCTGGAATGGAAGGTGTTGATAAACTTAAGGTTATGATGAAAGAGCAAATCTATATGGACGTCATCATTGTGGATTGGATGATGCCTGAAATGGATGGCTTTGAAACAATCAGCGTCATTAAAAACTTATATGATCAAACAGACAAAGAAGTTAAGCTTCTATTATCAACAAGTTTTGGCAGAGAAGATGTTATTAAACATGCAGGTTATTCTGAAAGTGATGGCCTTATCCTTAAGCCAGTTACTCAGTCCATGCTCTTTAATCAGATTATTGACGCTATGTGTTCAGGGAGTCCTGTCTATGAAGTTGCTAGCTTTCATAATGTGACTAGGGAGGAGCCAAGCTTAAATGATGTTAGAGCCATACTTGTTGAAGACAATGAAATCAATGCTCAGATTGCTATGGAAGTCATGCAACATGAAGGCATGACCATAACCTGGTTCAAAGACGGGGAAGAAGTTGTTGAGTACCTATACAATCGTCAAGATGTCAGTGATGTGGACATGATATTCATGGATCTACAAATGCCCATAATGGATGGTTACGAAGCGACTAAGATGCTTAGAAAAAGGTATTCAAGCAAAGACTTGCCAATTATTGCTATGACTGCCGATGCTGTGAAAGGTGTTGAGGAAAAAGCCATAGCAGCTGGTATGGATGCCTATATCACTAAACCAATTGTTATGAGGGAGTTATTTGCTCTTATTGATCGTTATGCCAATACAAGTATAGATGATGGCGCCCAAAAGCCTACAAAAGTCACTATGGAGGTTTTGCCTTTTGAGAAGCTACATGGCATAGATGTTGAAGAAGGAATGTTCCATACAGGCAACAATACACATCTCTATATGTCCTTATTGCAGAAGTTCTATACCAACTATAGCAACTGTGTTGATCAGTTGAATATGTACTTGGCAGAGGCCATGTATGAAGATGCCTTACGATTGGCCCATAGCATAAAAGGGATTGCAGCCAATCTTGGTATGAAACAGTTGAAAGACTATGCCTTTGAATTAGAAGAAACCCTTAAAAAGGGGGAGGATCTGGATTCCCTTGTGATTAAGCGTTTTGAGAATGAACTCATTGCCATTAGTAATTCACTCAATGATATGCTTGACCGTAAAGACTTTGGTCAAAGCGAACCTAGAAAAGAGCCTGGTGACCTGAAGATGCTAAAGGAACATCTAAAGGTCCTAAGTGAATATTTGCATAAAGGTGATATTAAAGGCACTAAGAATGCTTATGAATTACTGGAGGATTATGAGTGGCCAACCGCTTATCTTGGAGATTTAATGCTGATTAAACAGAACATATACAAGTATCAATTAGATGTAGCAAGTGAAATTGTAATGAGATTATATGAGGGTATAAATCATTAGAGTGTAAGTAAGAAATATTGAAAGTAGGGAGTGAGTGTATGAGAGAACCGAAAGTATTAATTGTAGATGACGCAGAAGAAAACATAGACATTCTGGTCAATACACTAGAAGAGGACTATCAAATTAGGGTTGCAACCAACGGACAAAGGGCCCTTGATTTAGCCTTTAATGAACAACCAGATATCATTTTGCTAGACGTAATGATGCCCATAATGGATGGTTTTAAGGTCTGTGAGATACTAAAAGAAGATTCTAGAACTAGGAATATTCCTGTTATCTTTTTGACAGCTTTGTCCCAACACGAAGAAGAAGCAAGAGGCTTATCAACAGGGGCAATTGATTTTATCATCAAACCCTTTAACCCAGAATTGGTCAAAGTGCGGGTAGCCAATCATGTTTCCCTCAAGTTTCATCAAGACAAGCTGGCCGATATGGTAAGAGAACGGACTGAAGAGCTTGAAAAAACTCAAGAAGTAACCATTAAGAGTATGGGTACACTAGCAGAGTACAGAGACCCTGAAACAGGAGGACATATTAATAGGACCCAGTTATACGTTAAGCTACTGGTGAATCATTTGAAACATCATCCTAAATTTCAGTCCTATCTAACAGAAGAAACCATAGATTTGCTGGTCAAATCCGCGCCCCTTCATGACATTGGAAAGGTAGGGGTTCACGACAATATTTTACTTAAGCCTGGTAAGTTAACAGAAGAAGAGTTTGAGGAAATGAAATTGCATACGGTCTATGGTCAAAAAGTCATTGAAAAGGCAGAGTTTGATTTAGGTACTGAATCCTTTTTGCGTTATGCCAAAGAGATTGCCTACACACATCATGAACGTTGGGATGGGACTGGTTATCCCTGTGGTCTAGCAGGAGAGATAATACCCATATCTGGAAGGGTCATGGCTTTAGCAGATGTCTATGATGCACTGATTAGTAAAAGAGTCTATAAACCACCATTTCCACATGCAAAAGCAAAGACTATCATATTGGAGTCATGTGGTTCACATCTAGACCCAGATGTGGTTGATGCTTTTGTAGCTATTGAAGACAAATTCGTTGAAGTTGCCATTGAACATGCGGATTTTCAAGAAGAAATTGAGAATATGAAATTAGGTTAATAAGCTACAGTTTGTTACAGTTATGTGACAAACTGTATTTTTGAGTCTTGGTTTGGAACCATACTTTTCTTACGGCCGTCCAAAGAGTAAACAGATATTAGAGAGGACAGAGGTTAATGAATAAAAAAAAGAGTATTGTTAGCATTGCAGTTATAGTCGCATTGATTGCTAGTATTGTTTCTTATAATTTATTTTTCACATCATCCACCACAGAATCGGTTGTGGCTGGTGGCTATAGAAATGGTATTTCGTTAGTGCCAAATGAATATGATGGAACGGGTGTTGATGTAATGTCAAGTTACTCAATCACTTTTGAGGATGGCGATAAACCTGATTTAGCAACATTAGAAGCATCGATAAGGATTGAACCTTCAACAGCCTTTGAAGTGACTGAGGATGGTCAAGCTTATCTTCTTAATTTCATAGAGCCCCTTGATAAGTCAAGTCTTTATAAGTTCATTATTGATGGGACATCTTGGCTCTATATGACACAGTCAGATTTTGGCCTTGTTGGTAGTCTTCCAAGAAATCAAGCAACCAACGTACCCTTTGATACAGGTATAGAATTGTATTTTACCCACCAAGGGGCAGAGGTGTCAAAATACTTTGAGATTGAGCCAAAAGTCAAAGGTAGCTTTGAAAACTATGGCAATACGGTTGTGTTTGTGCCGCAGGAACTTGAGCCACAGACTTTATACACAGTCACCTTAAAGGCAGGACTAGGCCTAAAAGGGTCTGAGGAAACATTGAGTGATGATTATGTTTTTAGTTTTGAGACATCTTATGATGACAGTGGTACTTATGTAGAACCAAGTGGCTACTTCAATTACCGTAAGGTCTTAAATGATTTTGCATCAGATGAATCTATTTACCTGCCATTTAACTACAACATCTATAAAGAGAATGCAAAGATGAGTGTTATGAGTGAGGTCTATCAGCTCGAAGGTATGGATATGGCTATAGACAAGTTGTCTGAGTATTTGACATACCCAACATGGTCACACTTCAATAATCAACCAGAAGCCATGGAAGTAGACGATTTAGACCTCATTCTTACAGCAGAATCTATTATAGAAGATCCCTATGCTTATGAAGGTTTGATGCATATTGATACCAAGTTAGAGACTGGTTTCTATCTTGTAAAATCAAGCTGGGAAAATTTGGTTTATTATACGTTTTTTCAAGTGACTGACTTAAGTTATCACTATACAAGAGACAATGAAATGGACTATTTTTGGGTCCACGATTTAAGTGATCATACCCAGATTACAGATCCAGTTATAGAAACAAGCACGGTATCAGATGTCGTATATTATCAGTTGAGCAGCAAAGATAAAGAAGCACTTATGTACCGTTATGATTCTGACTATTATAGGAATGAAAGTGTTGACTATTGGCGTTATATTAGAACGGACAGAAACCTCTATCAACCAGATGATCGTGTGGCATTTTTTGGATTTTTACAAAATAGAAAAGAAGGGTCTTCCCCTGAAAAAAGTCACTGTGGACATTAGCCAGACTAGTTGGTACTACTGGGGATACTGGCCAGGTTTCGATGAGAAGTTACCTTTGGTGTCTACCACAGTTGAAGTAGATGGTGGGTTCTATGAAGGCGCCATTGACCTACCCAATCTTGAACAAGGTAGCTATGAAGTTCAGATCAAGGTCGGTGATGTTGTGGTATCAAGGCAACATATTACGGTAGAAAAGTATAGCAAACCTGACTACAAAATGGATGTCACCAAAGATAAAGAAGCTATCTTTGTTGGTGACACAGTGAATTTCACTTTGAATACCTCTTTCTTTGAAGGTACTCCAGTAACAGATTTGCCTGTTAGCTACAATCTATATGGAATGGATTATCTTGATGGTAGTGAAAAGACTGATGAAGAAGGGCTGGTTCGAGTCAGTTATACACCTAAGTACCAATCAAACTATCAAGACCAGGTGTACGGTGGTTTTTCAGCCTATGCTGTGCTGCCTGAGAGCGGTGAATTATATGGCTACGAAGAAGTTCGAATATTTGTGAATGACATCAATGTAGCAATAGACACTGAGCTTGAAGGTGATGAAGCTATCATAAATGCAACAGTCCATAGTATTACCCTAGATAGGTTAAACAATCACAGCGCAGAGGATGATTCGGATTACCTTGACCAAGTAGTTTCTGGGCATTCTATTGAAGGTCTTGTTTACAGGAATGAATGGATCAAAACTGAAGTTGGAGAGACCTATGATTTTATCAACAAAGTTGTTAGAAAAAAATATGACTATCATATGGACACTCAGGTATATGACCAAGTCACATTAGTGACTGGTGACGATGGGTTGGCTTCTGTGAACTTGACTTTACCAAAAGAAGACAGTGTTCATTATACACTTGAAGTGACTACAAAGGACTTAAGTGGAAGGTCAATGAGCTATAATCATTATTTCAGTGACTATGATTTCTATCATAATGAAAATGACCGTATCAGATTATTGAGTGATAAAGAAGTCTATGAAGTGGATGAACTTGTAAGTCTCACAATGAATGAGAACGACCAAGTCCTAGACAGTGAGCAATATATGTATATAGTGGCACAAAATGGTGTCAGAGATGTCTTTTACTCAGATCAAGCAATGATAGAAATACCATATGAAGAAGCTTATATGCCAAATATCGAAATGTTCTCAGTGCCTTTACTGGAAACGGCTACAAAGTGAGTGAGTCACTCTACATAAATGGTGACTATCAAGACAAAACGATTGACTTAGAGATGACAACTGATGCAAAGACTTATAAACCAGGTGATGAGATCACAGTGGATATCAAAGCAAGTCATAGGGATTCAAATGGTCTGACAAAGCCTGTAAATGATGGTGTTGTTAACATTAGTCTTGTAGATGAGGCATTATTAGCATTAAGTGATCAATCAGCAGATACCCTTGAAACATTGTATCATCATGTTGATGGTGGCATCCTGATGAGGAAAGCATCTCACAACAATGGTGGTCATGACAGCCAGCCCTTCTATGGCGGCTTTAGAGCTGAAGACGAAATGGTAATGACAATGGCAGTTGGAGGCAAAGAAGCCATGAAAATGGACATGGCAGAAAGCACTATGCTTCACCAGAAAGTGCCAATGTGGCAATCAGATCTGAATTTAAGGACACAGCAATGTTCATGTCTGTCCACTTAGACGAAAGTGGACAAGGGTCAGTATCAGTAAGACTGCCACATAATGTGACATCTTGGCGTTTGACAGGTGCTGCTATATCAGAGAGTTTGAAAGCTGGCTCAGAGACTCAGGAAGTGGCTGTATCTTTGCCGCTATTTATTAATACCAATCTTAACAAGACTTATCTGAGCGGGGATGAACCCTATATCGGTGTTGCAGCTTATGGCAGTGAGTTAAGTGGTGAGGAATTGATTACCTATACGGTTAAAAGTAAGGGACTTGGCTATGAATTTACCACAATAGGCAAAGCTTATGAGAAAATCAATTTACCACTGCCATCCCTTGCAAAAGGCACATATGAGATTGAAGTCATTGCTATAGCAGAAAATGGTATGAGCGATGGCCATGTTTCAGTCGTTGAGGTCTTTGATTCCTATCAACAGATGATGGTCAGCGATGCCTATGTTGCCAAAGAGGGTTTATCTTTTACAACTTCTGATGAAGGGATGACCTCAATCACATTTGCAGACCAAAGTAAGGGCATGTATGTAGATGATTTGTATAGGCTGGCATACAGTGGTGGCAAACGTGTTGATCAAAGTTATGTGACTTATCTGGCCAAAAATATTCTAATTGAAGAATTTGGTGCCAATATAAGTAATGACCTTGTAGCTCTAGCTGATTATATAAGTGAAGATGGTGGCATTGGCATATTACCTTATAGTGAAGTCTCTATTGAAACGACAGTCCAGTTATTGCCTTTTATGGATAATGTGGCTCAGAGACAGGGAGTCATAGGCTACCTATATAGTAAGCTTTACGAGACAAGTAACAAAGAGAAGAGTAAAGCATTAGTTGGACTTGCCTTAGCTGGTGAAAATATTTTGCTTGAACTTAATCACTATAATATGACTGAAAACATTGGATATGAAGAACATGTAGATTTTGCTTATGCCTATAGTATACTAGGTGATGATTATATGGCGAATTACATTTTTGATCAGGAAATCAGGCCCTTGCTCGATGTCAATGAGACTGTGGCAAGAGTCAAAAAAGGTGGAAGTGAAGAAGACTACTTTAGATACACATCACAGGTATTGCCTTTGGTTTCAAGACTTAAAACGCCGGAAAGTCACTTATTGTTCGAGTATGTGACAAGGAATTACTCAAAGACCTATCTGCCAAATCTTGACATACTGACTTATGTAGATACAATGTTAGATTCAGTAGAGGGTGAAAATCCAACACTGACTTATAGCTATGATGGTAGAGAATACCAAGTTGATTTTGAAGGTTATTATGGTAAGACAATATCTCTGCCATCCTCTAGGGTGAGTGAGTTTGAGGTAGACAAAGTGACCTCAGATGTTATGGTTATTGCCACTTATAATGCCTTTGGCATTAGGGAAAATCAAGTGGATTCGGATCTTTCTCTTACCAGGAAGTACATGGATTATGAAACAGGAGAAGAAAAATGGAACTTTAAACAAGGTGATATCGTCAAAGTAGTTATAGATTGGGAAGTGGATGACGTGGCGATTGATGATGCCTATGAAGTAACCGATTATGCCCCATCTGGATTGGTGCCAATAAAAAATATTTGGCAACTTGGTCTTGAAGGTCCATATTACTGGTATAGGGAAATCGATGGTCAGAGTGTAACCTTTGGCGCATATAAAGGTATGGATAGAGCTAATTACAAGCCACTATATTATTATGCGAGAGTCGTTTCACCTGGTACATTCACAGCTGACGCTACAATCATTCAAGGAATGACAGTCAGTGATAGTTACAATCTTGGTGACGTATCATCGATCACCATAGAACCGTAGACACTTTGATTAGATAAGCATATTAGGCGTTGCCTAAAAGGGGAAAAGGGTCATCTCAAGTAAGTTGAGATGACCCTTTTTATGTATGAGTGACTTTTGTCACTTTCTTCGTGCGCTCTGGCACAGGAGACGATTACCATGGCTACTAGGATTCTCATTACCATGTTGTTACACTTTTAATAACGAATTATTAAACTAAATGTATAGAAAGTGGGCGTATGTAATGAAAAAAAATAACAGTTGTTGTATTGCTTGTGTGTTTGCTGGTTTCTTCAATGATTCTTAGTGGGTGTGGCGCAAAAGAAGACGAAGAAGATAAAGTGGCTTCATCACAAGAGAAAAGTAATGACAAAGAAGATTATAAAGCTGATGAAAAAAAAGAAGATGAAACAGAGTCAGACAGTGAAAAGGATGACACTATAGTTGATTCAGAGGAAGAGGCCAACGATGATGCCCAACAAGTTGATACAAAGACGGCAGCAGCTAAGAAATTAGGCAGTGGGAACTTTGACTTAGAACCCTTCACTCAGGCTGCTGGAGATTATGTTGATCAGGTTTCCGATGACATAGATGCAAGCTACGGTGATGATGATGCCTACTTTGACATCATTGGCTTATCAATGGTCACCAATGACGACCTTATGGCCATCGTAAACATAGAGCTTGAGTACCTCATGGAGATGAACACTGGCACTTGGGAAAATAAAGAGAGTCTATACCCAAATGGCAAGGGTAAGTCCTTAAGCTCTATGGCTCTAAATGGTGATGTTTATGAATATAATATTTCATATCAGGACAACTCAGGGTCACATAAAGAAATTGTGTGTCGATACAATAGTGCTCTTGATAGACTGGAGTATATGTCTAAGGACTATAATGATTCAGATGTTCTGATGATTGAAGTGTGGCAACAATATTGCAATGATGGTAGTGGCGGTTACTATTACCAAACTTTAAGACACCATCACCTTGATGGTCTAGAAAGGGCAGCATTCCAATATTTTAATGGCAATGACTATAGGTCATATATTAAGGGGAATACAGAGGGTCAAACAATAGGTGGTCTTGTAGTGAATATATTTGAAGAAATGCCAAATAGTCCACTGGAAATGATCGCTGGATTAGAGGCCATGGCACTGTTTGAGAACAAAGATGGCGTATTAACCTATCAAGGCTTAGAGTAGTTTCTTTCGAAAGCTATTAGGCGTCTGACCAGTGTGTTTCTTGAAGACGTTGGTAAAATAGGCTGAATTACAAAAATCGAGTAGAATAGCAATGTCTGTAATCTTCATCTCGCTAAACTCTAAGTAAGATTTGGCGAGTTCGATTTTTTGCTTTTGAATATAATCTATGAGGGTAGATCCCACCTCTTGGTGAAAAAGCCTTGAGAGGTAATCAGGGGATAAGTGGTAATGGGTGGCAAGACTTTTGACGGAGAGTTTCTCAGTCGGATTCTCATAGATGTATTTGATAATACGAGGAATAGGGTAGGCGTAATCGCTTGCCCTATGTTTTTGCACCAATTTGACAAAATCCTCTAACATTTCATATTCAAAGGCAATGAGGGCAGCTTCTGAGTCTAGTGTTTCTATGTGATTAATGAAGACATCGCTTAAGTCAAAGGCATCTTCAGAGTCGATGCCAGCTTCGATGGCTGCCCGGGTGAATAAGGTGCAAGAAGCTATGAGAGAATTCTTTGTTGACCGGATATTACCCTTGGCCAGAGTTGGTTTTTCAAGTGAAGTAAGTCTTGTCTAAATCAAGCAATGCATCAGATAAGA
>JDSF01000103.1_pt1 | contig 65455 bp, 76 predicted proteins | sample 199441 | NCBI WGS metagenome assembly JDSF01 (sample SAMN02592751, study PRJNA231836) | bioreactor metagenome | isolation source: continuous culture bioreactor denitrification-DNRA | place: Germany: Bremen
AACGAAGACTTAGAAGAAGACGAAGACTTAGAAGAAGTCGAGGACTTAGAAGAAGACGAGGAGTTGAAGAAGAAGAGGACTTAGAAGAAGAAGAGGACTTAGAAGACGACGAGGACTTAGAAGAGGACGAGGACTTAGAAGAAGAAACGACGAAGACTCTGAAGATGAAGCAGAAGACTCTGAAGACGAAGAAGATACTGAGTAATAGCGAAGCTAGGATGACAAATCATCCTAGCTTTTTTTGTCTTAAATCATAACCTACCCACATCCTACGTCAAGTGATTTGCCTAGACAAAGTTCTGGTATAAGTATATTAAGTCAATCATATTTGGCATAGTATGTTTACAATGTTAAGGGGTGTTCTTTTGAACAAATTAGATAGAAGGCTCTTTAGAACAATTTTAAAGCATAAAGGACAGTTTATTGCGACAATGCTTGTAATTGCTGTTGGTATAATGACATTTATGACCTTCAGAATGGATGAGATTAATCTTAGAAATTCTTTGTCGGTTTATTATGAAGAAGCGAATTTTGCTGACATATTTGTTGAGTTAAATAGCGTTCCACAGTCATCCATTGACAAACTTGCCTCCGAAGAAGGTATTAGAATGGCAGAAGGACGAATTGTTTTTGATATGCCTCTCAAAGTTGAAGATGAAGATGAAAACGTAAGAGTGCGCTTGATTTCACTCAATCAAAATGAAGATCATGTCAACGATGTTTACTACTATAGCGGTGGTCGATTTAAGGATCTGAATCGAGATGTTTATGTCATTAGAACTTTTGCTGAAGCAAGAGGAATGAAGTTAGGGGATACAATTCACCCTCAAATACTAGGTGAAAATTATGAAATGATAGTTAGAGCAATAGTAGCAAGTCCAGAGTTTGTATATGTACTGGAAGACGACCAGTCACTAATCCAGCTCCCCGACGCATTTGGAGTCTTATATATTTCTGAGCAGTTTGCAATGAATACATTTGGGATGAATGGTATGTACAACACTGTAATAGTTAGAGGCGAAAAAGGATACACACAAGAAAACCTAAAGAACATTGTAGAAGACTCACTTGATAAGTATGGAATCAGAAGAATTTACAAAGGTGACAACCAACTTAGTAATAGAATAGTTCAGGAGGAAATAGACCAGCGGGAAATTTCATCACGGACTATGCCAATGATATTTCTGACAGTTGCGGCTGTTATTATGGTCGAAATGATGAGACGTAATGTGCGAAACGATCGTGTCTCAATCGGGATAATGAAATCAATGGGGTATAGTAATTTCAAGATCATGATGCACTATGCGAAATATTGTATGCTCATTGGTGTCGTGGGTGGTTTTATAGGAGCTGGTCTTGGTACATTTTTCGGAGCTGCACTTAGTGAGTGGGAAGTGACTGTCTATTTTAATATTCCTTCCATGCGTGGGAGAATATACATCAGTTATTTTCTATATGCAATAATCGGGTCAAGTCTACTCTCTGTTACTTCGGGATTAATAGGTGCGAGAGAAGTTATTAACATTCATCCAGCAATAGCGATGCGTCCTCCAGAACCTAAAACAGGTAGACGTATATGGCTCGAAAAGTTCAGGGTATGGAAGTATGTATCCTTCTCAGAGAAAATTGTAATCCGAAACATTTTACGAAACAAGAAACGCTTTACGTTTATAGTTGTTGGAATAGCATTAACCTATGGCATAACTATTGTACCGATGTTCATGACAAATATGTGGGATGTCATGTTCGTAGAGCATTATGGTGATTTTTTAAGATACGATTATAGTGTGAATTTTCGAATACCACTCAACGAAAATGTCATAAGGGAAATTAAAGGACTTGTTGATGTAGAAACTATTGAAGGGAAAATTGAGTTTCCATTCGAATTCCAAAATGGATGGAGAAAGAAAGATGTAACCATTGTCGGTGTTGATCACAATACAGAACTCATAAAGTTTGTTAATGAAGATGATGATAAAGTAAAGCTTTCTGAAAATGGAATTTTTGTTACTGAGACACTTTCAATACTTCTTGATATTCATGAAGGAGATAAAGTTCAAATCAATACATTTTTGCCTGGTCGAGAAAATCAGACTGTTATCGTAAAAGAAGTTATAAAACAAAGTTTGGGCATGAATGCTTATATGGATCTCAAGTATATGCAGGATGAATTTTTGGATAAGGACTTGATAAGTGGCGTCTACATCAAGTCTCATCAACCTGTTGATAAGGCTTTAGATGAAATTAAAAATATTAATTCCGTTCAGTCGATTGATGACCTAAAAGGGATCTTTGAAGAGTTCTTAGGTCTCATGATGGCATCAGTTGGAACAATGTTGTTCTTTGCAGGTATTATGGGATTTGCGATTGTATATAATACAACAATTATTAGTATTCTCGAAAGAAGATTAGAGTTTTCATCAATGCGGATAATGGGTTTTTTTTCCAAAAATGAGATTTTTTTTGATCACACTTCGTGAAAATATCATTATGACAATATTAGGTGTATTTCTCGGAATCCCATTTGGTCGGATGCTTCTTCAGGGAATGGCTAATTCTTTTAGTAGTGAACTCTACAAAATGGAAGCAAGTGTACCTCCAATGTCCTATTTTTACACAGGTGTAATGGTGCTTATATATGTACTTGCTGCGCAAATTGCAACATATTCGAAGATAAGGAGACTTGATTTTATTGAAGCTCTAAAAAATAGAATGACATAATTTAATTTTAATTAAGAGATTATGCATATGTTGAACGTATATAGTTCTCTAGAGTGGCAACAAGTAAGGCTCTAGGGGATTTTCTTGTTCATATTTTAGTTAAAATACAGTAGGAAATGGGTATTCTATATATAGGAATTATGTAAAAAAATGAAATAAAAGGAGGATCTAATGGGTGAATATGTTAGGAAACACAATGTTGATCCAGGTGAGATTCGGGGCTACACTGTTGAGGCTCCGACATTGTCCTCTTGGCTAAAGAGAGAGGATAAGCCAATTTTGCTGGATATTCGTAACAAAGAGGACTTTGAGAAAGCATACATTAAAGATTCCGTACATTCAGAATGGGATGATGTAGAAAAGAAAATACGTTTAGGCGTATTCCCAAGAAACAAAAAAGATTGTTGTAATATGTTATGTTGGCATTTCATCAGCAGAAATCGCAACCGATTTACGCATGGCAGGTTATGACGCATACACCTTAAAAAATGGTATTTTAGGTGAATGGCAAGAACGGGGATACCCACTTGAAAAAGAAGAAACTTAGATATAACAAGCTTTATTTTGTAGAATTATTCTTATCGTTTAATGCTTCTAAAACGGTTGTTATTAAAAGTTTTGAAGGGTGCTAAATTATACACTGACTATCATAAATATTTAACTTTTTTCTAAATATCCGTTGACATAGGGTTTGAATTTTCAGTATAATCCGTATTAACAACACGAACAAATTGAGTTTGTGTGACGAAATTATTTTGATTTTTAAGAAAAATTGACTTTAGGAGAACGGTGATTTTTATGTTGACTCGTGAATTATTAAATGCGACATATGAATATTTTTATTTCTTTAGCTGGGGCTTTTACTTTTATAGCGCTAGTTATTTCGCATACCAAAAATTTAAGAGCACACCTAAATCCAACAGGAGAACAGAGTTAGTCTGCTAGTGTAACTATAAGAATGCGCGCAGAGGAGTTCCTATTGGGAGCTCCTTTTTTTTATAGCTATTTTTCAGATTAAGACAATTAAGACAATTACAGTTCAGTATATATATTCAATCAGATGAGGAGGATTAACATGGCACTCGATATACATCCCGTACACCCGTTAACAAGCAGAGCGTTCAAAAATGAAGATACAATTATTCAAGTAGGTAACCACACAATAGGTGGGGGAACATTAACACTCATTGGCGGTCCCTGTAGTATAGAATCAGTTGATCAGGTTATGTCTGTTGCAAATTCAATTAAGTCAGCTGGTGGGCAAGTATTACGTGGTGGCGCATTCAAGCCAAGAACGTCGCCTTACAGTTTTCAAGGGATGGGGGGAGACGGTCTCAAAATTCTTAAGAAGGCTGGTCTTCATAATGACATACCAGTCATTACAGAAGTCATGAGTACAGATGACTTTGATGAAGTTGAGGCAACTGCAGACATTATTCAAATTGGTGCAAGAAATATGCAAAACTTTCATTTGCTCAAAAGAGCAGGTCGTTCAAAAAAACCAGTTCTACTAAAAAGAGGTTTATCAGCGACGATAGATGAATGGTTGAATGCTGCAGAATACATTATGGCTGAGGGAAATAGTCAAGTTATTCTCTGTGAAAGAGGCATTAGAACATTTGAAAACTACACAAGAAACACCCTAGACCTTTCAGCAATTGTCGCAGTTAAGACACTGAGTCATCTTCCAGTTATTATAGATCCAAGCCATGCAACTGGTCGTAAAGAAATGGTTCCAGCAATGGCAAAAGCTGCTGTTGCAGCTGGTGCAGATGGTCTTATGATTGAAGTTCATAATGACCCTGAGAATGCACTATGTGATGGACCTCAATCGCTTCGACCAGAAGAATTTGAAACGCTTGCCAGTGAGCTCAGAAAGATCCATGAGGTTGTCCAAAATGATTGAAGAAGTTGACTTTGGATGTCATTTTAGAAGAATTGGAATCATCGGAACTGGTCTTATGGGCGGCTCTTTTGGAAAGGCCATAAAAGCGAATCTAAAAAACGTTCAGATTCTTGGGTTTGATTTGAATACAGAAGAGTTAGAGAATGCATTACTGTCTGAATGCATAGACATAGCAGCAAAAGATATAGGTGAATTAGCCACGTTGTCTGACTTAATAGTACTGGCATCACCAATGAGAACCTACGAAACAATCTTAAGAGCCATTCCTGTTGAAACATGGAATACAACTTGGTTAACAGACCTAGGAAGTGTTAAGGGGCATCCATACAGATTGGTTAAAGAACTACTTCCGAATTGCACAAAATATGTTGGGGGCCACCCAATGGCTGGAAGAGAGAAAACAGGCTGTCTAAATGGTTCAGAAAATTTGTTCAATAATGCCGCGTTTTACTTAACTACAGATAATCAAGAGCTCATGGATCCGATGAGTAAACTGGTTTCAGCAATAGGGGCAATTCCAAAATACATTGATGTAGAAGACCATGATAGAATTGTCTCGTATTCAAGTCATGTACCACATGTTACAGCTTCACTTCTTGTGAGCATATTACATGAGGATATTTCAATTAGTGAGACTGGTGGTGGCTACCAAGATACAACTAGAATTGCTGCATCAGATCCTGTAATGTGGACAGATATTTTTCTAACAAATAAAGACGAACTGCTTAAATCGCTTGATCAGCTTCATTCGGAACTTCATAAGGTGATAGCGATGATTGAAAGAGATGACGAAAAGGCCATATTTGGCTATCTTGAACAAACAAGACAAAAGCGATTGGGTGAAGGAGGACGAAAAATGGAGATCATCACAGGCGGGAAGCCATTTAGTGGAGTAATTACAATTCCCCCCATCAAAGAGTATAAGTCACAGAGCGCTTTTAGCTGCTGGACTTTCAAATACAGACTGTCATGTTATGAGTGCCCTAGATGCGGATGACATTGAAGCAACATTAGATTGCTTGCTTTCATTAGGTGTTGAAAGCCAAGTGACCAAAAGCACATTAACTAATCTAGCACTTGATATAAATGTTCTAGGAAACGGTGCAAAATGGGAGAAAAAATCGATAGTACGTTCGAGAGAATCAGGTTCAACACTCAGATTTATGATCCCAATCGCAATGGTAACAGAAGGTGAGAGAACATTTGAAGGTGAAGGTCGATTGGTTGAAAGACCGATTACACCATACATTAATATGTTTAATGAGATTGGTATTAATTACGATTATAACGGAAAGCTACCGCTAACAGTAAATGGAGCTCTAAAAAGTGGAACATTCAAAGTTCCTGGTAATATTAGTTCGCAGTTTATAACGGGGCTTCTAATGGCGCTACCTGTCATACCAGGAGACTCTGAAATTATTATTGAAGGAGAATTAGAATCAGCGAGCTATGTTGACTTAACGCTAGATGTCTTAGAAGCATTTGGAGTTGAGATTAATAAGACTGATAGCGGCTATGTTATCAAAGGTAATCAACAATATACTGGTTGTAGTTATGAAGTTGAAGGCGATTTCTCACAAGCAGCTTTCTTTATTGCCGCAGGGCTTCTTGGTGAAGAGCCATTAACACTTCGTGGATTGTCACAGACGTCAAAGCAAGGTGACAGAGCGATGATTAAAATTGTAAAAAGTATGGGTGGCATTATTGATTGGCAAGGTGAAGACTTAATTGTACATCCAAGTGAATTACATGGGGCAGTAGTAGACCTAAAGGATTGCCCAGACTTAGGACCAATTGTATCTGTTTTAGGATCCTTTGCGACTGGAAGAACAACTGTTATTAATGCAGAACGTCTTAGAATAAAAGAGTCAGATAGACTTGCAGCCATGACAAGTGAATTAAAAAAGCTTGGTGCACATATTGAAGAAACGCCTGATGGCATGATTATTGATGGTGTTAAATCTTTAATGGGTGCAAAGGTTGAAAGTTGGAATGATCACAGAATCGCAATGGCATTAACCATAGCAGGCATTAAAACTTTCGGAAGCATTAGAATTGATGGTGCAGAGGCAGTGAGAAAGTCTTATCCAGGATTTTTCGAAGATGTGAGAGCACTTGGTGGTCGTGTAGATATATATACTGACCCTCTTATTCCGTTGAGGAGTGAAATTTCTGCTATAGATGAATCCATTGTAGAACTTCTTGAAAAGAGATTTGAGGTCATAGAAGAAATTGCAGAGATTAAACAAAAAAAATGGAATGACCATACTAGATTCAAAACGAGAAGAGGAGCTTCTGAGCAAATTAAAGGAGCATGTAAAAGACTCTGATGGGGATGTTATTGAAGCTATTTATGAACGAATATTAGATGAAAGTAGAAAAAAGCAGACTGGTAGAATTGAGAAAAACTGAAAATTGAAAGGGATTGTGAGGGTGAAAAAATGAAGATGGTCGGATATCCGGGGATCAGAGGAACATTCAGTGATGAAGCAGGTCGAATGTATTTTGATAGTAAGTACGATGGCATTGGATTAGGAACTTTTGAGGAAGTCTGTAGAGCGTTAAAAAACAAAGAAGTCCAACATGCTGTACTTCCAATTGAAAACTCGTCTACAGGATCAATCGGTGAAGTCTTCGACTTAATCCAACAGTATGATTTGATGATAACAGGTGAAAAGAAACTCTATATTGAGCATCATTTATTGGCACTTCCAAGTGCATCTCCTGATGTAATAGAGTGCATTTATTCCCACCCGCAGGCATTCAAACAGTGTTATGAATCATTAAAAAAACTGCCTAATGTTGACCATGTAGTTACGCCGACAACTGCAAACGGTGCAAAGATTGTTATCGAAAAAAACTGTGGTAAACAAGCCGCCATTGGAAGCAAGTACGCAGCTAAGACATATGGTCTTGAAGTTATAGAGGAGAGTATTCATGACAAGAAGGGCAACGCAACTCGGTTTTTAGTATTGTCTGACTGGGCACATATTGAACAAGAATCAAATAAAATTTCATTGAGTTTTGTTCTAAAACATCAACCAGGTGCACTAGCTGGAATTCTATCTATGATTGCTGATGGTGGATACAACCTTGCCCACATAGAATCAAGACCGATCCATAATGCAAACTGGGCATATAGGTTTTTTCCTTGATATTGAAGGGAGTTTAGAAGATCTTAAAACCACGTTTCTCATGAAAAAACTACGTCAAATTACGGAAGATTTTCGCATTGTTGGTCAGTATAAGGCAGATGATGTACCTTCAAGACGATCATAAAGCGATTAAAATTCAATCGTGTTAATATACCACTGATACATATATGTTATTCAGTGGTTTTTGTTTGCAAAAAATGTCGAAAATTTGGCATCGAATCACCAATTTAGCTTACATTTACCAAATAGGGGTATAAAACGAATGACGGTAGCAGGACTTAAGTAGATTAATAAACCTCAAAAGGAGTGGAACTCATGAATTTCAAAAATGTTAAGATAAGAAATAAAATTCTCCTTTTAGCTTTGTTCATAATTGCTGTGTTCACAATTCTTATAATGGCCTACATTGTACCTACAATCAATAACATTATTGAAGAACGAACTGTTGCTAAATTAAATGATTTGGTAGATGTGCCATACACTCAATTACAGCATTATTATGATAAAGTTCAAGCTGGAGAAATGGAAGAAGAGGTGGCTTTAGAGCAGGTGTATTCTTTAATTAAAGCTATGCGCTACAATGAAGTTGAGTATTTTTGGGTTCATGGCTATGACGGTATTATGAGAATGCATCCAATAGCAGAGAGCTTAAACAATCAACTCGTTATTGATCTTGAAGATGAACAGGGCGAAAAATTCTTCAAAAAAAATGATTGATGTAGTAGATGCTGATGGTTCAGGTACAGTTGAATACTGGTGGCCAAAACCAGGCTCAGAAGACCCACAACCAAAACTTTCGTTTGTAAAAGGCTTTGATCCATGGGAAATAACAGTTGGTACTGGTATTTATATTGATGATTTAGTTGCTTTACAGAGAACAATATATACTCAAGTAATAGTGATTTCCATTATAATTATATTAGTGTCTTTAGCGTTAGTAACACTGATTGTAGCACCAATTAATAAAACCTTAAAGGGATTATAAAACGTACAGATGAATATCAAAATCTAGATTTTAGAAACGAAATTAATGTAGATCAAGGTGATGAACTGGGTGAAATAGCAAGTGCATTTAATCAGGTTTCCAAAGGTTTAAGAGTACTTCTTGAAAACATGAGGGGGATCTCAGGCAAGTTGACTTCAGGTGCTCAAAACATGGATCAGGATATGTCCTCATTAAGCCATAGTACTGACAAGACTGTTGTATCATCAGAAGAAATCGCACAAGTAATTGCTCAAACAAGTCATGCCGCAGAAAATGTAAATTCGACAGTACAGGAAATTAGACAAGCCATTGAACAGGTTGCTGATAAAGCAACTGAAGGTGCAATGCGGGCATCGGATGTTAATGTTCGAGCAGTAAACTTAAAAAAAGATGCAAATGAATCTAGTCAAAAAGTTTCTGAAATATACTCTGACATGAAGGGCAGACTAGAACTTGCAATTGAACATGCTGGGACAGTTGCAAAAATTGATGAACTTCTGAACTCCATTTTGAGTTTAACAGAGCAGACAAACTTACTTGCATTGAATGCCTCTATAGAAGCTGCAAGAGCTGGAGATGCAGGTCGTGGCTTTGCGGTTGTAGCAAATGAAGTGGGTAGCCTTGCAGACCAATCGAAAAATATGGTTGCAAGTATTCAAGAAACTGTTGACAGCGTAAAAAATGCTGTAAATACGCTTATAGGTGACTCAAAAGAAATTCTGTCATTTATGGAGGAACAAGTACTTGTAGATTATGACAAACTAAATGACATAGGTGATCAGTACAATCAAGACGCAGACACATTCAATGAAATTATGACAGAGTTGAGTGCAATTTCAGAAGAACTATCAGGTTCTATGGAAAGCATATCCGATAATATCCAAAGTGTTGCAACAGCTTCGAAACAAGGTGCTGAAGGTATTGATCAGATTCTTGAAATGTCACGAGATGTTATGGATAAGAGTCAGCAGGTTAAAGAAATAATTGATGACAGTATACAATCAGTAGAATCGCTTGATTCTGTAATACAACAGTTCCAAGTATAGTGAACCGTAAAAAGGGGATTGCCATGAAGACATATCATATGAAAGTCATTGGGAGGGTTCAAGGTGTAGGGTTTAGATACTATACATTAGAACGGGCAAACTCTTTAGGTATTTCTGGATGGGTACGAAATTTAGAAGATGGAAGTGTTGAAATCAGTGCCACAGGTAATGATGCTACGCTTACTGAATTTGTAGAGTGCGTAAAAAAGGGACCTGCATTTTCACGTGTTGCAGAAGTGTTTGTGAATGAGGCACCGACTGGGTCTGGAAAAGATAATAAAGCGTTTAGAATTGTTTAAAGTTGATAAGAAAAAGTAGAAAATGAAGTAATGAATACAAGTAAAATGCGGTGAAATCGTAAATGATTTCACCGCATTTTTTATCCTCTTTGAAGTCCAGTTGCACCAGTTCGAATCATTTCTTTAATACCGTAAGGCTGGAGTTGCTCGACAGCTGCATCGATTTTATCTTGTGCCCCTAACAGGGATACTGTTAAGGTTGAGTCGGAGACATCGACTATGTTTCCTTTAAAGATCTCTGCCAAATCCATTACCTGACGACGATCCTTAATGCCTGCACGAACCTTTATAAGAGCTAGTTCATGCATCATTGAGTTTCCGTTATTAAGTTCATTAACCTTTAATACAGGAATAAGTTTGTGTAGTTGTTTCATCATTTGCTCAAGTAGCTTGTCGTCACACGTAACGCCAATAGTCATTCTGGATATATTAGCAGATTCTGTTGTACCAACAGATAAACTATCGATATTATAGCCTCGTCGACTGAATAAACCTGCAATTCTTGAGAGAACACCAGAGTGGTTCTCTACAAGTACTGATAAATATCGTTGTCTAGTTCCTAGTCCCATGTGTTCACCCCCAAATTGTATTCAAGTTTGGTTCAATTATACACTCTATCATTGTTGTTTCAGGATTTTCATTATAGCAATCAAATGCTTTTTCAAGTTCATCAAGTGAATGGACAGTATGTGCTGACAAACCGTATGCTTTCGCCACCATATTAAAGTCAGGATTGTTGTTCAAATGAATACCGAAGTATGAATCAGAACCATATGATTTATCTTGAAGTTCTTTAACCATACCCAGTCTACTATTATTCATAAGAATAAACAGAATTGGATGACCAGTCCCTTTGGCTATACCAAGTTCAGCAAGGTTCATTTGAATACTGCCATCACCTGTAAAACAAACTATTTGTCGTTTGTGCCCTTTCGCAACTGCAGCTCCAATCGCGGCGGGAAGGCCGTAGCCCATTGTTCCAAGCCCGCCTGAAGTAAAGAAACGTCTGCTGCCACTAACAGGAAGGTGTCTTGCTGTCCAGATTTGGTGTTGACCAACATCAGTTGTGATAATCGCATTGTCTGCCAAGTGATTGTCTATAACCTTCATAATGTTTACAGGATTGAATTCCTCATGCCTGATTACATTTATTGTGTCTTCTACTTGAATAGAATCAAACCACTTGATCGATTTTGATTGATCGAGTTTTTCCGTCATTTGATGAAGAATTTTACCCGCATCGCCGACAACAGGAATGTGTGTATTTAGATTTTTACCAACCTCTGCAGGATCTACATCAATATGAATTAGGCTTTTGTTTTTATGTTCCAAATCAAGGCCAATAACAGCACGGTTAGAAATTCTAGCACCTATAATCATAATAGCGTCTGCTTCTTGAATGGCCTCTCTTGCAGTGATGTGGCCGTGTCCTCCAATCATACCTAAAGAATATGGGTGATCTTCTGGAATAGCACCTTTTCCCATCATTGTATGAACAACTGGGACACCAGACTTTTCAACAAAATCAAGCAGGTTTTCACAGGCATCAGAACGCATGATTCCACCCCCAACCACTATAAGAGGTTTTCGACTGGTTTGTAGAATATGTAGAGCTTTCTTTACCTGTTTTGGATGACCATCAACAACTGGTTTATATCCGGGAATATCGAGTTTTTTCAAGTTAGTTGCACCACTAGAAATCATATTATTCTGAACGTCTGATGGTATATCAATAAGAACTGGACCAGGACGACCAGTTTGAGCAATATGAAACGCTCGTCTCATGGCTTCTGGAAGTTCATTTGCATTTTGAATCAAAATATTGTGTTTAGTAAATGGTTCAGAAGCACCAATAATGTCCGCCTCTTGGAATACATCCTTACCAATAGCGTATGTTGGAACTTGTCCGGAAATGACAACGAGCGGGATTGAATCAGCATAGGCTGTAGCTATTCCAGTAAGAGCATTGGTTGCTCCTGGCCCAGATGTGACTATACAGACACCTGCTTTTCCTTTTGCTCTTGCGTATCCGCTTGCTGAATGAACGACACATTGCTCGTGACTTGACAAGTAATGCTTGATGTTTGACTTGCGTAGTGCTTCATAGAGAGGAAGTACTGCGCCTCCCGGGTAACCAAAGATCGTATCAACGCCGTGATCTTCTAGACATTTTACGATATAATTTGCAGCTTGCATGTCATCATTTCCTCCTTTCATAAATTTAAATGAAAATTATTAGAATATTTTAACACCCATTGTAACAGAATAAAAATACAGGCGTCAATGCAAAATTGTATAAAATTCTGTACAATTTGAGTAAAGTCGATTTTCTTAAACTTGGTGTGGATTTATAAAAAAAATTGGCAGTGTTCAAGAAAAGTACTCAAATTTAGATATTTCAAATTATTTTAAAAAATAGTGTTGACGCTCAGTTTATACTCTGGTAATATTACTTTCAACATCAAGAAAAAATAGCAAGATGTAAACGCTTTGATGGAACGCGATTGTTGCAGTTGTTGAGCTCAGAGAGCCGGTGGTTGGTGAGAACCGGACGAACACGTGACAGTCTACTCATTCCGGAGCAGACACCCTGAAATATAGTAAGGGGGTATGGATGGCCTCATTATCGGCCTACACTTCCGAAGTGGAGTGTACCGAGCGACCCATAGGATTTCTATGGGTAACTTAAGGTGGTACCGCGGGAATTAACAACCTCGTCCTTAATATTTATAAGGACGAGGTTTTTTTTAATGCACAAAAATACAATATAAAGTTCGACTTCATAGCGACTGTTGTCCGGACAAGTCCAGTGAAAAGAACAAGAGAAAAGAACAAGAGACTGAAACTAAAATCTTGAGAATGAACAGTCCATGCAAAGATAATAGACAGAATAATCTGAAAAGAAAATGAGAGAATTGGTAGGAAAGGCGGAAAGTAGGATGTCAAAACAGATAAAAATATTTGATACAACTTTACGAGATGGAGAGCAATCGCCTGGTTGCAGTATGAGACTTAGCGAAAAAATTCAAATGGCAAGGCAACTCGAACGAATGGGTGTTGATGTTATTGAAGCAGGGTTTGCAATTGCATCACCTGGAGATTTTGAATCTGTGAAGGCGATCGCAGAAACGGTGAAGAATGCATCGGTAGCTAGTTTAGCTAGGGCACTTGAAAAAGACCTTGATAGGGCTTATGAGGCTGTGAAGTATTCTGAAAAGCCTAGAATCCATACATTTATCGCAACAAGCGATATTCATATGGAGCATAAACTGAAAATGGCACCAGACGCGTTGTACGTCAAGCTGTTGAAGCTGTTAAGTATGCTAAGGCAAAATGTTTCGATATTGAGTTCTCTGCTGAAGACGGGACAAGAAGTGATCCAGAATTTCTTTCACGCATTTTCGATGCTGTTATTGAAGCTGGTGCCACAGTAATTAATGTGCCCGACACAGTTGGGTATGCAATTCCAAGCGAGTTTGCAGACTTTATCAAGAAGGTACGTGGCAACATGAAATTCGATCATAGAGCAGACTGGTCTGTTCACTGCCATAATGATTTAGGTCTTGCAGTTGCAAATACTCTTGCTGCAGTTCAAGCAGGTGTTACCCAACTTGAGTGTACAGTGAATGGTATTGGTGAACGAGCAGGTAATGCAGCACTTGAAGAAATTGTAATGGCTCTTCATACAAGAAAAGACCAGATGGGATATGAAACAAATATTAAAACAGAAGAAATCATGCGCTCTAGCCAACTGCTATCGAGTATAACTGGTGTGTATGTTCAACCTAATAAGGCAATTGTTGGCGCTAACGCATTCGCACATGAATCGGGTATCCACCAACATGGTATGCTGGCAAATAGAAGCACATACGAAATTATGACACCAGAGTCAGTAGGACTAAAAGAAACAAAAATGGTTCTTGGTAAGCACTCAGGGCGACATGCTTTTATAGATAGATTAAAGACTCTGGGTTATGAGTTTGACAAGCAAAAGGTAGATGAACTGTTTGAAAAATTCAAAGCTTTGGCAGATGCAAAGAAAACTATTTATGACAGAGATATAGAAGCACTTATTATTGGTGAAAGAGAACCTGATCCTGATCACATTAGTCTAGAATCATTTATGATTAGTCAGGGCTTAGGTATGACATCAACAGCACTTGTACGAATCAGTAAGAATGGTGAACAGATTGAAGAAGCTTCTAAAGGTGATGGACCAGTAGACGCAGCTTACTCAGCTATAGAAAATATTCTTGATCTTGAAGCGCGCCTAATTGACTATCAACTACATGCAGTTACTGAAGGTGAAGATGCACAGGGAGAAGCGTTTGTTGTGGTTGAACTTGAAGGTCAAAAGTACAGAGGTAGAGGTCTTAGCACAGACATACTTGAATCAAGTATTGAAGCGTTTATTGACGCCATTAATCAGATGATCACTGACAAAAAGGAGGACTCGGTTCATGGGAATGACTATGACACAGAAAATTTTAGCATCAAAAGCAGGGCTTAATGAAGTAAAAGCGGGACAGTATGTAGAAATTGAGCTTGATGTTGTTCTTGGTAATGACATTACAACGCCTGTTGCTATAGATGAAATGAACAAACATGGACTAAATAAAGTTTACGATCAAAAGAAAATAGTTATTGTGCCAGATCATTTTACGCCCAATAAAGATATAAAAACTGCTCAACAATGTCAGATGGTACGTGGCTTTGTAAAGGAGCATTCGATCGAGAATTACTTCGAGGTGGGTCGAATGGGTATAGAGCACTGTTTGCTGCCTGAACAGGGGCTTGTAGTACCTGGTGATGCAGTTATTGGAGCAGACTCTCATACATGTACGTATGGCGCACTTGGCGCATTTTCTACTGGTGTAGGCTCAACAGATATGGCAGCGGGTATGGCGTCCGGTAAAACGTGGTTCAGAGTGCCTGAGGCGATTAAGTTTAATTTAAAAGGCAGTATGAATCCTTGGGTTAGTGGTAAGGATGTCATTCTTCATATTATAGGTCAGATTGGTGTTGATGGCGCAAGATACAGATCAATGGAGTTTACCGGTGATGGTCTTGCAAATCTGACAATGGATGATAGGTTTGCTATGGCAAACATGGCTATTGAAGCAGGAGCAAAAAACGGTATTTTTGAAGTTGATGATAAAACCATCGATTATGTGAAAAACAGGGGCAAAAGAGAAACCGTTGTGGTCAAGGCGGATAGAGATGCATCATATGATGAGACAATTGAAATCAATCTATCAGATATTGAGCCCGTAGTTGCATTTCCACATCTTCCATCGAATGCAAGAACGTTTGGTAATATGCCTGATGTAGATATTGATCAGGTTGTTATTGGGTCTTGTACAAATGGTCGAATTGAAGACCTGCGTGCTGCAGCTGAAATTTTTAGAAAAAAGCCAGTAAAAAATGGTGTGAGAACGATTATAATTCCTGGAACACAGAATATATACTTGCAAGCTATTGAAGAAGGTCTTGTACAAACGTTTGTTAAGGCAGGTGCTGTTGTGAGTACACCAACATGTGGTCCATGCCTAGGTGGTCATATGGGAATCCTTGCAAAGGGAGAGCGTGCAGTTGCAACAACAAACAGAAATTTTGTTGGAAGAATGGGACATCCAGAGTCAGAAGTTTATCTTGCCAGTCCTGCAGTAGCTGCTGCATCAGCAGTTACAGGAAAAATTACACACCCTAAGGAGGTGGTATGATGGGAAAAGCATTTAAATACGGGGATCATATTGACACCGATGTCATCATACCAGCGAGATATTTAAATACATCATCAGCTCAGGAATTGGCACAACACTGTATGGAAGACATTGACTCTGAGTTTGCGTCTAAAGTGGAGACAGGCGATGTTATATTGGCTGGAGAGAACTTTGGATGTGGTTCATCAAGAGAACATGCACCGTTGTCAATTAAAGCAGCAGGTGTAGACTGTGTAATAGCGAAATCTTTTGCACGAATATTTTTTCAGAAATTCATTTAATATAGGCATGCCGATTATGATTTGCTCAGATGCAGTTGATGAGTCAAATGCAGGTGATAATCTGAAAGTTGACATTAAAACAGGTGACATTCGAAATGAAACAACTGGAAAGTCATATAAAGCAGAAGCGCTACCCGAGTTCATGATAGAAATGGTTGAACAAGGCGGACTTCTAAAGAGACTAAAAGCTAGGGGGCTATAATGATGAAGATTGCAGTTTTGCCAGGCGATGGTATTGGGCCCGAGGTTACTCGAGCAGCAGTAGATGTTGCTAAAGCAGTTTCAGACAAGTTTAATATTCCTATGGAATTCAAGTATGGAGATATTGGTGGTGCGGCTATAGATAAATCAGGCGTTCCACTACCAGCTGAAACTGTTACCTTGTGTACTGATTCTGATGCGGTTCTACTCGGTGCTGTAGGTGGTCCAAAATGGGATGGTGTGGCCCCGGAAATCAGACCAGAAACAGGTCTATTGCAACTCCGAAAAGCACTATCTACCTTTGCTAACATCCGACCTGCAAAAATATATTCCTCTTTAAGCTCAGATTCACCACTTAAAAAGGAAATTGTTGAAAATGGTATCGATATTCATATTGTGAGAGAACTAACTGGTGGTATTTACTTTGGTGACAAAGGCGAAAAGATGCGATCTGGTGTAAAGATGGCTTTTGATGAAAAAGCGTATTCTGAACCTGAGATTGAACGTGTAGCAGTACTTGCTTTTGAAGCAGCACGTACAAGACGAGGGAAAGTAACCAGCGTTGACAAAGCCAATGTTCTTAGAAGTTCGAGAATGTGGCGTGGTGTGGTGGATCGTATAGCGGTAGACTATCCCGATGTGGAAGTTAACCATATGTATGTGGACAATGCCGCAATGCAGCTTATTATTGATCCATCTCAGTTTGATGTTATACTGACTGCAAATATGTTTGGGGATATTTTGTCTGACGAAGCTGGAGCAATAACAGGATCTATAGGACTTCTACCATCTGCAAGTTTAGGCGCAGACAGAGTAGGTCTATATGAGCCAGTTCATGGTTCTGCTCCAGAAATTGCTGGACAAGGCAAGGCCAATCCAATTGCAGCGATTCTTTCAGCAGCAATGTTGTTTAGATATACTGGCCAGTATGAAGCGGTTGCAGATGAAATAGAGGCCGCGGTGGAAATTGTTATGGAAAAAGGCGTTCGAACCGCAGATATTGCAAGAAATGATACCAAGATTTTTAGTACGAATGATGTTGCAAAGGCAATTATTTCAAAAATCTGTGAATAAAGCCTGTGGATAACATGCGCTAATGTTCGGACTATAACGAACATTCAAAGCTCGAATGAAATAATTCGGGCTTTTTTATTGCAATTTTTGCTCTCAAATATTATACTAAAGTTTGTCGATAAAGGATCTTGTGTTATTGAATTAACGGAAATTTGCATAGTTAAATTGAGTTATGCATGTTTCACTGGAAAGTACATTATCATTAAGTTCTTTAAATATTATTATGATGGAGTGAAAACAATGACAACTCGTATAGCAGTGCTTGGTGGACCACGTTGCGGTAAAACAACTCTGATCCAGCAACTTTACGTAGACATGAAAATCATGGGCCTGAATGTTGGCTACGCATTTGAGTACTCGACAGATTATCTTCGAGACAAGGGCATGATTGAAACAATTTCAGAACAGTACGGCATTTACCTTGGTCAAAAAAGACTAGAAGACAAGCTAAGCGAATTTGACTATGCTCTAACAGATTACGCGACTTTCGTTCCTTACATTTATGGTAGATTCATGTTAGGTGACAGAAAGCGCACTCAAAAAGAAATTGAAATCTTGAAAGACCTTTATATTCTTGCCCTTGAAGATATCTCAAGATATGATGAAATTATCTATCTTCCAAGAGAGTTTGGATACGAGCAAGATGGTGTACGATGGCAAGATGAAGACATTGCCAAGGCAGTTGATAAAGCAATTTTGACATTCCTTGATTCTGAGAACATAATTTACACAGTTGCATCTGGGAGCACAAAAGAACGTGCGAAACACATTATGACTCATCTTGGGTTTAAGAACTCTGAACCAAGTGATGAACAACTGTAAATATTAGTAAACCTAAAACGAAATATGAAATAAGATAACTAGAGCCGGTGATAGATACTAATTCTGTCATCGGCTTTCTATATGTCTGAGTATGTTCAATTTGAACTTTATAAATGGTATTATTAAAGAAGGGGGGAATACTTATGATAAACAATTTTACACCATTTCCTAATTTGGAAACAGATAGACTTATTTTAAGACAAATAGAAGAAAATGATAAAGAAGCCATCTTTGAGTATCAGTCTAACAAGGAGAATTTTGTTCATGTTGAAATGCCTGTTTACAAGACTGTAAGTGAGGCAGAAGCCTATATTGAAAAAAATGAAAAAATGGAATGTTGGACAATAAGTGGATTGTATGGGCAATTACAAGTAAAGAAACAAGTGACATAGTTGGAACAATATCAATATGGAACTTAAATAATGATGAAAATAAAGCCGAGCTAGGGTATGGTATATTTCCGTCATTTAGGCGAAATGGATTTATGAAAGAATCCATTGAAGCAGTCATAAAATATGGTTTTGAGAAGATGAGACTTGAGATTATTGAGGCATACACGAGTCACTATAATCAGCCGTCAATTGATTTTCTTGATAAGATTGGATTTGGGTTTATTGAAACAATTGAGGACAGTTATTCTCCTCATGGTTTAATGGACGTTTTCATGGTTAGGAATCCACATTACCGTATAAAAAATTGCTACTGAAACGGATAGTATGAGTCTTGAAACTTTGATCCAAGGTGTCCTTGTTAAATCCAATTCTCTTGATTACCCTGAACATGTTATTAAGTTTATGTGTGACTACTACTCTGAAAAAACAATTCGAGAGAAGTTTGATACTAAAAAGACTTGGCTCTTAGAAACCTATAAAGAAGATGATGATGCAACGTTAATAGGTACTATTTCACTTTGTGGGTCTGAAATTCAAGCATTGTTTATTGATCCACAAACACAAAAGGGTGGATATGGTAAAGCTCTTTTAAATACAGCTGAGGAATATGCTAGAAAAAGCGGGATTAAGAAGCTACATTTAAGTGCAAGCCTAACAGCCAAAGTATTCTATGAAAAGATGGGATATACTCATTTAGAAATGGAAGACGATGAAAACTTTGGTAAAGCATATTTAATGGAAAAAAACCTTTAATTGAAAAGGTACTATATATTAAAAGACCTGTGAGTTTGACTTCACAGGTCTTTTTTTTCAATACTCTCTAAACAATATGCTTTAAAATTTCCTGTTCTTCTATTGGTTTAAGACCATTAATACCAACTCCCTTGTATTCAAAACCTAGGGCTATAGCGCGCTCTGAGGAGAGAATATTACGAGTATCAACTATAGCTGGATACCTCATTAGGTTAAATATACTCTGGAGATCAAGTTCTTTAAATTCGACCCATTCTGTCATTACAATACATGCTGATGCATTTTCTACAGCATCGTAAGGCGTTTTGGCAAACTTCAAATTTGAATGTATATTAGAATGAATATCTGGCGGAAGTGACTGAACAACAGGATCATATACAGCAATTTGCACATCCAGGTTCTTAAGAAGATCAAGGAGTAAAAGGGCAGGAGAATTTCTAGTGTCATTTGTTCCTGCCTTGAAGCTAAGACCGAGCACTGCCACTTTTTGTACACTACTTACTTTGTTCTTTTTAAGAAGTTCATTTATGAATTTTAATATGTTTTCAATCTGAACATTATTTCTGCTCAGTACTGCTCGAAGGAGATTAACGTTAGCATCTGCACATGAACCAAAGTGTATAAGAGATTGAATGTCTTTGTTTAGGCATGGCCCTCCGAAACCAGGACCTGGATTTAAATAGTGTCCACCAATTCTACTATCGTGCTTCATGCCTTCGATGACATTTAAAACATTTGCATCAACCTGTTCACAGATTTCTGAGATTTCGTTAATAAATGAAAGACGTGTTGCAAGATAGGCATTACAGGCGTATTTTATCATTTCAGCACTGGTAGGATCAGTTATTACATATGGGGCGTTAAAGGTTTTATATAGTCTTTTCAGCCTTTTAATCGCGCTTGATGACTTACTGCCAATTACTATGCGTTCAGGTTCCATAAAATCCTTTACAGCACGACCTTCACGCAGAAATTCTGGATTGGAGACAATGTCAAAATCTAAATGAGGCTGAGTCAAGTTTTCACGAACAATTTGATATGCAACTTGATTTGATCCAACAGGAACGGTGCTTTTTATTACAATAGTTTTTGGCTTATTCATGGCACTGGCAACACTGCTAAGTGCTTTATAAACGTGACTCATATCGGTTTCACCACTTCTACCAGAGGGGGTTCCAACAGCTATAAAAACAATATCGGATTGGTTGACTGCAGACTTAAAACTGGTTGTGAAGGTGATCCTATTTTTACGTTTTGCCTTAGCGAGCAGGGCGCTTAGACCATCCTCATAAATAGGAAGGATATCAAGGTTTAAATCGTTGATCTTTTTTTGGTCAATATCTACACAAATAACATCATTACCGTGTGTAGCAAGTCCAATTCCAGTCACTAAACCAATATAGCCTGAACCACCAATTACTGAAACCTTCATGAATTTCCTCCTCAACTGTTATAAAAAATTATAGGTTCGTCTTATGCTATTTGACGTGTTTTTTGATCCATTTAATGAGTCAATAGATTTGTAGTCTGACATAAGTTGGTCAAAAATATGATCCCAAGATTTACTTTTAACAAATTTAAGTACATTAGATGTTAGCCTTTGGCGAAGATCAGTATTACTAATAATTTGCTCTAACATAAAGGCAAATGATTGTGGATCTCTTGGTTTGGCAAGTAATCCGTTCTCATTGTGAGTGACGTTGTCTGTTACACCACCAGAATTTACTGTTATAACTGGTAGCCCTGATGCCATTGCCTCAAGTACAACATTTCCAAGGGTTTCCGTACTTGAAGGGAAGGCAAATATATCACAGGAAGCATAGGTTTCTGATAGTGCTTGTCCTTTTAAATAGCCTTTGAAGATCATATTGTCTGGTGCAGATTGAACCATTTGTTTCATATAAGGACCGTCACCAACAATAACAAATTCTATTTCGTTTTTATATTTTTCATTAATGTATGGAATTGCCTCGAGAAGAATATCAAGATCTTTTTCGGCTGCAATACGTCCAACATATAGAATTCTAAGTTTTCTAGAATTCTTCCTAACTTTTCGGTAGTGAGGTGAGAATTTGGAAGTATCAATACCACGGGACCAAATTTTTACGCGTTGAATTCCACGTTTTTCCAAGGTTTCTTTCGTGTCGTATGATGGGCAAAAGTTAACCGAAAAATCTGAGTGGAATGCTCTAAAAAAAACTCCAAAGAGCGGGTTCAAGAGTTTGTAGATTATAATATTTCAAATAGGAATCAAAATTGGTATGGAAGGAGGAAACAACAGGAATATTATTTTCCTTTGCATATCTTACACCTGCTTGTCCGATACCAAGTGGTGTTACTATATGAATTAGGTCAGGCTTAAACTCGTCTACCTGTTTTTTTAACTTTGGATAAAGTGGAATAGAAAGTCGACATTCTGGATATGGGGGGGGAAGAGGACACTCTTAAATCTTAAAATAGGAATATCATCCATTGGTAATGGTTGGCCTGGGTAATCAGGTGCGAAAAACATATTAGGAATATCATTCTTTTTCAAATACTTTGCCAGCTGTGACAAGGTATTTGTCACGCCATTAATCTGTGGGTAGAAAGTGTCAGTAAAGAATGCAATTCTCATGAATACCTCCTAAGCTGCGATTTTCTCATCTTTGTTCGTGCAAATTTGTATGATCGATACAGCTGTTGCAATACAACACTTCAAAGCATACTGAGCATCTAAAGAATACGATGGGGATTTAGATAAGTATTGAATCTGTATGTCATGAATAGAAGCAACAATATCATAGAAATCGTTGTAAATTGGCATAAGTCCTATTTTTCGCATGTCCATGTAGACTTTTGAATTTGTCCCTAAATGATTAGCAAACTGCCATTCATATAAATGATGTGCCAAAGGACTGTCAACAAATTTCGATGAATGTGCATGGCAAAAGAAATCTGAAATATAATGCATAATCACACCAAGTTTCATTGAAAAGAGCCTTGAAGGGCCGTTGCTGTTTAGATGTGGTGTTTCAATAAGCTCATCAATGAGTGTACAGACGTAGTGGAAAGCATCATCTATATAATGTGCAACCATTACTCGATCATCATCAATTTGTGGAATGTAAAAATCTCTGACTATGTCTGGTTTTATGTTTCCAAATGCGAAACTTTTTGAATCTAGCTTTATTTTAGTGTGTGACTGTATTCCTTGCCTTATGAGTCTTGATAAGAGTAAATGCGTATGTAGTAACATAAAATATAACCTCCTCTATTCACAATTTCAGTCTAATAAAGGAATAATGAATTTTGTTTAAATCCATGGTAAATTTCAGTTAACATTGTTAAAACGCCTCGAAAGTGAACGGAATAGAATACTTCCGACTTCACAAAAAATTAACGCCCTACAAGATGGTGTGTTTCATCCTGTAGGGCGTAATATAACGAGTGAAGGGATAATTTGTAACATTACATTTTTGCAAATATTTCATTATGGTGTTGTTAATCCATAAAATAGATGAGCTTTTCAAGATGGATATATAGTTCTATATGATCTCCAGTATTTATCGGTTTTTCAGAACTCATGCTCTCAAAATAATGGATTGTAATTTGATCTACATTTATTTTGAAGTGTATAAGTCCGTGAACAAAGTTCTTTTCTGTAATTATGCCTTCAATTACGATATGATTTGTAACCGTTTCAGTTCTACTAATAGCGTGGTTTGGAATAAGAACACACTGAGAATTGTTTAATGGATCTGGAAATGCTATCTGACTATTTTCAACATTGAACCCCACTGGTGTAAGGCTACCGCTAAATATGTTCTTAAAACCAAAGAATTTTGCAACCTCAATGGTTTTAGGACTTTTGTATATGTCAGAAGGCCTTCCTTGTTGAATAATTTTGCCGTCGGAAATCATTGCGACTCTGTCAAATAAGAGGGCTGCTTCATCTAATTGATGTGTTACGAATATTATTGTTAAGTCTAGAGTTTGCTGTAAGGACTTAACAAGGTGCCTCATCTCGTCACGCAGTTCTGGATCAAGAGCACTGAATGGTTCATCCATTAGAATCATTTCTGGTTCGTGAATAAGTGCTCTTGCAATTGATACACGTTGTTGCTGACCGCCACTTAATTCTGCTGGATACCTTTTTTCATATCCTCCAAGACCAACCTTGTCTAGATAATTAGACGCTTTTTTCATATCTTTCTTTCTTATTAATACCTCTTATTTTAAGTGGAAAAGCCACATTATCAATAACGCTCATATGTGGAAAGAGAAGAGACTCTTGAAAGACCATAGACATATTGCGTTCTTCCGCTTTAAGAGATGTAATATCATTGTTTTCAATAAGCAATTTTCCTTGAGTTAAATGTTGAAGTCCACCAATCGTTTTTAATAAAGTGGTTTTTCCGCATCCTGATTCACCGATTAACCCGAAGAATTCACTCTTTTTTATTTCTAGTTCTGGAATGTCTAATTCAAAACCAGAGTTATTGTATTTCATTTTTATATTTGATAGTTTGAGTAATGTCATATTATTCCCTCGAGGTTTTGACTTTTTTTTCCCGCCATATATAGTTCTCAGTATAACATCCATTAAGACAAGAAGTACAAGTGCCATGACTGAGAACATAAAGCCATATGCAGACCCTATTGCTTGATTGCCACCACTTAGGAAAGGGAACATGACAATAGGTACGGTTTTTACTAATCCGCCACCAATGAGAAGCACAGAAACATACTGACTTGCTGCAATTAACATGCATAGACTTGAACCTGCAATAAGCGATGGCATTAGTGATGGAATTGTTATATACATAATTCTCTGGGCTTTATTTGCACCCAATAGTTGGGCTTGTTCCTCAAGTTTGAATCCCATAGATTCATATCCAATACTGAGGGCACGAACCATGTAAGGAAGAGTTGGGATGACATTTGCAAGTATTACACCAATTAAGGATTCCGTAAGACCTAGACGAAGGAATGTTTTGTGAAGGCCAAGTATTATTGCAAGAGGTGGTAATACTATTGGTAAAGATATGAGCATTTCAAAAAATGGCTTACCTTTAAACTTGTATCGTCCCAGCGCATCAGCCGCTGGCAGTCCAATAACTATATTAATAATAACTGTAGCAATGCCAGCAAGTGCAGTTGTCCATAGGCTCTTGTATGTGTCCATATTTTGAAATAGAACATAGTTCCAGGCATCGATGTTTAAGCTTTTTGGCATAACATCAGGGTATGTCCATCTAGTTGCAAAACTAGTAACAATCATAGTAATGATAGGAAGCATCCATACAATAAGTAATAAATAAAGTATTGGTACCGCTATCTTTCGGGAGTTAATTCTCATTACTCATCTCCTCCTTTAAGATGTTTTTGATGTATAGCTGAATGCTTAAATGCAAGATATCCTAAAATGACTGAAATTGTAAATAATATCAAACTCATTGCAAGGGCAGTATAGCGGTCATCTAGAGAGCCACCAGTGTAAAGTTGGTAGGCTGAAACTGCAAGTGTTTTAGGTATGTAGCCCCCAACATAAATGGTATTTCAAATGATGTTAGAGTATATGAAAACACAATAAATCCTGAGAAAGCTATTGTTGGCGCCATGTGTGGAAGAAGAACCTCAAAGTAATATCTTGAAGGTTTTAAACCAAACATGCGTGACATATTCAGATATTTATTATCTAGAGTTAACATGGCTGGGTACAACATCAGAATCATAAAGGGGGTTGTTTTCCAAACAAAAGCAATAATGATTCCTATACCACTTGGATCATTGACCAGAATCGGAAAACTTGAGAGTCCATCGATAAGACCAATTGAGTAAAGCATTCGGCTCAAAAGGCCACTCTGACCAAATGTAAGAAACACTAAATATCCTGCAACTATGTATGGGACTAACATTGGTGTTTGGAACAATCTGCTAAAAAGGTTTGACGTCTTAGTGTCATTTTCCTTTGAAACCGTAACCGTGAATAGTCCATATAGTATAAGCAGCGAAATACTGGAAGCTAGAACTGTTGACAGAACAGCTAAACGAATAGAAAGCCCAAGCGACACATAAAAGTCGCTTGAGCTAAAGATTTTCATTGATTTGTCAAGGTGTTTTGCAGTATCCACTGCAGCAGAAACTACACCAATGCCAATAAGTGTATAAAGTGTTAAAAGGCTTGGAATGAGAAGTTTATAAGGTTTTGATAATCGTATTTTACTTCGCGATTCTTTCATACCACAATTCCTCCAACACATTTACATAGGAGGCTGACATTTCAGGAAGTTTGTGTTGATCTAACACTTCTGGAGATAACGTCGATTGACCTCGATCAATTCCATTTACTTCAGTTTTTTGTTCGTCGTTTAAAAGCCCCATCGAGATAGCTAGGCCATCACCCCAAACTGAGGGTCTGAATTTTTCTATTTGGGCTTCGAATGAGATCATTTCATTGATAACAACAAAAGCACCAGACGAATTTGACGCATTAAATGGTACTGCTAAGTAATGCGTATTCGATAGAGTACCAGCCTCTAAGACAAATGACTTAGATGTTTCCGGGAACTGGCCAGAATCAATCATACTTTGAGCATGAACAGGGTTATATGACATTGTCATCCAAACTTCACCTGTGCCAAATAACTGGTCTAGTTTACCGCTACTTTCAGGGAATGTTGTCCCTTCGCGCCATAGGTAAGGTTTTAGTTCTTCAAGGTATTCAATGCCTGGTTGTGCAAGCTCTGTAAGTTCTTCATCACTTAAACTGTCTAAGAATTTTTCATTTTCTGGTTGTACTTCTCCTATAGCTGTACGAATAAAAGCGCTACCAGTAAAGTCAGGTGGAGCAGGGTATGTAAATTTTCCAGGATTGTTCTTAGCAAACTCAAGTAGTTCCTTCATAGATGTTGGAGGATTACTCATTTTTGCTGAATCATAAACGAATACAAACTGTGACTTGCCCCATGGTACTTCCATATCATCAGTAGCAAGACCAAAGTCGTAAATAATATCAGTTGCATTGGTGTCAACAAGGTTTTGGTAATTTGGTAACTGACCCGCGTAAGACCCTAAAAGTAGGCTGTTTTCTTTTGCAAGTGCAAAGTTTTCACCGTTAATCCACATAATGTCGATCGAACCATTACTTTTATCGACTTCTTTTTCGGTTACCAGTTTATTAATGGTATCTCTTGGGTCGGAAATAGGGACTCTATTCAAAGTGATCTCATACTTTTCAAGAAGTCTTGGTGCTATGAACTGGTCAACGTAATTATTGACAAGGTCGCTGCCACCCCACATATGGATATTTACAGTTGAGCCTTTTGATGTTTCTAAATGATTCTCCCAGCTCATGTCGCTCCAGTTTGACTGCTCAACAGCTTTTGTACAACCACTCAGGATGAGAGTTAGGATAATTGCTGTGACTATTACTGCTTTTTTCATTATGACACTCCTTTTCGTTGTTGCACCTTACCATATATGGTTGGCACGAGAGCAAGAAGCCCTAACATGACAAGAGCCAATAAAATGGAAGGTGAGACTATATCTTCAGTGGACTGAATACTGCTAAGTTGGCTTCCGGCATATGAATACACAAATGAGCCCGGAATAATACCGATCGCTGTTGTCCACACAAAAGTTGAAAGTGAAATTGTACTAAGACCCGCCATTAGGTTAACAAGGAAAAATGGGAATATTGGTATGAGTCTTAATGTTAACAAGTAACTCTTTCCATTTTTCTCGAGTTCATCATTAAGTGATTTTATATTTGCACCATATTTACCTTGGAAGTATTCTCCGAAAAAGTACCTGCTCCCAATGAACAAAGCAGTTGCTCCAGATGTCGCCCCAATATTGATAAATAGCGTTCCTGGCAAAGATCCAAACAGGAAGCCCCCAGCGAGTGATAGTATAAGTGCAAAGGGTAATGAAAATGTAGTTGACAGGAAATAAGCAGTAATAAAAATGACCACTGCTATAAAGAAATTGTTTGCAACGTAAGTTTTTAGTGCATCCTTATTTTCAACAAGGGTATCAAACGTAAAAAAGGCCAGACTTATTTAACCATGCAATAAGAATAAAGCATATTACAAGGAAGAGCCCACCTATGATTAATCTAGAGCTATTTGGTTTTGACATAAGACATCTCCTTTTAAAAGTGCTAACATATATTAGAAAGTACCCAATATTCGGGTATATATTCTATACTCGAGATATTAAGAAATGTATAAGGAGTATCTAATGACAAGTAATCCAATGAACTCAATATCAATGCAGATAGCAGGAATGGCACTAGGTTTACTAGCCTCATCACTAGTTGAGTATATGTTGCATAAAGAGTATCTTCATCGAAATGACAATATGCATCATATAACGCTTCACCATAATGACTACCACGGAGAAAGAGACTATTCAAAGCCAGGTTCTAAGTGGGGAGACATTGCATCAAGTCCGCCTTATATTATAACAAATATACTGTTCTATCTGCCACTTTCAATTTTGGCTTATTTTGCCTCAGTTCCATTTGGTAGTGCGTTTACTATGACTGCGATTGGCTATACTTTCTGGGTTGAAATTGCCCATTATTGGTATCATGCCCCATTGAATTCTTCTATAGAAAAGTTAAAAGTATTTAAGAAAATTAAGGAACATCATAGACAGCATCATATAACATACAATAAAAATTATGGAATAGGCTCAACAATTTGGGATCGTATTTTAGGGACAAAAAAAATAGAGCTAATAAATAGCTCTTTTTTATCGTATTCTAATGAATCGGATCACTGTTTTGACAATGTTTACAAACGCCCTTAATGTATACATGCTGTTCCTTGATTTCGTAGCCATCAAGCCCTGGAATATTATCTGGATCAAGCTGAATATTTAAGTCAAATACTTCGCCGCATGTTGTACATTTAAAGTGTCCGTGGGTTTTCATGGCCCAATCATACCGAGCTTCATTTTCCTCAATGAGAATGATATCTAGAATGTCCTTATCAACGAACAGGTTTAATGTGTTATATACAGTCGTTTTTTGAAAGCGTGGGAATTTCAGGCACCAGTTCCAAGTATATATCATTAACTGTTGGGTGTGTTAAGTGGTCTTGGAAATACTTCAGAATTCTAATTCTTTGATAAGAAGCCTTGATTCCCCGTTCAGTAAGATACTTCGGAATATCAATTGTTTTACGTTCCATCATAACCTCCTTTCCCACAGTTTATGGTCGTAAAAGAATTACACTTATTTTCGTATTCTAGGCTAAATTGAAAAGTTTTGAAAAAGATGTAGTGACAAATATAAATTTAGAAGTATAATAATAGTGTAATGATTACAAGTTTATTCTAGCACCAACGTGGTAGAAAGTCAATATACACTGAAAGGGTGGACTATGATACTGAAAACTCCACTTATAATTGGCGAATTCGTCAAAAGACCAAATAGATTCCTTGCACAATTAAACGTAGACGGTAATATTGTAATGGCACATGTTCCAAATACAAGTCGTCTTTCTGAATTAACAATACCTGGTACAAGGGTAGGTGTTAGTTATCATGATGATGAAAAACGTAAAACCCAATATTCACTTCGAATGATGGAGAAAAAATGGAGCATGGTTTTCTATAGATTCACAATTACCCAATGATCTTGTGGAAGAAGCTCTGAGAAATAATGTAATAAAAACCGCAGAAAATGCTAAAAAAAATTGAAAGAGAGAAGACTTTTGGGAATTCTCGATTTGATTTTAGACTGGAAGATATGGATGGACAAACACTTTATATAGAAGTAAAAGGTGTAACCCTTGAAGTGGACAATGAGGGACATTTTCCTGGTGCGCCGACAACAAGGGGTGTTAAACATCTAAATGAACTGGCTTTAGCTGTATCAAACGGACATAGAGGTGTTGTTGTCTTTGTTCTTCAATTTAATGGTGCGAAAGCCATGCGTCCCAATTGGGAGTTAGATCCGTTGTTTTCTCAGACGCTTTTTGAGGTATCTAATAAAGGTGTAGAAGTGCTGGCATATGCTTGTGATGTTACACTCGAGGAGATTACTGTGGTTCGTCAAGTACCTGTAATACTTGATGATTACCGATAGACTCATATAGCAAAGGAGTGACATAATGACTGATAATAGAAAACCTGAGGATATGATTGTTTACACTCGTACTGGTGACAAAGGTAAAACAAGTCTATATGACACAACAAATGTATTTAAAGACGATATTCGTGTTGAAGCGTATGGAACAATAGACGAGTTAAACTCGGCACTCGGCATTGCAAAGCATCATATTGAGGATCATAAAATTCAAGATCTTATACATGATATTCAAAGAAAGCTATTTGATGTGGGTGCAGAGCTTGCGACAGAAGATACAAGTATTTTAATTACAAGAATAGATGAAGATGACGTGAAGTTTTTAGAAGACACAATAGATCATTACTTGCAGTTTTTCGAAACGCCAGATTACTTCATTATTCCTGGAGATAACCTAGCAAGTGCGTATTTACATCTTGCGCGTACTGTTTGCAGACGTGCAGAGCGACACATTGTTACATTAATTCACACTGAGGAAATTAATGAACAGGTTCTTATTTATGTTAATCGATTATCGGACTTAATTTATACATTGTCACGATATGTAGAAGATAATTTCGAACGTGTTTGGTTTGGTACGGAAAGAAACTTGCCAGAAACCAAATAATGATTTATATCTGAATAGAACAAACAGAGTGTAATAGATGAGAACACCAAATACATTTGTATTGCAGTCTGGAAAGTTAGTATATTTAAAAGTATGGAAAACCCCCCCCTTAATACCAATAATCGTATTAAGGGGGTTGCTATTTTACCTGATAGGAATAGTGGTACTATTCAATTGGTCTCAATAATCTCAAGGAACTTTTCGGGATGACTAAGGGGCTTGAATCCTAGTCTTTTGTAAAACTTATGAGCATAGGTTGTTTTAAGTCTCCATTGGTTTACTTGTGAAAACTCATGGTGGTTTAGTATGTGGGTTACCAGCCAATATCCGAATTTATGACCTCGATATTGACCATCAATAACAACATCACTAATGTATGCAAATGTCGCGTAGTCGGTAATAACACGAGCAAATCCAATTTGCTCAGTTCCGTTAAATATACCAAAACATCTAGAATTTTCAATGGATTTTTCAATAATAGATTTTTCACGATTAGCTGCCCAGTGCACACTCCATAGGAGCCGACAAACATCACCAAGTTTTATGTCGTCTGGATTGCTTGAAATGTAATAATGATGTTCTAGCTTTAAAGCATGCATAAGGCACCTCCTTTGTATACGGTGAGTAAATAAACTAAGGGTGTTATAATTATACGTAAACGTGTATAAAAAAATCAATACATTTTTAGTAGTCAGACTGAATTTTCTTAACATTTTGTAAAGGTTGTAACTTTATTTAAGAAATAGCTATAAAATTTCTTGAATGATAGGTATACTTTAAGGAGTGTATGAATGTATAAAGGGGGAACTATTATGGAAAGAATTATGCTAGAAAAAATATGCTGATCTGCTTGTTAGAACAGGTATTAATATCCAAAAGGATCAGCTTTTAGTTGTAACAACACCAATTGAGTGTGCAGATTTTGCTCGTATTGTAACAGAAAAAGCTTACGATGCAGGTGCTAAAGAAGTTATAGTCCGTTGGGTAGATGAACTGTCTGACCGCATTCGTTACAACCGTGCATCAGATAATGTATTTGAAGAAGTACCTGAGTGGGTTGTACCATATCTTGAAGGGTATGCAAAAAAAAGGCGCTGCTTTTCTTCGAATTGCTGCATCTGATCCTGAATTAATGAAAGATGTTGATCCTAAGAAAATTGCCAAGCAGAATAAAACATTAAGTATCGCACTTAATGAATATAGATCTAGGCTAATGTCTAACAAAAATGTATGGTGCGTAGCATCCATTCCGACTGAACCATGGGCAAAGAAAGTCTTCCCAGACGTTTCAGCTGAGGAAGCTGTTGCAAAACTTTGGGACGCTATATTTAAGGCTGTGAGAGTCGATGAGGATGACCCTGTAGCAGCTTGGACGACGCATCAAGCAAATCTGAACAAAAGTCTTGATTTTCTAAACGGTCATAAATTTGATTCTCTAAGATATAAAAATAGCATCGGCACTGATGTTGTGGTTGAGTTGCCAAAGAAACACATCTGGTTTGGTGGTGGAGATGACTCTCTTGAAGGCTACACGTTTGTTGCAAATATGCCAACAGAAGAGGTATTCACATTACCACATGCCAATGGTGTTAACGGTAAGATTGTAAGTTCAATGCCATTAAATCATAATGGAAACTTAGTAAACAATTTCTCATTAACATTTAAAGATGGACTTGTTGTGGATTTTGATGCAGAACAAGGATACGAAACACTTAAAGAACTGCTAGATACAGATGACGGCGCCAAAAGATTAGGTGAAGTTGCTCTTGTACCATACGACTCGCCAATATCAAACCAGAATATTTTATTCTATAATACACTGTTTGATGAAAATGCATCTTGTCACTTTGCACTTGGAAAAGCATATCCGATTTGTGTTGAAGGTGGAAATGACATGGACATTGAAGCCCTAAAGTTAGAAGGTGCAAATGACTCGTTAACACATGTTGATTTTATGGTTGGTACGTCAGATTTACAAATTATTGGTGTAAAGAATGATGGAACAGAAGTAACAGTATTTGAAAATGGAAATTTCACTTATTAGCCCTATATAATCAGCTGAAAATCAAAGTTATAAATGAGAAAGAGCAGAGATTGAGAACACTCAAACTTCTGCTCTTTTTATTTTATGATAAACCCAGTTCCATGCTTGTTAGGTAGAAGTTTGAATGAACCACCGCAATATGTTAAAATTGCTAATGTTCAATGAGAGAGGTGCAAACATGGAAAATTTACTTTTTTACATATAATTTAGTCCTTACAATCGTATTTACAGTTGTATTGACTGGGTTTTACATATTGAGAATTAGAAACAAAAAGAAAGAATACTTCTATTTAACATTACTATTTATTGTTATGATTGCGGACAACTCATTCCTATACATTACCGATTTTTCGGATAGTTTCCCGAGTTTATATGAAACAAGTACATTACTGTATGTGGTTTTGGATTTGATTTATCTATCATTTATTATTGTTTCGAGATTATATATTGAAAGTCATTTTAAAAATGAAATGTCGAAAACAGAGAGAAAACTTTTAGTATTTATACCATTTGCGATTTTGGCAACGACGTATGGTTTAGATGAAACCTTGGGAGAAGGTTTGTCGTACCTATTCTTCTACAGTGGTATTGTTTACTTGGTTCAACGATTCTATGTCAGCTTTAAGATGCAGATGAAAGATAAAGAATCTGTGAAAATAAATCGATTCACTTACAATTCAATTATGATAATGTTTGTCCTACTTTGTTCTTTTGGAGTGGTGGATAGCCTTATGTTTATAGCTGGTAAGACCAGCTCAATTTTGGGGAGTTTAGAGTATGTTTACATTCCATTTGCAGTCATAAAATTTCTTATATGTGCAGCTGGTCTTATACATTTGTTTAATGTTTTCGCGCACCATGACAGTGAAGAATCACTAGTTTCTACCAATAGGGTAAAGAGTGTTACTGAGCAAGTGAATGAATTTGGGATAAAGCACGAATTAACACCACGTCAAATTGAAATAATTATACTTATTGTAGGTGGAAGTACTAATAAAGAAATAAGTGATGCCCTTCATATTACAGAGGGGACCGTAAAGGCCCATGTGTATAATATATTCAAGAAAACAGATGTATCAAGCCGTGGACAACTGATCGGAAAAATACTAGGTGAGTAGTCAGTATGAAAATATAGTCAAATTTGCGAGGAATTAAAAACCATAAACTGCGATAGCGGTTTGTGGTTTTTTTGTGCACATAGAAAATAGAACGTGTGTTATCAACGGTTTAGGCGTGTATAACTTTAGTTATAGAGGGTTCTATAACTATTTTATGTCTCGTTTTTGCGTGGTTTATAACTTATGACAGATTATCAATTAACTCAATTCATGATAGTTTGAATTTCAGACAACACAAAAGAAATTAGTTAATTGTATTTCAGATTGTTTTGTTTCAGGTAGTGTTTTCAGATAGGATTGTAAGGAGCGATTTAAATGATTAAAAAGAAAATGAACTTAGTAAAAAAAACTAATTGCAATAAGTACATTGTTAGTTCTAGTATTTACAGGTTGCACAGCATCAGTAACAGAATCGGCAAGTATAAATGAGAACCAGCTAGTAAATGAAAGAGAATACTATTTCCCACATGAAGGGGATGAACATGAAGGCACATGGCTACAATGGCCTCATAATAATACTTATGATGGAACAATAGATGCTTATGAACACATATGGATAGCAATGACTAAAGCCCTTGTGAAAGGTGAGAACGTACACTTAATTGCTTATGATGAAAATGAGAAAGCTCGTGTTAATGATGTTCTTACCAAAGAAGGCATCGATATGAGTAAAGTAGACTTTTTCGTATTCCCAACAGATGATGTTTGGGTGAGGGACAACGGGCCAATATTTGCATTTGATAGTGAAGATAATCTTGTTGTGCAGAACTGGAAATTTAATGGATGGGGCAATAAAACAACTTATAGCAAAGATGACCTAATCCCTACAAAAGTAGCTGAGGCAATCGACATGGAAGTTATTGATATAGACATGGTTATGGAAGGTGGCGCATTAGAATCAGATGGCAAGGGAACAATGATTTCAACATTAAGCTGTGTGAATAATGACAACAGAACTTCTGAGTTTGAGCTTGAGGAAATTGAAGACTATTTATCAAAATACTACGGTGTTACGAATTTTATCTGGCTTGAAGGTGTAGCAGGAATGGATATTACAGATAATCATATTGATGGTATGATGAAATTTTTGGATGAGAACACAATTATTGCTGATGCAGAATTTGATCTAACTGAAGACGAAATTAATGAGTGGGAAGATGCGAAAACTTTACTCTCAGCTAAAAATGCTGATGGTAGACCATATGACTTTATTTTTCTACCTTCTACAAAGAATACAGTTGTAAAGATTAAAGGAGAGCCAATAACTGGTGGATACCTTAACTTCTACGTTGGTAATGAAGTTGTATTAGTACCAAACTACAATGATCCAAATGACAAAGTTGCAAATGAAATTATACAGTCTCTATATCCAAATAGAGAAGTTGTGGGTATTGAAGTTATAGATCTATTTGCTGATGGTGGCATGATTCATTGTGTGACCCAGCAACAGCCAGCTTCAAGGAGGTAAGAATGCTTAAAACGCTATTGTTTGAAAATTATAATAGTATGGTTAAAAGTAAAAAAAATAAGCGTAATTATACCTTTGACTTAGTTCGAGGCTTTGCTGTCATTTTTATGATTGCAGTACATGTTCTTGGCGTCTATTCAAGAACAGATGTATACAATTCTCTATTTGGCAGTGTGGTTGACTTTCTTGGAAGTCCACCAGCTGCACCAGTGTTTATGTTCTCTATGGGTGTTTTCTTTATTCTTTCAAGTAAAACAGAAACACTCAAAGATGGTTTAATAAGAGGTGTTAAGCTGTTTATTCTATCGTATGTCTTTAGCTTTTTGCGAAGTGATATATTTGTGATTCTTGAAAACTTTACAGGTTCACATGGCCAGGTTCAGCAGTCCATGGTCACCTTTTGGGAAGTTGATATACTACAGTTTGCAGGTGTGGCATACATCTTTATGAGTATAGTAAGGACACTAGTGAAAAAACCAATAGGATGGATTGTCATTGCAGTTTCAATTATGTTTATAAGTCCTGTTTTTTGGGGTGTTACCACTGGTGTTAAACCGGTTGACTGGATTCTTAACTACATGTGGGGAGCAGGTGAAGAAACATATTTCCCAGTGTTTAATTGGTTGTTCTACCTCTAATAGGGATGGCCTTTGGCGTTGTATATAAGGCAAGTGATGATCACGATGCCCTGTTTAATAAGATCTTCGGACCGAGTGTTTTACTTTTAGCTGTAGGAAGTGTTATTACAATTACAAACTTTAAGTTTCACATAGGAGACTACTTCAGAAGCGGCCCTGGAGCTGTTATCTGGATTACTGGATTTGTTGGTTTATGGCTTTGGTTTAATAATAAGTATCTAAATAGATTTGTAGTCATGACAGAAATGCCGTATAGAAAAGCCTTAGATTTCATATGTTACATGGGAAGGGCGACCACGAAAGTATACCTTATTCACTGGATTTTACTGACTTGGAGTGCAGCACTATTTGGATATGAAACCCAGGGGTACACTGGTACAATTATACTCATGATAGTATTTACATTTGTAACCTATTTCATGTCTAAGAAAATCAAATATGCAATCTGAAAAACGGCAAGGTCAAAATGACCTTGCGTTTATATTTGAGAAAAAATTATGCTGTTTTAATGTCTACTATTTTCTCGCTAACAGCTGTCATATAGCTGTCAAACTGTTCAAGAGAGAGTGGGCGACTAAAATGGTATCCCTGCATAACGGAGTGGGAAATATCCATTAAAGTATTAAGTTGATTTTCTGTTTCAATGCCTTCAGATACAACTTTTAGATCAAGTTTACATGCAAGGTCGCTAATAGTTTTATACACCATTCTTGCATTGCGATTGGTGTCAATATCCGTGATAAACTCTTTGTCTATTTTTAGAACATTTATTGGTATTTTCTCCAAATAGATCAATGAGGAATACCCTTTGCCGAAGTCATCCAAGGCAATTTTAATGCCTAAAGCACTGATTTGGTGCAGTATATCATTTGTTAGACGAAAATCAGTCAAACCAAGTTCTTCAGTCATCTCAATAATAAGATGTTTCGGGTCAACTTTTTCATCGTGAATAATTTCCTTAAGAGTGTTGACAACATCTCTATCACAAATTGTCGATGTAGACATATTAACCGAAAGAGAAAAAAGGGTAAAATGGAGCATCTTCCCATGATTTAAGCTGTTTACATGCTTCTCTAAATACATAGAAATCAAGCTTTCGCATTAGATTGTTTTTTTTCAGCTATAGGAATGAATTTATCGGGAAAAATAAGACCTTTTTCTGGGTGCATCCATCTTGTTAGGACTTCAGCACCTACAACTTCCATAGAACTTGAATGGATCTGCGGTTGGAAGTTGAGAATGATTTGATTATTATCCATTGCCATATTGAACTCTCTAGCAAGCTTTTCTTCTTCATGAGCAACCTTAAATATTTCTAGTGAAAACATGGTGTAGCCATTTTTACCTGCTTCATGTTTTCTATAAAACAGTGCATGGTCTGCATACTTGTACAAATCCTGAAAATTGTCTGCATGATTCGGATATAGTGCAATTCCCATGCTTAAGTTTGATAATGTCACAACCGAGTTATCATTTAGAAAAACCTTCAAATTGTTAAACAGTGTATTTGCAAAATGTTTCGCATACAATTCATCTGAGACTGGAATAAGAACCGAAAATTCATCTCCATAAGATCTACAGACAAATGCATTGTACCCACAGACCTCTTCGATACACTGAGCTAAATTTATAAGTATATCATCGCCAGTTTTGTGGCCATACCTATCATTAATTTTCTTAAAATCATCAATATCTAACGTGATAAGAGCATAAGATCTGCTTTGACCCTTTATGTGTTTTGAAAAGTGATTTTCCAAGCCGTACTTGTTTGGTAGTTTTGTAAGCGGATCAATCATGAATAGGTCATTTAGTTCATCCTGTTCCTGTTGATCTGCGACTAAAAACAAGCAGATTGAAATTATGGTCACAATACTATTTATTACTGCAATTTCTACAGAAACAGAACCACTTGTAGATATGTTAAATATTGAGCTAATCAAAAGAATACCAAAAAGAATTCTTATATTACTTTTTTTAATATGGAACATACATACCCCTAGTTTACATAATTTTACATTTCAATCAAAAACTTTGATTGTCCTCGCTAATTATAACATTTCGACATTATTAGACAAATAACTATCTGAAAATAAGAACAAATTGTAAACATTTATAATATATTATGTAGACAGTAAGTGTATTGTCTTGAAAATACTGAAATCTAATGTGATAATCTTTAGTAAATACTAACATTTGTTAAGTTGAAAACTAAGAGGTGAAGCTGTGTACATAGTTATAATTGTTTGTATGGTTGGAATACTTGGAACGAGTTACTTCTTTTTACGAGAAGCCACTTATCCAAAGGTTCTAACTTATGAAGACGCATTCGAGTTCGAAGCAAGGGAAAACAAAGTAGATATAGATGCATTTCACAAATTAGACAAGCTTGAGGTTTTTTTTACAAGGGGACATGGAAATAACAAGATTCACGGATTTTTAATTCCAAGAGACAGGGAAAAAGTTGTTATAATTAGTCATGGCTATACTTTGAGTTTAGCTGGTTCAATTAAGTATATAAATATGTTCCTTAAAAAAGGATACTCAGTGTTCGTGTATGATCATAGATACCATGGCTTGAGTTCAGGGCACTTTACGAGCTTCGGTCACTATGAAAGTGAGGATTTAAAACAGATTATTAATAGCTTGCGAAACCGAGAGGACAGAGATGTAAGAGTTGGCTTATTGGGGGAGTCATTAGGTGCGGCGACAACGCTTCAATACATAGCAAAATACGATGATGTGGACTTTATTATTGCTGACTGTCCATTCTCTGATGTAAAAGAATTATTCGAGTACAGAATGAAATATGATTTTGGATTCCATTCAAAACTAATAATAAACACAACAAGTCTTTTGAGTCGCCTGTTTCAGGGGTGGTCATTTAGACATGCTTCTGCTAAAGGAAAACTTTCAAATGTAATGACGCCTATCCTTTTTGTTCATGGTGAAGCTGACAAGTATATTCCAAAAGAGATGACAGAAGAACTATATAATGAAAAAAATCCACAATAAGTGGTTGTATATTGCACCAGATGCTAGACATGCTAAAAGTTATACTCATAATCCTGATGAATACGAGAAAAGAGTTTACGGTTTTCTTAAGGAGATAGGTTTTTTTTAAGCTATAAAAGAATATGAAATGTTGATATTGGCGTGAATTTTGCATTTATATTTGGCAACAACCTTTATGGAGGGGGATAATTTGCAGAAGACAATTCGAGTACAGATAGAAAATGGTGTACATGCAAGAACCGCTGCTCTGATATCTGGTGTGGCTGCGAATATTAGCAGAGAGTTTAATGCTGAAGTCTTTATAAGAAAAGATATGACAAGTGTACCTGCAACAAGTATGTTGGCTTTAAACTATTTGAAAATTAAAAATCAGGATGAGATTGAGCTCATTATTGAAGGTGGACTGGCTTCAGATGCAATGAAGGTAATGGAAAAGCTATTTGTATCTGATGACAATTTAAAAATCACTGACCTAGAAAGTTTTGACAAGGTTCTTGAAGCGAACTCAATTCGATCAGAGCTTATTCTTGACCAAATGGCTAATGGAGTACTATATCTTAATAAAGAAGGTATTATAGTGCTTATTAATGAAGCGGCTGAGAAAATATTAGGACGCTCAAGATTAGACATGCTTGGTAGCAAACTTGAACACTGCTTTGATAGCAATATGTTGAAGGTATTTGAAGGTAGTGAGAGTTTTGAAGGACGACGTATTCATGCATTTGGAAAACATCTTGAATGTTCTATGAAATCTACAAAAATTGATTCTGGTAAAGGTGTCATTGTAACCTTACGAGATGTTTCAACATTAGTTGGACTAAACAATGAGCTTTCGGATGTTAAGGCTGTCCGTGAAAGACTTGGCCTCCTTCTTGATCAAATGACTGACAGCATTATTATAGTAGATAACAATGCTCTAATACAGTATATGAACAAACGAGCAATGAGTTTACTTGGATTGACTTTAAGTGATATAGGATCAAAGCTTGACGCTCAGAAATTTCCGCAGGTGATGACGGCACTTGAAAAACAGGCGTTTTTTACGAACAGAATTATTCAACTTGATAAAAGAAAAAAAAGTCGCATTGAGTGTGTCAGGTCTAGAACTTGATGAGGCGTTTGCGGGTATTATATGTGTATTGACCGAGCTGAGTGGAATTCGGGAACTAATAGAAAAACTTAACGAAGCAGAGAAAAAAGTACATACATTAGAGAAAAAATTAGAGCTTGCTAGCCCACTTCATGTAGCATTCAAGTGTTTAATAGGTGAAAGTGGAGCATTAGATGATGCCCTTCGAGTGGCATCGAAAGTTGCGAACACCACGACAACAGTATTAGTAACTGGAGAAAGTGGAACTGGGAAAGAGTTGTTTGCAAAGGCCATTCATGAAGCAAGTCCTAGAAGTAAAGATCCATTTATTCGTGTGAACTGTGCAGCAATACCAGACTCTCTTATTGAAAGTGAGTTGTTTGGTCATGAAAAAGGGTCTTTCACAGGAGCCATAAACCAACGTATTGGTAAATTTGAACAAGCAAATGGCGGTACGATATTTTTGGACGAAATAGGGGACATACCACTTCAAACTCAAGTAAAGCTTTTAAGAGTGCTTCAAGAGTTTGAAATAGATAGAGTTGGCGGTTCACAAACAATTCCTATAAATGTAAGAGTCATTGCTGCTACCAATAAAGACCTTCTCCATCTTATAAGTGAGAAGAAGTTTAGAGAAGACTTGTATTACAGATTGAATGTTATCCCAATTCAACTTCCACCTCTTCGCGAGCGAATGGGTGATATACCACTTCTAGTTGACTATTTTCTGGATAAAATTTCAGCAAGAGAACAGGTTGAAAAGAAGCATGTTTCCCCTGACGTCATGACTTGTCTTGAAAATTATAATTGGCCGGGAAATATCAGAGAGCTTGAAAATACTTTAATTCGTGCAGTTACCTTATCTATAGGAAGCATTGTGGAGATGGATGTCCTACCAAAGTCTATTACCAAGGCTCAAAAGTTAAATGGATTGATTCGTTTGGTAGAAGGCGAAATTATGCCAATAGAAATGTATGAAAAAGAAATAATAAAAGAGGCTTTGCGTATTCATGGTAGTTTTAACAAAGCTGGAAAGGCACTTGGTCTAACACATAGAACGGTTGGACTTAAGGCCAAAAAATATGGATTGATAAACTAAATGCTTTGCTGTAAAAAACCTTCACAGACTTGTGGAGGTTTTTCTTGATAAAAATTAGCAAGTCGTGAAAACAAACCAGATAAATTTTATCAGAAAATTCAGTGATAAGACTATACTTTAGGTTGTTCACAAATAAAATTTAAAGACAAAAAAGTTAATTATAGGTAAGTATAGAGTGGAAATTTGATGTTCAAACAAAGACGCTGGGCAGAAAGAAACTATACAGATGAGAACATAAGCTGGTTGAAATTTCAAAATATATGTGTAGTTCTAATAAATTGGCATATGTCTTGCGACTGTATTTAAGTATGGAGGTGGTCATTTGGAACCTGTAGTAAAAGGATTTGCAAAAGGATATGCAAAAATTATTCGAGAGATCGACCACAATCAGGCAAATCAAAATATTAAAGTGGATTCTGATACTGAATTACTGAAACTAACAAAGAGTATTGATTATGTGCGTGAGTCGATACAAGTTATGATTGGAAACGCACAAAGTAGAGAAGATTCTACAATGGCTGCAATTATGGAAGTTCACAAAATGCTCCTTGAGGATGATGCACTCATTTCAGAAATGAAAAGTACTATTACTAGTGGTAAGGGTGCATATGAAAGTATAGAAGACGTATTTGACACATGGATCCAGACCTTTGAATCTATGGATAACGAATACATGAAAGAACGCAGTACCGATCTTAAAGATATTAAGACCAGTCTTCTTAATGCAGTAATTAATGGTGCTGACACGAGACAGCTTTATAAACAAAACATACTAGATGATATTCAACCCATAGTTTTGTTTACACCTGAGTTAACACCTTCACAACTGGCGTCTATGAATGTTGAGTGTTTAAGAGGTATAGTTACAAAAAAAGGTGGTTTTACATCGCACGCTGCAATTATGTGTAAAACACTAGATATTCCTATGCTTGTACATCAGTATTCAGATGAAATTCAAGAAAATACACTTGTGTTAGTAGATTGTATTACTGGAAATCTAGTATCTGATCCAAGTGACCACGAGCAAAATGAATTTAGAGTGAAACAGTTAAAGTTTGAGTCATTCAAAGAGAAGGTGAAGTCATCTAGAGAAAATGTCCATTTAGCGAATGATATTTTGCAGGTTAATGTTGGCGACCTCGATGATCTTCACAAAGCCATAGAGGTAGATGCATCAGGGGTAGGACTGTTTAGAACAGAGTTTCTATTTATGAAGAGTAAGACCGTTCCAACTGAAAATGAGCAGTATGAATCCTATAGAAAAATTCTAGAATCATTTGGTGATCATCCTGTAACCATAAGAACAATTGATATTGGTGGAGATAAAAATCTTCCATATTTAAAAATGGGAGAAGAAGAAAATCCATTCCTAGGATATCGGGCTATTAGAATTTGCCTTAACACACATCAGGATCTTTTTTTTAGAGACCAGTTAAGGGCCATTCTAAGAGCCAGTCATTATGGTAAAGCACGCATTATGTTTCCCATGATTGCAAATTCAAGCGAAATACGTAAAGCAAAAACAATTCTAGATGAGGAGATGCAAAAGCTAGATGCTGAGAATATACCATATGACGCAGACATACAAGTGGGCATAATGATAGAAATACCTTCGGCAGCCCTACTGGCACACTCATTAGCTAAACATGTTGATTTCTTCAGCATTGGAACGAATGATCTAACCCAATATACTATGGCAGCAGACCGAATGAATGAGAAAGTAGCTTACTTATACTCCTACTTTGAGCCAGCAGTTTTAAGTTTAATTGATCATGTTATAGGGTCAGCTATAAGCCAGGAAGTCGATGTTTCTGTTTGTGGAGAAATGGCATCAGATCCACTTGCGATTCCACTGTTATCAGCAATGGGGTTGAAAAAATACTCAGTGTCGTCAAGCAGGGTAGATGCTACAAGATACATACTAAAATCTTTGAGTAAAGAAAACAAAGATAGACTAAGGGGGACATTATTAGATTATGGACTTGACCGAGAAGAAATCTTAGACAAGTCAAAAAACATACATGGATAGGGCATTCGGTGTGGAAATGGGTTGGCTTTAAAATAGGGAGTGGAATTATGAAAACTATTGATATAGTAATACAACATAAAGGTGGATTACACGCACGACCTGCAGGACAGTTGGTGGGTGTATCTGGGAAATTTGAAAGCAAAATTGAACTTGAGTACAACGGAAAAAACGCAGCAGGTAATAGCATATTGAAAATTTTGTCTTTAGCTGTTCCAGAAGGTGCAACATTTACAGCGAAAGCAAATGGTCCAGATGCTGAAAACGCGCTTGCAGCGATTAAATCATTCATTGAGTCACTAGATTAAGGGGGATTTAAAATGAAAAAAAATCATCAATCAAGTGGAAAACATCGTCGACGAAATGCTAAACGGTGCTGTAAAGGCACATCCAGAAGAACTTAAAAGAGTGGAAGGTTTTCAAGTTTTAGTGAGAACGGCATCACCAATATCTGGGAAAGTTGCTTTGATTAGTGGTGGAGGGTCTGGACATGAGCCATCACATGGTGGTTTCGTAGGTACAGGCATGCTTTCTGGCGCGGTTGCTGGTGAAGTCTTTACATCTCCAACACCAGATCAAGTTTTCGAAGCTATTAAAGCTGTTGATGGTGGAGAAGGTGTACTTTTAGTTATTAAGAATTATTCTGGTGACGTCATGAATTTCGAAATGGCAGCGGAACTTGCTGAAGCTGAAGGCATAAATGTAGGTCAAGTTGTTGTTAATGATGATGTTGCCGTTGAGGACAGCTTGTATACAACAGGGAGACGTGGCATAGCTGGTACAGTATTTGTTCACAAAATTGCAGGTGCAGCAGCAGAAAAAGGCTCATCTCTTGAAGACGTTGTTCGAATAGCGAATAAAGTAAATACAAATATGAGATCAATGGGTATGAGTCTAACGCCTTGTACCGTACCTGCGCAGGTAAACCAGGGTTTGAAATTGCAGAAGACGAGTTAGAAATGGGCTTGGGTATTCATGGTGAACCGGGTACACATAGAGAAAAGATTAGACCAGCTGATGAAATTGCGAAGTACCTTCTGGATAAAATCTTAGAAGACATGCCTATTGATGAAAACTCAGAAGTGGCTATTATGGTTAACGGACTGGGTGGTACGCCACTTATGGAAAAATACATTCTAAATAACTTTGTAAATGATTATTTAAATGAAAAGAACTTAAAGATACATAGAACTATGATTGGCAACTACATGACATCTTTAGAAATGGCTGGATTATCTTTAACAGTGCTTAAATTAGATGATGAGTTAAAGTCTCTTCTAAATGCACCAGCAAACACACCAGCTTTCAAGCAGTTTTAATTAGAGGAAAGTGCAGGGACAATATGATAAAAAAGGATACAGTCATTCAGACGATTGGGTCAATATCGGATTTGATTATTGAGAATAGCGAAATGCTCAACGACCTTGATCGTGCTATTGGTGATGCAGACCATGGCATAAATATGAAGCGTGGCTTTGAAAAAGTCAAAACGACATTAGAATCCACAGATGTGCAAGACATTAATCATCTATTCAAAACTGTGGGTATGACACTACTGACCAGTGTTGGTGGGGCGTCAGGACCATTGTTTGCTACAGCGTTTCTTAAATTTGCAGATAGTTGTAAAGATGTTGAGGCCATCGATATGGTCGTTTATAAAAGTATGCTTGATGCGGCAATTGAGGGCATGAAAAAACGTGGGAAGTCTGATGCTGGATGCAAAACCATGCTAGATGTATGGATTCCTTATACTGAAACCCTAAAATCAGAATATGTGTCAGGAGCAGATCTGGAAACGGTTCTTAATAAGTCGATGGAAGCTGCAAATAGTGGTTTTGAGTATTCTAAAACGATAATAGCAACGAAAGGTAGAGCAAGTTATCTGGGTGAAAGAAGTATTGGACATGGAGATCCTGGTGCTGCATCAACGGTGTTAATATTGAGGTTATTCTCAGAAATGTTCCAGGAGGCTTAATATGGTTGGTATTGTACTTGTATCTCATAGTCCCCAAATAGCCAATGGGATTCTTGAACTTGTTTCACAAATGGCGCCAGATTATAAGCAGATCGTTGCCTGCGGTGGCACTGCTGAAGGTGAAATAGGAACAAACCCAGCAGCAATTATGGAAGGTATTGCCCATGTTAATGACGATGACGGCGTTGTCATTCTCGTTGACATTGGAAGTGCAATCATGAGTGCGGAAATGGCACTTGAGTTGTTAGATAATACTGACCTTGCGAATATCATAGTTGCTGACGGCCCGATTGTGGAAGGTGCATTAAATGCTGCTGTGAGTGCTTCAATAGGAAGTCCATTTGAGGAAGTACTACGGGCAGTTGATGATGCTAGAAATTTATCAAAATTGTAATTAAGATGTTTAAACAAGTGGTATTTTTATAGAAAAATAGAAATGAGCCAAAATAGTGTATCCAACCGGATACACTATTTTGGCTTATTTAGATATGTAAATTGACTGGTGTATCGAAATAGATACACATTACCTAAATACAAACAAAAATAATTGGAATGTATCCAAATGGGTACAAGTTTTAATGCCGAATTCATGAATAAAAGAAGTTGCTACGAACTCGTTTTCAATTTCAAAATCTTTTATGCATGTGGTTTCAACACTTGTAGCGATTACAGTAAAAAGTTGGCATAAGGCTTGCGATATAAGAATATTAGACATGGCAAGGCCGAAAATATTTACATTACATGGTTTTGTCTAAATTTGGACGGAGGTTTAACAATGAAGAAGAGAATAACGCTAAACGAAGCAGTCTCAAAAGTTCAAGATGGCATGACAATCATGATCGGTGGTTTTCTTGCTTGTGGTACACCAGAAAGCATAGTAGATGCACTGGTTGAGAAAAACGTAAAAAATCTAACAATAATATGTAACGATACTAGTTTTGTTGATAAAGGGCTTGGAAAGCTAGTTGCCAATAAACAGGTAAAAAAAAGTTATCACATCTCATGTTGGTACTAATAAGGAAACTGGTCGTCAAATGAACGAAGGTGAACTTGAAGTTGTGCTGGTTCCACAAGGAACCCTAGCGGAACAGGTTCGAGCTGGTGGTGCTGGTCTTGGTGGGATTCTGACGCCGATTGGGCTTGGAACACGGGTTGAAGAAGGCAAAGAGAAGATTGAAGTTGATGGAAAGGTGTTTATACTTGAAACTGCATTAAAAGCGGATGTAGCTCTTATCCACGGTTCAATTGTAGACGAAAAAGGAAATGTATTTTATAACAAGGCAACAAGAAACTTTAATCCACTAATGGCTACTGCAGCAGAAACAGTTATTGTTGAAGCTGAGAAAATTGTAAAAGCTGGTGAACTTGATCCTCATCTGATTATGACACCAGGATTATTCGTTAACTATGTTGTAGGGGAGGCGTAAATATGAATCCAAAAGAAATAATTGCACGCCGTGTTGCAAAAGAATTTAATGATGGCGATGTTGTAAACCTAGGCATTGGTCTTCCGACACTTGTAGCGAACTACATTCCTGAAGAGGTAGAGGTACTTCTTCATTCTGAGAATGGCTTTGTAGGTATTGGGCCTGCACCTGCTGAAGGTGAAGAGGATAAGGATCTTGTAAACGCGGGTTCTATGCCTGCTTCTATGATTCCAGGTGGCGCATACTTTGACAGTGCTTTTTTCATTCACGATTATCCGTGGAGGTCATTTAGATGCAACGGTTCTAGGTGCACTTCAAGTTGATGAAAAAGGAAACCTAGCCAACTGGATGATACCTGGAAAACTTGTTCCTGGTATGGGTGGTGCTATGGATCTAGTTGGTGGCGCTAAGAAAGTAATAGTTTCAATGCAGCATACTGCCAAAGGGAATCACAAAATACTTAAAGAATGTTCGTTACCACTAACTGCTGCAGGTAAAGTGAGTAAAATTATAACTGAAATGGGTGTTATGGATGTGACTGAAAAAGGTCTTGTGTTAACTGAGTACAATCCAGAATATTCACTAGAGGACATTCAAGCAGCGACTGAAGCAACACTGATCATTCCTGAAGATATTAAGGAAATGATTTAAGTAAAATAAATGACATGACCTAAGTTAAGCTCTATTGCTGTGCGGTGAAGATTGGGGCCTTCATCATATATAAAGGCGAAGGGTGACTGACTTTGGTGTGAATGAATAATAATTACTGGAGTAAAATTGAGAAATTGGAGGCAATACAATGAGAGAAATCGTAATAGCAGCAGCAGTCAGAACGGGTGTTGGAAGCTTTGCTGGTTCACTTAAAGATGTATCAGCGGTAGACTTGGGTGCAACTGTAATAAAAGAAGCACTTGGCAAAGCGGGTGTTGCACCAGAACACGTTGATGAAGTTGTTTTAGGCTGTGTACTTCAAGCTGGCGCTGGTCAAGGTGTAGCACGTCAAGCATCTGTTAAAGCTGGCCTTCCTGTGGAAACACCAGCATGGACACTGAACATGATTTGTGGTTCTGGTCTAAAGTCGGTATCTGTTGCGTTTGACATGATCGCATCAGGTAGTGCAGACGTGGTTGTTGCAGGTGGTACAGAAAACATGAGTTCATCTCCCTATGTAATGAAAAAAGCGAGATGGGGTGCTCGTATGGGCAATGCAGAACTAATAGACATTATGGTTAATGATGGTCTAACAGATGCATTTGAAGGATACCACATGGGTATTACTGCAGAAAATATCGTAGAACAATGGCAACTGACTCGCGAGGAGCAAGATCAGTTTGCTATTGAAAGTCAGCAAAAGGCGGCTAAGGCTCAGGCAGATGGCAGATTCAATGATGAAATTGTGCCGGTAACAATTCCTCAGCGTAAAGGCGACCCAATCATATTTGAAACTGACGAATACATTAAGCCAGGTGCTAAACTGGAGAAGATAAGCGGTCTTCGTCCTGCATTCAAAAGAGATGGTTCTGTTACAGCGGCGAATGCATCCGGTATTAATGACGGTGCAGCGGCACTACTTGTAATGAGTGCTGAAAAGGCAAAAGAACTTGGTGTTACACCACTATGTACAATCGTTACCCATGCTTCAGCAGGTGTTGATCCGTCCATTATGGGAATCGGACCTGTCAATGCAGTACAAAAAGCACTTAAGCGCGCTGGTATGACAAAAGATCAAATCGATCTGGTTGAAGCTAATGAAGCGTTTGCAGCACAATCACTTGCTGTTCTTAAGGAGCTAGACTTTGATAAGTCTATTGTAAATGTAAATGGTGGAGCAATTTCAATTGGACACCCAATTGGTGCGTCAGGCGCTCGTATATTGGTTACACTCATTCATGAAATGTTAAAGCGTGAAGATACGAATCATGGTATCGCAACACTTTGCATAGGCGGTGGTATGGGTGAAGCTGTTATTGTAAAAAAGTAAACTTGCTTAACCAGAATTAAATAGCTTGCGTTCGCGAGGAGAGTTCACACACTTTTTCTTGTTTTAAAAGCCCCAAGATTATGCTGTTCACATAGTCTTGGGGTTTTAATTTGCGCATAGCCTATGATACAATACAAACTGTAGCAAAATGGATACACTATTTTGATTTTAGGCCCCAGTAGAGGTGAGCAAGTGAAGCTATCTTATAAAGATCTACAAGAGCAAATGGAAATGATCGATGAGTTCATAGAACGAGCTTATGAAGGTATGGTTATTGTTGATGCAGAAGGCATCATCACAAAATGTAAGTACGAGAAGCTTCTTGGGATAAAAGAAAAGGACACTATTGGAAAACATGTAACAGATGTAATAGAGAATACCAGACTCCATAAAGTGCTTGAAACAGGTAAGTCTGAAATTGGAGATATCCAGAAAATGAACGGTCATGATATGGTGGCTTCAAGAATTCCGATTGAGCGTAATGGGAAAATTATTGGCGCGGTTGGAACAGTTCTTTTTAAAGACATTGTTGAAGTGAAATATATGGCTGACTACATTGAAACAATGAACTCTCAAATGAAACAATATAAAAAAGAAATTAAAAGGTTGAACCAAGCAAAGTACTCCTTTGAAAATATACTGACACAAAATCCACATATGGTTTTTTTTAAAGGATACAGCCAAAAGAGCGGCTGAAACCAATTCAACTGTATGTATTGAAGGGGAAAGTGGTACAGGTAAGGAATACTTTGCCCACGCGATTCACAAAGGTAGTCATAGAAAATATGGCCCATTCGTTAAAATAAATTGTGCTGCAATTCCAAAAGACTTGCTTGAATCTGAGTTGTTTGGTTATGAACCTGGAGCTTTCACAGGTGCATCAAGTACTGGGAAAATTGGAAAGTTTGAACTTGCAAGTGGAGGAACCATATTCTTAGATGAAATTGGAACTATGCCCCTAGAAATGCAAGCGAAACTGCTTAGAGTTTTGGAGGAAAGAGAATTTGAACGCGTTGGTGGTCATAATAAAGTAGAAGTTGATGTACGTGTGATTTCCGCAACCAACGAAGACCTTAGATCTCTTGTATCTAAAAAGAAATTTCGAGAAGATCTTTATTACAGACTAGAGGTTGTAAGTCTTAAAATACCTCCACTAAATCAAAGACAAGAAGACATACCTTTAATAGCAAACAGCATGTTAAAAAGTTTTATATCCAACTTTCCAAATTGTCCAACAAGTTTCTCTGAAGGGGCAATGAAAAGGCTTCAATCATATTCATGGCCAGGTAATGTTAGAGAACTACGCAACGTTGTGGAAAGCTCAATTAATATGGCACGTACAAAGATTATATACACTAAAGATCTACCAGACTATATTCAGTCAGCTGAGTTTGACTCTATTCAGTCTGTAGGGATGCAATCAAGTGCACTAAGTAACAAAGACGTTAAGCAGTTGTGGGAAAATAGCATGGATCTTAACATTAAAAACTGTGTTGATGAGACTGAAAGAAGTGTCATACTAGAGGCTATAAGACGTTGTGATGGTAATAAAACCGAGGCGGCTAAAATATTAGGCTTACACAGAACAGCACTTTATAAAAAAAATCGATAAACTTGGATTATAACAAGCTTAGATGAAATATGGATAACAATAAGTGAAAAACTGATTTTACATTCGAGTTGAATGATTGGAGTAGTACATGAACAAGCTAGATGCTTTGCAGCAATATTTCGGATATACGACATTTCGAACGGGTCAAGAAGCACTTATTGACAGTGTTTTAAATGGAACAGATGCACTTGGCATTATGCCAACAGGTGGCGGTAAATCTCTTTGTTATCAGCTTCCAGCTGTTGTGAGTGAAGGCACTGCAATAATAATCTCACCTTTAATATCACTTATGAAAGATCAAGTGGATAGTTTAACGGAAGCTGGTATACCATCGACGTTTATAAATAGTACTTTAGATCAAGAAGAACTTCATATGCGACTTGATGGAATGAGGTACGGAGACTATAAACTTGTGTATGTTGCGCCAGAAAGACTAGGCTCATCTCTATTCACAAGCAGGATTGCCCAGATGAATATTAGCCTTATAGCAGTAGATGAAGCCCATTGTATTAGTCAGTGGGGGCACGACTTCAGACCGAGTTATAGGGAAATACCAAGATTTTTATCAATGTTTAAAAATCGCCCCCCTGTCGCTGCATTTACTGCAACGGCAACAAAGGAGGTTACAGCAGAAATACGTGCACTCCTTGAACTGAGAAATCCAACAGAGCAAATAACGGGTTTTGATAGACCAAATCTTTTTTATAAGGTATCAGCACCAAATAACAAATTTAAATTCTTAGCAAGTTATATTGGGGCACGCGAGAAAAATGAGAGTGGAATAATATATTGTGCAACAAGGAAAACAGTAGAATCATTGACTGCTAAACTTTGTGAACAAGGGTACAAGGCAGTTGGGTACCACGGTGGTATGAATAACGAGATTAGAAGACAAGTCCAAGAGGACTTTATGTTCGACAGATCACAGTTAATCGTAGCTACAAACGCATTTGGTATGGGGATTGATAAACCAGATGTTCGTTTTGTAGTACATTATAACATGCCTAAGAATATGGAAGCGTATTATCAGGAAGCTGGTCGTGCAGGTCGTGACGGAGCAAGTTCAGAGTGTGTTTTAATGTATTCCCCATCTGACATTGTGAGTCAAAAAATGCTTATTGAAAATGATACACAATCTGACGACAGGAAGCGTATTCTAAATGAGAATCTTCAGTATTTAATCAACTTTTGTCACTCTGATAATTGCCTAAGGCACCTCATTACAGACTATTTTGGTGAAGCAGAGCAAGATAGAGAGAACTGTGGTAATTGCGGGAACTGTCTTGACCAATCAGAAAGAAAAGATGTGACTGTAGAGTCCCAGATGATTTTATCCTGTATTTATAGAACAAATCAAACATTTGGTTTAAATATGATTGCCCAGATATTAAGAGGGTCTAAAGACAAACGTGTGTTAAACTTTAGGCTAGACAAACAATCTACGTATGGATTAATGAAAGATAGAAGCCCTGGTGAAGTGCGAGAAATTATAATGACACTGCTGGCAGGTGGTTATATAAGAATGACAACAGACCAGTTCCCTGTATTGAAGCTTCAAGCTTCTTCAAAAGCTGTTTTGAAAGGTCAGGAGACTGTAACAATAAAAGTTGACAGGCTTGAGAATTCCAAGAAATCTGGAAAATCTAAGAGAAAGCAAAAGAAGTCATTATCTGGTGCTCTAAAGGATCTTGATTTTAATCAGCAGCTTTTTGATGAACTGGCTGGCATTAGAAGATCAATATCAGAAGAAAAAGGCATTCCCAGTTACGCTGTGTTTCACAATGCTGCACTCTATGAAATGTCTGCATTATATCCATCAGACGAGGATGCATTTATGAATATAAATGGCGTCGGTCAAAAAAAAATTCGAGAACTATGGTAGCATTTTCATGAAGGCAATAATTGATTTCTGCGAGTCAAATGGGATTGGAGATTCAACTATTAAAGAAAGTAGAAAAAAAAGTTGAAGTGTTAAGAGCTGCAAGTGAAGAGAATGAGTCTAATGAAGGTTCTGGTTATAACACAGTAAGTGAGAAAAAAAAGAGACTATGGACGAGCGGGTCGATAACACATATGAAGCCTTTCTTCAGTCTACTAGCTTAAGTGATATAGCTCAAATAAGAGGTTTTACCACTGGCACCATAGTAAAACATTTATTAAAAGCACAAGAAAATGGGAAGGCAGTTAACTGGACAAAGCTAATAGATCAAAAAAAAGGCTGTGTTAGTGACTGAAGCTGTATCTGAGCATGGTAGTGGTTCTCTTAAAACCTTGAAAGATGCATTGCCTGATGAAGTGTCGTATGACGATATTAGAATTGGTTTGGAAGCATATAAGTCCAATTTGTAAGTGGATCATGCAAGAATTTGTTCGAAAGTCTTTCTATACAAATACTTTTATTAAATAACTTCTATCAAAACTAATTGGTAGAAGTTATTTATTTTTGTCCAAAGTGGGAACTATTTTAAGTAGTAATCCGTCTTATAACAAAATTCTAAAATAATGCACTGAATATATGGAGGACAGTATGAGTTATAAAAGGTTTGCTAAAGCAGGTATTGTAATGGTTTTAAGTATTTCTATGATGACGGGTTGTGCAACTCTTGTAAGTGGAGAGTCTGGAGAGATTGTTGATACAGTTGCAGAAGAGTCTAGAAATGTTAATGAAGAGGATGTAGATATGCCTGAATTTGAAGTTATAGGCGAAGTTATTCAAATTGATAACAACAATGTACATATTATTTTTTGGAGACATAGTAGAGATCTTTACAGTTACAAATCCAGATGACGTGTATTTGGGACAACAGGTAAAAGTTATAAATGAAGACAATGAGCAAAGGTTAGAGCCATATTTGGTTAAGAATTTTGTTGTCAAACACACTAACATGGGTGACATGATTGAATCAATTTCTGGGATAATTGAGAAAGTTTCAGATGACTCTTTGGAAGTTAAAACGGACAACAAGGTAATGAAATTCAAATACTTTGGCAGCGATGTAAACATTCAAAAGGGCGATTCAGTAGATGTAGAATTTGTTCAGTTTGGAACGAAGCTAGAGGAAATGACTGTTACAAAAGTGCTGCCAATGGAATCTGCAATGGAACTCACAATTAATAGTACGCAGAGAGTTGACAGCGGTCTTTTAATAGTTAAAGGTGCTGATGAAAATGGCATGGAGTCTTATGTTAGTGTTAGACCAGGTACAAATGACAACTTCAACTTATCGGAATTAAAGGTTGGGGACAAAATAGAAGTTATTCCTGAAGTTATAATGGAATCGTATCCAATGCAAGTTCAGCCGCTACGAATTCGAGTGATTAATGAATAAGTGAAACGTTAAAAAAACTCTGCTGTGTGAATCGCAGAGTTTTATTTTTGCAGTTCGCTGAGTGTACTCAGTAATTGACTGTGCTCATATATTAGGTATAATTGAGTTATATATAAGTTGTTATATTGAACTTGGATTACTCGCATAATTCACATGTGAAAACCAGGTTAGAGTTTATATGGGAGGTTAGGAATGTTAGTGCATAATCCGATATATAAAGAACTTTTCAAAACAGGCTATAAGGGTCGAGAGAACGCATACATGTACTGGAAGAGAAATGAACTTGAATTCTTCAAACATCTTGAGAACCATAGAAAAGATCTTCTTCAGAATGTTGATCTGGTAAAGGCGTTTCATGCCAAAATCAGGTGGCGATCTCCAATTGGTATGCTTCTGTCTTTCGAACTAAGCCGTCTTATACCAAAAATTTCGGCAGGCACTCGGACGGATCTTTCCTATGTAAAAGTTGAATATGGTAAAAAGCCATACTCAATATCAGATTTTAGTGAATTACATCCGGTTAGAGACAATATGAATGTGATGTTAGAAACTCCAAATGGACAGTCTAACAAGTTTACTTCTTATTCGGATAGGACAAGTGAAAGACCAAATGGGACTGACTTAAGAGGACTGGGCCTATACGCATTAGAAATAGAAAACCTCAATTTAAGTAAAATTGATTTTAAATATGCTACTATTAATTGCTCTGAACTTGAGTCGGTCTATTTTGAGTCGTGCCACATGGATTTTATGGAAATACGAAGAAGTGAACTAATTAACTGTGGATTTGATGAGGGATGTGTATTGAATTATCCTAATTTTACAGACACCCTATTAGACACAATGTTTAAATGTAGTGTAAACGATCCTGTTATATCAAAAATTCGTAAAAAAGATGTAAGAAAACTTCTCATTGGTTATAATCCAAGGTGGAGAGCCTTTACGGAAGTTAGAGGGAAATCATTCGGCGAAATGATTCACGATGAAAGTCTAAAAAAATACATTATAAAAAAAACAAAATGAGCTTAATACAATTCACGAAATCTGTGAGGGTGGTATTATGAATAGAAGTGTGGCACTAGTAAAGACTTTTGTCTAGAAAAATTCTTGAATGAAATCTGAGGTGTTCTTTTGTCAACATTAAGAGATATGCAAAAAGAAATGACCATTAACTTAATACTTGATGCAGCAGATAAACTGTTTCATGATAAGGGGTTTGAAGGCACTCGCACAGCTGATATAGCTAAGGAAGCGGGAGTATCCGAAGGCACTTTATATAATTATTTTTCCTCAAAGTCAGTAATGATGATGAAAGTAATTGAAAAAAAGGTTTATAAAGAAGGTAGTGAGTTTGTTCATAACCCATGCGATAATGTCACTATTGAAGCAGCTAAAGATGTGCTAAATCTAATTAATAGCCAGTGGGGGGGTGGGCATCGCTTGTTCATCGGTCACATCTAAGAAAAGTTTTTTCTGAATTTGTTCACAAACCTATTGTAGATAATGAACTATCACAACTTGTAATTCAAAATGATACTCAGTTCAAAAGCAAGATGAAAAAAAACTCTAGTTGATTATGGACAACATGAAGCAAGCACTATTGAGATACAGTGCTCGATCATTTTTGACACAATAATTATTTCAATGCAGAATTTTGCAATTGTTGATGAGATGAGTTGTGAAATTGCCTGGTCAATTCTCAAGAAAAAAAGTGGTATATTTAATACAAGGATGGAATTATTAATAAGACATAATTAGATATGACAGCATGAAACTGGAGGACAATATGATAGTTGGTATAGATATTGGTGGAACAACAACTAAAAATTGTTGGATTTGACAACGGCGAAATTGTAGATTTGTTGACGATAAAGGCGAGTGATCCAATCACTTCAGCAAGCGGTGCGCTTGGTAAACTAATGTATACCAACGGACTTAAACTTACCAATATTGAGAAAATAGCAATCACGGGTGTCGGAGCATCTCATATCGAATCGGATATTTTAGGTATTCCAGTCACAAAGGTTAATGAATTTGAAGCGATTGGTTTAGGCGGAGCGCACTTGTCTGAACTCGACGAAATTATTGTTCTGAGCCTGGGAACTGGTACTGCAATTGTACAAGTTGTAAATGGAGAAATAAGTCATTTAGGTGGTACAGGTGTTGGTGGTGGTACTCTAATGGGACTTAGTGAAGCTATGTTCGGCATGTCAGATTTTAATGAAATTATTGAAATGGCACAGAAGGGTTCACTTGAAAATGTAGATTTAACAATTGGTGACATATCAAAAGGTATGGTTGGTCATTTAATTGAAGATATTACAGCTTCTAACTTTGGGAAAATGAGTATTAAAGCGACTGCAAATGACAAAGCACTTGGGCTCTTAAATCTTATTTTCCAGACGATAGGTGTACTGTCTCTATTTGCGTCGAGCGCTACTGGAATTAAAAACATCGTTGTAACTGGAAAACTTGGAAATATAGAAGTGGGAAAAGACATTATCAAGAATCTAACCAATTTTAAATCTTTTGATGGTAAGTTTATTTTCCCAGAAAAATCAGAGTATTCAACAGCTCTGGGCGCGGCAATCTCTCAATCTGAATCGTAAAGAAAAATGTGATTGATAAAAATATGTATATAAATAGGGGTTGGAGCAAATGTATTAACCATTTGCTTCAACCCCTTTGTTTATAGTATAAACTAATCCTGAAATTTCCACTTCAAGAACACAAGTCTTTTTTCTAGGCTGTCATGGGTAATTGAACTTCGTTTGATTGCATCATAGCCATGGACAGTCCCTTTCGTTTGGTGAATCAGAACTTCTACTCCATCAGCTTTCATTCTTCTAGCGTATTCTATTCCTTCATCACGAAGAGGATCAAACTCAGCGGTTTCTACAAATGCTGGAGGTAAGTCTTTTAGATCATCTGCCTGCATAGGTGCTGCGTAAGGTGAAACATCACCTTCCCAGTTACATAGGTATTGTTCCCACATAAAGAGGTTGGCATCACTATAGAACATAGGAGTGTCGACGAAATTTTGAACAGATTCTGTTTTATGCTCGTTGTCTGTAGTGGGATAAATCAGAATTTGACAAGAGAGTTTAGGTCCATTTCGATCACGAGACATTAGCGAAACAGCGGCACTCAGATTCCCACCGGCGCTTTCACCAACAACTGCGATTTTATTTTTATCTATCCCAAGTTCGTCAGCATTTTCATATGCCCAAAGAAGAGTAGCATAACAGTCCTCTACGCCATTTGGAAAGGGGTCTTCTGGAGCTAACCTGTAATCTGGCATTAACACAACACAGGGAATACCCCGTGCATATTCACTGGCATATCGATAGTGTGCTTCGTTTAAACCCAACATAAAGCCACCACCATGATAGAAAATTATACAAGGTAACTTTTCATCATGTTCTCTTGGATCAAATATTTCTACCTTTAGCGAATGATCTTTGTAGCTTGGAATCATTTCATGGTGAATCTTTAAATCGTGCGTTATATGAATAGGGAGCTTGGTAATATTACTGAGTAATCGACGTGCATGTATGTCGGATATTGAAGAGAGCTTCATATTGATTCTTGTCAGAGCTCTGAAGTCTTTATGGATATTATATTTTTGCATATTTAACCTGCCTTTAAAATTGTCTGCCAGAAGTATTATAAGCTAGAGCATTAGAGGAAGTCAATTCAATATGTACATGATAGTTGGGTATTAATAAGGTTAGGAGAGAATCGACTGGAGGTGCTTTATGAAAAAATGTGTTCTTGGCATTATACTAATGGCACTACTAATGGTGTTTACAGGTTGTGAACAAGATTCAATAGAGCTCGAGAGGAGTAGGCAAGAGCCTGTAACCTTCCATCATTACTTTTCTGGAACTTTAAGTGGAGGCATTGATGAAATGGTAGGTCGGTACAATGAAAGTCAAAGTATTTATCAGTTAAATGCTGTTCCAATAGATCATGAAGCATATAAAGTTAGTATTTTAAAATCATTTGAAAATGGAACACCAGCGGACTTGAACTCATATTGGGCGGGAGCGCGCACACAAAGTGTAACTGAGTATTTAGAACCAATTGACGAGGTGTTCGAAGCCTTTGAGCTAGAAAATGAGTTTTCAAGAGCACTGCTGGAATCAGCAAGTATTTATGATGGCCACTATTATTTAATACCAATCACTCAACATTATGTGACTTTCTATTATAGTTTAGAAACATTTGAAAAACTAAATCTTTCAGAACCACAAACCTGGGATGAATTTATAAAAGTATGTGAGAGTCTTAAAAGTGAAGGGATTACCCCAATAGGGTTAGGGGCTAAAGACAAATGGCCTGCGCAGTTTTGGTTTGATTATCTGCTCTTAAGAACAGCAGGGTATCAGTATAGAACTGGTTTAATGTCTCGAGAAAACCGCTATGATGATCCTGAAGTAGTATATGTGGTTGAAATGTGGAAAGAAATGTTAGACAAAGGCTATTTTAACGAAAATGCAACTGATGAAGATTGGGCAATAGATATTATACCTCAGTTAATGAGTGGCGAGTACGGTATGACTTTAATGGGCACTTGGTTTTCTGGAATTATGGCGCAGGAAGGGTATGATGGGGAGTATGGTGTTTTTTCATTCCCGATTATTGACGCGAATATTCCCTACGTTTCTTTAGGTCCAGTTGACGGTATTATTGTAGGTATAGATGCACTGAATAAAGATGGGGCAAAAGACGCAATAGTTCAGTTTGCTGATCTAAACAACCAGATCGAGATGGCAAAAGGTTCAGGCGCATTCGTTCCAAATCTAAAAACTCCAGAATCCGTGTATAGTGAAGTTCACCTTAAAATGCTACAAGATATGGACCGTAGCAAGTACTGGGCTTTCAATTATGACTTAGCAACTGAACCAGAAATAGCAAGTAAGGGACTTGACTTTTTTATTGAATTTTTAAGCTTTCCAGACGCCTATGAACTGCTGCTGAAAGAGTTGGAAGAGTCAATGAGATGATAGATGGAGGCACCTATGTCGCTCAAGAAACGACTTTTTATCGCTTTCGCGTTTATCATGATTATGATCGGAATATTTGGAGTCTATATGTCTTCAACCATTCAGTACATGAACCGAATGAATAGGACAAACGATCAAATTGTGGATATTCAAAGCGAGGTTAACATTATTGAAATTTCAAAACTAAAGTATGTTTCTACTTCTCATCGCGAGGATGCTTCTGATGTGTTCTATCATCGAGGCAGTTTAATTGACTCGATTGAGTTGATTCAAGGTGCGTATATTTCGAAGGAGCAGGCACGCGCCTTTAACATAATTTTGACTGAAATGAACGAATATGAACAGACATATAGACAAATGATAAGTGTTACTGATCAAATGTTGGCATTAAAAATTTCAATTGAATCAGATATGAATAAACTTTCTAGTAGTGTAGATTTGTTTGATGACCGAATGTACTCTGAAGCAGACAAAATTATATGGAATCTGCGAAAAAGACTTATTGTTTTATACAGTCAGTACTTTTCTATAAACAATATGCTTAGCGCAGACTACGATGAAACGTGGAATGGCTTAAGAGATGTTATAGAAGAAGCATCAGGCCTAAAGTATTTGGAGTCATTACCAATTGAACACCAGCTCACTGGTCTTAGAATTGAAGTTCTACTAAAAAATCTTAATAGTAATATGGACAAGCTCATTTTAAAGCGAAAAGAACTTGAGAAATCGAGTGAATCGTTAAGTGTGATTACAGAAGGTGTTAACATAGATGTTCAGAGAATATTAGATATGCAGAAGGTCAGAATTAGGGATGAACGTGAAGCGCTTCTATCTGCTTTCAATGTAACCATAGTGTTTATGATTATGCTCTATATTGCAATAAACTACTATTTATCTAGATTCATTAATGCAAATATGAATGCCCTTATAGATGTAACAGAAAAAAATATCCGCTGGCGAATATGGTATGCGTATTTCACATATCAGGTCAGATGAGTTTGGTAAATTGGGAGAAGCAATAAATTATATGGCTCAATCACTTCTTAATTCCACTCAAGCGCTCATGAGAGCCAATAGCGACCTTGAGGGACTTGTTGAAGTTCGAACAATTGAGTTGAATAAAGCTAATGAAGAATTAGAGTCTACAAATAAGGCATTATCCGAGGAAAAAGAAAGACTTGCCAAACTGGCAAAAACAGATGTGTTAACAGGACTAATGAACCGTAGAGCTATTCTAGACTATATGGAAGATCAGATAAGTGCTGCAAAAAGGTATGATCGTACTTTTACAGTTATGCTTGCAGATTTAGATTTGTTTAAACGTATTAATGATAATTATGGCCATGCAGCTGGGGATGAAGTTCTAACGAAAATAGCAAATGTATTTGAAGACTGTATTCGAGAAACAGACCATGTTGGGCGATTTGGAGGAGAAGAGTTTCTTTTCGTTTTCCCAGAGACCGATGTGGAAGGATCGAAGGTTATTATTGAAAGAATTCAGGACTGTGTCAGATCAATAAAATACTCCTTTGATGATGTCACAATAACTGTTAGTGGTGGCGTAAGTGAATACAAAGGTCAGTCAGCAACAGTACTTGTAAGTTCTGCTGACAAAAAACTTTATGATGCTAAAGAATCAGGACGTGATAAAGTTGTATATTACAATCAATAGACTAAAATCATTTAATAAAACTATAATCAAATCTAAGCCCATTCTTTGATAGAATGGGCTTAAGTATCTAAAGGGGGATTTCTTGTGAAAACAGTCGTATTATATAAATCTAAATCAGGATTCGTAGAAAAATATGCCTCTTGGATAGGAGAAGCATTAAATGGAGATGTGTTTGAACTAGATACGTTTAATATGAATAATTTAATGGCATATGACACTATAATTTATGGTGGTGGCTTGTATGCTGTTGGTATTAATGGTTTGAACAAGATAATAGGCGAGTTTGATGATGTAAAGTATAAGGATATTATACTGTTTGCATCTGGAGCATCTCCATTTCGTCCAGAAATTTTAGACGAAATCATCGATAAGAACCTTAGTGAGGAACAGAAAACTTATATTAAAACGTTCTATCTTCGTGGTGGATTTGAGTATGACAAGTTAGGTTTTATGGACAAGCGACTCATGGATTTGTTGAAGCTGAAATTGAAGCGTAAGAGAAACCTAACACCGGATGATCGGGGAATGTTGGCAGCGTATGACAAGCCAGTTGACTTCACAAGGCGTGAGAACATTGAAGAACTTGTGAGTTATGTATGTTCCCTTGACGATAAATTAAACGATGAATAACAAAAGCCTGATTACAGTGTAAAACATTCTGTAAACAGGCTTAAATTTTATGGATTTAGCTATTTAGTATTTGGTGTAATATTTTTTACGTAGTCATCTAGACCCTCGGGGGCAATTGTTTTATAGTAGTACACTTCAAAAGCTCTAAGGATGATAAGAAGAATTTCACAGACACATTTCCAAATGAGCAAACCTACAAGAGAGATAAGAACAAGAAACAGACCAGTTATAGCAGCGCTAGATGGGATTCCAAATAAGTCATGTGTATTGAAGTCAAATAATATAATTTTGAATAAATTCAAGAATTGTAGTCCGACAAGAATAATTCCGAAGTAAAAGATAAATTGAACAATACTTTCAGCACGCCAATAGCCAAAAGTGAAAAATGACTTAAAGAAATTTCCAGTGAAATTTATATTTGGCTTATTGATTTTGAGTTCTTTTACTCTTATTAGGATAGAGTCCAAGTGTCGACCAACGAGTGTGTGCCAGCCCCAAATAAGTATTCCTGTAATAAAGGCTGCTATAACAAGCTGCAGTATAGGGTGTAGATAAAAGAGCATCCTGCGGTTTCCTATTACTTGTGTTGAGCTGGTAAGACTTTTAATTAAAGTTGATATTTTGTATCCTATTAGCCAAGACGGCATAAGACCGGTCAAAACTGACAAAGCAATTCTACTGGTTTTCTTAATATCAATCATCCTTTCTTATGAGAAAATTCGAATGTATGTCACGTGATAATGGATATAAATGACAAGTACAGTTTAGCATAGTATTGCGTAAAAGGTGTGTTTTTGGTGTGAATTGTAGCCATGATATAATATGATCATAAATGAAATTAGGAGAGATGATATGAAGGTTCATGTTAGAGGACTTATATATATATTAATACTGATAATGACTTTAGGTGGATGTACTGAGAAAGACATTGGTATAAGGATTCAGCCAGATGTAACTCAGGACAGTACTCCCATTGTTATTGGTGAGAACCCTAATGAGAAATCCGATGAGGTGTCCACTGAAACTATAGTTATAGATAAAACAATTGATAATAATAACATTCTGGAAAAAACTTTGACTGAAGAGGTAACGAAAAATGATTCAGAAAAAAGTGGTAATGTAGATGCTATGATTCTTGATAACTGGACATGGGAAAGAGATCATACCCTCACCCTTGTAAAAGGAAGTCTTCATAATGTTGGGAATACTCCAATTGGTTTTTTCAGAATTCGAGCAGAGTATGTAGACAAAGATGGGAATGTAGTAGATACAGATATAGCTGTTTATGGCGAGGTTGTATGGCCTGGGCATCAGAAAATGTTTAAAATTTCAAAGCTTTATGATGAAAAACATGTTTCAGTTCGAATTTGGATTGATCAAGCGAAAGCTGCTAAAGAGCCAATAATCCATGCCGTTAATGGAACGAATGCTGAGATTGTTGAGGGGTGGACTTGGACAAATGAGGGGCAATTTTCCTATATTGATGGAAGCAATCAGAACATAGGGGAGAAAGATATAAGATATTTTAAGATCATGGCAGAATACAGTAATGGGGACGGCCAGGTACTCGATTCGGATTTTACGAACTCCAATGAAGTATTAAAGCCCGGAAATAAACAGAGTTTTAGGGTAATGCATCCGTATGATTCTGAATTCGAAGAGGTGACAATTTATATAAGTCAAATTAGATAATCATATAAACTGATTAGAAAAGCGATTGATAAATGCACACGCAATTATCAATCGCTCTATTTGTTTTAATTAATATCAAATTTTTTGAAAATCGAATCAGAATAACGAAGTCTCTAGGATCACCACATTTAAGACCTGTGTCATAAGAAAAATCTCCGATAAGACCTCTTAACTGCTCAATCGATTGGTCGTTTTTAAATGTATCCCAAGCGAATTCCATGAGTTCAACAGCTCTTTCAATAGCTTCATCAAAGAGGTCTTGGAATGACTCAGTATACTTTATAGACTTATCGCAGGGGTGTACCCAGTCGGTATGATTCATATTCATAAAATCATAGTGCAGACCAATATCAGCTGGAAATGCAGCTGTTGTAATATATTTTGGTTTAGAAATCATAAACTCGGCTTTTGTGAATGCCCACCTAAATCGTCGTTTGGGATCATTCATAATACCCATTAGCTTTTTCATGTCTGTCACAGATTCGCAAATGACTTCGGGAGGAAGTTTTTCATCATAGACCGTTTCAAAAACCAAAGATATATGGTCGTAAACAGCCATGAGTGATCTAGCGTTCTTCGGAAGACAATCGAACTGATTTCGTGGTATGTCCATTATATTTTCATACTTCTTACTCAATATAGTATCAATAATATTCTCGAGAAACTTATGATTATTATTGTCACCCTTCTTTTTTGAATCCTCATCTTTATTTATGCCACTGAAGTAATAAATAAATGGGTGTGCCGTTGAATCTAGAGCATAGTGACATAAAAATCCCAGCCAGTAAGCTAAAGTCATTTGACCGTCATTAGTAGCTAAATCAATGTCTTTTAGGGTTTCAAAGGCGGTTCCAAGGAATTCTGACGTTTTTGACTTATGAATTTTATCGGCTAGTTTTGGTATAGAGTGCGTACTTTTCCATGGCCAAATTCTATAGTAAAATAGAAAATCAGGGCCTTGCGCACCTAAGTAAAAAGCAGATATATGTCGATCTATTATTTGGCGCATAACAATACTATTCTCGAAATGCTGTTTAGAAAAATTTGCACAGTACACGTGCGTTAAAATATCAGGCATTTTATCATTTCCTTTCATCTATCAATTTCATGATACTATTCATATGATGAAACGTCCAGTATCATACAACATGGAAAATACAATATGACATTTCGATTAAGACTTGGTACTAATATTACATCTTAATTACTAAACATGGTATACTAATAACGCATAGTGGGATTGTTAAGTACTTTCCCTTAAGGAGGACATCATGACTAAGTTTTCTAAGAGTGAAAAAAGCTGGATTCTATACGATTGGGCGAATTCTGCTTACACTCTCGTTATAACGACAACCATACTTCCACTTTTTTTTAAAGCAATGACAGACCAAGCGGGAATTGCTGCAAATCAGTCAACAGCATATTGGGGGTATGCTAATTCATTTGCCACATTCCTTGTAGCTATTTTAGCTCCAATATTAGGTACAATGGCTGACTATAAAGATATTAAGAAGAAGTTCTTTGTTATTGCACTAACAATTGGTGTTGCATTTACTGCTGTATTAACATTTGTACCCTCAGGAAACTGGATTATGTTGTTGGCTGTATATGTTTTATCGATTTTTGGGTATTCTGGAGCGAACGTTTTCTATGACGCATTTTTAGTTGATGTTTCTGTTGAGGAAAGAATGGATCAAGTATCAAGCCATGGCTATGCCTGGGGTTATATTGGAAGTACAATTCCTTTCGTTGTAATCTCTGCCCTGATTTTCAAACATGATATGTTTGTAATCTCAGAACTGTTAGCTATGAGAATTGGATTCCTTTTAACTGCAATATGGTGGGGCATTTTTTCTGTTCCAATGATAAAAAAACGTGCATCAAAAGTATTATATAGATAAAGAGCCAAACGTCGTTGGAAAAAGTATTAGACGGTTACGTGAGACTTTGTCCAATATACGACAGCATAAAGTGATATTTTCTTTCTTGATTGCATATTTTTTCTACATTGATGGTGTGGGTACAATTATAAAAATGGCTGTTGTATACGGTTCAGATGTGGGTTTGAGTTCAGCAACTTTAATTGTAGTACTTCTAGCTGTCCAGATTGTGGCTTTTCCGTTTGCAATTCTTTATGGTCGATTGGCTAAGAAATTTGGCGCACGTAAGATGATTCAATTTGCAATTATAGTTTATATTTTTACATGTTTCTATGCGTATCAGCTGGATTCAGTTGCAGAATACTGGGTGTTGGGTATGTTGGTAGCATCTTCACAAGGCGGAATTCAGGCCCTTAGTCGTTCATATTATGGCAAACTCATTCCTAAAGAAAAATCAAATGAGTTTTATGGATTCTACAATATTTTCGGAAAGTTTGCAGCAGTTATGGGGCCGTTTCTTGTGGGCTTTGTAAGTGATCTGACTGGAAGATCTCAAAACGGTATCTTTAGCATTGTGGGATTATTCATTATTGGTTTCATACTATTAATGAGAGTGCCAAAAACACCTGAGGAAATGAAACAAGTTGCTTAAATACGAATACTGAAGTCAGTGCCATGAGAGGTTGCACTGGCTTTTTCTATTTGAATTTATTTTTTTACTAAAACTAAACATTTGATTTAACAAAAAACGATTGTAGTTGTGATTTACAGCCTTTATACTGTTCTGGTGACTTAATTTTAGGAGGTATAGGCTTATGAGTAAGTGGTCATTTGAGAAATTCTTTATGGACTTAATTTTTTTTGACACTCGGCTGCTCATCATTAGCATTTGGCGTTACAGCAATTCTAAGACCAAATGGGCTAATCACAGGTGGTGCAACTGGGGCTTCAATCGTAATATCTGAACTTATTGGTATTCCGTATACGATGGTATATTATGGACTATCCGTAGCAATTCTATTAAGTTCGATTTTGTTCATTGGAAAGGCAGAAGGTTTAAAAATTGTCTTTTTAACACTGACATTTCCAATGGTTCTAATCGGATTTGAAGCCATGAACATTGAGTTTATTGAGAATGATTTATTTTTAGCATCAATTTATTTTGGGATTTTTGCTGGAACAGGTGTAGGACTCATACTTAAACGTGGATATTCTATGGGGGGGGACTGAATCGATTGCAAAGATTCTTCATAGAAGACTGTTTTCATTTTTAAGTTTAAGTCAAATACTACTTGGCATTGACTTGGTTATTGTTGTCAGCTCTCTTCTGATCTATGATAAACGCATAGCCCTGTATGCTATCTTTACTCAATATGTGTTTATGAAGACCGTTGATACGATTTTATTTGGTATGGGTTCACGAAAAGTGAAGATTGAAATAATCAGTGATGCATGTGACGCTATTTCTGATTATATTATGAACGAAGTAAAACGTGGTACAAGTATGTATGAAATTAAAGGTGGGTATTCAAACGAGAGTAAAATGAAGGTTGTTTCTGTTTGTTCACCGAGAGAATCCATGCTTATTAAGCGCTTTATTGCAAATCTTGATCCGGGTGCATTTGTAAATGTTCTTCCTGTGTCGTCGGTATGGGGCGAAGGTATTGGATTTGATGCATTGGTGGATGAGGACTAAAACTTATGCCC
>JDSF01000104.1_pt1 | contig 64900 bp, 91 predicted proteins | sample 199441 | NCBI WGS metagenome assembly JDSF01 (sample SAMN02592751, study PRJNA231836) | bioreactor metagenome | isolation source: continuous culture bioreactor denitrification-DNRA | place: Germany: Bremen
TTCCCGGTAAACACCAAACTTACCGCAACTGTTCCATGGAATGGCATCTGGTCAATATAGGCGCGTACCGATCTGGTAACCGCAGAGCGAAGTGATTCCATATCTTGTATACCGGTAGTATCAACTGTACATTGTTCATACCGATACGGACAGAGGGCAATGAACAATGGATCCTTCCATGTGTGGCCTTCTACGGTTTCCAGAAGATAGGCTCCATGTGCACCTGTTTCACTCACATCGAGAGCAAAGGGGGAGCCACAATAGTAGGCAGAGGAAGTGCCCAGTCTTCCTCCTCTATGGATATGCCCAAGCATCCAGAGAGGAATACCGGTTTTCAACAATGCATGTTCGTCTATGGGAGCATATTTGGAGTACTGCTGAGTCCAGTCAGCATGCAATAGACCAAGGGAAAGCTTTGAATTATCAACCAGTGATGCATTGAAGGAGGAAAGAGGGGATTGCTCTTCATGTGAACTGGGAAAAGACCATCCGATAAAACGAACATCTTTGATATCATATGATTCCCACATTCCTTTCAGTCCAAGGATCTTGATCGCATCACTCTCTTCGGCCAACCGGGGAAAGACGGACCAGTCATGGTTTCCCCCTACTCCGACAACCTGAATTCCGGCATCCTTGAGTTTTTCCAGCCCAGAAAGTAATGGACCATAGACTGAGAGCCAAGTCTTCTCATGTTCCACAACGTCGCCGGCCAATACCACTACATCCACGGCAAGCTCAATCGCTTTTTGGATGATTGCGTCCCAAGCAGCATGACCGGATTGTGCGAGTTCAGGCTTCCGACCCATATGAATATCTGCACATGCGAGAATTTTCATTCCGCTTCCCCCCCTGAGCGTAGTATACCACAAATGAAGCGTTTTTTACGCAGGGAGAGGGGGGGGCAGATGCCCCCCCCTCCAAAGAAGCTACAACCTCAAGTTCATTCTGGATAGGCACCACGCTTTACATACGTGGTATGTAACAGCTGGTGACTCAGATGACCTAAAGGCTGCACTAGGAATGAGGTATAGAGTTCCTGGATGGACGGATTCTCGTGGGACTTGCGTATCGGCATGCCACGATCTTCCTCATAGATGGACATGGCTCGCTTTCTCCTGATCTCCTTGGTTGATGGAATAGGTTGCCCTCCTCCACCAAGACAGCCATCAGGACAGGTCATCACTTCTATAAAGGCGTATGGACTGTTGCCCTCCTCTATCTGGTCCAAGAGGACTCGAGCGTTTGCCAGTGTATTGGCAACGGCAACCTTCAGTGGGATCTCCCCGATCATGATTGTTGCCTCTCTGATGCCCTCTCCTATGCGAATCTGTTCAAACTCCAGGTCTTCCAAGGTTGTTTTGGTGATGGTCTCGTATGCTGTTCTGAGCGCTGCTTCCATTACCCCTCCGGTAGCACCGAAGAGCACTGCTGATCCTGTTGACTGACCCAGAGGATCATCAAACTTGCCTTCTTCTAGATGGGCGAAATCAACCCCGATCCGCTGCAGCATTCTGGCCAATTCTCGGGTGGTCAGTACATAATCAACATCACAGAAGTACTCATCATCAGAGAACGAACCCTTTTCTCGCCAATAGGAAAATGCACTGTCGATTTCACTCCTCCCTGCCTCAAACTTCTTTGCTGTACAGGGCATGATTGAAACCACACGTATCTTCCTTGGATCTATTCCTGCTTTCTCTGCGTAATAGGTCTTGGCAATTGAGCCAAACATCTGTTGCGGAGATTTGCAGGATGAGAGATGATCCAGTTGGTCAGGATAGAATGTTTCAATGAACTTGATCCATCCAGGAGAGCAGCTGGTGATCATGGGGAGCGTTCCACCATTGGTCATGCGGTGTATCAATTCATGAGACTCTTCCATGATGGTAAGATCGGCACTGAACTGGGTGTCAAAAACCCTGTCAAAGCGAGTGTCCTCAGAGCACTGACCATCTTCCCGGTCACCAAGGAACCTTCACCCAAGCCCATTGCCTCTCCAAGTCCTACCCGGATAGCCGGGGCGGTCTGCACTAGCACTACGAGATCTGGATCAGCGATCGCATCGAATACTTCCCTCTCATGACTCTTTTCAGTGATGGCACCGGTTGGACAGACAAGGGAGCACTGCCCGCAGTTGGTACAGACTGAGGAAGCCAGGCCTTCATCAAAGAAGGTTGATACGGTCGTACGGAGTCCCCTCCCCATCATCTCGATTGCATGCACTTCTTGTACCTTTGCACATACCTCGACACAACGATTGCAGAGAATGCAGGCATTCGGGTCACGTACAATTGCGGAGGAAGAGGAGTCGATCGGGAGTATCGATTTTTTCGTCCTCTCGAATCGTGACTCTCTCACTCCCAGTTGCAGGGCAAGGGACTGCAACTCGCAGTTGAGGTTTCTCTCACAATTGGTACAGAGCAATGGATGATTGGCAAGCAACAGCTCAAGATTCAGCTTCCTTGCACGCATAACACGGTCGGTGTGTGTATGGATGACCATATCCTGCTGGACGGTATGGAGGCATGAACGGACCAAACGTCTGAATCCCTCAATTTCGACCACACAGATGCCGCAAGACCCGTGCGCAGAGACATCCTCCAGATAGCAGAGAGAAGGAACCTTGATTCCTGCAACTTTGCATGCATCCAAAATTCTAGTCCCCTCTGGGACCGTGACAGTTTTTCCGTCAACGGAGAGTGTGACCATATTCCTATCCATAGAGTACCTCCTGTTCACACTTGACATCGCACCTGAGACATCTTCCTGCCTCCATTCTTGCCTGACGCCCGGTATAGCCCTTGTTCACCTCTTCAAAGGAACCGCTTCTCGCTGTAACAGGAAGTTTTTCAGCGTTGATGGCTTTCCCTTCATGCAGTGTCTTTCCTACTATTTGCTCATAACTGAAGGTGGTGAAAAGCTGTGCAAACCTGTCTTCTCCACTCAACTTTAGGTCGATCAGGCGGGCAACTTCCTTGCCCTGTCCCATCGCCTCAGCTGCTGTGGAAGGACCATTGATAACGTCCCCGATTGCCCAGACATGGTCTTGGTTTGTCTCATATACGTATGGATTCACTTCCAGATGGCCACGCTTTGAGACTGCAAGCTTCTCTTTTTGCAGAAGATCAGTATCTACTCGTTCCCCTATGGCTACGATGAGTGTATCGCAAGAAAGAGAGCGGATAGTGCCGGTTCCTCGACGGATTCTTCTTCCGCTGAGATCATATTCCCCGATTTCCAACGCTTCTACCTCAAGAGCCTCCAGTCGTCCCTTTTTATCTCTGGTTACCTTCTTGGGAGCTACATTGAAGATACAGGGGATACCTTCGCTGAAGGCTTCCTCGATCTCACTCTCATTGGCTGGCATGTCCTCTTTATCTCTTCTATAGGCAATGGTTACTTCAATTCCCATTCTCCAGAGAGATCTGGCAACATCGATGGCGACATTACCACCTCCGATGATAACAACACGCTTTCCAACGGGAAGGGATTCTCCTTCGGCTAACGCGTTGAGTACATCGGTACCCTGCACTACCTGGCCCTTTTCAGCACCATCGAGCTGCAAGGTTGCGTGATGGTAAGAGCCAAGAGCAAGAATGACTTCATCATAGTTACTCTTGAGATCTGAGAGCCACATGTCCTTACCTAGTCGTTTGTTGAAAGCAAAGGTGATGGGAAGCTGCTCAAAGAGCTCCAACTCCTTTGCAAGCACTTCTCTCGGTAATCTATAGCTTGGGATGCCATAGCGAAGCACACCACCAGCTTCATTATGCTCATCGTAGATGGTTACCTCATGCCCAAGACGTACAAGATAGAATGCTGCACTCAAGCCAGCTGGGCCTGCGCCGACAATCCCGATCTTTTTTTTACCAGTGTGTGCAGGAATCTTCGCAACCATCTCTTGGTACACATCCTGCTCGTTACCCATCTTGTAGAGCGTATCTGCCAGGTAACGATGGAGTTCCCCCCCCTGATGTACAGGAGCGTCCAACGTATCGCGCCGACACCTCATCTGACAGTGGAAGTGGCATATTCTTCCCAATGTTCCAGGGAGAGGATTGTCTTCCAAAGTTGAGGTAAATGCCTCTAGCAAACGATTCTCCCTAAGCAGTGCAATATAGGTGGGAATCCGCATGGAAAGTGGACAGGAGTTGGAACAAAGCTCATCTACCAACGCTTCACACGTTCCAGCTGTACAACGCTTTCTTAAAATATGGCTTTCATATTCCTCAGGGAAATATCGTAGTGTTGTCAGCACAGGATTGGTAGCAGACTGCCCAAGTCCACACATTGCTGTGTCACTGATATGGGCCCCCAAGGTCTCCAACATCTGCAGGTCCTCTCTCTTTCCTTCTCCTTTGGTAATTCTGTCTAGGATGGAAAGCACCTGAGAGAGACCTTCTCTACAAGGGGTACAGTTGCCACAGGACTCCTTGGTCGTGAATTCAACAAAATAGCGTGCTGAGTCGACCATACAGTTATCATTGTCCATGACGACCATACCTCCAGATCCCATGATGGAACCCAAGGCTGCAAGGCTCTCATAGTCAATACTCTTATCGAAGAGGCGTGCGGGAATACACCCTCCTGAGGGTCCTCCGCTCTGTACTGCTTGATACGTTTTGTTTTGGAAACTGATCCTCCACCTGCCTCGTATACCAAGGTTGTCAGTTTCTCTCCCAAGGGAAGTTCTACCAGACCGGTATGCTTGACTTTACCTACCAAGGAAAATACTTTCGTTCCGGGGGAGGAAGGAATGCCGTGTCTCATAAACCAATCGCTACCCTTCCCAATAATGAGAGGGATGTTGCACCAGGTCTCCAGATTGTTGATGGTTGTAGGATAGCCAAGATATCCTTTCTGACTTGGGAATGGTGGTTTTGAGCGTGGTCGACCAGCCCTTCCTTCTAGCGATGCTATAAGTGCTGTTTCCTCTCCGCAGACAAAGGCCCCAGCACCTTCAACAACCTGCAAGTCAAAGCGCATGTTTGCACCAAGATGTCCTCTCCCAACAAATTATTGGCATAGGCATCCTGGATTGCTCTGCTTAGCCGTTCCACTGCCAAGGGGTATTCCGCGCGAACATAGATGATTCCCTCATCTGCCCCTGTAACGTAGGCAGCAATCAACATGCCCTCAAGGAGCATATGGGGATCACTCTCCATCTCATTACGGTTCATATATGCACCGGGGTCACCTTCATCAGCATTACAGATCAAGTACTTCTTATCTGACACTTCTTTCTTCATCAATTCCCATTTCAGACCGGTAGGGAATCCAGCCCCTCCCCGTCCTCTGAGCTTTGATGACTTGACTTCCCCAAGTACACTATCCCTGTTCATGGTAAAGAGCGCTTTTTTTTCAAGTGCCCTGTATCCACCTACAGCAACATACTCAGCGATATTGGTGGGGTCGATGATTCCAGCATCACGCAACACTAGTTTCAGCTGTGGATGGAAGAACGGTATTTCATTCCATTCAGGAAGTTCTGGGTAGTCCTCTCCGTATTCATGTAAAGAGAGGTGATGATCCCATTTGCTGATCTTACAGAATGCTTTTTCTCTATAATACGTGCCATCAAGAAGTGCTTTCACTATAGGTGCACAGTCAGCTTCCCCTACCTTGTGCAGAAGTACCATTGGCTTTCCAGGGATGGACAGCAGCACTAGCGGTTCTTCACTACAACAGCCAAAACAACCGACTGAGCGAAGCATGAAAGCCTCTTTCTGTTTCTTTTTGAGAGCAGTAAATGCTTCATATACACATCAGCACCACTTCCAACTCCGCATGTTCCCATTCCAACCGCTATTGCCGGCATTTCTGGATAGAGGGTTTTTCTTCCTTCACTGTTCAAACGTTCCAATATACTGCTCATGCTCCCTCCTTATGTGCTGAGAGGGCTTCGATCATGGTAGTGAGCTTCTCTTCAGTTACCATGGAGTGAATCACTCCATCGATTGCAATGACCGGAGCAAGCGCACACTGCCCAAAACAAGCCACGGTATGTACGGTAAAACGATAGTCAGGGGTGGTAGCCATCCCATCTTCGTCCAATTCAATGCCAAGCATGTGCAACACCTTGTCTAACAAGGGCTTGGAGCCCCTGGTATGACAGGCTGTTCCGCGGCAAACGGTGATAACATGTTCACCTTGTGCTTTCAGGTTGAAGAAGGCATAGAAGGTGACGACCGAATAGACTTGGGAGAGAGGTACTCCCATCTCTTTGGCCACCATTACCAGTTCTTGTTTGGGAAGATAGTTGTGCTCATTCGTGCGCTGAACTGCTTCAAGTATTGAGAGTAGCGCACCATGTCGCTCTCTATGCTTAGAAACAATCGCCGCGATCTCGTTCGCTCGATCATTCATGAGGACCTCCTTGGGAAAAAAAACACGGGACACACCCTTTGTATTGCAAATACCACCATATAAGGTAGTAGCAGTTCCAGAAGATCGAGTTAATTCTAAACCAGCATTTCCTTGAAAGCAAGGTATTATATTTGCTTATAAAATATATTATAGAGTATTATTTTGTATTTATTACCTGTTTATGTGAATTTTGGTATATTATTATCAAATTATTTGTATTTGACCTTCACTTGGCTTTTTACTTATGCTACCAGTAGGAGGAACGCATGAAACACTATAGAAAAGAACTATTTTTCCATATCCCTACCAGAAGAGTTGGTAAACATTACCAGTGATGTCCAGGATGCTATTGATGAGAGTGGTGTCAAGGAAGGCTTGGTATTGATTAATGCGATGAATATCACAGCAAGCGTATTCATCAATGATGATGAGAGTGGTTTACATCAGGACTATGAGCGATGGCTTGAGAAACTGGCACCAGAGAAGCCCTACTCCCAATACAATCATAACGGGTATGAGGATAATGCGGATGCTCACCTGAAGAGAACCATTATGGGACGAGAGACGGTATGTGCCATCACAAACGGAAGGCTCGACTTTGGCACTTGGGAGCAAATCTTCTACTTTGAGTTCGATGGGAAGAGAGAGAAACATGCCCTGATCAAGATAATCGGAGAATAGCAAATCGTATTGTCATTGAGATCGATGTGAGAAATGCAAACACCTTGTTTTCTGCCTATCCTTCCTTATAATGGTATACAATGAGTACTACTAAAAAAAACAACAGAAGAGAACTGATTGATTATAACAAGGCCATTTTATATATCTGGACTGTTATACTTTTTGTCATATTTTCATTACTGGCTTTTGGTATAATCTCGATATTCGCTAATATACAGACTGAGCAGAACAGATCGGAATTTGTTCTTGAAAAGGAAATCAGCATCGAAGGTACAGCAGCATCAATTCAAGAAACCCTTTCATATATAGCTGACAATCTTCTGGTACTCAGTGAATATATGCTCGCTATCCCTCTTGCTGAATCTTTTGATGATTCGAGGAGCACTGTTGAGCAGATGTTTATAAACTTAGCCGAAATTACTCAAAAGTTTGATCAAATCCGATTTATTGATGCTGAAGGAATGGAACAGGTAAGGATTAACTATAACTACGGCGCGCGGAGGTAGTTCCCAAGGAGGAATTTCAGAACAAACACGATCGTTACTACTTCAGTGATAGTATTAATCTCAAGAAAGGACAAATTTATGTATCCCCTTTTGATCTCAATATTGAGCATGGAGAAATAGAGATTCCATACAAGCCTATGATCAGGTTTTCTACACCTGTTATTGATGATTCAGGAAACTGTTATGGTGTAGTCGTTCTGAATTATTTAGCAGAACATATTCTCGATCTCTTTCGACAGATGTTTCCCGAAAGCTCTACTCCCGGTAGTTCGGTCATGATGCTAAACTCAGATGGATATTTTTTTTCTAAACGAAGCTGAACCTGAATTAGAGTTCGCTTTTATGTTTCCCGAAAAACGTGAAATGAGTATCAACTTCAGTTCTAATTCTCTCTGGAAACATATAATGTCGACTGAATCGGGAAGCTTCTCTGACAATGGTAGTCTTTTCGTGTTTTCTCATTTTCATCCACTTAAAGAAAACTGGGTATCAAGTATGGATAATCGCCAGGATGAATCCCATCGATTATCTCCCGATAATTACTTCTGGATAATCTTATCGAAGATACCGGATTCCTACTTCAAGCAAAGTATAGTTACTCAGACTGGTCTAGGAAAAGCAATTATCTCGTTCTCATTATTGATCCTACTTATTATTTCCATTTTACTTTCAGCCTATAAGGAAGCTCGACGCGTTGATCTTCATAATACGAGAATTTTTGCCCGTTTTGACTTAATGACAAAATTACACAAACGGGAGTATGGGCTGAATCAGTTGGAAATAATCTGTAACAGAAAAAAAAGCAGGATAATGGCGAGTTTGCACTACTCTATTTAGATCTTGATAAATTTAAACCGCTAAATGATACATATGGGCATAAAGCAGGAGACCACTGTCTATCTACAGTCGGAAATCGTATTAACTCATGTATCAGAGAAAAAAAGATATTGCAATTCGTTTAGGTGGTGATGAATTCCTCATCATAATTGATCAGTGGAATGATTGTAAAAATCTGATTAAAATAGCTCAAAGAATTAAAAATGAAATTATCAAACCTATTTCATTTGAGAACGTCTGGTTTTCCGTTGGAGTAAGTATCGGTATTGCTCGTTATCCCTTTGACAAAAAGACTCCTGATGATCTGATTACCTTTGCTGATAATGCAATGTATAAAGCAAAAAAAGTTCTGAAACTGGAATAAGTTCATCCTGCAATGAATAGAATTCTGTACTTCTTTGAACAAATATACAATCCGTGTTACTAGCTCTCTGTAATAATTACAATGAATATCACAGCAAGCGTATTCATCAATGATGATGAGAGTGGTTTACATCAGGACTATGAACGTTGGCTTGAGAAACTGGCACCTGAGAAGCCCTACTCCCAATACAATCACAATGGGTATGAGGATAACGCGGATGCTCACCTGAAGAGAACCATTATGGGAAGAGAGACGGTATGTGCCATCACAAACGGAAGGCTCGACTTTGGCACTTGGGAGCAGATCTTCTACTTTGAGTTCGATGGGAAGAGAGAGAAACATGCCTTGATTAAGATCATTGGGGAATAGGTTTTAGGAATCTTCTTCACTCTCGCCTGATGTATCTTCCTTACCATTGGAAGGAGCGGTCTCTCTGAGCATTCCTTGCCGCAGTACCCGATTGTTCTTTGTTTGGTAACCTTTACCTTTCGACTTGTAATGATCAAGCACATCAGCATCGACATAGATGCTGATCTTTTTCTTAATCGGGCGATAATTCTCTGGATTACGTAAATGTGAGGGATGCAATAGTGCCAACTGTTCATCAGTCATCTCTGGTATATCAGAGAAATCGATTTTCTTTACGCTCTTGATTTGTTTATCTTCTCTTTTCTTCATACTCATAATACGCATTCTTTTCCTCGGGAGAGGCCTCTCTAGCCGGTATGATCCTGATGACTCTATTCCAATAGATTTCGATCGTCGAACACCTCAACAATTTCTTCAAATAAGAACCCGTGCTTTATTTTGTTGTTCTTGCTCTTCTTCGGGTCCCACGTATACAATTGAAAACTCCTATTATATATATATTATTGTATATACATTTTTGTCTGTGTCAAGAAAACATCTTCACCTCCAAGTTGTAAGAATTATCATAAACCTAATACCAATCTCATTTTAAAACTAGGTGATCACTTAATCCAGTAGAATGAGGAATATGAACAGCCATAGCACTTGCATTACGTGTATTACGTGTATTACAATTCTCATGGATTTACTATAAAGAAAAAAGGAGACCTACATGACTGAGAGCATATCAGTACGCTTACCTAAAGAACTGGTAGACAGGCTTAGCAATTTAGCAGAGCAAACAGGCAGAACAAAAAACTTTCTACATCCAGGAAGCGATTGAAGATAAAGTATGTGATCTTGAAATGATTTACCTAGCAAAAAAAACGCGATGAAGATGTTAGATCAGGTCGCAGTAAAACCACTACGCTTGAAGAAGTTATAGCAGAAAATGGCTTATCTGATAAGGTTTGAGGAGCAAGCTAAAAAAAGAACTTTCTGCATTGGATAACTCTGTAAAAAAAATCAAGATATTTAAATTCTTAAGAAAACTGGAAGACCGAAAAGATCCAAGGACATTAGGTAAGCCGCTTACAGCTAACCTTTCACGATATTGGAGGTATCGGGTTGGCAATTATCGGATCATTTGCAAAATAGTCGACAAGGAAATTATTATCCTGATTCTTGCTGTTCAGCATCGAAGTACAGTATATAAGATATCTAATAAACTCTGAGGTTTTCACAAAGCGTGTCTTGCACCTATGTAAACCCATTCATATCAAGGATTCTTGAAACTAAGGATGTCTTCCAAAGTTTTATGCAGCAATAATGAGTAAACTGTTTGCCTTTCTGCAAGAGAGAGAAACATGCCTTGATAAAGATCATTGGAGAATAAGTTTTAGGAATCTTCTTCACTCTCGCTTGATGTATCTTCCTTGCCATAGGAAGGAGCGGTCTCTCTGAGCATTTCCTGTCGAAGAACCTTGTTTATCCTTGTCTGAAATCCTTTTCCTTTTGCCTTGAAATACTCCAGCACATCAGCATCCAACTTGATGCTGATAGCTTTCTTTACAGGGACCACCTTACAATAATCCCTGGGCACAACTCGCTGCAGAGTCTCCAGGTATTCAGGAGTAAGTTCCGGGATATCTGAAAAGTCAATTCCACGAGTTTTTTTTAGATCCTCAATTTCTTTGTCAGTCCATTCATCTCTATCTGTCATTGTATAATCCTTCTTCAATCTTTGAGGCACGACGCGCTGAGATCAACCTCGTCCTACCGTTTTTTTTCTGTCGAGCAGTGGAAGCTCTACGATAATCGTTACCTTTCACAAAAGCGAAATCTTTACCTCTGATGAAACTGAAATATTGACAAGTGTCTGATTAATAGCATTGATGATCAATAGATTGAAACGGTAATTCCTTATGAACTCTCCCCACAATTGGGGTAGTAGCAGAAACTTCTGCTCACGAAATATTCTCACTTCTGGCACCAATCTATCAATATATTTGAACTTTGGATGGTGATACGTAGAGGACTTTTTTTACACAATATCTATCAATAATGTGGTACTCAATGCTTGTATTGGTGTATTTCTATTAATATTTTATATTATTTATCATTAATTGTTAAAAACTATCTATTTAATAGTTTGTATGTTAAAATGAACTATCGAAAGGAGTATTATATGAATGAAAAAAATTGGACTGATCGTAAAATACGTAGTCTATTTCCTAGTCGGAGCGTTATTGGTGTTCGCCATAATGAGTTTCACTGTTGTTAAAGACCTAAAAGCTGAAAACGTACAACTTGCTGAAGCACTTGATACCTCACGGTATGAAGCCCCAAGATTGCTCGAGGATGCTAAGGCTCAATCAGAAAGCGGTGATTACAGCAATGCAAAGTTGACACTACAAACCTTGATCGAAAACCAACCTGGTTCAGCAGAAGCTTCTGAAGGAAGAGAACTGCTTTTAACCATCGAGGATGAAGAGATGGCTGCCAATAGTAAATGGGAAGCAGCATTACCTGAAATTCGAGAGGAATGGTTCAACAACATGTCTGAGAGTTTATTGGCTGAATCAGATGAGGAAAGATTAGAGCTTGAAAAAAATCTGAACAAGATCATTACTGAAGCATGGGAAAAAGCAAAGAGCAAAGTAAGAACAGATTGGGCAAAAGAAAATTAGCATGAAACAACTGCTATAACCTGTGGATTGGTGTATTCCATAATAACAATACTCCGCTGCAGCGAAAGCTGCAGTTTTTTTTATGCTCAAGATTGCTGGTCAATCTATCTTAATACTTAGTAGTAACAGCAGATCCAACATAATAGACCATGGGAATGATATCCTCATAGGAGCCATCAGGCATGAGAAATCCTCCATGAATGATGCCAAGTCTTTGGAATCCGAGTGATTCATAGAGATGAATTGCTGCAATGTTCGTTGCAACCACTGCGTTGTACTGCATAATCTGAAAACCAAACCTTGGCAACCTGGAGAGGGAATCCTGAACCAAGGACCTTCCCACCCCCCCCTGTCCTTGAAACCTGCTATCCACAGCATACGAGGCATTGGCTATATGGCCAACGCGTCCGATATTGTTTGGATGGAGGATATACATTCCTTTAATGGTTCCCTGGTCCTCTGCAACCCCACAAAAGCTCTGACTCGCGAAAAAGGAGATGGCTTCTTTAGCAGAAAGGCATTCTGTCTGGGGAAAAGCTTTCCCCTCTTCAACCACCTCATTCCAGATGTCTCTCATCCTTGGAATATCAGTCTTCCTGTACGCTCTGAGGACCATCTCAGTCTCCTTCACTTGCAAGAAACCCTCTCTTTACGATACGCTCACGTAAGAGCATTCGGGAGGGCTTTTTTATCATGCAAACCATTCTGGTTCCTGTTTCCATGCTAGTACAATGTACTGCAAACGAATTTGCCTCTGCAACCATGCTGGTGGTATACCGTCCAGAAGAACGGTTGCAAGCAGAACACTACCAGATGCTGTATCCTGCCTTCCCATTTTTGGAGTCAGAGAACCCTCTCTCGCTCCTTGAGGAGGGAAAAGCCTCCTATTTACTGGGAAAAAATCTAACCCTTACCTGTTACTGTCCACTTGAAGGTGTTTCTACTCCCTTTCTTATATTCCACTTCCATACCTTGGAAGATGCCTACTCCTATACCCGATCCTACCCTAACCCTGCTCTGGACCTCCCCCCCCGATTGATCCAGGAGGATGCAAAACTACTTGCTGAAGGAAAGCTGGTTGCTTTTCCAACAGAGACTGTATATGGACTGGGTGGGGACGCCACCAACGTAGAAGCAGTCAGGGGCATCTTCGCTGCAAAGGAACGACCATTCTTTGATCCCTTGATCGTACATATTGCAGAATTATCGCAGCTCGATGGGCTTGTTGCAGAAGTTAGCAACCAAGCAAAAGCGCTCATGGAGCAATTTTGGCCTGGCCCCCTGACACTGGTAATGAAAAAAACATCCACAGGTAGCTGACATAGTTACTGCAGGAAGCGAAACTGTAGCGGTTAGGATGCCAGCAAACCCATTGGCCCTCGCGCTGATAAAGGCAAGCGGTAAGCCTATTGCTGCCCCGAGTGCAAACCGGTTCGGCTACACGAGCCCCACAACTGCAGAGCATGTGAGAGAACAACTCTCTGGCAGGATTGCAGCTATCCTAGACGGAGGTGCCTGCACCGTAGGAATTGAATCGACAGTACTTGCCTTGCATACAAATATCCCTACCATTCTCAGACCCGGTAAAATTGGTATCCAGGAGCTTTCTCCTCTGCTTGGTGAGGTAGCTATTGCAAAACAAGCCGGTCCTACCGATACCAAGATGGAAAGCCCAGGATTGCTGGAATCTCATTATGCCCCAACCACACCACTCTACCTGGTTGATGATGTTCGTCAGTACCAAGGATGTGAGGATGTAGGTGTATTATTGGTGGAGGATATTGGGGTTTCATTCAAAGGCCCTGTTGCTTATATCAGCGAAGACAAGGACAGTGAAACAGCCGCAATGCGGCTCTACTGGGCGATCAGGAAGCTTGATTCCATGGGTCTACGTTTCATGGTATGTTCCCTGTTGCCTGAACAGGGAATTGGGGTTGCAATCAATAATCGTTTAAGAAAGGCAGCTACGAAGAAAGCACAACCTAGCTGTTGAGTTCATTGGCAAACGCCGTGATGGCATCATACTGGATGCGTTTGACATCCTCATCACTCTTGCTCATCATCTTGATCATCTTTTGGTGAACCAGCCATATGGGAAAAGAGAAACTGACCACCAAAACTATTTTTCACCAGTGCATGGGCAACCAATGTAGGAGCATAGCAATGTTCCAATTGTTTGAGGCTTCCCTCACCTTCTTCCATATCGCAAGTAAAAAGGCCTAAACGCTTAGCTAGCAACGCAGACTCATTGTCACTACAGAAACGCTTTACACGCTTGTTCAACCTTCCTGCATAGATGGGACTCCCTACGACAACAGTTTCGAACCCGGTAAGGTCAACACTGGGATTTTCTGCAAGATTCTGCAACACGACATCCCCTTGCAGTGCATCACTAAGTAGATTTGCACATGCTCCGGTCGTTCCATAGCGAGTTGCATAGATGATGAGTGTTTTCATAGGTAACCTCTCCTTTGCCCTGCTAAATATACCATACACAGGGCAAAAGAGAAATGAAAGATACCACCTAGCAGCGCATCTTCTTTACGACGACCTCAGCTGCCTTGATCAAAGGGTATCCTGCAGGAGAACCAGTAAGTAAAGGTTGGGTACCAATCTGCATCGTTAACAGTTGCTTGACAGTCACACGATTTTGAATGAGGAATCCAATGGCATTGGTCAACTCACCTATCGATGTTCCACCATACACCTCTGCTCCGAGTATCATGCCACAATCGCTTGCAACAATGAGCTTCACCATTTGCTTGTGAGAGTGTGAAAGGTTTCCTGGATGGGTATCCATACCAGTAAAACTACCGCAAATGACAGAGAAATTCTCTGCAGTTGCGCGTGCTTCTGTAATACCAGCTGTACCAAAAGCGTGGTTGCCAATAGCTGTTGAATAAATAGCTATGGTTCCCGTGAATGGTTTACAGGGGCTAAGAGAGTAAAGGTTCATACCTGCAGTCCTGGCTTCTGCACATGCCGTGGAAGCAAGCATCGTACGGTCAAGTTTCCTGGTAACAAAATCCCGCTTCTCTGCGCAGTCTCCTACAGCCACAATATCACTGGTACAGGGCAGTACACGCATGTATTCACAGGTCTTGATGAAATCAAACTCATTGAGTTCAATACCTGCTGCTTTGGCAATTGCAGTATTGGGGGCATATCCCATCGAAAGGATTACTGCATCAGCCTTGACATGTTCACCACTGGTGAGAACGACCTCGCTGACCTTTCCATCCTTTCCCTTGATCTCACTGGCACCCTTCCCGGTGATGACCTTCACCCCGCGCTCTTCCAGATGCTCTTGTGCCAGGGCTCCGAACTCATCATCAAATGCACGGTTGAGAATTGCTTTCTCAATTTCCAACAGGGTAACGTGGTATCCTTTCTTGTTCAGTTCATCAGACACTTCAACTCCGATGAAACCGGCACCAATGACTATGATCTCCTTGAGGTCCTTGAGTTCATCAAGCATCTGATCAAGATACACTTTGTTCTTCGGTATGGTGAATACTCGCTCCAGGTCCCCACCTTTGAGCCAAGCCGGCTTGGTAGGGATACTTCCCAAGGCGAGGATCAACTTTGCATATTGCATCGTCTCCCCGCTGGCAAATACACACTGTCGTTCCTTGACCTTGATCTCTGTCATTTCATCCACGACAATCTCAACCCCTACAGAGGTGAGTAATTTATCGGGAAGAATGTCCTTGCTACTGTCACTAAGTGTTCCGAAAATATAAGGAATTCCACAAGGTATCAAGACCTGCTCTTCCTTGCGAACCAAAACAACTTCTTTTTCAGGATAGGTAGTCTTTGTAGTGATTGCAGCTTGCAACCCGGAGGCTCCTCCTCCAATTACCAATACATCAATGATTCTCATATGCTCTCCTTAGTTTTTTCTATGCTCAGTATGCACTCAGAGGTATCGTTTCTCAAGGAATTTCTTTTATAAATACTCTTTTTTTTCTTATTATATAAGTATTTATATCGTTATATGATTATATATCATTACTAATCATATATAAATCAATTCATAGAAATATGCAAAAAGAATGAGGGCCCGAAGACCCTCTTGGAGATTACGTTTCTACGATTTAGCGACGGGTATATCCACCTTGTGGAGATCCAGCCTTCTGACCACGACCACCGGCCATGCCACCCTGAGGTGAGCCGCCTCTCTGGCCACGACCAGTAGCCATACCACTCTGATACTGGCCACCTGCAGCCTGTCTCAGTTCAGCTTCAGCTCTTCTCTCTTCAATCTGTGCCTGCAGTTCAGCTGGAAGCTCGTCAAAAAAAATACATTCTTCTAGATTACAATCCATCTGCATTACACGCTGTTGTACAGCCTGGTTCTGCTGGACACTTGCTCTAGGAGCTGTTACTACAGCCCTACTGCGGGGGAGCTACTGCTCTTCCCTGTGCGAATGCAGGAGCTGCACTCAGTGCTACGATACCGACGATCAGCAGGATGGCTACCATCCCAATACGTTTCTTGTTCTTCATTCTTTGACCTCCAGTCAATTTGTTTGTCTTGACTAGAGTTTCGCACTCTAGTGTCCAGAGAGTTTCAACGATAGATAAAGATTAGGTAAAGTAGAGGGTAAATTTGGTTTTTTTTCTTGCTGATCACTGCAATATTCCAACCATGAGCCTCAGCAATGGCTTTCACGATGGAAAGTCCCAGCCCTGTACCTTCACTGGTGCGAGAGGCTTCGGCTCTACTCAGTCTATCAAAAAAAGTCTTGGAAGGAAGGCCTCTTCAATGACTCCTTCGTTTTCAATACTCAGCTGTACAGCATTACCCGCTGAGTTCCCTTCAACATGGATACCAATCGAGGAAGAAGCATCTCCGTATCTCACTGCATTGGAAATCAAGTTGTCCAGGAGTCTGGTAAACAGGTTCAAATCGGCTTGCAATAACAGGGGTGTGGCATTGTAAGAGAATTCCATCCCTCTCTGCTTTGCTTGTACTTCAAAGCGAGAGAGTAGGTCCTTGAGTACTTCATCGACCCTTACTGGCTCAGTATGTACTTCATAGCCAGGGGATTCCAGATACGTCAGGAGCGAGAGGTCATTAATCATATAGGTAAGCTTCTGCGTTTCTGCCAAGAAAAGGGCAATACGATGCTCGTCCAGTTTCAGGACTCCATCCGATACTCCTTCCAACTGGCCCCTCAGCACAGTAACCGGGCTTCTCAGATCATGGGCAATATCAGCAGCCCACTGACGACGAAGCCGCTCCTCGTACAAAAGATTTTCTTGCAGTTTTTTTTGCAGCTTCACTTATATCTGCAAACTCACTGACCATACTCTGCTTAAGCACAACATCCCTTTGACGATTGGCCATACTGGTCAATCCTTCAGTGAGTTCCCGACTACGCCTCTTGAGCGGTAGGAAAAAAGAGGAAAGCAAGTACTACAGCTACAAAAAGGGCAACAAGCAATGCCCAGATGAGCACATTCATCGCAGCAGAGACAAGCATCGCATTGGCTTCTACCTCGGAGAAGGTAGGGAGATGCATCTCATAGTAGGCAATGATGTTCCCATCTTCCCCAGTAATGGGAAGTGTCTTCTGATTCTCCAGTTGTCCAAACTGAAAACCCCTTGCCCTGCCAACACTGCGATCTGTTTTATGGTAGGCATAGAGCATGTTTCTCCCTGTATCATACACGATCAAGTAGGTTGGTTGTTGTAGTAGGTCTTCCAATGCTGCTGAGAGAGATCCTTCGCTAAGAGCGCCTTCCTGTTTATGCAATTCCAGAACCCGTTCTTCTATTTGTTTCTGCAAGCTAGTGGTTTGTTGTGCGTACCAAGCATCCTGGGTTGCTTCCAATCCAAAAAAAGAGCATCAAAGAAAGCAAGGAAATGAATACAAGCAGACTGAGCAGTACCAGTAGGAAGTTCAGCGTTGACAGTGAGATGGTTCGTTTCATTCTAACTATCCTTCCGTTTCCCAGCAAATGCGTACCCAAACCCTCTCACCGTCTTGATCCATTCAACTGATCCTAGCTTTGATCGTAGATTCTTCATATGGGTGTTGATTGTTCTGTCAGATCCGTCATGCACATAGCCTAGGCATTCACCCAAGAGGCGCTGTCTGGTGATCAACTGGGGGCTGTTCTCTGCTAGCAGGAGAAGCATCTTCCACTCTAGTGCTGTAAGGGAGAGCAACTTGCCATCAAGAATGACTTCATGGGTATGTTCATTGAGTTGAAGCGTATGCCCTTCCAATTCAAATACATCACCTTCTGTTTGTTGCTTACCACCCTGCTCTACTCTTCTGAGGATTGCCTGAACCCGCAAGACCAACTCCTTAGGGCTGAAGGGTTTCACAATGTAATCCTCGGATCCGAGTTCAAGACCGGTGATTCGGTCACTCTCGGATTCACGAGCGGTTAGGAATATGAAAGGAATGCTCGCATCAGTGGCATGAATCTGTTTTGCCAAAAGAAAACCATCCCCATCAGGAAGCATCACATCAAGGATGCAAAGACGGGGATGTTTATAATCCAGGCTTTCTATAACACCTTCACACCTACCGAATACTTCGGTGGTGTATCCTGATAACTGCAAGTAAGCTTGAATGGTCTCAGCAATTGCTGGATTGTCCTCTACAACATATATCATGGGTAGATGATAGAAGTCCAAGTTCCAAAAAAAACAAGACACTCCTCTTATTCTTTACCTACTCTTCATTTTACAAGGCAGTCCACCCACCATCAACCAACAACAGGGTTCCTGTTACCATGTCTGCATGATCACTTGCAAGGTAAAGTACTGCAGAAGCTACATCATCAATGGTGGCAACCCTTCCACGAGGAATCTTATCAAGTACCCCTTCAAGGAATGCTGGGTCATCCAGCCTTTCAGCAGTACCAGGGGTGTAGACGAAGGTAGGGCCCACTGCATTGACTGTTATATTACTGGGGGGGACCACTCGGCAGCCAATACTTTGGTGAGCATATTCAGACCACCCTTTGAAGTACAGTAGACAGCCTCATGGGGAATGGCCACCACTGAAGCCTGGCTGGAGATGTTCACGATGCGACCTTTCTTTCGGGAAAGCATTCTCTTTCCTGCTTCCTGGCAACAGAAGAATGTGCCTTTCAGGTTCAGATCCATCATCCAGTCCCAATCTTCCTCAGTTATTTCTTCAGCAGGGATAGGATTTCCCATTCCTGCGTTGTTCACCAATACATCGATCGGACCCATTTCATCCTCAATACGGGAGAAACAGTCCTTGATGGAGTCCACTCGTCTCAAGTCAAGCTTGAAGGCTTTGCATTCGCCCCCCCCATCTCTATGATGCCGGCAGCGACTTGTTCAAGTGCATCAATATCTCGTGCAGCAATTGCAACTCTTGCCCCTTCTAAGGCAATAATCTCAGCCAAACCCTTGCCTATGCCTTTGCTTGCACCAGTTATTACCACCAATTTTCCTTCCAAGGTAGAACCAAACCGTTTCCCTTTCATACCTGCGTCTCCTTCTCTTTCTGTAGCCTACGACGAGCCTTGGCAATCGTCAAGCAAATCGGTTTCCAAGAAATCATGAGTAGATGTGTACAGCAGATACATGGAATGGTACCATATAATCAGCGATAAAGGACAACATATGAAACCATACCGAGTACCCGAAGCACTGATAGATAATTTCGCACAATTTGCTTCTCACTATGCGGATATTTCTCCCACTGAGCTGAAACCAATGATACGACATCTGCCTATAGCGTTCTTCAAGAAAGGTACTGTGTTGATCAGGCAGGGAGAGCCTGTGACTCAATGTTTCTTTATATTGCAAGGATGCGCAAGGAAGTATGCAGTGAATGAGGAAGGAAAAGAAATTACCTCTGATTTTATTACAGAGCATCAAAGCATCGCAATTCTTACTTCCAAGGACTCTCCCTATTTTGTTACATGTCTTGAGGACTCACTCATGATCGTGGGAGACCTGGATCAACAATCAGATGAGTTTGATACATACCCAGTCTTTGCGGATATAACAAGAAAAAATGATGGAAGAATCACTTGGGAAAATGCATGACGAGTACGCAGCTTTCATCAGTATGGGACCAGAGGATAGGGTCAGGAGACTCATGCAAACACGTATGGATCTCTTTACACGAGTCCCCCAACATCAACTTGCAAGCTATATCGCATTACAGCTGAGTCCTTGAGCAGGATCAAGCGCCGCCTTGCAGAATCTTCTCTTGTATAAACATTTTTCCTCGTGTTAGCACCAACCAAAACCCCAAGAGCAACTCACCTGCTGCCATTGGAATACTAAGGGTGTCTTCCAGAAGCATGGCTACCTGATAAGACTGCGGTGCGAATATTTCGATTCCATGAATGAGAGAATACCCAACTCCCCCAATCAACAACAGGACCCCCAGTAGTTTCACCAACCATCTGCCATGTAATAAAACACTACCTATAAGCATGAGGTGAAAACCAAAGATGAATAAACCGAAGGACCAGATACGAAGGAATCCTTCCATTTGCTTTCCAAACAACACGTATAATGCGACTGCAAGGATACCTGAGTAGATGAAACGACTGAGGCTGACAAAAAAGGCCAGCCGTTTCCCAACGGGAGTGATGATTACACAGAACCCGTATGAAACCAATAAATCAGTTACCAGTATTACCATGAATAAAAGAATCATGGCATGAAAAGAACCACTATTGGCTTCGATCAATTGAAGGGTCTGCATTGGATCTGCCTCCCTATATAATGAGGGGAAGATCATCCCATAGGCAATTCCAGCAGCAAGTGCCATGATAAAGATCGACACACCAGAAATCAAACTCCATAAGCGTATTGCATGAGTATTTTTCATATGTATAAGTACTCCTTTGTAACCATTGGACTGACTACAGTATGGCCACAAAGGAGTAAGGTTTCATTGACGTACGTCAAGATTCTCCATAAAAGTGATAATAATGTGAAATATATGCATCTAGGCACAGGTAATTTGGACGGATCCTCTTCCAAAACTACAGATATGTACAATAGCTCCAGCCACCGGAAGGCGGCTGAAGCCAAATCAAACTAGAGGTAGCGCTCAAGTTGTTTAACTGCCCTCTCAACCCTTTTCTTTCCTTCTTCGTTCAATGGTTTGAAGGGTTTCCTGCAAGGTCCTGCAGAAGCACCGAGATATGTCATTGCATACTTAACTGCAGGGAAAATACCTTCTTGCACCAATGCCTCTACAAATGTATTGAGCAAATGCTGTTTTTCCTGAGCTGCAGGAATATTCCCTTTCACGAAATCATCCCTGATTGCCTTAAAGAGCTTCGGACAAACATTGACAGTGGTTCCAATGGTACTTTGGGCACCAGAGACCAAACTGTAAAGATAAATCTCATCAAACCCATTGAACAAAATCTTGGAGGGAAAAGCCTGCCCCAACCGTTCTAAGTCATAGAGATTCATACTCGTATGTTTGATCCCAACAATCTTCTCATTCTTCATGATGGCACTATCTTTTGAAAAAAGAGATTCCAGTGAACTGTGGTATGTTATATACAATCACACCAACGTCAACAGAATCAGCAACATCTGAGTAATATTGCTCAACCTCGGCCTGGCTATAGTTGTAATAGATGGGAGGAATCAGAGAAACCGCTTTCGCACCCAGTTTCTGGGCATGTATAGAAAGATCAATGGCTTCCCGTGTCCCAAGGGACCCTGTATGTACATAAAAAGGGACCTTCCCGTCTGAGACTGAACCTACCGTTTCCACTACTTTTTTTTACGCTCATCCGGAGAAAGCAATAGACCTTCACCAGAGGAGCCACAACAGTAAAAACCATCGGCGCCATGTTCCATCTCATACACCACTAATTGCTCGAGTGCAGGAAAATCAATTTCCCTGTTTTCTTTCATAGGGGTGATCAGGGCAGAGATTACAGAAGGAGTATGTTCTACCATGCTGTCCAGCCCCCATCAACGACCAAATTAGATCCCGTCATGTAGGTTGATGCAGCACTAGAGAGGAAAATAATTGCACCGTTGAATTCGTTGGCTTGTGCCATTCGTCCAATCGGCATCCTTGCTTCATAGTTTGCATGGAAGTACTCATCCTGGGTCTCCCTCCAGACACCACTAGGTGTTAGGGTATTTACCCGAATACCTTTCTTACCCCAATACGTGGCACAATAACGAGTCAAATTGTAAATTCCACTCTTTGCTGCGCTATAGGCAACTGGTTTGATGAAAGGAACTCCTGTCATTTCTTTCTTGTAGGCATAAATATCCTGCACAGGACTCACCATCCCATAGATTGAACCCACATTAATAATGGAACCTGGTTTCCCGGCTTTCACCATACGTGCTCCAACTGCCTGGGTCATCAAAAAAGTGCCTACCAGGTTCGTTTCAACAACCTCCCTGAATACATCCTCAGGAAATTCTTCAAACGGACCACTGACTTCTGGTGGAGCACTTGGCTGGGTATCGATACCAGCATTATTTATCAATACATCAGGGTACCCATGTTTGTTCAATTGCATCCAGAGCTTTTTCTATGGATTCCTTCTTGCAAATATCAGCAGGATGCAGAAGCACATGCTTATGTTGTGATGCTTCTTTCCCCAAAGCTGCTTCAGCTTTTTTCCTTATTAGCAGATCTTGAGAGGACAGCAACCTTAGCACCCCTCTGTAAAAATTCAAGAACGAATTGAGCTCCAATTTGGCCCAACCCACCAGTAATCACTACGATTTTCCCAGAAACATCAAACAAATTGTCTTTCATACTAATACCATATCCTTAGTTAAATTATTTATGCATGTAAAAGTAAATTCGGAAGCCACGTAACTATCTGTGGCATATACGTAACGAGAAACAGGACAACCAAGAGCGGAATAATAAACGGTAGAATTGCCTTGTACATCCTATTTAACGATATCTTTGCAACATCAGCAATGATAAACAGACAGACTCCAAAGGGTGGTGTCACTTGCCCGATCATCAAATTCAAAACCATGACTACGCCAAAATGAACCAGATCAAGTCCCAAAGCTTTAACAATTGGAAGCAAGACGGGCAACATCAGCGTAAGTATTGCTCCTGGTTCCATAAACATTCCAAGTACGAGAAGAAGAATATTTATAACAAAAAGTATTATGTATGGGTTATCACTGATGCCTAGGATGAAGGTTGCCATCTGCGTTGAAACACCCTCTTTTATAAGAACATAGCTAAAAAGCATCGATGTCCCAATAATAAAGAGTGTGTTTGCGCTTGTAATGGCACTCTCCAACAAACATTCCTTGAAAGCTTTCCAATCCAAGGTTCTATACACAACCAAGGCAATAACCAAAGCATAGGCAACTGCAACGCTGGAAGCTTCGGTTGGGGTAAACCATCCAAGGGTAAATCCACTGAGAATAATCAGCGGTGTAATAATCGAAAGAATTGAAGCAAAAAAACTGCTTGATCAACAACACAAGACTGAATGCAACTCGTTTATATGACCGTTTGATGGCAAATATGAATACCATGACCATGAGAGCAAAGGCCATCATCAAACCAGGGACAACACCACCCATGAACAACTGAGAGACACTTACAGAGGCCACAGATCCATAGATGATCAAAGGTATCGATGGGGGAAATATAGGACCAATAACCGTTGAAGAAGCTGTTACTGCAGCAGAAAAGTCTTCATCATATCCATTGGTGGACATAGCCTCCATTTCGATGGTTCCAAGACCCCCCCAGCATCTGCTGCCGCACTACCACTCATACCGGCGAAAATCAAGCTTGCCACGATATTGGCATGACCCAACCCACCGGGTATCCATCCTACCAACCGTTTTGCAAAATCGAAAATCTTCTCTGTTATCTTTCCTGCATTCATCAAATTGCCAGCCAAGATGAACAATGGTATTGCTATCAGCAAGAAGGAATCGATGCCACTTACCATTTTTTGGCCGATCACCATCAAGGGGTATCCAAGATTCAGACATCCCAATACAGCACTTGCCCCGATCGATATACTGATTGGTACTCCAATTAACAATAAGAGTACGAAACTTGCAAAGAACAATATCATGATGCGTTCTCCCCTCTTGCCTTCATGGCAAGGTCAAAAATTGATTTAACACAGAGAAAACCACCTGTAATTACCATCGGAACGTACTGATACATTTTTTTTGAAAAAGTCGGCATTGAAGAATAAAATTCGGTGCTAATGAAAGGATAAAGCCCTTTGAATGCCAGAATCATCACGACTCCTAGCAATACAGCTGTTAAACGCTGAATAACCCAAAGGACAGTATGTAAGATACCCTTCGTTCTTACAAAGAACATATCAAGGGAGATCATTCTATTTTGGTCGTACAATACAATGATTCCTAAAAATGCCATCCATAAAAAAAACATAAAACCCGATAGTTCTGTCATTCCCTTGAAAGAAGAACCAAGCAGGTTACGAAGGACCAATTCATTAAGCATTAGCAAAACAATCCCAGCTACTAAAAGCATGAGCAAAATGGATATACATTTGACAAAGCCATCAAGTAATTTTTTTACTACTAGCATGTAATTCCTTCCTAAAATATACGATACAAGGGCGAGAGATATCCCGCCCTTGTACAAAACAGTTAGCGTTAGTTCGCTAGGATTGCATCCAAGATCTCTTGGTTGTACCAAACAGCATCCTTGTACTGCGTGTAATACGCGGATCCACCCAACTTGTCCTTGAAACTCTGGATATCAGGAGTCTCATTGAACATAACACCAGCTTCCTTGAGTACTTCTGTTGCCGAAACATTATCTTCCTCAATGGTGTCAAAAGAGTACTTGGCGGCTACAATTGCCTGCTCTTTCAGGATATTCTGCTGTTCTGCAGAGAGTTTATTCCAACTGCCTTGATTCATTGCCATGGTACAGCCCATCCACATGTAGTTGATAAAACTGTAATGTTCAATGTCATCATAGGTAGCGTTTGCCACTAGGTGATACGTTGCATTGTCCTGTGCTTCAGCCGTACCGTTTGCCAATGCAATTGCCAATTCATTCAAAGCAAGAGCGACCGGAGTTGCACCAAGGGCACTCCAAACATCCAAGTACATTTTACTGGTTGGGACGCGAATCTTGAGCCCATCTACATCAGCAACAGTATCAATGGGTCTATTTGTCGTTGCAATGTGACGCATTCCATTATCACCTTCTGAAAGATACACCAATCCTACTGATGGCAAATCTGAAAAAAAATTTCTTCTCCAATTTCACCATTGACGATTTCATAGGCTTCCTGAGCAGAGTCAAACAGGAATGGCAAATCCAAGATTTTGGCATCCTCATAGAAACTCGTAAACCCACTAGTGCCTGCAAAAATGATATCTATGGTTCCCATTCTTGTTGACTGCAAGGCTTCTGCATCATTACCAAGTTCTCCAGAATGATGAGCTACCATCTTAATGCTTCCATTGGATGCACTTTCCACCAGTTCTTTATATTTAAGAATGGTTTTAGTAGGAACAGAGTTTGCATTTCCAGGGGAATACACGGTCAAAGTTACACTTTCAGATCCGGTACTCTTCTCATTTCCACCTTGTGCAAAAACAAAGGTCATGCTCATAGCAATTACGAGCAATACAGCGATCAGTTTCTTCATATTCAAACCTCCACGATTTTGTATGATGCCAGATTGTCTGACAATTTATGAATCCTATTAGAGAATACCATGCATATTTGTGTTGTCAATCACTATTTTTGTCAATATTTTCTTTGACTCACCAAGAATCACATGGTAGTCTGTTGTCAGACAAAAAACATGAAAGAAATAAAAAAGAATATCCGTAACTACACAAGTCATTGACTCAATCCGTGAATCCATCATGAAGGGAACGTATCCCATTGGTACCAAATTACCGGCGGAGATACAACTCTGTAAAATGCTTTCAGTGAGTAGATCAACGGTACGTGAAGCAATGCGTTCCCTTCAGGCTGAAGGATATGTAGAGCTCATTTCAGGAAAAGGGGCTTTTGTCCGTGACAACCAGAGCCACGATTACGATGCTATTCGCTCTTGGTTTATAGAGTCAGCCCCTACGCTAAAAGATACTACAGATGTACGAGAAGCATTGGAAACTGTGCAAGTAAGAATGGCAGTAAGCCGAGCAACGGATGAAGAAGTAGCACAACTGGAGATGATTCATCAGAATTTTATTGCACAAAATGCACAAGCGAATGTAGCCGCCTTAGCAGCATTGGATGAAGAATTTCATACGCAGATATGCAGGATGTCACATAATCCACTCTTATTGAAAATCAATGAACTCCTGGCAATGGAACTTAAACGCTACCGCCTGATGTCAATATCTGTGAAAACCAGTTCCGAAAACACGATTCGGGAACACGAATTGATAATCACAGCACTAAAAGAACGAGATACTCAAAAAAAAGCAGCTGCCTATATGCTTGCACATTTGGGGAGTTCTCTTGCGGATATCAACAAAGTACTTGAGGGACAATCTTAGAAGATCAGCACTACTTGTTGACAACCTCTACAATTCTAATCATAGTCACAGATAATTCAAGCCAACTGGAGTCTCTACTATGCCAAGAGAGAAAGAATCGATCTACCGAGGCGATACGGGTGTGAGGGTATTCCTCACTACCATTCTACTTACCGGTCTTGCCTACGGGCTGTATCGTGGAATTCAGGATAACTATCTTGCAGAGATTGTAAAGATATCTGAATTTGAACGCGGAATTGTCGAATTCTTTCGTGAATTACCAGGACTCCTGCTAATATTCATCCTCGCCTCCATGTATCGATTCAGTGAGAGTACCGTTTACAAAGTCGGTACGCTCATCATGCTCTTCGGCTTGCTCGGCTTGTTGTTTCTTGGTTCCAGTAAAGTGGTGGTCATTCTCTTCATGGTTGTGTTCAGCAGCGGAGAGCACATCATTATGCCGATCAAGAGCTCGATGTCCCTCTCCTTCGCAAAAAGTGAGAAGGGAGGAGCCAGCCTTGGCATAACTTCTGCCATCAGCCATGGGGGAAACATCGGTGGCTTTGTAATTGTCTCCATCTTGTTCTTTGTACTGGGTCGTCTTGGATATGCAAGAGATTCAATTGTTGGATTTAGGGTAATTTTCTTCCTCTCAGCTTCCTTGCTCTTCTCTGCAGCGGTTATCGTGCTCACAATGAGAGACCGTGGGAAGCCGGTTAAAAGAAGCCGATTGTACTTTCACCGAAAGTTCGGAAAGTTCTACATGCTGGAGATATTTTATGGAGCAAGAAAACAAATCTTCCTCACCTTTGCTCCATATGTCCTGATCCTCTTCTATGGAGCTGACACCTCAGTTATCGCAATGCTGCTTGCCATCTGCGCCATCTTCGGCATGTTGCTCAGTCCCGTGATCGGGATCCTTGTGGACAAGCTGGGGTATAAGACCATTATGGTGGCTGATACCATTATTCTCGTTGTAGTCTGCTTACTCTACGGCTTTGCACATAGAATTTTCCCGATGGAAATTGCATTCATCGTGGTGTGTGTCAATTTCGTACTCGACTCAATCATCAGCCTTGCGAGCATGGCAACCAATGTGTATGTGAGAGACCTCTCCTCTTCCCGTGAAGAGCTTACCGCCACCCTGACTACTGGAATATCGGTCAATCACCTCATCAGTGTCATGATCGCCCTGCTTGGCGGATACATTTGGAAAACGCTTGGTATTGAAGTCCTGTTCTCACTCTCTGCGGTCTTGGGATTGGCTAACTCTGTCTTTGCAGCAACTATTAGAAAGCCGGAGAACCGAACACTCTATTAAGCAGGAAAGCAATAAGAAAACTCAATGAGAACCAGATAAATGTAGAGGAAGCAAAGCCCATATGTTGGGCTTTGTGTGCTTCATCCATCCCTTCTCTCCTCACCTTCTTGAATTGGGTTATAAAGCGGATGGCTAGGAATACCAACAGAGGCAGGAAATAGAGTGGATAGATTCCCAAGAACACAAAACCCGCACTTACCAGATAGGCAACAAGGCCCTCTGCTGCAACCAAGCGTTCACTACCCTGTTTGCCGAGTAGAATAGAAAGTGTCTTCCTACCATTTGCTTCATCACCTATTCGGTCACAGCCATTATTTACCGAGAGAATCATACCTATTAACAGCAGGAACGGAACTGTTGCAGCCACCTCTTCCCCTCCTAGAGGAACACCCAGGACGAAGAGTGTTATCAAGAACAGGATACTGCCAAGAAAACCTCCAGCAAACAATTCTCCAAACGGCGTTCTGCTGATCGGCAAGGGTCCAGCCGTATAGAAAAAAAACCAACCAACATGCATAACCCGCCAACAAGAATGAGATACCAGCTTGTCATGGATGCCAGAATGAGGCCCAGTACAGCGGCAAGGGCGAATAGAGCAAACGAGATAAGCAAGGCGGAAAGAGGATTAACCGTCTCATGCACAAGCACCTTCTCTTTTTCCTTGGTATAGGTAAGGTTATCAGTCCCACGGTAGTAATCGAAAAAAAAGGTATTGAAGCCCGTTGTTCCCATATCAACAAACAGGGTTGCGAACCCCATGATCACCCAAGGAACTATGGGTACACTATCTTGAATATTAACTGCATAGAGGGATGCACAGGCAAAAGTGCCCATGCTGATAACCTTCGTTCGCATCTCTACAATATTAAGGAACTGGCGTTTTGTCATAAGGAAATTATACTGTTTTTATGGGATATTTTCCATGCTTCTTCACTTTACCTCTTGATTTTAATACAAACCTACCTGTATTCTGCTTTTGCATATTAATACTAATGATATGCAGTCCTAACCATCTGGCAGAAACAATAAAATATAATGCTCAGAAAGTGGTTTTTGGAAAATAAAGCAGGAATAAACACCTGCATGAATATCATATACAGGAGAAACGTATGAAAAGAAAACAGCTGTTCCTAATCGCTCTTTTGGCTCTGGTCATGAGCGTATCCCTATTTGCTGCGGGCAATAGTGAAAAAAAAGTACAGAGTGGCGAGTTAGATAGAAGTAAGTACTTCATCACTGTGGCTACCGGTCCTACCAGTGGTCTCTATTACCCCATCGGAGGAGCTTTCTCTTCTGTATTCCAAAACAAGCTTGGCTATAAGTCATCAGCACAGGCAACCGGTGCTTCAGCTGAGAACGTTACTCTGATCAGAGAAAATCGTGCTGAGATGGCAATTGCAATGAGCGATGTTGTTGCACAGGCATATCAGGGCTTTGGAGCCTATGAAGGCAAGGAACCTGCAACTGAGCTTCGCGCTCTGCTTGGGCTCTACCCTAACTATGTACAGTTGGTCACAACTGAAAAGACCGGTATCAAGAAGTTCAGCGACTTGAAAGGCAAGCGCGTAGGAATCGGCGCCCCTAACAGTGGTGTAGAGGTCAATGCAAGAATGATGTACGAAGCACATGGTATGAGTTATGCAGACAGCAAGGTTGACTACCTCAACTACGGCGAGGCTATCGCACAGTTGAAGAACAACATGGTAGACGCAGTCTTTGTAACCAGTGGCATCCCCAATGCAACCATCATGGAGCTGGGCACCACAAGCAAGATCGTACTCGTACCCATCGAGGGAGAGGGTCTAGCAACCTTGAAGAAGAATTATCCCTTCTTCGTTGAGGCAACCATCCCCGCTGATGTGTATGACACCGATTCTGATATCCAGACCGCCACGGTTCGCAACATCATGATCGTCAACAAGGACCTTCCCGCTGATGTAGCGTATGACCTGACAAAGGGTATCTTCGAGAATATTGGCGACATCCAAGCAGCACATGCTACTGCACAGAAGCATATTACGCTTGAGAACAGTCACATCGGTGTTGATATCCCCTTCCATGAAGGAGCTATCAAATACTACGAGGAAGCAGGACTGTAAGCATTCTTGATGAAAAGCAGTATAAAACGTAGTATTTTTTTGTCGTTGTCCTCACCCTCGTGGTGGGGACACTGCTTCTCCTTTTCCTACAAAGGCCAGGTCTTTCCTTGGTGTTGCGTGACCAGCAAACCGGGGAGGTTCTGGCCTCGATTCCCGTAGAAGGGGGGGGTGAGCAGCTTACCTACAGTTGGATCCACTCAGCTGAGTTCATACCCTGGATTGAGGAGTTTACCATCCAAAAGGATGGATCATTCCGCCTCGACACCATAAAGGTAGCAGGCTTTGGAGCTGGCATTCCTGAGAACAAAGGCGTAACATCTGTGAAAGACGGTATGGTTGTCATGGAACAACTTGACCAAGTGTTTCGTGAGATTCGTTGGATCCACTCCCAGACCGCACTAACCAGCATTACTGTTGGAAACACCATCTTTATCACCGGTGAGGATGTACCACATCATATTCCGGTAGAATTAACTATAGAAGGAGTAGGAACCATATGGCCAAGATATCCCTTGACGAAATGAATCCTGCCATGAAAAGCAAACAGGAGCAGTTGCTCGGCAAATTTGAAAAAGAGTCAAAAACTCGTGCGTTTGACCACTTTATTCTTGCCCAAGCACTGTATTGGATTTCCATCATTGTAGCGCTCTATCACTTTGGTACTTCATTCATAGGGTACCCGGCAACACACCTGCACCGCTCGCTGCATGTTGCCATGATTCTCTTTATGACATTCTTCCTCTACCCTGCAAACAAGAAAGCAAGTCGGAACTCAATACCTTGGTATGATATTGTGCTTGCCATTGCCTCCTTGGCAGTTGCTGTATATGTGTGGGTGGATTACATCAACTTCATTAATCGGATGGGTAGTCCCAATACCATGGATGTAATCATGGGAACCATCCTTATACTTGTGGTTTTGGAAGCAAGCAGGCGTATTTCCGGATGGCCTTTGGTTATCCTAAGCCTCCTGTTCCTGCTCTATGGTCTGTTCGGACGAAATCTGCCTGGCATTTTCATGCATCGCGGCTATGACTGGAAAGCTCTGGTTAACCATATATTCATCAACACAGAGGGTATCTATGGTACTTCTGTGGATGTAGCGGCCTCATACATTTTCCTTTTCATTATGTTTGGGACAGTCATGAACAAGTGTGGTATGGGACGGTTCTTTAATGATCTGGCCCTTGCTTTTGCTGGAAGCTCCAAGGGTGGTCCGGCAAAGGTTGCTGTCATTGCAAGTGGGTTCCTTGGTTCCATCAACGGAAGTGCCGTTGCAAACGTAGTGACCACTGGAGCCTTTACCATCCCCTTGATGAAAAAAGACCGGGTATTCCAATGAATTCAGCGGAGCAGTCGAGTCGAGTGCCTCTGTTGGAGGGCAGCTTCTTCCCCCGATCATGGGAGCCGCAGCATTTATCATGGCAGAGATGCTTGGAGTCAAGTACAGTTCCATCGTCGTGAGTGCAGCAATCCCTGCCCTTCTCTACTACCTCGGTATCTTGGTGCAGGTCCAGCTTCGTGCATCCAAGCTAAATCTGGAAGGCCTTCCCAAGGACCAGCTACCAAAACTGAAAGATGTCATGCGGGAACGTGGCCATCTCTTGATCCCCATCGCATTCTTGCTCTATATGTTGCTTTTCAGTGGATCAACGGTCATTTTCTCTGCTTTCTGGGCAATTATTGCAACCATTGTCGTCAGTATGGCAAGAAAGACAACCAGAATGACATTCCGCCAGATTCTCGATGCATTCTCTGAAGGCACCAGGGCTGTAGTCTCTGTTGCTGTTGCCTGTGCAGTGGTAGGAATCATCATTGGCGTGGTAAGTCTTACCGGCTTTGGTCTCAATATGGCCAATGCAATCATCCAGCTTGGCCAGTCCAACCTGATGCTCACCCTGTTCCTCACCATGATCACCTGTATGATCCTTGGCATGGGACTTCCGTCCATACCTGCCTATTTGATCACGGCTACCATGGCTGCTCCTGCTCTGGTAAAGCTAGGCATCCCTCCATTGGCAGCTCATATGTTCGTCTTCTATTTTGCGATGTTTGCCAATATTACCCCTCCCGTTGCCCTTGCATCGTTTGCAGCAGCAGGATTGAGTGGTGGTGATCCTATGAAGACCGGCATACAATCAGTCAAACTCTCCTTGGCAGGATTCATCGTTCCCTATATGTTCATCTACAACTCAGCACTCTTGTTGATTGATGTAACACCCTTGGTTGCACTTCGTGTGACCATTACTGCCATCTTGGGAGTTCTTTTAATCGGTATGGCAACCGAAGGATACCTGTTCAGGGATATGGTCTGGCCAGTACGAATTGCTGCCTTCCTAGGAGCCTTGCTTCTTATTTCTGCTAACGTGACTCAGGATGTCATCGGCTTTTCCTTGGCAGTTCTGGTAGTACTCTTCCAGTTCTACAGAAAGCACAAGATGCAGACCGCTTAAGAGAGCATACGGATACGGCCTTGCTTCTGAAATGAGGCAAGGTCAATTTTTTTCTCCCCCCAGAGAGTCGGCTTTCTTCGGCCGCAAATGCCATGAAATGACTTTCCAATGAAGAGGAAAGGTCGCTGGTGCTGCGAATATCGAAGGAACGTACCCGGGAGATAAAATCAGTGATGAAAGTATAACAGTAAGGAAAACAGAAAGTGCTTGATTTATGTGCAATACCTTCGCTGGCGATATGATTGATATTCTTTGTTTGGAACGTTATATGCTCAATATTTGCAGAAATATCCCCACAACCAAGGTCATCTGCCAAAATGAAAATGATATTTGGTTTATTCATAATACGAAAGGACCTCCCCCCCCTCCAATAAAAATCACGGCCACCGCCAATGGCCATGACCGTGAGAAATATTTGCTATAAATAGGTTAACGAATGGAAACTGTGTCCATTCGCTCACTGGACTCGTAAGCTGCCAAGGCAATCTCCAAGGCTCGGAGACCATCAACTCCACTGACAAATGGATCTTGCTCCCCTGAACAGACACTGATGAATTCCCTGATCAGTCCCTCATCTCCGGTCTCACTGAATCCAATATCCTCGAAACGCTGATGATTCTGGTCGTCGAGATGAATCACCTGACTGAATGCTTTCAGGTCGATTACCCCCTTAGTGCCCACAATCTCCATATCAACCTGTGCCCAGATCGGGTAGTTGGAATGGTGTGCCCAGGAGCAGTCTATAGAGGCGAACACTCCATTCTCCATGGTGATCATTACCAAGCCTGTATCATCAATGTTTTTATTGTGCAACAGCGCTCCCTGTTCACAATACACATCCTTCACCTCACTGGAAGTAAACCAACGAATGAGATCTCCAAGATGTACGGTATGGTCCATCACAGCGCCCCCTCCTGACAACTCCTTGTTGAGGAACCAGCCGCCAGGGATTTTTCCGTGGTTGATACCGGTGATACTGAGAATTTCTCCAATCCTACCTTCATCAATGATCTTTTTTTTCGCTGCAACCACATTAGGATTGTAGCGCATGGGGAATGCATTCATTATCTTCACCCCATGTTCCTTGGCAGCAGCAATCATTTGTTTTGCATCGTCAATAGTAGTGGCAAAAGGTTTCTCTACTAATATGTGGATTCCACGCTTTGCCGCAGCAATGCTTACTTTTGCATGATCGCGATTGTTGGTACAGACAATTACGCCATCGAGATCCTTATCAAGCAAGTTTTCATAAGACGGATAGTATGCAGTCTTGAAGAGACTGGCCATTTGTGTACCACGATAGACATCGTCATCAGCGATTCCAACAATAAACACCTCAGGATCTTGTAGAAGTTGCTGTGTATAGCTCATGGCATGCATATGCTCAAAACTGACTACACCAATTCGTATTTTCTTCATACCCTCTCCTCCTGTAGCACCACAACCTTTCCTGTTCGTGATGACTCGCGAACTGCAAGTGCAACTGCAAGTGCTGCTCTTGCTTCCTCTGGTCTCACCAAGACAGGAGTATCGTGCTCAGCCGCATCAATGAAGAAACGCAACTCCTTCGCATACGGATTCAGGTTGGGCGGCATTGGGTTGTCATAGAATATGGAAACCTTCTCATCGTTGCTGAGTTGTGTCTTCAAAGGACTGTCTTTGCTGGAGTCATAGCAAAGCTGACCATCTGTACCGATTAACTCAAACGCTGTTCTGAACTCAATACCTTTAGGCATTGCCCAGGATGCTTCCACATGAGCCATTGCCCCGTTTGCCAATCGGAGAATGGCAAGGCTATGCATCTGCGATTCCTTGCTATCTCCATAGTTCTTCGCATACACCCTGGAGACAGGACCCAACTGACTTAAAATCCAATCATAGTCATGGATTGCAAGATCCACCTCAGGACCTCCACTCTTGGTTATATCCTGATACCAATGTTCCCAACTCCATGGTGGGAATGCTTGATTTCTAATTGTCCTTATGAGACGCAAGGTACCGATGCGACCTTGATCAATACTTTTTTTTAAGGGTCTCATACTCCTGAAAGAACCGAAGTACATGACCTACAGTGAGCTTAACATGTTCCTTTTTTTTGCAGTATCAATCATTGCCTGGGCATCTTCCAACGACAAGGCAATCGGCTTCTCACAAAATACATGTAACTTCTTCTTCATTGCCCGCACTGCATACTCCTTATGGAGATAGGTAGGCAGGCAGATGTCAACAATATCAAGCTCTTGGTCAGCTAGCATAGACTCAAAGCAGTCATAGGCAGAACAGTCCAACATATGAGCAAGATTATCTCGTTGTTCCTTTCGAATATCACATACAGCAACAACCTGAGCGTTGAATATTGCTGCATATGCATGAGCATGTGTCTTTCCCATGGTACCGCAACCAAGCAATCCAATTCGTAGCATAGCATTAGCTCCTTTATGCTTATAGTAGTATCTGCTGCCCATCAAAAAACTCGTGAATTTTCAGCAGCAAAAGCCATGAAATGGCTCTGCAGCGAAGCAATCATACTTGTTTCTCCACTAAGTATATTGCCTCTTACAAGTCGGACAAAGTCTGCAACGAAAAGCTCATCACTTCCCGAGTGGCCTTCCCGCTTTGTTTCAATCTGTATTGTCTTGGTGTCGCGACTGCTGAAGTCGGTAATAGTGATGATTCCCTTCTCCATATCACCCTTGAGCTCTGCCTTCGTGCCCATGAGGCGAAGTTCACGATGCGTTTCCATGGTAAAAGCACTCATCGTAAAGGTAGCCACCACCCCATTCTTGAATCGGGCATTCACTGTCTGATGATCAACAACATCATTGTCACACTGATAGACACAACGCCCCCAAGGGCCTTCCTTCAGTGCCTTCAATCGCCCTTCAATGGAGAGATCGGTGGTGATCACATTTACAGGCCAATTGGTATTTGTACTGAGATAGATCTTCTGTGCTGCATAAGGACATGCTTCATAGTGAGGACAACCATCAGTACAACGAACTGGAGCATCTTCGGGTTTGTTTTCCTTCGTAAAATAATTCAAATCACCATAACTTGAGAGCGAAAGACAGTCATCCCCTGCAAGATAGAGCAGAATATCCATGTCATGACAACTCTTGGAAAGAATCATCGGGGCAGAAGTTTTGGAGTTGTTCCAATGGCCTCTCACGAAGCTGTGAGACATATGAATGTGTCCAACATTCTCATCCAGCTCAATACCGATAAGTTGCCCAATCTCACCTTGCGATATTAGCTTCTTAACTCGTGTGAAAAAAAGGGAGAATAACGTAGTACATGACTAATGACAAAAAAACCTTGGAGAAGCCTGCTGATTTCTTGGCAATTTCTTTAGCATCCGCTTCATTGGTAACTATCGGTTTTTTTTCACAAAGAATGTGGTAATCATGATCAATCGCGGCCAAGATTGCTTGTTTGTGCATCTGATCTTGCGTGGCTATGATAACTGCATCGATTTCCAAAGGTTTCTTAAAAAAAAGATCTTGCCAATCCTTCACAGCATACTCTTGATCAATCCTATGCTCCGCAATAACAGCGTTTCGCTTATCATCATTGGGTTCGGCCACTGCGACAAGCTTCATCTCATCAGGATGATTTCTCGCCCAGTCTGCGTAGATATGTTTTCCCCGACTTCCTGCTCCAAGCAGTGCTACTCGAATTGGCTCCATTTCTATCCTCCTAACATTGAAGGCTGCACCTGCATACAGGTGCAACCTATATCAATAATTTAACTTATTTATTTATCTCTGCATTTACGACATCCTCTACCTTTGACAGTCCATCGCCAAGGGAAGGTTGCATAAACACTTTGTCCATCTCATTGTTCAACAACGTGTATACAGGACCTGCATTCTTACTGGAAATTGGGAGTGGATACCCATAGTTGACGGTATCAATAATAGTATCAATATCAAGCCAGTTGTATTCCTCAAAGAAAAGCTCTGCACCACCGGTGTAACAGGGAGCCCAGACCTTGGATAAGATCTCAGCATGTCGTTCAGAGGCAAGGTATGCCAGGAACTTCTTGACTTCCTCAGGGTGCTTGGTTTTTGCCGATGCAACATAGCCAAGGTTGTGGTAGATGGATGCACGCTGTTTTTTGCATTGGCATTGGTGCAATACCCATATCTTTGCCAAGAACTTCAGCAAACTGCTTAAGAATACCTGTATGATTAGTGATCATAGCGACCATGCCAGACTGGAACATGGTTGCCTTGGTAATCTCACGCATCTCAGAGACCTTCGGGGAGTAGCCATACTTATAGATCATGTCAATTAAGAACTGAGAGGCTTCCCTACCTTCTTTTGAATCGATTACGAGTTCAGATCCATCGTCGCTGAAAAGCTTTCCGCCGTTCTGCAAGATGAAGTTGGATGCACCACTCTGCATATCAGGATCGGCAATAGTACCATACTGAATGGTCGTATCCCCATCCTTGATGGTCAATTTTGCAGCTGCGTTAAAATAGTCATCCCAAGTCCAAGTATCATCTGGATATGCTAATCCAGCTGCATCGAACATTGCCTTGTTGTAGTACATAATTACCGAATCAAAGAAGATAGGAACTCCATAGCGCTCTCCCTCATACATGAATGGTTCATAGTAGATGGAATTGAAGTTCTCGAAGTGCAAGGAATCATTCTCACTCTCCAGATTCATAACCAATCCAGTAGGCAGATAGGAGACTGCATTCGGGTGATTCAACCAGAAAATATCTGGGCCAGTACCCGTAGGAAGAGCCATCTGCAATTTTGTCCAATAGTCAGACCAGGGGATAATGCTCATTTTAACTGACACACCGGGGTTATCGGCCTCGAATTCAGCAATCATCTGCTTATAGACTTCCTCTCCATTCTGATCCCAGTACCAAAAATTGATAGTCTTTTCTTCAACCTGCTTCTTTTCTGCATCTCCAGAAGCAAATACCGCAGTGCTCATCAATGAAATGAGCAAGCATACCATGACAACTCGTTTCCATTCCTTTTTCATACAATCCTCCTTACTATATTTCATCCGGAATACACCGGACATGTTACTTATTCCTTGATACCAGATAGGGCAATACCTTCAATGAAGTACCGCTGACTGATAATGAACACAATTACCATCGGGATTGAAACCACCACTGCAGCCGTCAACAGTAAATTATCTTTGGTAAGGTGTTGACCTTGCAGGTTAGCAACCGCAATAGAGAGGGTGTATTTCTCCGTAGAGTTAATGACAACTAATGGCCAGAGAAAGTCATTCCAGCTGAATACCAGACACATGATGCCTGTGGCTAAAAGAGCACTATGACACAAAGGCAAAAGAATCGACCAGAAAATTCTAAAATGACTTGCTCCATCCAAGTAAGCCGATTCATCCAAGGATCTGGGTAAACTCATGATTTGTTGGCGCATATAGAAAGTTGTAGTCACACTGGGGATGGATGGGATGATGATTCCTAAATATGAATCAAACATGCCAAGGTCTAGAATCAGCTTATAGCGGGGCATCAGTATCATCTGGATGGGAATCATGAGGGCCAACAGAAGGCTGACAAAGATAACGTTCTTTCCTGGGAAATCTAAACGGGCAAAGGCATAGGCTGCCATGGATGAAATGAATAACTGCGGAAAAGTAATACCGATGGTGTTGATGATATTGTTCTTATAATAGGAAAGAAAGTTTAGTCTGCCAAATAATTCTTTGTAGTTTTCCAGATTGGAGAGATTATCAGGAAAAAAACACGACAGGAATCTGCACAGTTTCCTTGTATGTCTTGAATGAGGAAACCACAATCCAAAAAAAAGGGACAAGCGTAATGAGAGCAATGAACAAGAGGACGAAGAATCCTGCTGAAATATCATAGTTGTGTTTTGTTTTTTTTAACATATCCTCACCTCGCTCAACTGTAGTGGACCCAACGTTTCTGGCCCACATTTTGCAAGATGGTGACACCTAAAACGATGATCGAGAAGATTATTGCCTCGGCTGATGCATACCCCATTTCCAGATAGGTAAACCCTCTCTCATATATACCAAAGGCCATCGTTCGGATATTTTCACGGACAATGACATTACTTTTCCCAAATACAAAAAATGTAGTCAAACATTTTAAAACTGTTGATTACCGCCAGAACTAAACAGAAAAAAGAGTTGTGGAGTCACTAAAGGAAAAGTTACATGGATGAACTTAACCCACCATGAGCCACCATCGATGTCACACGCTTCATAGTACTGTGGTGAAATATTTTGTAGTCCAGCAAGTAAAATAATAGTGTAATACCCAATACATGCCCAAAGTGTAACAATTACAATAATTAATCGTGTTAAAAGTGAACTGGAAAACCATGCCGGTTGCCCTAATCCAAGGATTTTTAGGAATCCATTTACCAATCCATAGCGTGAATTGAAAATAATCATAAAAATCTGTGCTGTAATAACTGGAAGGATTACATAGGGAAGAAAAAAATATTGTTCTGAACGTTCCTCTTCCCAACAATTTTTTTCTTGTTTAGTGCATTTGCTAAGAATAGAGAAATAGCTACTGTCAGGGGAACAGAAACCAATACAAAAAAAACATGGTATTCTTGAACTCTAACCATATGGTAGAATCCTTAAATAGACGTGAGTAATTAACTAATCCAATAAATTCTGGTGCTGTTAAATGGTTCCATTTGGTAAACGAGATAAATACTGAACTTACCATAGGATAGAGAAAAAAAAAGGTACAAACCTAGCACCGTTGGGGCTATGAATAGGTAGGCAACCATCCACTCCTTATGCTTGCGATGCAAATGCATTTTCACGCTCCTTATCTGGGTATGAATCAAAACACTTCTCTGGTCATGTCATCAGTAGCATACGCTGGCTTACTTCAGTTGTCAAACATTTTTTTTGTTCGATTATCGAACAATTTAGTTCGTTCATATCTCTTCGTACTTTTCTAAAGTAAAAAACTAAGATATGCTGAAGTCATGAATATTCCTGTAGAATCAAACAGTAATCTTGCAATCCATACCATCATCCAATTGGTATGGGAACAGCAAACAGTGTCTCGTGCTGAACTGAGTCGGCTGAGTGGCCTATCGCGTTCCACAATTACCCTTAATGTTGATACTTTGCTTAGACAAGGAATACTTATTGAGAAACCATCAAACGGAACGAGCAAGAACGCCCGTACTCAGGTATCAATCAACAAGAAACTTGGTATATTTGTTGGTATCGAACTTGATGCCGACTGCTGCGAGGTTGGTATCTGTAACATCATGGGATCCCTACTTTCACTCGATTGTTTCTCTATTGAGTACACCATGGGACCCGAACAAATCTATGATCAGCTAGTTATCAGCATAAGAAATCTCCGATCTACACAACCAGAAAACCAGAACACTATTCTGGGAATCGGGGTTGGGCTCCCCACACCGGTTGATTTCCAGAAAGGGTATGCGGTACATCCAGCATTCATGCCGGGGTGGCACCACTACCCAATTGGTGACAAACTATCCCAAGTCTTTGACTGTCCGGTATTTGTCGACAATGAAGTAAACACCATGGCTTTTGGCGAAGCGTATCTCAACCAGAAATACCGAGGTACAAACTTACTCTTTTTAAAACTTGGAGTTGGTATTGGCGCAGGTTTGATTGTGGAAGGAAGAATTTATCGTGGCAATAGTGGTATGAGTGGGAATATTGGGCATATCTGCGTGGATAATCACCAGGAGCCATGCCAGTGCGGTAAATCAGGTTGCCTTGAGGCCATCGCTGGAGGCAGTGCATTACTCAAGAAAGCGAAGGAACTGGCAACTACAGGAGCCAGCCCCTATTTACAAAAGAAACTAGCAGAGAACCATGCACTGAACCTACAGGATCTCGTTGCCGCCATCAAGCATAAAGATACTGAGATTATCAAACTTATCAACGAAAGCGCAATCACAGTAGGTACCATGGTAGGACGCCTAGTGATGTTCTTTGATCCAAAAGTTCTAGTTGTAGGGGGGGGCACTCTGTGATTTTGGTCCGCAATATATTGACTATATCCGTAGGGCAATCATCCAAGAAGCGAGTCCATGGATCCAGAGTGATTTTGATGTCACCGTTTCACGATTTGGAGACAGTATTGGAGTAATTGGATCTGCCATGCTCAGTATCAGCATGGTATTGCAACATGGCATGATCCTTAAAGAATTTACACGCTAGCTAATCATGATTCTAGGATCCAGGTAGCACTATGCCCCTTATTGTCCCCTCTACATGGTGGGAAGCGTTTGCCTTCCTCCATGGTAACCGTCTTGTCAGGATGTTCTGAGCAGTGATAGACTCCATCGGTTTCGCACTGGGACCCTGTTTGGGTAGAAGGGCTCTCTTGTGGTGCTTCCTCTTTCTTTTCCTCCTTGGGAGGTTCTGGAGGAGTAGCTTTCTGGACAGGTTTTTTCTGGTTGTGATGCTTTCTGAACAGGTTTTGCCGGTTCTTGCATCTTTGTTGCTTCACCTTTCTTTCCAAACAGAAGCCATTGCACAATAATTGCAGCAGCTCCCACCAACAGAACCAGAATGACAGCGATAGTCTTGACCTGTGAATCCTGCACAGCAAGCAGAATCAACACAACGATGAGTACCATAACCACTACATAGATGATAGTAGTTTTTTTGAGACGCTCTTTCTCGTGACTTGTGTTCATACCTTCTCCTATCTATGTGTCGTTGCCCAAAGAGGCACCTTATACGCTGTTTACTATTCTTAGCATACCCCAATCTAGACCGATTCTCAATCCTTTTCCTTTGTAGCCAGTATTTTAGCGTTATAAGAAAAGAAATTAGAGAGATTTTTGCTCTGTAAGAGCCGACTCAATAGCCTTGAGCATCACCACACTACTGTACGTTGCACCAGAAATAGTATCAACTTGAAGATGCTGGGAAGAAAGAACATCCTGAAGAATTTTTTTTCGGCTTTTTTGCCCCTGTCCATTACGATGTTCCAACAAAGACAAGTCCGTTAGCTTGCCTGAATCCATTTTTTTGCCTCAATCTTCACCCGTACAGGAAAGGTAGCGTAGGAACCACTGTAAGTACCATCGGGAACCTGACGGAAATCAACATCGGCAATGGGAAGACCAGGCAACACATTCAACTTGTTCTCAATTCTACGATACAGTAGAAAAAAAACCACAACAATAATCAGTGCTACCACGAGTAGCACCCACAATAGTTTCATAAGACATCCTCCTAAACTTTCTTGTATGGTACTACACCAATTATACCAAACAAAGCAGTAGGATTAGGTCATTTTTACATATTTGTAAAGATTTTTGTAAAGACACGGAATATTTGGTTCTCACTACACCTTATGAGGCGAAAGTACCAGTTTCCCGACATGTTGCTTCCGGGAAAATTCCTGCTGTGCTGCTACTATCTGTTTCAAAGGAAAGACTCCCGCAAGCAGCGGGCGGATTTCCTCGTTTTCGATATAGGAAATAATATTTCTGAATACAGGCTCATCCCATGCTGTACAACCAATAAGCTTCAGATCCTTGAGATACAGGGTTCGTAAATCGATGGCAACTTGAGCCCCAGCAATAGCACCGGAGGTTACCAAACGCCCTCCTCTCTTAAGCATATTCAGCTTCGCGCCAAATCCAACGCCGGCAACATTATCAACTACAACATCAATTGAATTTTCTGGTAATAATCCGGAGGCTACCTCTTCATGAGTAAGCACCCTGTCTGCACCTAAAGAAGCAACATCCTTTTGCTTTGCACTGCTGGTAATAGCAATCACATGAGCTCCCCGACGCTTTGCCAGCTGGACCACGGCAGACCCAACCCCACCAGAAGCTCCTTGCACAAGCACTACATCTGCACTATTCACAGATGCTCGATGTAACATATTTTCAGCTGTACCATAGGCACAGGGATAGTTCCCAATTCCACATCACTCCACGCACTATCGATGGGAAAAACCTCACTAGAGGGAACTCGTACATATTCTGCAAAAGCACCATCACAATCAGAGCCAAGCCAGATGGTTTCAAGTGATTCCCACCCAGAAGTCCTCATACAAGGCCGGACCAGTGCTCGTTTTTCAAGTAATGTTGAATCCTCCCGAGACCCAACAGCAACTACTAAGCCACAACAATCTGTTCCTTGAATGAGTGGGAAAGGAGTCCTTTGATTCCAACCACCATCACTTTTAGGTTCAATATCATCAGAAGATACTGCTAGGGTGCCTTTTGTTACGTTTGCCGCATACCAACCCACTCTGGTGTTGATATCGGTAGTGTTGATTCCAGCTGCGAGTACTTTCAGCAAAACAGTTCCTGGAACTACCTCAGGTACCGGAACATCTTTTAACTGTAATTGCTCATAACCCCCCCCATTGGCAATGGTAACAACTGCTTTCATCGTCTGTGGTATAGAACTCATACTCCCCTCCCGATATCGATTACACTGTATATATTGAACCGAGTGCAAGCATTTTAGGCTTGAGGAGGAAGGAATCGCTGGATTACCTCTTCAAGAAAAATGAAGAACGTGGTTCTGGACTTTTCATATGCCTGTAAGTGGCTAGGCTGCGGATATTGGGACAAATAGAAAATCTTGTCACATTGGGTGACCAGTTCAGTATTGAACTCTTCTGATAGGATGATCACATCACACTGCTTTTTTCTTTGCCTCAGCATACACATCCTGGAAGGAGTGAAACCGACCGGTTTCTGTCAGTATGACAAGCAGGGTTGTCTCATCAACCATATTTTTTTACAGCAATGGGATCGGAAATAGCCATGGTGGTGATATCAGTACAATTCCTGAACCTATAGGCAAAATATTCACCGCAGAGCAAAGAAGGACCATAGCCAAAAAAGAACCAGCTTTGTATGATTCAGTATCATGGAATAGAGGTCATCAACAGCTGGGAATCGAAGGTATCCAGAAATGAACGGATACGCTGTATTTCGTTCGTTGACGTATAGCCTATTATGTCCTTTCCATTCAAAAAAAATTCCATGTATTGTTTATAATTATGAAACCCAAGCTTCTTTACAAACTTCGAGATCTTGGACACTGAACAATTGCATATCTCAGCAGCTTGGTTGATACGCATGGTTCCCTTCGTATCACGCTGAGCAAGCAAGACCTCATGGATGTGTCGCTCAAGGGGATTTAATGTATGTAGGTCGATGGTATTCAAAACTGTATATCCTTCTTCATGCACGCAACTAGTACCAGTGTAATCACTCACAGTAGGAGTGTAAAGGCAAATTCGGACAACTCGTAGCATTTTTATGGAAAATTTTCCTTTTACTTAGTACTTTTTCTTCTATTTATTAGAAATTTTTTTCCATATTCATTGACATTCCATACAATGACCTTTACCCTAAGAATATAGAGTTCAGATAAGAATTTGGACTTGTCACCTAGACCTTGGAGGAACGTGTGAATAACGAAAAGATTCTTGAACAATTGAAAACAATGCTGAAACCGAACCAGATAAACACCAATAGTGAAGATCTCTATGATGCATCGGCAGATAGATATAAGAAATATGCAAAAGCAAGGAACGTACTGGATGTTCCCTCTCCTCTGGCAATTGTCTACCCTGATTCTCCCCAGCAGGTACGTGAGTTACTTGTATTCTGTAATACCAACAAGATCAACGTGATACCACGTGCAGGAAAAAAAACGGCAACCGAGGGTGGCCTTGAAAACTGGAAGGAGCAGACACTCGTGGTAGATGCACTGAACTTGGACAGCATCATCAACATCGACACCTACAACATGCAGGCAACAGTACAGGCAGGAGTTCCCCTACAGGTACTGGAAGATGCCTTACGGAAAGAAGGGTTCACCACTGGCCATTCACCGCAGTCCAAGCCTGTTGCGAAACTTGGCGGACTGGTGGCAACACGGAGTATCGGTCAGTTCTCTACCCTCTATGGAGCAATAGAGGATATGGTGGTTGGTCTGGAATGCGTATTTCCTGATGGACATATCTCAAAAAAAATCAAGAATGTCCCCAGACGTTCAGGAGGACCTGACATCCGCCACATCGCCATCGGTAATGAGGGAGCGTTGTGCTACATCACCGAGGTAACGGTCAAGATGTTCAAATTCTATCCTGACAACAATAAATTCTATGGGTATTTGATCAAGGATGTCGATACCGGCATCAAGATACTGAGAGAAGTCATGGTTAACGGCTTCAGACCCTCGGTTGCCCGTACCTACAGTGAAGAGGATGCTGCACAGCATTTCTATCACTTCCATAAGAACAAGTGTGTACTGCTGTTCATGGCAGAAGGCCCTGAAGGAATTGTGAAAGCTACAGGGGAAGCAATTGAAGAGGCTGTAGAAAAAATTCAAGGACGGTATCATTGAACAGGTTGACAGCAAACATATAGAAAACTGGTTCAATAATCTCAACTGGTCCCAACAAGACATTGACGATGAATATGAAGGGATGAAAGAGCATGACAGCCACTCCGGTTTCACCACCGAAATTTCTGCGGACTGGGGTACGATCACAAAGATCTACTACAATGTAATGAAGCGTGTGAAAGAAGAATATCCCCGTTTCCATGACCTGACCATGTTAGGTGGACACTCTTCCCATAGCTACATCAACGGAACCAACATGTACTTCGTGTACAACTATGATATTCACTGTGCACCAGAGGATGAGATGCGAGTATACCACCATCCAATGCAACGGATCATCGTTGAGGAGACCCTCAAGCTTGGTGGGTCAATGTGTCACCACCATGGAATTGGAAAATTCCGTAACGAATGGACCGAAATGGAACATGGTTCAGCCTACTACATGCTGGAGAAACTGAAAGAGGCATTTGATCCCAACGGCATCATGAACTTTGGTACCATCTTCCCACAGGAAGAAGGTAAAAAATACCAATAGTTTTGGACTTAACATGAACATTATTTGCTTAGCAAAGTTCGTTCCAGATATTACAGGGTTCGGCTATGACTACGAGGCCAGCAGCATGGTAAGGAACCACACCAGGATGGTGTTGAACCCGGATGATGTGTGTGCACTCTCCTTTGCCTTCAAGGTAAAGGAGAAGCACCCTGATTCCGAGATACAGGTTGTTACAATGGCTCCTCCATCTGTAGTACCTCATATGCATGACCTTCTCAGGCTTCCTGTGGACAGGGGAACACTCATTTCTGACCCCCCCCTTTTTTTTGCAGGGAGTGATACTTATGCAACCAGTGAAGTATTGGGTTCGTATCTCAAGAGCCAAGCGTTTGATGTAATCTTGAGTGGGAGCCGGTCGCTTGATGGAGCAACATCCCAAGTTCCTGCCCAGATTGCGGAAATGCTCGGTTTTGATCATATGCTGGATATAAGCGAGATAGATATTGAGAAAACTTCACCCACGGAGGCAATATTCTCCGTTGAAGGAGAGAGAGAAACGACTACCTGGTCCATGCAGCTCCCTGGTGTGTTAAGCCTAGCGAGGAACAGCACCTGTAAACTCCCCTATCCATCCTATGCTGACCTGCAACGGGATGTATCAGATAAACTTACCATACTTACCAACAAGGAACTCGGCCTTGACCCTTGCCGGGTGGGCACTGAGGGCTCACTTACCAAGGTAGTAAGTACCTACGAAGCAAAGAACAGGAGCCGGACAAGAACCGTGGTCGATGCAGACGATGAAGGTATTGAATTTGTATTCTCCTATCTCAGGGGAAGGGGGTTTGTGTAGCATGAAACGTACTTTGATTTTACAAGACACAGAAATCCCCAAACGAAGCAATGCCCTCCTCGAGGTGAATCGGAGAATCTACGGCGAGAAAAAAAACAATGAGTCTTGGCTCCTCGCCTTCTCATCTGACCAAAAAAAAGAGCTGAGCGAGGGTTTCCAGAAAATTATCCTTTCCCAAGATGAAGGAAACGCCAAAGAGGATGCACGGTATATCTGTGCCATCATCATGGACTTACATTCGCGTCATGCATTTGACACAATTCTTATTCCAGGGACATGGCTAGGACGAATGGTGGCTCCGCGACTGGCAAAGCAGTTGCACGTTGGCCTGGTCGCGGAAATAAATGATGTCCAGCAAAAAAAGAAGAAACCTTGGAGTTTATACGTACAGCCTATTCAGGGAATGTGTTGGCCGGTATCGCAATGACAAGCGAACCACCCATCATCCTGAGCATCAAGCCTGGAATATTCTCCTGGGAGCCGGCGTCCCTGGGGAGTACTGTGGTTGAGCACTATGACCAAAAGATTACATCCCCTTCCTCCCTTGCCTGTCTGGAAAGAAAGCAGCGCTCTGTGTCCTACGATATTCGAAGCAGTGAAGTGCTTATCTCCGGAGGAGGTGGTGCGAAAAGAGCATATCCAATGCTGGAAACACTGGCAAAAACCTTGGGGGGCGAAGTTTCTGCAAGCCGAAAACTTGTTGACCAAGGGATTGCAACCGCAGCATCCAAGTAGGACAATCAGGAAAGATAGTCAGCCCTCGTCTGTATGTAGCCATTGGTATCGATGGAGCTATCCAGCATGTGGAAGGACTACGAAATATTGAGACAATACTGTCGGTAAATACACGGCCTGACGCACCAATTTGCAGCATATCAGATGTTGTGGTTGTTGGTGATGCCAAGATTTTTATTGAAAAGCTGTTACTGCGGATTGCTTTGGATACTGAGCAAACAACTCCCGATTATAGTACAAGAGAGAGAGGAGAGAGCGAATGAATATACCTGACTTCACCATGGACTTCTTTTCCTTAAAAGGAAAAAACGCCGTTGTCACGGGCGGAAACAGCGGTTTGGGACAACCACTCTCGGTAGCTTTGGCAAAGGCTGGGGCAAATGTCATGGTAGCAAGCATCATGGAAGATGATGGTCAGACAAAACAGTGGGTTGAAGATTGCGGAGTTGCATATCACTATATTCACAGCAACATAACCGAAGAAGGTGAATGTAAACGAATTGTCGATACCTGCATTAATACATGGGGAAGTATAGACATCCTGGTCAATTGTGCTGGTATTAGTATAAACAAGGAAGATGTCACTGAATTCAACCGAGGTGACTGGGACCAGATGATTGCAGTGAACCTAACCGCTGCCTTTGAGATGATCCACGAGGCAAGCCCTATATGATTAAGCAGAGAAGCGGAAAAATCATCAATATTGCATCCCTGTACGCATTCCTTGGTGGCCGATGGTCACCAGCATATGCTGCTTCAAAACACGGTATCGTTGGATTGACGAAGGCTATGAGTGATGAACTTGCAGAATTCAATGTCCAGGTTAATGCCATCGCCCCTGGGTACTTTGCAACCAAGTTGACAGAGAAAACCCGCAGCGACCAGAAGCGGAATGAGATAATCGTCTCCCACATTCCTGCAAATCGTTGGGGAACAGCAACCGACTTGATGGGTTCCTGTGTATACCTCTCAAGCGATGCATCAAACTATGTGAACGGAACGGTATTGACCATCGATGGTGGATTCCTGATACGCTAGAGCGCAGGGGACAATAAGAGAGAAAGAGAAGTACCATGAAAAAGCAGTATATTGTAGCAATTGATGGTGGCACACAAAGCACCAAGGTGACAATGTTTGACACCGTTGGCAAAGAAATTTGCTCGAATACCGTGCCGCTCAAGGAAATCCATCTGTATGGAGACTCAAGAGCTGAACACCCTGATGATGACCTGTGGGACAGCCTGCAACAAGCATGCAATGGCATGCTCAATTCCTTCCAAGGCAACACAGAGGATATCATCGGCATCGGTCTTGGCTCCATTCGTTGTTGTCGTGCCCTCCTCAAGGAGGACGGGAACTTGGCTTCCCCTGTACAGAGCTGGATGGATATCCGTCTCTCCTATCCGTATGAACATGAAGAAGATGAGGTGAGGTATGTTACAACTGCTACAGGGTATCTGACCCACCGACTCACCGGGGAGACCAAGGACACTCGCTCAAACTATGTCGGCCCCTGGCCTATCGACCCAGAGACATTACAGTGGTTTCCAGAGGGAGCGCTCTTCGATTCCTACACCACACCAAGAACCATGCTCTTTGAGTTGGTTGACCCGTCTACAATCCTAGGCCATGTGACTGAAACAGCAAGTAGAGCAACAGGACTTCCTCTAGGAATCCCTGTTGTTTCTACTGCAAATGATAAAGCTGTGGAAGGACTTGGTGCAGGACTGACTGATGAAGGAACAGTTCTGGTGTCCTTGGGAACCTACATCACCAGCATGATGGTAGGAAACACATACCAGGATGACGCAGAGTTCTACTGGAGTAATCCAGGAGCAGTACAGGGTGAATTTCTCTATGAAAGTAATGGGATTCGAAGGGGGATGGCGACCGTAACCTGGATCAAGGACCTCATGGGTTCAGGATTGTTGGAAGAAGCCAAAGAACTGAATCTATCTCCTGAAGCGTATCTGAATGTCCTGGGTAAGGACGTAAGCGCTGGTTGCGACGGACTGTACACCATCCTACACTGGCTTGCGCGTCCTACCCAGCAATGGGAAAGGGGCATCATGATCGGTTTCAACGGGAAGCATAAGGGAAAGCACATGTTCCGCTCTGTACTTGAAGGCATTGCTATGACCATGAAGAACAATGCTCAGGCGATGTGTGATGAGATGGGAGTTGAAATAGACCATCTCATTGTAAGTGGTGGTGGCTCCAATGGAGAACTCTTCATGCAGATCTTTGCCGATGTATTTGGGGTACCAGCGCATCGAAATGAAGTCAATGAGTCAGCCAGCATGGGTGCAGCGATCTGCACCGCTCTCGCCCTAGAGGTGTATCCTGATAGAGCCTCTGCCATTGAACATATGGTGAGAATACGGGACAAATTCCTCCCTGATGAAGCAAATGTGGCATTGTATGAAAGAATCAACAAAGAGGTGTACACAAAGATCAATTCTGCTACACAGGAGTTATTACAGGCCTCTCATCGCATTTTTCATGATTGACCACCTCTAACGCTATATCCTCCTTCATTATTTTGATACCCAAAGCCCAGTTACTTTGCTATATTCAACATTAGGAGGGGGGGTTATTGATGAGGATTACCAACTATCGTTCATTCATGATCCATGCCCTATTCCTCTCGCTGACCATGAGCTTTATAGACGTGAATACCGTTGCCCCAGCAATGCTCACTGAGAGTGGGGCTACAACGTTCCACTTAGGGCTTCTTACGGCCATCATGGTGGGGTTTGGTAGTTTTATGCAGTTGTTGTTTGCTACATTCATCATGGGTTTCAAACATAAGAAACCTGCCCTCTTGGGTGGAATTTACCTCAGAGTTGCAGCACTCGCAAGCCTCGGAATATTCTTGCGCAATCTAGGAGACCCTGCTACCTGGAAAATCTGGCTCATCCTCTTCTTGATAACCATCTTTTCCTTCAGTGGGGCATGGGCAAATATTGCCTATACCGATATCCTCGGAAGTACGATTGAGAAACCCCTGAGAAAAAAAATTACTTACCCAGAAACAACTGATCACCAGTATTGGCTTAATTATCAGTTCTGTTGTGGTAAAGCTTGTACTCTCCTACCTCTCCTACCCTGACAGCTACAGCCTTTTATTCCTTATGGCAAGCCTCCTTCTGCTTTTTGCAACCAGTGGGTTCTGGATGCTGAAGGAGGGAGAGAGACCAGAGCAAAAGAGACAGAGCCTTGGTGAAAGGCTTGGTATGTTTGTTCATGCCATCAAGGAAGACCGTAATGTCCGTCTTTACCTGTTATTGGTTAACACCTCAGGTGTCATACTTTCTACCCTGCCATTTTTGGTGGTACTTGCAAATCAACGCTATGGTTTGGACGGAAGGAGAACGGGAACCTTCCTGCTGTTCCAACTCTCGGGTTCCCTGCTTGCAACCATCCTGACCAACCTGTTCAGCAAAGGACAACACTACCGACCCTTGATCTATCTTTTTTTTATTCTTTTGGGTGTATTCACACCGATTTTTTTTGCCCTCTTGCTGATAGCAACCCCACTACTCTTCCCGCTAGCATTCTTGATGGGAGGAGCAACAGGGGCTCTGTATCACATCCTTACCGTTGGAATCCTCTTGGAAATCTCCAACAATGAGAACCGCCCCATCTATTTCGGGATTGGAGGGCTGGTGCTCTGATGAACATCCTCTACCCTCTGCTGGCAGGATTTTTTTTACTCCCCTACTTGGGTTTTTCCATTATCTTCATCTTTACCAGTTGCTATATGCTACTAGGAATTTATGCAGCAAAACATTTGGATTGTGGCATAATTGTCTGAATCTAGCCAACAGTTATATTGACCAAAATATAATTTTCTTTTATATTATTCTTATCAAATAGGAGCTAATATGAATAAGAAGTTACTTTTGACACTTACCTTACTTTCCTTCTCTGCTTTTTCTCTTTTTGCATTCTCGTTCACCCCGTTTGTCGAAACAGAGCAAGGAACCATCGGTCTGTTGCACCACACTTATCAAAATGGAGCTACAGAAGACGAATTTGACTTCATCAAGCAAGGTGGACAGAACAACCTCTACCCCTTCAGCCGCTACACGGTAGGGGCTAGAATTGAAGACAACCACCGCCTCTGGTTCACCTACCAGCCATTACAGCTTGATACCGCTGTTGATTTCAGGGACCCTGTCAATGTTGGTGGTAAAGATTTTGAAGGTGCCATGGAGTTGACCTACAGCTTCCCCTTCTACCGAGCAACCTACACCTATGACCTGCTCGGCAAATATGAAGAGGCGTATCTTGGCGTTGGTCTTGCCCTGCAGATCAGAAATGCATCTATTCAGTTTAGAGAAATGTATGATGATGGCTCCGACACAGCTGACTACTTTATCAGCCAGAACGTAGGTCTCGTACCTGCCCTGGCAATCTACAGCGAGTATCGCTTCCCCTTTGGATTGACCCTCAGTGCTGATATTGCAGGCTCTTACGCAAACCTCGCCTATATCAATGGTGCTGACTACAAGTTTGAAGGATCAATTCTTGATGCATCACTTCGTATGGCCTATGAGGTTGAGAATGGCTTCTCCCTCTTTGCCAATGCACGCTTCTTCGGAGGGACTGCAGATGGAGAGAGCGAGAATGATGCAAGCAACTGGACTGAACCTACTGAGGATTACACCAAGAACAATATCGCGAGCTTGACCTTCTCTGCGGGACTTTCCTGGCAGATGCAATAACACACATCACAACATATGATAGCGCAAGAATTTCAACAATTCTTGCGTTTTCTTTTTGTTCTGACGTTTTTTTTTTATAGGCAAAGGCCCTCGCTAGCGTATACCATTTGCGTGAAGACTTTTTTTTCAAGGAGCGGAATGTGAACCCACTCATCATCGTAGATATCTTTAGTATGGTTCCTTTGTTCTTCACTATTTACTTAGCTACACGGCATCTCAGTGGATCCAGGCAGAATCGGTACTACATCCTTGCGTCCTACATTACGCTTGTATTGTTGGCATTGGAAGTACTGGGGTACAGCATGGCAGGCCGTGAGACTGCTTTCGCCTTCATCATCCACTTGCTTTCCACTGCACTCTATTACATCCTTATCCCGGCAGTTTCCCTCATCATTCTCTGGTACCTCGGGTATAGCGATTACAGTAAGATACTAAAAGGTCTTCTCTCTATTCCCTTGGCATTGAATGCAATACTGGCGATCCTCTCCATACAAAATGGTTGGTACTTCACAGTGAATAATTCCAACGAATATATCAGAGGACCCCTCTTCTATGTGACTACCTGCGTCTCTTACTCCTACTACATCCTCATTCTTATTCAACTCTTCAGAATGCGCCATGCGGTAATATCTCCAAGCAAAATTCTTGTTGCCCTTGTCTATTGCTTGCCTATCATTGCGACAATTACCCAATACCTCTACCTCGAGAATTCCTATATCACCAGCTCCATTGCAACTGCACTTTTGCTGTATTATCTCATCGTACAGGAAGCAAAGTTTGATTTCGACCTGCCTACAAAATCACGAAACCGAATAGCTTTTGAGCGAGTGCTTGCTTCAGCAGAACAAAGAGACCAGGAATTGGTCTTTATACTCTTTGACATGAACAACCTTAAACAAATCAATGATACCTGGGGACACCAAGAGGGAGACCATTTGCTTTTAACCTTGGCAGAGTTGTTGCATAATGCCTTTTCCCCTGATGGAAAAGTGTACAGAATCGGCGGTGATGAGTTCTGCGTTATTCTTCCTAGAACAAAGAAAGGCAAGATGGAATCCAAGATGAAACAATTTGAGTTGAAGCTATTTAAAGCGAATACCAAACTTGCTCATCCCCTCGATGTTGCTTGGGGTTATGCAGAGGCAATTAGCGATGAAGGCATCTCCATCGAAGATGCCTTCACCCATGCTGACAAGGCAATGTATCGTCATAAGGCTATGCTCAAGAAGAGCAACCTATCCTAGAAGTCCCTGTAAACGCATCTGGAGATACAGGAATTCCAACTCCCTCAGTGTCCCTAGTACTGTGAACGCTGCCTGATACAGGTCCAGCTGTTTCTGCTCGAGCGACAGCTTGTCTGTTATCGATGCCTCGAATCTGATCTGTTCACTGGAGAGCATAGCCTCTTTCAGCTGATATTCGGCAAGTTGCACGCCAAGATCAAAGAGATACCCAGAGATTTCATGCTTCAGTGCATTTACTGTATCCTCAGCCTCAGCATAAGCCAGCTCCAAACCTGCCTTCGCAGAATCCAGCGATTTCTGTGCGATAGACTGTTGCAATGTGGAGGATTTCCTAAATAAATCGGTTGCACTGAATGCTATGGAGAACGTCAGCTGTGGATCGGCGTCTGAGAAAAGCTCGCTAAAGGATGAGAAGAACGTATTGCCATCGCTTGGGGAATAGAAAGGACTCATTTGGAAGCTCAACTGAAGAGACGGAGCATCACTGATTGAGAACATACCACTATCGAGGGTTGCCTTCTGCATTTCCAACAAGGCTTGCTGGTAGGCAGTGTCCTGGGCAAGGTAACGTGAGAGCAATCCATCAATATCATAGTCATCTTCCATAAGGGAAACAGGATTGAAAGAAGAGAGAGAAACCTGCGCAGGAAGCTCATCCTGCCATACCCTCTCCAAGGTAACCGTAAGATTATCAAGCTCACGATTCACTGCCTGAAAAGCGCTCAGGCTCTGTTGGTAAGCTAGTTGATTACGCTCATACTCCTGGCGGCTGATCAGGCCCTCATCCAAATCATTTTTTTTGGCCCTGTTTTTTTTGCAGTATCGGCCAAGGCTACACGTTCAGAGAGAATATATCGGTTTTCCAGCAAACTCTGACGGAGCAAGAGGAGACGAATATTCTGCATAATGAGAGCACTCTGCAGGCCCTCTTTGGTGTACAGGGCATCAGAGAGTGCAATACGCTGTTTCTCCACCTGCTTGTCCTGGTAGGAGAGATCAACCAACCCTTCCCCGATCCAAAGAGGCTGGCGGAGGGAGAGCGAGACTGAGGCGTCTGTGTCCAGGTATCTTTGGTAGTCATGCTGTACGAGCTCTTCTGAGTAGCGGAGAGCTGCACGGTTGCCCTGTAGAGAGGGTATCACTCAAGGATCCCCCAATTTGGAAGGAGTGACTCTTGGTTCTGGTAGGGGTAGCTCCAGTCTGTACGGTCATATCATTGTACGTATAGGGAGTTGCACTCACCCCCCCAAGTCGGCCTCCCTTGGGAAAGGGAGAACTCCAGTTGAGCCTCCTGAATACCAACCACATCAGAGAGCTGCTGCAATTGCCAGTCATTTTCCTCAATCTTTGCTTCCAATTGCCCCAGCAAACTGGAGGTAGTCGGGTGTGCTTCATTTTTTTTCCAAGTATTCAGAAAAGCATCTATGGCCTCTCGTTCCAAGGAGAGCGTAGTGTCCCCTACAGGCCCCACATTACCCAGGTCAGGATAGGAGGAGGCTGCAAGGAAAGAGGTGGTAAACAGTAAGAGTATAACTATAGGTAGGTGTCGTTTCATTATGCATTCCTCCGTGTATCTTTGTAGAACGTGGCATAGAGCAAGGGTAGTACGAACAAGGCGCTCAGCGTAGAGAAGACCAGGCCGACCATAATGGTACTTGCCATAGGCGACCACACTACTGAGTACCCGCCGATTCCAATTGCTGTCGGCAAGAGTCCGGCGATGGTGGTGAGACTGGTAAGGAGTATCGGACGGATGCGGGTTCCAGCAGCCTCCACAATTGACTCACCTACAGATTTCCCTTCTGCTCGCAGCTCATTGATAAAGCTTATCAAGACAATGGCATCGTTTACCGCGATACCGGCCAAGGCGACCGCGGAGTAGATTACCGTTGTCGAGAGTGGTGTACCGGAGACAAAGAGGAAGAGAACCACCCCGATGAAAGCAAAGGGAACACTAAGCAGAATCAAGAAGGGCTGGCTGTAACTGTTGAACTGTGTACCTAGGATCAAGTACATCAGGAATATACCGAGCACAAAGACACGAAGTATATCAAGCAAGAGGCTGGAGAAGTCACTGAACTCACCTCCGACCAACAGGTCAACAGAAGGGAACCGATCACGTAAATCTGTATCCCAAAGTTCTACGATTTGATCGTTGACCAGATTTTGGTCTACTTCTCCCAACGCATCAGCGGTGACGGTAATCTCACGTTTCCCTTCAACACGCCTGATGGAACCGATAGAACTCTCCAAGGTAATTGTTGCAACACTGCTTAAAGGTATTAGCCTTCCATCATCGGTAGGTATGAGTATTTGTTGCAGATCCTCAAAGCGCTCGGTTCTTCCATTATCAAACTGAACGACAATATCAATCTCTTCATTTTCAAGGAACAATGTTCCTACTTTCTGTCCTTCAAAGCGTACTCGCAGGTAGCTGGCAATCGTGGATACCCCAATACCCAACCGAGTAGCCTGGTCCTGATCTACCTCAATACGTAATGCAGGATTGCCAGCAATGAAATCACTCTGGACATTCTCCACACCTTCCACAGATGCAAGGGTATTACCCAAGACATTGGCAGCCTCTATAAGAGGTTCATAGGCGTCCCCTGAGAGACGGAAACTGAAATCTGCAGAAGTAGGCGGGCCTGTCTGAGCCTTGGTGAAGAGTACCTGCTCTGCCCCACTGATGTAGTAGGTCTCCTTCTTCACCTCATCGATGATTGTCTCGATGCTTCGCATCCTCCCTTCATCCATCTCTGTCAGGTCTACGGTAATGGAGGCCTGGGTGGTACTCTCAGAACCACCCTCATTTCCACCAATATTGGCACTGATGGAGAGGATCTCCCCATTACCGACCTTCTCCAGTAAGACCTTTTCATATGCTGATACCACACTGTTGGTCGACCGTAAGGTAGATCCTGTGGGGTGGTGATCTCAATATTGAAATAGCTGTAATCCTCCGCGCTGAACAGGTCTTGGCGTAAGCCGCCTACCAAGGAGAATATTCCACCAGTAACTAGCAGTGCGATAATGAGGAAACGCCCCTTGCGGTCCAATGTCCAGGCAAGAGCACGAGTATAGGCTCCAATGAAACGTTCAAAACGCTGCTTGCCGGCCTTTTCTTGCTTGAGTTTCCTTGGACCCCACTCCGCATAGTGACTGGGGAGGAAGAACAGCGCCTCAAAGGTGCTAACAATCAATGCTATGGTAACAGTCAAGGGAATAACCTTGAGGAATTTTCCAATGGTTCCTGGAATGATCATGAGTGGGAGAAATGCTGCAACGGTTGTTCCAGTGGCGGCAACAATGGGCCACACAACCTGATTGACTCCCTTTATCGCAGCCTCATGCCGAGACAATCCAGCGAGTTGGAGGCGGTATGAATTCTCTACGATGACAATACCGTGGTCGACAATTAGACCCAATACCAGCACCAACCCAAACAGGGTATTGGTGTTAACAGTCTGCCCCAATTGGTCGAGCACCAAGAAGGTTAAAGCAAAGGTCACTGGAATGCCCAGTGCCGTAATGAATGCATTTCTGAATCCAATGAACAGTGAGAGGATGATGACAAGGAGCAAGAGGCCCATAAGGGCATTGGTAGAGAGCACCGAGAGGCTGCTCGCAATCTGAACGGTGGAATCGTTGAACAGTGTCAGCTTTGCCCCTACCCGTGGCTGGGTCTCATCCACTATCTGCCTAACGGCGTCCACAATAGCTACAGAGTCGCCTTTCACCACCTTGGTAATCTTAAGACTGACAGCATTCTCACCATTGAATCGGCTCAGGGGGGCATCCTCATCAAATCCATCCATGACAGTGGCAACATCAGAGATACGGACGAGGCCTTCTCCCTGGTTGGAACGTCTCACAATAACTGAGTCGATATCCCTGACTCCCTCCACCGAACCGAAAGTGCGAAGCAGGTATTGACGACTCTCGGTGGAGAGGTTTCCACTTGGTAGGCGTTGGTTCTCCCCTGAGAGAGAACGAACAACCTCATTGACACTCAACCCCATCGAGGAAAGTAAAGTCGGATTGAGTTTAACCTGAATTTGACGTTCAGGGAGACCAACTATTTCCACATCAGAGACATCAGGAATACTGAGGAACCGGTTTTGCAGTTCCTGGGCTTGTTCACGCATGTCTTGATAGGAGAGATTTCCGCTGACAATCACCTCTATGACCGGAAGAAAGTCAGAGGAGGAAAAATCATCAAGTACAGGCTGCAATACACCATCTGGAAGGGTCACCTGACTGAATCGTGTCTGTGCATCCTGGTAGAGAGAGCGGAAGAGCGTATCGTCTATCCCGTCATCGAACTCCACCCTCACCACACTCAGCCCCTCACTGGTGGTTGAGCTGATTTGTTTAAGACGGTCCATCCCGGCAAATGCATTTTCCACGGGAATGGTGACCGATGACTCCATGTCCTGCGCGCTCACACCTGGATAGGGAACGATTACATTGACCCAGTAGAAAGGGACTTCTGCAAATTGTTCCTGAGGAAGGGTAAGTAAACTAAAGACCCCAAGAGCAAGGATAGTGATCATGAGAATGTTTACCAAAACCGGTTTGGTTACCGAGAACCTGCCGATCGAGAACTGTTTATCCTGATAATCCATACCGCCCTCCTACTGCAACGGAGTGCTAATGGCACTCCCGTCGATCAAGCGTGAGAGGCTGCTTACCAGTACTCGCTCCCCTACCAACGAGGAAGACGCATCCTTGCTTTCAATGGCGGTAAGGTCGCCGACCTGGTCAACTACCGTTACCTCCCGTAAGCTGGCATTGGAACCTTCCACCACGAAGATATACTGCTTTCCACCCCGATTCACCATCGCACCATTGGGGACCACGGTATAGAGCGGAGCATCAGCGTTGTAAATGGTAACATTAGCTGTGATTCCCGCTTTGAGAATATCTGGCCTGGGGTTTTCAAAATCTACATATACCACCCAGCTTCCGGTTCTGCTGTCAGAAGAGGCGCTGATGGCGCTCACAACTCCCTCAGCAACAATTGTTTCGGTTGGGGTATGGATGGTAATCTCAGCTGAGGCTCCTTCCTTGATAAGGAATAGCTGGGCTTGGCCTATTGCCAATGTAACCCTCAGATGCTCGAGATCCACGATCCGGGCAATCTGGGATCCAGCTTGCAACATGTCCCCTTCCACCAGATTGGTAATCTCGGCGACACTTCCTGAAATTGGTGAGGTGACATTTGCATTGGCCAGATTCATTTTTGCCTGTTCAGTCTGGGCTGAAAGCCCATCCAGACTGGATTTTCCTTGGTTGAGCTGGGAAAGGGAAATAGCACCACTTGCAAAGAGTTTCTCGTTCACTGACTGCTGTTTCAGTGCATTCTCATACTGTTTTTCCAATTGGCTGAGATTGAGCTTGGCAATGGTGTCGTCAATGGTGAGCAGGGTATCTCCTGCTTTCAGAGTACTTCCCAGATCAATGGATATCTCTTCAATTTCTCCACTCACGCGAGCTTTAATACTTACCTCCCTCTGGCCTTGTACCGTACCACTGCCAATGACACGGTCACGCAGTGCACGCTCTTGGATGGCCACTGAGGAAGACACCACCTGGGTGTAGTCTGTTGCAGCGCTCACTGCTTGAAGTGGTTCACTCTTTTCTTGTTCCTGTTCTGCTTTGCTGCAAGAGAGCAAGCTCGCTACAATTGTGAGAGAAATCAGGGTCAATAGAAGGGTTTTCTGTACATTACGCATGTTCTACCTCATAGGAATTGAATATAGGAATATGTCGCAAATGATACTGCATTACTAATCCACATGACAAGTGTTTTGCACAATATATTTTTCATAATTCGAATTCCGGGCATTGCTTGCGGTTATTTCAGGATTCCTGTATACTCTAGTATATACATATCAACATATCACCTGACTTGATACTCAGTATCTGTCCTATACGTAGGACCATAAACGGTGGTCCCGGGCGAATGAACGCATGATTGATATCACTAATTACTTTATATGAGCAATAAAAAACAAGAACTACTGTTACTACGGGTGACAACCATCGTCTGCCTAGGATTCGGCATACTCGGCTTGGTTGTCTCCATCGTCGCCAACTCAAACTCAATGTTGCTTGATGGGCTGTACTCCCTGATCCAGAGCATGTTCATCATCGGCTCAGGAAGGGTGGTTACCCTTCTCTTCAAGGAAGATGACGACCGCTTCCCTTTCGGATACGGAGCATTCGAACCATTCTTCCTGGTCTTGAGGAGCCTCGTCCTGCTTACCATGGTTGTAACCATTGGCAGTATGGCAGGAATTGCCATGACACGCGGTGCTACGCCATTACCTTCTCCATTGCCTTTCCTGTCTCGGTGTTCTCCCTGGTCGTCTGTTTTGTTGTTTGGCTTGCCCTAGCAAACAAGGCCAAAAAACTGAGCAGCCCGACCCTCCGCTCGGAGAGTAAGGCATGGTTGCTGGATACCCTCCTCTCCCTTGCCTCAGTGCTTGCAATCGGGATGGTCGGCTTGATCAAGCAGACCAGATTCGCGTTCCTGAGCAACTACATAGACCCTGCCCTTACTGTTCTCTTCCTGGCATTCCTCAGTCCTGTGCTTATCAAGGACTTGGTGGTCTATAGTCGGGAGTTGCTTGGAGCAGCACCAACGATTTCCGTACAGGCTACCTTGGAGAAAATCACCAACCGTTTCGTGAAAGAGTATGCCTTTCGCAAAGCAGAGGTCTATGCCTTGAAACGGGGACGTTCCCTGATGGTTGTCATTTATGTGTTTCTCTCTGAGGAACGACCGGTAAAGCAACTTGATGCGATCAGGTTGGAAATGATAAAGGCTATGTACACCTACTCAAACTTCTGTGACACTGATATCGTATTCACCCTGGACGACAGGTGGGTGGATTATCAAACACCATTTGCCATTGCAGGACAAAAAGCCTAATCAGAGGGAAAGCCACCTCAACACCCGTTTCAACGCCTTATCCCAGAATTTCCAGGTGTGCCCTCCTGGACTCTGGTCATAGGTCACTTCATGGGTCTCGCGTAAGGCTTCCACAGCTCTTAGATTATCCTCTAGCAGTTCATCCTCATCCCCACAGGTAGCATAAAGCAATGGTTTAGGGGACAGCTCTTTTCTAGCCAAAGCAAACAGGTCATGTTCACTATCTTTTACATCCAAGGACCCAAATGTACTCTCCCACTCATGGGAAAAGACCTTCACGGAGTCCTGAATCGTCGTTGACAAAGAGACAAGGTCCAAGGCTCCGCTCATACTCGCTGCCTTGCTGTACAGATCTGGCCGGGTGAGGGCGGCCTTGAATGCTCCATACCCACCCATCGACAGCCCTGCGATAAAGGTATCCTCACGTTTGGTGCTGATGGTGAAAACAGAGGAGAGAAACCCGGGCAATTCCTCTGTCAAGAACGTAAAGTAGGGATAGCCCCGTTCCTGGTCTGTGTAGAAACTTCTCCCTACAGAGGGCATCACCACAACCAAGGGAAGATTTCGTACATACCGTTCAATTGCAGAATTTCGTACGTAACTCTGTTCATTCTGCTTCAGTCCATGCAACAAATAGAGCACTTTATAAGGACCTCAGGAATCTCAGGTGATCGATCACATCGCTGGGGATATATAACGGTAATGGAGATATCAATCTGGAGGGTATCCGAGAAAAGGGAGATATCGAGTAATGCCATAATGACTCCTAATTTGAAGATACTCTATCCTATTTTCCCAACTATTTCCATTCGAATTCTTTTGTAATCTTTACCCTTCTCTTTTGTTATTATTATGGAAACACTGAATCTGTTGTGGAGGGGTTTAATGAAACTGCGCTCAGGTATAGTACAGTTTTTTTTAAGCATATGCTTGCTTCTGGGTACCATTACACTGGTCTCCAGTTGTGGTGTATACAGCAAGACCCCTGCAATAAACCCTGATGAGCAACACTGGAAGGTCCTCTCCTTGATGGAACAGAAATGGAAGATGTCCAGATCACCATCAAACCCCAACAGAAAGCCTTTATCATTAATCTCGAGGATCTTGATGTAGACCCTGCGGTACTGATGCAATATCTACGCGCGCAGGAGTCCAAACACCAATCATTTACCGTACAAGCTTCTGATTCTTATATCCTGGTTATCAGAAAGCAGAATCCTGAAACCGATTCAGAGTGACGGTTCTACCTCAATAGCTAAAAAGCACCCACCCGGTATCTTCATTATTCGTCCAGACCATTGTACCCCATCGGTAATTTGGTGTATGCACACAAAATGGTACTTCAACGAGACCAGAGCGAACCACCGCTCTTCCTACCTGTACATGCTTTGCTGGCAGCAAAGAGGCCAGCTGCTTATCATAGGTGTTGGTGAATGCTTTTCTCAGTACCTCACTGACATAGCGTTCAAGCCATACTGGTCCATAGGATTCTTCTAAAGCTTGATGGGTAATCTCTTCAGCGCTCCCTGCCACCCCTCTTACAATTTGACCAATTGTTGCATCGCTTGGAGCTGCGCTTCATACGCCTCATGAAATGACGTTGCTTCTTGTGCCGTGAGAGGTAGCATGCAGAGACTTACCATGATCAGGAGTGAAAAGAATTCTTTCATACCTTGTATATGATGCATTTTCTGCACAAAGTCAAAGTATAAAAATTGGATTTCCTTTTTTCTGGACTTTTTTAGACAACTATGGTATGGTGTAAAAAAGTGTAAAAGTCATATAGGAAAAAAAAGGAGACTCACAACATGAAGATGGGAAAAGTTCCAATTCTCGAAACGATCAACAAGATTCCTGGTGGACTGATGGTAGTACCTTTGGTACTCGGTGTACTGACCAACACATTCTTTCCTGAAGCATTGATGATTGGTAGTTTTACCACCGCTTTCTTCAAGTCTGGTGCACTCACCCTGATCGCATTGCTCTTTTTCTGCAGCGGAGCACAGATTCAGTTTAGAACTGCTGGTATGTCACTCTATAAAGGAGTCGTACTCAATTTCAGCAAGGTTCTCTTTGGTGTAAGTTTCGGTGTTATCTTCGCAAAAAAATTGCAGGTCCTGAGACTGCCTTCCTCGGCGTTACCCCACTTGCCATGATCAGTGCCATGTCCAACAGTAATGGTGGACTCTATACTGCTCTTGCTTCCAAGTATGGTGATGAGTCTGATGTTGGTGCTATCGCTGTAATCTCCTCCAATGATGGACCATTCTTTGAAATGGCTTTCATGGGTGTTGCCGGTGTAGCAAATATTCCTCTTATGAGCCTGGTAGCAGTCGTCGTTCCCATCTTCGTTGGTATGATCCTGGGTAACCTTGATGAGAGAATCAGAGAATTCCTCAAGCCTGGTATGTTCATTGCAATCTTCACCTTCGCATTTCCTCTTGGTGCAGGACTGAGTCTTCAGACGATTATTGAAGCAGGCCTTCCTGGTATTGTCCTCGGTCTGATGACCCTTATCATCACCGGTGTACCCTCCTACTTCATCTTCAAGTGGTTGGTTCCCAAGAAGTCAAGGAGAACTGCCGCCGTCGGTGCCGCTGTCGGTACCTCTGCTGGTAACTCGATTGCCACCCCTGCGGCCATTGCATTGGTAGACCCAGCTTGGGCACCATTTGCTGATAAGGCAACCGTACAGGTAGCTGCATCAATCATCGTTACAGCCTTGCTTGTTCCTTTCCTGGTCGATTTCTTCTACAAATGGGATTTGAAACGGGGACTTGTGAACGAGCATCCTACCACCAGCACTGAAGCTGCTGTTGACGCAAAAGGCCAACAGCTATAAGCTGAGGGTGCACGTTTTGTATACAATTATCAAGAAGGACGGGCAAATGCCCGTCTTTCTTTACTAAAGGAGCCAACCATGCTGGTACATAACCCGATAGACAGCCAAGGAAAGAAACTGGAACTACCTGAACATACCACAGTGTATGCAATGAAGGCCCCAAAGGCGCTCAGTAACCCAAAACAAGCGGTTTCTGATGCACTTGCCAATCCTATTGCATCCGATAGCCTCCAGAGTATCGCAAAAGCCAAACTTGCGGCCAACCCACAAGCAAAGGCAGTAATTGTCATTTCTGATAATACCCGCCCAGTCCCTTATAAAGGGGAAGGAAATATTTTGGTTCCTCTTCTGGAGGCACTTCTTGAAACTGGGTATGCAAAGGAGAATCTTACCGTTCTCATCGCTACAGGTACCCACCGTCCAATGACCGATGATGAGATTGAACGGATCATCGATCCCTGGGTATTCGAGCAGAAGATTGCAATCTTGAACCATGATTGCAAAGAGGATTCAAACCTTACCTATCTTGGGAAAACCGAACGAGGAAGTGAAGTTAAGATCAACAGCCTCTATGTACAGGCCGATCTGAAAATACTCACTGGATTGGTGGAAAGCCACTTCATGGCTGGAGTCAGTGGTGGTCGCAAGTCCGTATGTCCTGGCTTGATCAGTGAACATGGAACCTTCCTGTTCCATGGTGCTGACCTGATGGGTCATCAGAACAGCTGTGATCTGCTACTGGATGGCAATCCTGTACATGAGGAATCCCTCGCCTTCGCCAAGATGGCAGGGGTGGATTTCATCATCAATGTTACCCTTGACCATGCCTTCAACATCACCGGAGTGTTTGCTGGAGACCTGGAAGCAGCTCATCAGAAAGCCTTCGAGATGGTAAAAGGGTATGCAAAGATTCCCATCAAGGAAGAGGCCGACATTGTCATTACCCACGGCGGTTTTGTCGGGATCAACCACTACCAGACTGCAAAAGCAGCCTTTGCTGCAATCGGTGCATTGAAGAAAGATGGGTATCTTATCAGCATTGCCAACTTCACGGACAAGAAAGATGTGGTGGGTTCGGTGATGTATAAGACAGTACTCAGTATCCTGGCACTTACCAGCTCGCAGGAACTGGTCACCCTCCTACACAGCAAGGATTGGCCATTCATGCCAGACCAGTGGCAGGTACAGAAATGGGCATCGGTATTCGAAAAGATTCCCTTGGACCACTACTATTATTATGCCCCCCAGATTGTGGGAGAGAACAACAGCGGCCTGCCTGGAGTCGATGCTTCCCTTCTCACAAAGAGCACTGACTACAGTGAAGTTATCAAGAAAGTCCTTGAGCAGATTGAAAAGAGAGAGCAAAAAAAGGACCTCAAGGTACTCTACCTAAGCGATGGGCCGTATGCCATCCCCTATGTAGGATAAAAGGAAACATCCTTAAAAGGCTAGGATAGAAAGAGGAGGCGCTGCCTCCTCTTTCCTTGTATCTAGAGCCTCTCCCCGATCTCTATTGCCTCGAGAAGGCTTTTCTCACTTGCAATCAATTTGCCGGCAATATCAAAGCAGTACCATGATCGACAGAAGTGCGGATGACATCCAATCCAACGGTTATGTTTACCCCACTCTCAAAGCTGAGCATTTTCAGGGTATATGCCCTTGGTCATGATACATTGCCACCACGATATCCCAAGAACCCTGCAGCGCTTTCAAAAAAAACCGTGTCAGGAGGGATCGGGCCACTGACATTCAGGCCTTCGGCTTTTGCTTCCTTGATAGCCGGGATAATTTCCTTGATCTCCTCATCTCCAAAAAAATGCCGTTCTCCCTGCATGGGGATTCAAGCCGCTACGGCAATCCTTGGATTTTCATAGCCAATCTTTGTAAGTGTCTCATGAGCCAGATGAATGACTTCAAGCACACGGCTTTTCTTGCAAAGGTCACAAGCATTCCTCAATGAAACATGGGTTGAGACATGGATTACTTTCAGTTTCTCACTGTAAAGCAACATTGCATACCGCTCCCCTTTGGTGAATGCACCAAAGATTTCGGTATGACCGGCGTAGGGAAACCCTGCCTGGTGGAGTGCTTCCTTGTTGAGAGGAGCGGTAACCACTGATGAGATATCCTTACGCAAGGCAAACTCTATTGCGGCTCGTACACTTTCAAAAGCGATGGTACCACCAAGGGAAGTCACTACCCCAACTTCAATTTGGGAAATATCAACAGGATGAGGATCATACACATTGATTGCTGAGTCATCCCAATCATCAATCTTCTGTATTGTGTTGAACCTCATATTGTATCCAAGAAGCGAGTTGTAATACTCGAGAAGAGAGCGTGTTCCAAACAACAATGCGCTCCTCTGGTACTCCTTCTTGGCATGCAATGCCTTGAGGGTGATCTCAGGTCCAATGCCACATGGATCTCCAAGCGTAATTCCAAACTTCTTTCCTTTCATCACTATCTCCTAATAATAATTCACCTATACTTACGATAGATGATTGGTTTTTTTTGATGATATAATTCCGGGACAGAGGATC
>JDSF01000105.1_pt1 | contig 64709 bp, 85 predicted proteins | sample 199441 | NCBI WGS metagenome assembly JDSF01 (sample SAMN02592751, study PRJNA231836) | bioreactor metagenome | isolation source: continuous culture bioreactor denitrification-DNRA | place: Germany: Bremen
ATTTTCATATATATTTTATTGAATTGCTCCGGTAGAGCAACATTCCTTAATAGCTGACTTCTCTTCACTACTCATTTGCGCAATTTCATTCTGTTTAATCATAATTTTAGTATCCTCTTTAATACATATGTGGGGATACATACTTATGCAGCGTCCACATTTCACACAGACTTGTTGATTAATTGTTAAGGTTGTGCTGGGTACTTTTTCTTGTGAAGTCTTAGGCACTCTCTTAACCCACCATTTCATGACATATGCCATGACAAATATTGCAACGGTAGTCAATACCCATCGCATAACCATATACTTAGCACCCATAAACTTCACTTCATTTATAAGCATAGGTACTTTCACCACAGCCCATGTACTTAGAATAATAACAATATTATCAATACTAGCACCTTTTTTAATCAATGTCCCACATATAGGGAATGCAGCATATATAGGTCCTGCTGATAATGATCCAATGGCAAATGATAGAGCCTTTCCTTTTATACCCGTACCATCACCAAAATTATTCAAAATAACCTTAGTAGGCACCCATGTCTGAATCAAGGATGTCAATATGAAGATTGGTGGCAGTATCTGAATCATTTCTATGAAATAATACTTACTAGCCCCCAGTGCTTGCATACCTGTATCGAGATTGACAAGGAATACGACGATATAACCTATAATAGCCAGAGCTAATATCTTATGTTGTAGGAAGCGTTTAATCCATCTCATGAATAAATCACCCCCATACCAAAAGCTATGATTAGAGCAAATATAAAACTAAGCACATTTCGTTTTATTGCAAAATCATGACCGAAAGTTTTGCTTTCTAGTGGATATGTAATAAAGCCAACCATGGTTAAAGTCGTTACAAATGCTGTAAGTGTTAATATACCAGCACCATTAGCCTTTAAAGAACCCATTAAAGGAAATGCTATAAAAGCCGGAATAAGGGTGATGGTACCCGTTATGGCTGCACCTATAGTAGCCAATATACCACTTTCATTTCCAAGTAATCGCTCAATTGTTGCAGGTGGTATGATTGCGAGTATTAATCCAATAAGAAGTAATATGCCTACTACATCCCATATCATATTCCCCATCATACCTCTTGCACTTTTGATCGATTGGATGGTTCTACTTTTATCCTTTCTTAACGATATAAGAAGACCTACAATAGCTAATCCAAACAAAATCACTGTTGTCATGTTTTCTCTCCACTCCTTTTATCTGATAAATGGAGTATATCATGCATCATGGTAGATTTCGGTAATAAATATTACAGCTTCGTATTAATTCCTGAATTTCATAGACTTAGTTCAACATATCCAGTAACCCTTGATAATCTAATATCTCTATGGATTGATTCACATAGTCTATTAAACCATCTTTTTTCATATGCATCATCTCGTGTGATAAAGCTGGTCTTGAGACACCCAAAGATTCAGCCATCTTCTTTCGTGTCATCCCCAATTGAATCATGCCACTATTTTGTTGTTTGTGTAATTTTAGTATAAAATTAATAATTTTCTTTCGTATGGTGCTGAAATTAACCAATGTTATCCGTTCACTCAAATACACCACTTGATTAGATATAAGTCGTAAGAAATTTTGTAAAAAACCTTCTATTTATATCACAAAGCAATCGTGTATCGTCATGTGATATAAGGATCACCTCTGTATTTCCCACTGAAATTAGGGTATTAGCATAGGTTGGCTGATCCGAATACACCAGAGCAAAACCAATTAAATTCCCCGATGACATCTTCTTAATATGAATTTGCTTACCATCTTCATAGAGCTTATTAATGGCTATCTCACCTCGAATCACAATGGCAACATGTGTTGCACAATCACCTTCAAATGCTATAATCTCTTCCTTTTTATACGTCTTAACCTGATATTGAATACGTTTTAGTAGCTGACCTATCTCGTTTAATTCAATACCTTTAAATATCTCACTATGCTGAAGTACCTTAAGTAATTCCATGGAGTAGCTCCTCCTATATTATATTGTATTTTATTCATGTTAACATAATATTATTACGGTCTACTTTTATTGTTGTATTATTCATTTAAGTTGTATTTTTTAGTCTTTTGAATTGTTTTTTTTTATTTTCTTTATTATATGTTTTTTCGATTACTATATGGGTATTTGTTATATCTGTTACCATAACATTATTATCGTCTACCATTCAATCGTATCTGTTCAGATCTAATAATCTAGCTTTTCAATCTCTTCAAACATTCTATTTTTGTTTATAATTTGAATGTAATTATCAAATGTTGTACTTGTACGACTATGCCCTAAGATATCACTTACAATTCTAACAGGTACCCCACTATCTAATAGATAGGTAGCGAAAGTATGTCTGAGACTATGTGGCGTGATCTTCTTTTCATCCTTTCTTCTCTTGTTAATACCAGTACAATCTAATATACCTTTGATTATGATGGTTATACGTCTGGTCGTTAATGGTCTATCCATTTCTTGGCGATACAAGGATGGAAATAGATAGCTACTATCAAAGAGTAATGGATTCATCTTCAACTGTTTTTTTACAATGGTCTTTCCTAGTCTCTCTACTGCTGTTTTATATTTAAAAAAACTCAAACATAAGCTTACTATTAAGGGGAACCCATCTCGTTTTATTGCCCTTTCCTGTTACAGTCAGTAACTTGCTATCCAGATTAAAATCATCCCACATGACTTTTGCTGTTTCGGATATACGAAGACCTGTATAGAGGAATAGATTCATCAAGAAACGGTTACGCAGTTTGTAATAGACATTATAGTATTGATCTTCTTCTGTCTCATATTCTTCTCTATTAGCATGGTTTACATCTTGATCTAGGAACTTTAACACAGCATCAATTTCATCCTTTTTTAGGATGGGTTTTTCTTGATTAGTATCTACTTTTAGCGCTTTTAACTTATGGCTAACACTTACATGTATAATTTCTTCTTCATTAGCGTACTTGAATAAACCCGTAAGCATTACGCTTTGCATTAATACTTCTTGTTTTATAGGCACATGGATCTGAATCTAGTTCAGTGAGGAACCCATCTATAATTTCTTTCAGATTATCTTCTTCTATATAATGACTCCCTCTGTTCTCAATGATATAATTTGAAAATTGGTTTAAGGTGACTAGATAATTCTTAATGGTAGCCTCAGAGAGACGGTTAATTTTTTTTAGATAATTCATATATTTCTTATTAATAGACATAATGTCAAAAATATTTGGTTCTAGATTCATTGTTTTGTCTCCTTCCTATGTAAAACAGTATATTAGTTTACATAATATTAATATGGTACACCAGCCTATTTGTAGGGTATGTTAGTATCAAAATCTTGGTACAGGCTCTATTTGACCTTGTTCGTATAATAATAATTATATGAACTCACAGATAATAGCTTAATACCCCATTTTTATAGGCCTTAATACACATTTTACATTACTCAAGATATATTATCAAGTACTAGTTCGTATATTTAGTTTAATGGAGTTCGTATATTTTACATTATGATTAGTATAATGCTATTTTATTAACTTTCATTCTTAATTATTTTTTCTAAAAATCTTGACTACGGAGTTACTCCATACTTTACAATAAAGTTGAGGTGTTAAGTGTGAAAATAAATTTTCCCACCCTTGTTGTAACTATGTCCTTGCAAGCAAACAAAATCATAGCACACTATATGAAACAAGGAACTATTGAATACTTTGTTATAAAATAGCAAAAAAATGCATTTGGAAGAATCTAAATGTTGATAATTTTAATGGAGGTAGAAAGATGAACAAAACAAATTGGAATATACGAAAAGCAGTTATGGATGATGCAAAGAGTCTTAAAGATTGTATGGATATGGCCTACTCAAAATACTTAAGTAGGCTCAATGAAAAAAAAGTCTTCCACCTATGGAAGTTGATTATGAAGATGAAATAGCTTCTTTTCCTGTCTGGGTAGCGGAATCTGAGAACGAGATAATCGGTGGTTTGATTTTAATGTTCGAAGATGACTATACTACCATAGCAAATGTAGCCGTACGTCCTGATTTTCAGGGCAAAGGATTAGGAAGGGGTCTTATGGCTTTCGCTGAATCAGAAGCAAAACGCAGAGGATATTTGGAAGTCCACTTAGCAACTCATGTATTATTGACCGAGAATATTTCCTATTATCTTAAATTAGGATGGATAGAGATTAGCCGCGATGATACCCGTGTTTATATGAAAAAAAAGCATCAGCATTTAATAATTTTTATTACACTATTAGAAAAAATGCGTTGCATAACATCAAGCCATCCATAAAAACGATATGGAACCTATAAAATAAGCTTTTTTATCACAGCCATTTTATAGGTTCCATTTTTTTTCGCCTAGTCCTTATAATCTTCTACAGCAACATAGCATTCTATATAATCAAAATCATTGAAGAAAAGTTGTTTTAAATCATGTACTTCAATAATTTCTCCTACTAACCTTAGATTATTTTCAAGGGCAAACCTATTAATTAAACCCATAAAATTGCTACTTTCTACAAGCTTTTCTCTAGGATAGAAGAAATGTATAAATGTATCATGGGAATAGACAAAATCTTCATGCTCATAAACTTCAATATGCATATCATAGCCTTCTAAGGTTTTTTGTTTCAAAGCTTGTTATAAATAACTGTTTTGCTTGCATCACTTTTGAAAATAATAGGTTTGAAGGAGCATTTGTATCAACTTTCTTGAGTTTAAATACCTTGTTAATAAGTTCTAAACGTACTTCTCTTGAAGTCGGCATTTCATTTGTTTGTCTTAATACATCTCTTTGATAACTTAGTTTTTTAATTTCCATGTCTATTTGATTAATCTGCTTTTCTATGATCTCCTTTTTTTTCCTTAATATTTTCCCCATTAAGAAGTTGTTTAATTTTTGATATACTGAACCCCAGATCCCTATATAAGTTGATTTTATATGTCTTTAAATAGTCTTGATCTGTAAATATGCTATAGTTATTATCATCTTTTTTAATATCAAGTAGACCTTTTTTCTGCCAATGTCTGATGGTATCTTTACTAATTCCTATAAAATTACTTAATTGACCCATTCTATATTTGTTATTCATAAGTACCTATCAACCTCCTAAAAATATTTTAACATATTTATTAAACTTTATGTTGACTGTTGACTTGGTCTATACCTTAAAATTTCCTTGAGGTGATGAAAATGAATAAAAAAGAATGTATAAAAATCTATAAAGAATACGCCCATAGAGTTATCACAACAAAGGTTGTCATGGCGCTTGCTTCAAGTGCTGACCACATCATAGCAGCAACATTTATTAGTTCAACAGTACTTGCAGCAATAACCTTGGTTAATCCAATGCTATTTTTCATATTTGCCTTTGCATTTATGTTCGCATCGGGATTAGGCTCTTATATTGGCTTACTTCTTGGAAAAAAAAGAGATTCATGAGGCTAATAAAACTGCCAGTTTTATCGTATTAATTTTTATAGCTATTGCAGCAATATTAGCAGTTTTCACTTCTATTAACGCAAATCAAGTTGCCAGTTTGTTAGGGGCATCAGGTGATTATCATAAGATTGCAACGATGTATTTGAGATATTTATCCATTGCCTTCTTCCCTCAGATGATATCTGTGGTTTTAGATGGATTAGTTATGAATGATGGAAATCCAAAATATAATTTTAGAGTAAATATGATAACATTGGCAATGAACGTTGTCTTGAATATGATTTTTTTTGTTATTATTTTCAAACAAGGTGTGATAGGCTTAGCCGTAGCAACTCTTATAAGTCACAGCTATCACCTTATTGCAGATATTTATTATCTTGCGTATAAATCTAATACAATAAAAAAAATTAAAATGCCTACTAAGAACTATCAAGCACTTAAGCGAGTCTTATACAACGGAAGCAGTGACTTTCTGGGTGTCTTTATTGAAGCGATAATGATCTATGTTGTTAATCTATCCATACTAAAATTCTTACCAAATGAATACCTTGAGGCATATGCAGCTTCAGCAGTATTTACTTTATTTATTGCTAAGATTTATCTTGGATCACAGTATGGATTGCAGCCTATATCCTCGAATCTGATGGGACAGGAAAAATACGACGAACTGAGACAGCTGTTTCTTTTCTCAGTTAAGAGAAGTGCATTGTATGCTCTTGGTTTTTTTTATATTATATTAATTCCAGTTGCACGGTTTGGATTACCCTATTTCTTAGATAATCCCCAACTTGTAAATATTGCTTTTATACTATATTTACAAGTTGGTTTTGCAATCGTATTATCAAATATAGGCATCCAATCATCCGTCTTCTTTACAGCTATTAATCGACCAATAGAATCATTAGTTATTGCTGTAATAAGAACTTTAATTTTAATTCCAGTATGTATTTACACGATGATTTGGATCTTTGAGTTTATAGGAATTGTTATTGGATTCTTAATCCCGGAAATCTTAATGACAATAGGTTTCATGTATTATTTTAAGAGGTTAGATTTATCACGATTAAAGGTGTAGATTAGTATGTTTCTCCATTTTTTTTATGATTCAAGTTGCTTTTACTTCAGGGGCAGAATTTTTTATTTTGCCCCTTTCCTAATACTGTCTTCAAAGAGTTATGTCAAAGATGTTGGGGGTGTTACCTCTAACCTATGCCTTTTCAAAAACATAAGAGCTGATTTAGACAACGTAAGGGTATATAAAGCCTTCACCATAACAATTACTCCTACTGCGGTTAATACATTTAGGCTTGTTATAAGCGAAATAAAACCTACGAATAATGATAAGACGATCAGAACAATAGAAGTAATCCGAGCCCAATTATGTCCTTTGTATAAAAAATAATACATTGTAGCACTCAACATCAATCGCACTGTAGGTTGAACAAACAGCTTAGCCATATCGATATTAGTACCATTAGTCACTTTTACATAAGTCACAATAATGATACCTACCACATCAAATAACATTAATACACTTATCATAATGACTATTTGATATTTGCCCTTTTTTAATAGATCCACTATATTTACCTCCCTATTCATCTTTAGAAGCTATAAAAAATAATCTCTTAAACGGAAATAATACCTGACCACCTTTTTGTTCTTTATAAGCTTTTTCTATTTTATGTAATACATCTTCTGCAAAATCTTCTTTCTCTGCGACCTTACTCAATCGATCTAGATAAGGTTTCATTCCTGTAGATCTGTACCAATTTATAATTTGTTGATGGCTCTCCATGACGTGATAATAATGAGTTTCCCAGATGTATATGTCATGGCTTAACTTATTTAGTAGGTCGTAATAATAATCTGCTTCATGTAATGTGAATACATCCTCTTCAATGTTAATATGTTCCCACTTCTTACTGCTAGCTGTTTCTTCTAGAGCTATTTGCATGGGCATCTTACTGACATTAGGAATCTGTATGGCTAGTACCCCTAGTCGGTTAACTAGAGAAAATAATTTAGGAATTAAGATATCATGATTAGGCATCCACTGAATAGCAGCATTCGAGAACACTAAATCATATGTACCTAGATGCGATAAATCTCTATTCGCGTCTCCATGAATCCATTGGATATTGGGTGACTCTTTACACGCTTTTTCAATCATATTAGCAGAGCTATCAACACCTACAATTGTTGCATTAGGCCAACGCTTTTGAAGCTTTCTTGTACTGTTACCTGGTCCACAACCAATATCCAATATACGATGTGGCTGTTCTAATTGAATTCTAGAAATCAAATCTTTAACAGGCTGTGTTCTTTCTTTTTTAAATTTCAAATACAAGTTGGGATTCCAATCATCCATGCTATCGCCTCCTATAAAATAAGCTTTCTACTATTATATACAACCATAGCATTACATACAATAGTTATTTTAGACATACAATATTATGGTAGCCATGTTATTACAACCATTTTCTAATTTACACCATGACGCTAGACTTGCTATTAATCTTTCGAAATTGACGTGGTGTCATATGACAATATTTCTTAAATATACGCTGAAATTGTGAAACACTGCCAAAACCACATGTTTGACTGATCTCTATAATTTTTTTATTGGTACTGACTAAAAGCTCTTGTGTTTTCTTTATACGAATAGAATGGATATAATCTGTGACTGTAAAACCTGTTACCTCTTTGAACTTATGAGATAGGTAATGTTGACTTATAAAGAATGTCTTTGCAAGATAATCTAGGCTCATGGTATCCATATAGTGCAGATGAATATATTTGGCTATATCCAGCATTTTCTTTTCTGTATTACTAGGGTCTTTTGGTGAAATATAATCCTCACCATATCCTTTGCTAATTAAGATAAGCAATTGGCGAAAACATGTCTCAAATTGAAATTTATAACCTTGAGGTTGTCTTGTGCATAAGACATATAGCTCTGAAAATAACTGTACTAATTTGTTTTTATAATCACTATTATTAAATCGGATAATGGGATTATCATGCTAAAGCATGCCAATAGCCACTGTATATCTTCCTTATGGTGAGTACATATATAATTATCATCAAAATTCAATAAAAGGCGTTTAGCATCTGATGACTTGGGATAATGTGTCTTGTGTAAAATAAACTTATTAATAAGTACCACATCTCCACCCATAACATGATACAACTTGTCCTCAATGAAATAATCACAATATCCTTTTTTTTCTAAATAGTATATTTCATACATAGAATGAAAATGACTAGCTTCCATACGCGTATTCCCACGGTTAATGGCTTCATCAAACGCCATAAAAGGGTCTTCCAATTTATATAAAAAATGTCAACTTACACCACCTGCTTTTTAGTTTTATATGCTTATCATATATGATTTTATCCATGATGTAAATACGAGAAAAGCTTTAAATGCGTATTTTGCACTTATATAAGCAATATTTACGCAGTAAGTCTATAGTTAACAGGTTATACTATCTGTGAAAGTAGTTCATAACCTTAAAAATAAATTATTAGAAACAGGAGAGGACATTATTTTATGAAAACATATGTTATTGTTGGTTTAGGTGGACGTGCTCGCTTCTTTTATGAGGCACTCATAGGCGACTATTCTGAAAACACTAAAATTGTAGGACTATGTGATATAAATCAAACGAGAATGGATGTAGCAAACAAATATATTGTTGAACTGGGTGGCAAGGCAGCTCCCACTTACAAACACAGAGCTTTTGATCAAATGATTCAGGAGACAAAACCTCATTGTGTCATCGTAACAACCATGGATCGCACCCATCATCATTATATTATTCGTGCAATGGAACTTGGTTGTGATGTGATCACAGAAAAACCAATGACAGTTGATGAGGATAAATGCCAAGAAATTATTGATGTACAGAAAAAAACGGGTAAAAGCCTTCGTGTAACTTTTAACTATCGCTATGCTCCACTTAATTCCAAAATAAGAGAATTAATTATGGATGATACCATTGGTAAAATAAATGCAGTACATTTTGAATGGTTACTTAACACCAGTCATGGAGCTGATTATTTCAGACGTTGGCATCGTGATAAGCGAAACAGTGGTGGTCTATTAGTACACAAATCAACTCATCATTTTGATTTAGTTAATTTCTGGATACATTCACAACCTGATACAGTATTTGCTTTTGGTGACCTTATGTTTTATGGAAGGGAAAATGCTGAGAACCGTGGTGAAGAAAATTTCTATTACCGTGCTCACGGCTCAGAATATGCTAAGGATGACCCTTTTGCTCTACATATGGAAGACAATGAGAATTTAAAAGCACTTTATTTGGATGCTGAAAAAGAAGATGGTTATCTTAGAGATCAAAGTGTATTTGGGGATGGCATAAGTATAGAAGACACCATGAGTGTCATGGTTCGCTATAAAAACAAAGCACTCCTTACTTACTCCTTAACAGCTTACTCTCCATGGGAAGGTTTCCGTGTAAACTTTACAGGTGATAAAGGTCGTATAGAAGCCACCTCTATTGAACGTGTTTATGTCAATGGGCAAGGAGATGTTTCTAAAGAGGGTGTTACAAAAGGTATGTCTATAACAATATACCCACAATTTGGTGAAGCTTATACCCTAGAAACGCCTATACAAACAGGTGGTCACGGTGGAGGTGACCCTGTATTACTAAAAGACCTATTTAGTGAAAACCCTGATCATGACCTTTTAGATAGATCAGCCACTCATGAAGATGGTGCTATGTCTATATTAACGGGTATCGCTGCAAATAAATCAATTGCAAGTGGTATGCCAATAAAAGTAGACCAATTGATTAAGTTTTAATACAACCTATAAAAAAGGGGCTGTCTCATAAAATTAATATTGTAGGCTAGAAGTTTTTGTAAACCATAAGAGGTTAAGCTTTTCAGACCCCTAAACGTCCATGTTGAGAGGGTCTGCACTTCGCCGTCCATGGCTACGCTTTACGCTTAACCTCTTATAGTTTACTACGACAATGACATTATTTTCTTTTATGAGACAGCCCCTTTCTATAATATAATAGAGCCTTTTTCTACATTTATAATGTTACGCCTGTCTTGAATATAGCGATTTCTTGAATATTCCGCTCTTCATGGTGAACGCGTTTACCTGAAGCTACATCTATGAGATATACTACAAAGGCATCCATAAGCTTGCCTATAGTCGTACCTTCAATAAGTTCTCCAGCGTTAAAGTCTATCCAATGTCTCTTCTTATTGTACAAAGCTGTATTGGTCGAAACCTTAACTGTGGGAATAAATCCACCAAAAGGGGTTCCTCTTCCTGTGGTAAAGAGTACCATCTGACACCCTGCCGCTCCTAATGCTGTCGTAGCTACTAAATCATTACCTGGTGCTGATAAGAGATTAAGTCCGTGAGTCGTCACACGCTCTCCATAACCGATAACATCTTCAACGGGTGCTGTTCCACCCTTTTGAACGCACCCTAGCGATTTATCCTCTAGGGTTGATATGCCCCCTTTTTTATTACCAGGAGAAGGATTTTCATATATAGGTTGATCATACTGCTTATAATAATTCTTGAAATCATTGATTAATGCTACTGTTTTATGATAAATTTCTTCATTTCTAGCACGATTCATTAAAATTGTTTCTGCTCCAAACATCTCAGGCACTTCCGTTAGAATCGTTGTACCTCCCCTACTTACTAAAAAGTCAGAGAACTTCCCTAATAAGGGGTTAGCTGTTATACCCGATAACCCATCAGACCCACCGCATTTTAACCCTATCTTTAGTGTAGACAAAGGGACTTCTTCACGCTTATCATCCTTCATTTGTGCATTTAGTGCCTTAAGAAGTCGAACACCTTCCTGACATTCGTCCTCCACATCCTGGCAAACCAAGAACTTAATTTTATTCTCATCATAATCCCCAAGACTCTCTTTGAATGTATCAATTGTATTATTTTCACATCCTAAGCCAAGAACAAGAACACCCCCTGCATTAGGATGTTTGACTATGTCACTTAGAATGGTTACTGTATCTGCATGGTCTTTACCAATCTGCGAGCAGCCGTAGGGATGTTTTTGAACCGTCACAGCTTCTGCATATATATTATCTACTTCTTCTTTGAATAAACGTAACATATTATCTGCTGTTCCATTAACACAACTTACTGTAGGCACAATCCATAGTTCATTACGTATACCCACTTCACCATTATCACGAAGATAACCCTTATACGTTCGTTTTTTGTCTTCAAACAATAATGGTTTAAGTTGTTGGTTATAGCTATACGTTAATGTACCTTCAAGACCTGTCTTTAAATTATGTGTATGTATCCACTCACCTTTTGTTATAGGTATCATTGCATGACCAATTGGATAGCCATATTTAATCACCTTATCACCTTTGGCAATATCCTGAGCCGCAATCTTATGACCTCTATCAATAGACTCCTGTAATTTTATATTATTAGCAATAGTGGTTCCCTTCTTCATATTTCCAAGGGCAACAAGAACATTATCATCATCATGAATCTTAATATATTTCATATCCATTTTCACCTCATTATGCTATTTCTTTTTATAAAACCCACTACAAACTTCCAACTATTTCTTGGATACCCTTTTCATTAATGATTTGCACATAATTCACAAGCAAATCTTCTAAACCATCTATTTTACTGAGTTTCATACCCCATAGTTTTTCATTGTTCAATACTTGAACAACCTTATTTTGATAGTTTTCTTTTATTATTGGCTCTTTCTTCCATAGCTTTTTATAGAAATCTGATACCCACTTTTCATCCTTTAGCTCAATTTTTTTCACCTTTATATTCGCCTTTGTAAAAACAGATATAAGTAGCCAGCGCTAAAACAAGTCCCTTAGGTAATTTCTGTTTTTTTTCTCATAATAAGTTAAGAGGGACGGCAATACTCGCGTCTTAAACTTAGACATAGAATTAAGGGATATACTCATAAGGTAATGCTTTATATACGGATTTTTTTTAAAACGCTCAATAACATCGTTAGCAAAAGCCTCTAATTCGTCTTGAGGTAAAGTTAATGTAGGAATGATCTCTTTAAACATGATGTCATGAATATACTTACCCACTATTTTGTCTTCAACGGATTCTATAACTGTTCTTAATCCATAGAGATAACCAACAGGTACCATTGATGTATGGGCACCATTTAATATCCTTACTTTTCTTGTTCGATAAGGTGTCAGATCTTTTACGAATAGCACTTGTAAATCTATCTGATTTAGTGGAAGTTCTATTTCTAACCCTTCTGACGCTTCAATAACCCATAGATGAAAAGGCTCACCTTCAACAACCAGCTTATCTTCATAACCTAGTTCCTTATTTACTTCATCTATATGATCTCTAGGATATCCTGGTACAATTCGATCAACCAATGAATTACAAAATGTATTTGCTTCATTTAACCACTTGATAAATCCTTCTTCAAGGTTCCAGTTAATAGCAAGTTTCAATATGATTTCTTTCAGCTTATCAGCATTTTTATTAATCAGTTCACATGGTATAATAACCATACCCCTATTTAAATCACCTTGAAAGTACTGGTACCTATGATATAACCACGCTGTTAGCTTACCTGGATAGCTTTTTTTGTGGTGCATCTGTTAACAGATCATCCTTCTCATAATATATACCTGCTTCCGTCGTATTGGATAATACAAATCGCATGTGGTCTGATTCTGCTGTTTTTTAAGAACTCTCCATGGTCTATATAAGGATTAATACCCCTACTTATAGATTCTATACATACGTGTTCTTTCATACATTCTCCGTTCTTAATCCCATTAAGGTAGAGTGTATACAAGCCATCTTGCTCATTAAGCAACTCAATTAAACCCTTTTCAATAGGCTGGACCACAACGATCTGACCATCAAATGACGTTTCTTGATTAATCTTATGTATCATCCAATCAGCAAAAGCACGTAAAAAGTTACCTTCTCCAAATTGCAATATTTTCTCAGGTCGATTGACTTTATTGACATATTCTTTTGATAAAAGCATTGTTTATATCCTCCATTTCACTATATGTGCAGCAATGCTCACGTGTGCATAAACTGGTAAATATTAATGCGATGACTCGTCTACACTTCATCACAAACTGCTCTATTTTATACAATGCTCACGTGTGCATAAAGCTAATAAGTAAATCGTATATTATTAAATATACGTTTACTTTGATTATCCTGTTTAGTTATATTCATTATAGCATAGCAGTGCTTTGAATACAATGCAAGATCTTGCTATTTTTTTAGTTTATCTAACATACTTTTAAAATAGTTTGGTAAAGGTGCTTCAAACTCCATATACTCTTTTGTTGTTGGATGAATGAATCCAAGGACTCTTGCATGGAGTACCTGCCCTTTCAACTTAAAGCGATTATTTTTAGGGCCGTATACAGGATCGCCCAATAAGGGATGATGTATACTTGCCATGTGCACTCTTATTTGATGGGTTCTACCCGTTTCTAATTGCAGTTCCACATAGGTGTACTGATTCATGCGATCTAATACACGATAATGGGTAACAGCCTCTTTCCCTGTTTTAGGGTTGATGGCCATATGCTTTCTATTTGTAGGATGACGTCCTATAGGTGCATTAATGGTTCCTTCATCCTGTTTTACATTATTATAGACAATAGCATTGTATCTTCTTGTTATGGAATGATCTTTTAATTGTTCGGCAATGGATGCGTGAGCATGATCATTCTTACAGACGATTAATACACCTGATGTATCTTTATCAATACGATGTACAATGCCCGGGCGCATGACACCATTAATTCCTGACAGCTCATGCTTACAATGGTACATAATCGCATTCACAAGGGTTCCTGTATAGTGACCAGGTGCTGGATGAACCACCATACCTTGAGGTTTATTAACCAGTAACACATCTTTATCTTCATATAAAATAGCTAATGGTATGTTTTCAGCCTCGATATCTAATTCTTTAGGTGCGGGTATTTTTAAGCAAATGGCATCTTGATCACTTAACTTATAATTTGATTTAATCTGTTTCTTGTTCACGGTTAATTGTTGGTCTTTTGTTAACTTCTGTATATAGGACCTGGTATAATCTGGTAATACATCTGATAGGTATTTATCAATTCGCTTGCCCACATCTTCTGTCTGAGCGATAAAGTTAAACTCATTCATTATTCCTTGCTCCTCTTAAGAAAGCTAAAATCTTCTTCTTTGTACTTAAATAACATAAGTATAACCAGTAACGTTGCTCCTACAACGACATAACAATCTGCAGCATTAAACACTGGAAAATTAATTAATTTTACATATAACATGTCTACAACATAAGTTAGTCGAATACGATCAATATAATTACCTATAGCACCTGCAATAATTAATGTAAGTGTAATGCGTATAGGCATGTATCGTTTATGTTTAGGAATTTTTGCATATGCATATAACATGGCTATAATAATAATGGTTGTAATAATAATGAAAAACCATCGACTTCCCTGTAAACTACCAAAAGCAGCTCCTTCATTCCTCACATGAGATAGACCAAATACATCTCCAATTAGAGGGATATAACCATTTCTAGGTATATGAAGAACCGTTAGATATTTCGTGAATTGATCCAATGCCACCAATACAACAACACTTATTATCATGATTATCATTGTGTTTCTCCTTGTATAATATATTTTATAGATTCCATTATAACATTTTTTTCTATATTATTTCTTATCTCACAGCTTCCTATCGAAGTTAATAGCACAAAATTCAACGTATTATGTTTGGTTTTTTTATCGTGGAATAAATCCTGATATACATCCTCTGGATCTAGATTGCCTATTCGTGTTGGTAGATTAAAAGCCTGGATACAAGTTTCTATGGCTTCTAAATCATCAGCGGATATTTGATTAAGCGCTTTAGATAAATATGCTGCGGCAACAGTACCAATGGCAACACATTCACCATGTAACAATGAAAAGTTTAATAACCTTTCTACTGCATGACCAATGGTATGCCCAAAGTTAAGTGTTGCTCTTAGCCCCTTTTCCTTTTCGTCAGCAGATACAACCTTGCTTTTAATAAGGCAAGATTCGTATATGAGCTCTTCTAAAACGTGTGGTTGTAAAGCTAAGATTTCCTTAGCATGCTGATTCATATATTCAAAATAAGGAGCACTCTCAATAAGACCATGTTTAATGATTTCACCCATACCTGCTTGGACTTCTCGAATAGGTAAAGTGGACAAAGTTTGTGTATTAATATAAACTAATCTTGGTTGAAGAAAAGCACCTACGATATTTTTGTAGCCATGAAAGTCAACGCCTGTTTTCCCGCCTATACTACTGTCAACTTGTGATAACAAAGTCGTTGGTATTTGTATAAAATCAATGCCTCGCATATAGGTTGCTGATGCAAACCCTACCATGTCACCTGTTACACCACCACCTAATGCAATGAGGAGAGAATCCCTATCCAGTTTATGTTCAAGCATTCCTTCATAAATTATCTTAATGGTATCTAGATTCTTATTATTTTCCCCATGTGGAATCACAATATGCGATACTTCCTCCGTTATGGTTTGTACCAAATCCGCTACTTGATTTAAGTATAACGCATTTACATGATCATCCGTAATGATACATACTTTTTTACCTTGTATCCCTTGTTTCACTAGATATTCACATAACAAATCAAAATTATGATGAATAATAATGGGATATTCATTCACTGTGGTCTGTACTTGAATATGTCTCATTTTATTACCTCTTTCATTTGATATCTTTTTTATCTAATATACTTTTCTATACTATGAAGAAAAGTCTTAGAGGTAATCCTCACAAGACTTTTATAAGAGTAAGCTATGCCTCAGTGTTCTGAGTTACCGCAGCTTCCTCAGCAGTTTTTTGATTCATGATATCTTCTATCGTAATCGTTTTTTTGATGCATCTCTAAGGAGTTGGTTGTTGTTAACTCAATTTGGGCTTTTAAAAATTGTCTTATTTGAATCTTAGCTGCATCGTATTGTTGAATAAGTTCTTCTTTTTTCTTATTAATACGGTAGACTTCATTTCTTGCATTTTCAAGGATAGCATATGCTTTTAATTCAGCATCCTTTTCAATATTAGTTGCCTTTTTTATGTGCATTAGCTTTGGTTTCCTCAGCAGTCTTTTCAGCTAATAATAACGTATTTTGAAGTGTACCTTCGATGGTTTTATAATACTGAATACCATCGTTCAACAATTTTACTTTGTCTTTTAGTTCAATATTTTCTTTATATATTTTTTCATAATCTTTCAATATATCTGCTAAAAATGTTTTAACTTCCTGAGAAGAAAATCCATACACAGCCTTCTTGAAATTTTTTTCCTTCTATGTCCAAAGGTGTTAACATAAGCTTCCTCCTAAGTATATCTTTTTACTACAATCAAAATACGGTCTTTTTTTTGTTCGGTTACCAATATTATCGAGTAAAAAAATTTCCCCATACCTCTTATTGAAACAATATCACCTTCTGATAGCTGATAAGAAGACGATAAGATCAAACGACTATTGACATAGACAGTTTTACTTTTTATAAGTGTTACGGCTTTTGCACGGGATAATGGAAAGGCTAAGCCTACAACAGCATCTAAACGAACAGAAGGAACTGTACCTTGTATATCCTTATAATTAGGTTTAGTCATTTCTACAGGAACGTCATCTAATTGTTCCACCGTAACAACGGTATGTTTAACCAAATTAAGATTCATTTGAACATAAGATGATATTGAACGACTTACAAAAACAATAGCTTTATTTTCTTTTACTAAAATATCACCAACTTTTGTTCTTGTTATGCCTAATCCTAGTATTGACCCAAGAAAATCTCGATGCGTTAATTGATTAGAGAACTTTGCATTTTTGGGGTATATACCTATGGCATCAATCGGATAGTCTTGTTCATCATCTTGCATATAATCTGGATAAAAGGCTATGATCTTCCTTTCAGAATCATCATACCCTCCATGAAAATCATAATGAATATTACTTAACTCACGTTTTCGCTCTAAAAACAAGTTTTGCTCATAAAGGGTTAGAAAATCTGTAAACATACTGCAATGTTTAATGGCTGCAAGTTTGCCCTTGTTAATGATATGATTAACAAGTAATTGCTCTTCATTAGTATTCATCGATACTTACCTTACAATGCCATCAAAACTTGTTTAATCAAGTTTTGAAGTACATTAAGTAATAAGAAAGCAACTAATGGAGAAAAATCAAGCATACTTCCTTTTCCGCCAAAAATGGATTTATCGATTAATTTTTTAATTGGCGCTAATAATGGATCCGTCATTTGCACAATAAATTGAACGATTGGATGATTACGTGCAGATGGTATCCATGAAGATAGCACTCTTATTAACAAGAGTATTTCTAATGCATAAAAGAATAACTCCAGTGTTTTTAAAACATAGTCCATGGAATCCCTCCTTATCTGTCTGTATTATTCATTGGATTTCCATGATGGTAATATAATACCATTGGATCTTAATTCCTCAGTAAAATTGCCAGCTATATCTACATTCTCAGGAGCAATAATAAAGATATTATTAGTCACCCGTTGCAAATTCCCATTAAGGTATAGCAAGCCCCACTAATAAAATCCATAATGCGCTGAGCAATGTCTCTATTCATCTTATCTAAATTAATAATAACTGGTTTCTTAGATTTAATATGATCACAAATCTCTTGAGCCTCATCATAAGACTCCGGTTGAATAACCACTACTTCCATCTGAACATTCGCTTGAAAATTAACCACTTTGGTTGCATTACTCCTTTTGCTTGAATAGTTTTTTATATGTCTAACATCAGATGCAGCCACTGACTCTGATGATGTAGCGGCTACTTGATCCTCTAATTCTTCCATGCCATCTTCATCGTAATCATCATAATCATTTAATTTCATCATATCCATCATCTTATCTATAAACTTTGACACATCATCACCTCTTATTATAATCTCTTTTGCCAAATATGCCTGTCCCGACTCTCACCATTGTCGATCCCTCTTCAATAGCGACCATGTAATCATTTGTCATACCCATTGATAAAATATCCATATTAACATTATCAATGTTTTTCCTTTTTATGTCAACAGCTAATTGGAAAATTTCTCTAAAAATCTCACGATTCTCCTCTGGGTCTTCCACATATGGAGCAATGGTCATTAAGCCTCTAATTCGAATATGTGACATGTTACTTACTTGACTAATAAATCCATCTAATTCTGTCGTCTTAATACCAAATTTAGTTTCCTCGTTAGCTGCATTTAGTTGAATAAGTATGTCTATTATTCTGTCGGCTTTTTTTTAGCTTCAACGTTTATCTTTTCAGCTAATTTAATACTATCAACCGAATGAATGAGACCCACTTTATCAATGATGTATTTCACCTTATTGGATTGTAAATGTCCAATCATATGCCATGTGGCATCATTACCTAATACTTCATACTTTTGGCGAATCTCTTGGACTTTATTTTCCCCCATGTCTTTAACATGACATTCTAGGGCTGCTTCAATATCATTGACAGGCTTGGTTTTGGATACAGCAATCAACGTTATCTCATCTCTGTTTCGTCCAACTTTGTCTGCAGCTTTTGCAATATTCTCTAATACATCTTCAATATTATCTCTTATATAATCCATTTTTGTCATCCTTTCACCAAATGTATCCTTATAAAATCATGCCTTCCTCAATATCCTCAGAATCAACGATGACGCGGTCATACACCCGAATACCATAATCTGTATTTGCTTTTACAATTAAGTATTGACCTGTTGCATATTCTTCTTCAATAAGTTTGAATGATACATAGCCTTTATTAATGATATAAACACCTGGTAATGATTCCTTCACATTCAAGGTGTAATTACTACCGTCTTCTTTCGATATAATGTCATTAACCTGAAATCCATTGTCACCTATAGGCACGTAATAATTATTTTCAATGTCACAATAATAAAAATCCAATTTAATGAATTCTGCGCTTTCGCCACCTACATACTTCTCATCAAAAACTTTTTTCAAAACACCTTTTGAGTTACCTTTCATAATAATGCAATCTTTAGGTACTTTTAAAAATTCCTTCTTTACTAATGCTGTTTTAGGTATCTTAATGCCATCATATTGTTGATAAATAACTTCAAACTCCAATGTTCTTGAACCTAAATATTCATTAAAATAGCGGTCCATCTCAAGGACCATATATTTCTTCTTATCTTTTTCTATGGTAGAGATAATTTTTGCATTTGCCGTTATGTCGTTGTCAAAAATATGTATTCTAAGGGTCTCTTTATCTTCAATATATTCTAGTAATTTATTATTAATTTTACTAACAATGTACCATTTATCATTATCTATTATTTTAAACAAAGGTTTGTCTATCTTGGTTGTTGTTTGTTTAAATGTATAGATGGGTTCTGCATCTACTTTATATAATAAATCAAAGTCAACATCTAATGGATTAAATGACTCATAACCATCAATTACATAGGATATCACACCACTTTTATCAGCCTTAACAACAGTAACATTGTTGGCTATCTGTGACTCTAGTAACTCTTTATTACGTAGTGTCTTCATATCTAATTCGTCATATATATACCTGGATCTGGATATATACGATAATGTATCCTGTAGAGTGTTCTTAAGTGCGTAGATATTATCAAAATTCTGTGACTGATAATTCATTGTATGCGTATATAAGGTCTTCTTAATGATATCATGTCCATTCAGATTATTGTTATACGCAAGCTTATCATTAATGTAGGTTAGATTCTTCTGAATCTCTTTAGTATAATCACCATTTAGATCAATGGTACATACCACGCTTTTAAAGTTAGCTTTGTCCCCTTCAGGCACAAAAAAGCTGGTGCTTCCTTTACTTTCACTCTTAACTACAGTCTCATTTCTCAAAATAATGCCATCAAGAACTTCATTTTCAAAAAATATTTCCTTTTTCTGCTGATACGTAATGAATATTACCTTTCATAGCATAAGTTATAATATTATAGATTAGATACAAAAAATAAAAAAAATGAAAACAAACGTTCCAATACCTAATCCCTTAGCCTTTTGATTTGGATGCCTTTTCTTTCTTGTAGCGGGCGCTGTATCGCTGTTTCTTTGTACCCGCTTACCACTACTTTTACGTTTTCTATGATTTCTATATTCCTCCAAATTGACACCTCTTATTAATTATATTCATCTCTAGTTTTCAGTAATTACTAAGGATCAATGTTCTGATCCTGTAACATATACGGTATGTTTACAACATATTGATTCCATATATTATGTCAATCATACACTAATTATTTACTATATGGCAAGTCCTAATCTCCTATATAAGAGGATATCACTACGATTTTATATAGATTCTTAAATGGTAGATTTTCCTGATGAATGTGTCATTGGAAATTTTGATGTAAGCACAGCACCATTTTTAAAATGACATAATCTGCCTTGGTAATAACCTTTTTTCTACCATATCCGCTTCTATAGCATCTTTTATTTTCCACCAACTGGTCTGCCAATTACAAAAAAAGCGTCTCTTCTTTCGGTGCTCGACTAACTAAACGCTGTATAGCTACCCTCGGTTCAGTATGTTCTAAAAAAATAATAACTCGATTTATATACTCTTCTTTACTGATAATATGGATATCACCATCTAGATATTCCTTAGCCAAAGGCGTATTCCTTGCTATGTACAGTGAGTGAAGTTTGATCTGGTCCACCTCTAAAGCAGCTAATATCTTAGCGCCTTCTAGTATATCCCTCTCTTGATCCCATGGTAGATTGAGTATCATGTGGGTACATACATCTAGTCCATAACGTTTAATACGCATGACCCCATCAATGAATTCCGCTAGGGAATGCCCTCTTTCTATTCTATCAAGTGTATGATAATTCACTGTTTGAAGTCCTAACTCTACCGTTATGTGTATACCATGCTTGCGTTTAAGGTCCGCTAACACTTGAAGATAATCGTTATGAATACAATCTGGTCGTGTCGAAACAGCTATTTCAACAATATCTGTTCTCATTGCATCATGCATCGCTTGTTTAAATATATCAAGTGGCATATAGGTATTCGTAAAATTCTGAAAGTAAGCAATGAATTTTTTGGCATGATATTTTTTGGCTATAAACTCTTTGTTCCTATCAAGTTGCTCTTTGACAGATAATTGATTAGACAAACTTTCAAATCCTGTACCGACCTCACTGCAGAATACACACCCTACATGACCAGCAGTGCCATCCGATTGGGGCATGTTAAATCTAGATTTATTGGTAATTTATATACTTTTTCTCCATATCTATCTCTTAGATAATCGGAGTATTTGTAATACAATCGTTGCTTTGTTGCTGTCATGATTGCCTCCATCTATATATATTGAACTTAACATTTGCACACCTATTTCATCAAGTTCAATATATTTTCCTTGATCTTATAAGTTGAATTGCCCTAAATAATGGCTGGCTCTATAGCTGTTATTAATTCAGCTTATCTGTCACTATCTAACATGTTATGCCGTTTCCTTTTTATCACCTGTTGTGATCATATCTTTATATCTCAAATAATCATTCATAATATCTATTTCATCACTCTCGTCAAGAGACTCTAACTTTCTATCTGTTGTATAGAGTTTGTAGTCATCAAGAATATAAAACTGTTCCTGTCTAGTCGCTTTCTCAGTCACAAGGGGTTCCTTGTACATCCAATTGGTCACTTCAATAAATACCATTCCTGTATCAAGCAAATAGTAAGTTTTAGACATAGACCCCATTTCTCCATAATGCTTCACTTCAAAACTCATCAGTGCACTTTTTTGGTAATAAGGTTGAATAACGCCACCTTCTGTGGACTCTCCTGAAATGGAAATTTCTTTTCCCTTCTCAAGCTCCATATTTTCAAGCAGTTCATCAATATGATCAACTTTCTCTTTGTAAGATACTGTTGAAGGTATAAGTTCGACCATAGGCGTTTGTTTATTCTGCATTTCTTTAAATACAGCCTCTTTTACTGTCACATTCACATCTTTATCCATAATAACAGAAGTAACCTCACCAGCAGGATCTTTGTTTTCTGATTGCTCCTCTATAATCTTTTGTTTAACTAATAATTGAGATCCCTCTTTTACAATAGAGAGGATAACACCTTGTCCCCATACCCTCCCATATAATTCATTAATGCATTAGGAGGTGTATCCTGATCTGAATTCTTATCCAGTAATCCGTCATTAAAATTAGCTATATATTCACCGATCTTTAATGTCATTTTATGTTCTGCATCTACAATTAGATATGCAGTTGTATGCGGATAATCCTGTTGGTCTAATTCTGTAACAAACTCAAAATGTACATCAAGATTTTTTTGCAATAACGTCTTTTGTTTTATTACAACCTACAGTCGTAATCACTATTATACTAACAAATAAAGCAAGGTACACTTTCCTCATCATTTATATTCCCCTTTTCTATAAAATGCCTCACAACGCTAGTCCATCTAGATAGATTGTGATAATCGCCTCATCTAATTAATTATTTTTACTTAAGTACTTCTTAATGTCCCATAGTTTTAGCCACCTACTGAGCTTAATAACAGCATCAATAATATACATAAGTACCACATAACCCATTGCACAATAAGTAAGCATAAACAAATAATAGATCAGTGGTGGTAATACTTTCATGGCATAGATGTAGTTTGATAGTGCTACATATAAGCATATCAATACTATTTTACGCGTATTACCCTTGTTAAAATATGTAATTCTGGCTAATCCCCTCACTGGATACACCCCCTTCATTATTTAACGTCCTCATCTGTTTCTAATGATGCCTTTTTTGATGTATAAAGTCATGCTCATAACACCAGATTATACAAGCCTTAACGATCTCTTTCCCGTAACCCCTATTACGATACCGAGAATCCGTGTGCCTTGAAATCTGAGAATATTATCGGGTATATGTACTTACCATTTATCATGTGCCACCTATGGTTGTCCATATTTACTATATTCTAACATGAATTAGTAAATCCTTCTACCCTTTTTACAATTTTTTACATCTCTCTTTTTTACTCAGAACATATGTACCTATCTATTATATTTTATTTTTTTGCAATCATTTCAATAAAGATATGAATCCTATCTATTATTTCCAGTATTTTTTCTTTACTTCTTTATAAAATAATAATAAAATTAAAATTGTCATGAGATGTTATAAAAAATAGTTGTAGAATTAAACATTTAACCTATTATAATCTATGTACTGACTAAAGAACTAACTAAAATAAGAATTGAGTGATGAGATGTTAGTAGAATTAAGCCAACTTCTTTTTAACCGCTTAGGTATTATCATGCTATTTGCTTTTTTAATTACGAAGCTGGATATCTTTAAGAATTATATCGTTAAGGAAAAAAAATTAAGTACATCCGATCAAATATTTTTCTCCCTTTTATTCGGTGGTATTGGTATTATAACCACTTATTGGGGTATTGAAGTACTGGGCGGTATTGTTAATTCACGTTCCATTGCTATTGTGGTATCTGGTCTTATTGGTGGACCCATTGTTGGTTTTGGAGCAGGCCTCGTGGCAGGTATTCATCGTATGCTTATGTCAGCTGGAAGATTAACAGCTATTGCTTGTGGTCTATCCACCATTATGGGCGGCATTATAGGTGGACTAGCCAAAAACTATATTCATGAAAAAAACAGAAAATGGTTATATGGCATTATCATCGGTATTATTGCAGAAATCATTCAGATGAGTATGATTTTATTAATTGCCAGACCCTTTACTGATGCTCTACATATTGTAAAAGTTATCTTTATACCCATGACTTTTATTAATTCCTTGGGAATCGGTATTTTCTTAGCGTTAATCCAAGAAATATATAATGACCGCGAAAGAGCTGGTGCTATACAGGCACAATTGGCTTTAAGCATTGCTAATAAAACACTACCGTTCCTTAGAAAGGGATTAAATGAAGCTTCAGCAAATCAAACTGCCAATATAATCTATGACATGGCTAGGATGCATGCTGTTGCTATAACCGATACCCAGAAGATATTAGCTCATGTAGGAGCCGCTAATGATCACCATAAAAAAGGATCTTACATCACAACAAATTTATCTCAAAAAGCTATCCTTGATAAAAAACACATGGTCGCACAGAAGAAAATACACATTGAATGTCATAACAAATCCTGCCCTCTCAAGTCAGCCATCGTTGTACCACTTATGGAAAAAAAACAATGTGATCGGTACGTTAAAGTTATACAAAACATCATCCCATGATATCAGAAGAACAGATATTGAATTAGCAAAGGGACTAGCCCATCTTTTTTCAACACAAATTGAACTTAGCAAAGTGGATTATCAAAAGACCTTACTTCGAAAGGCTGAGCTTAGGAGACTTCAAGCGCAGATAAGACCTCATTTTTTATTTAATACATTAAATACAGTTGTATCTTTTTGTAGAACAGACCCTAATAAAGCCCGCCAACTTCTGCTAGAACTTAGTTTTTTTCTAAGAAATAGCTTTCAAAATGCTGAAGAATTTATTACCTTAGAAAAAAGAAATTGCCATTATAAAATCCTATCTATCCATTGTGACAGCAAGATATGGGGATAAAGTTAATATTCATTTTGATATTCAAGAAAAACCGTGCATTCAGATTCCATCACTTATTCTACAACCCATTATTGAAAATGCCATCAAACATGGTCTACTTCCCAAGACGGGACCTGGTCATGTTTATATCCATATAAGGAATCATGGTGATTACGTTACCTTTGAAGTGAAAGATGATGGTGTCGGTATGGCACCTGATCAGCTCAAGAACTTATTAACAAATCCATCAACTAAATCCGGCATAGGTATAACCAATGTCAATGAACGTCTTAAAACCACTTGCAATGAAGAACTTCATATAATAAGCACACAAAATACAGGCACTACTGTCACATTTAAAATACACAAGGAGATGAGCTATCCATGTTAAATGTTATACTCGTTGATGATGAGAAACCTGCATTACAAGAGCTTTCTTTTCTATTAGGCCGTAATAAGCATATTAATATCATTGGCATCTATATGGACGCTTCTGAAGCACTAGAAGCCATCACAAAAGATAACCCAGATGTGGTTTTTCTTGATATTGAAATGCCAGTCATAAATGGTTATGCCATTGCCTTAGAACTTGACAAACTTGATATAAAAATAGATGTGGTTTTTTGTTACAGCATATGATGAATATGCCATAAAGGCTTTTGAACTTAATGTAGTGGATTATATACTTAAACCTTATGATGAACAAAGAATTGATAGTACCATAAAACGATTACTTGAAAAAAGATATGGTACTGGATCTTTCAATGATTCAACTAGCAGTAACAGCACATGCCCTAAATGCATTGAGAAAATTCCTGTATGGGAAGGTGATTGTATCGCCATTATTTCACCAGAAGATATCTTGTTTTGTACACTGAGAGATGGTGATATTATCATTGAAACTGCAACCAATAAATATAAGAGTCATAACACCTTAAGTGAGCTTGAGAACACATTAAAAAAAACACCATTTTTTTTCGGTGTCACCGTAGTTATTTAATCAACATGAACAAAATAGAAAAAATTATACCTTGGTTTAATCATACGTTTGTTGTAAAAGTCAAACATTCCAATGTAGAGATTCCTGTTAGCAGACGCCAAACAAAAACATTTAAACAGATTCTCAATATATAATCATACATTACTTATACAAACATGATTTCAGACACCTCCAAGGGAACCCTATTTAATGTTTTTCTTTAACTATTTCTATGATAACCGTTTAAGCTAAAATAATGACCGCTTAGCGGTTTTTTTATGTTATTTAGGTAAAAAACAAACAAAAGAGTGACTTATCATGCTATCCTTTTTATACAATATTATTCAAGGGAGGATAATTATGATAACATTTTTCTTAGCCGTTATTATGCTTATTTTAGGTTATTTATTCTATGGAAAATTTATTGAAAAAAAAGTATTTGGTATTGATCCCAGTAAAAAAAACACCAGCTCATGAAATGGCTGACGGTGTTGACTATGTACCACTTAACTGGAAAAAAGTATTTCTTGTTCAATTTTTGAACATCGCTGGTTTAGGTCCTATCTTTGGCGCAGTAGCTGGTGCATTATGGGGACCCGTTGCTTTTCTTTGGATTGTATTTGGTTGTATTTTTGCTGGGGCTGTACACGACTATTTTTCTGGCATGCTTTCTCTTAGAAATGGTGGGGCAAGTATTGCAGAGATATCTGGTAAATACTTAGGAAATGGTGCTAAGATATTCATGCGTTTCTTCTCGGTTATATTACTGGTATTAGTTGGTGTAGTTTTTTTTGTAAAAGGTCCTGCTAGTCTCCTTGAGAATCTAACGTCTGTTAATACCATGACTTGGGTTGGTATTATCATTGTTTATTATCTATTAGCTACCGTATTACCTGTTGATAAAATTATTGGTAAGATTTATCCAATATTTGGGGCGAGCTTATTAATCATGGGCTTTGGTATTATCATCGGTTTGTTTGTAAAAGGCTATCAAATACCAGAACTTCAATTAGCCAACTTACATCCTACCAGCAAATCTATTTTCCCTTTCTTATTTATTACCATTGCATGCGGTGCTATTAGTGGTTTCCATGCAACCCAGTCACCTATTATGGCAAGATGTATTAATAATGAAAGCGAAGGTAGAAAAGTATTCTACGGAGCTATGATTATGGAAGGTATTATTGCTCTTATATGGGCTGCTGCTGCTATGGCATTCTTCGGAAGCACTGGGGCTTTAAAAGCTGCTGGTGGCGCTGCCGTTGTCGTTAATACAATTTCTAATTCATTACTTGGTAATTTTGGTGGTGTATTAGCTTTAATAGGTGTTGTAGCCTGTCCAATTACATCTGGTGATACTGCTTTTAGGAGTGCTCGTCTTACCATTGCCGATGCATTAAAATTCAGACAAGATAAGTTTAGAAATCGCTTCTTGATTGCTATTCCACTATTTGCAATTGGTATAGGTCTTTGCTTTATTGATTTTGGCATTATTTGGCGCTATTTTGCATGGTCTAACCAAACATTAGCTACTGTTGCATTATGGGCTGCTGCAAGTTATCTTGTTCGCCACGGTAAAAATCACTATGTTGCCTCTATTCCGGCTACGTTTATGACAGCTGTTATAACCAGTTATATTTTAATAGCTGATGAAGGACTAAAATTATCCTCATCTATCGGATTAAGTGTTGGGATTTTAACAGCTTTATTAGCAATTACATTATTTCTATCGAAATCTAAGAATTTAGCTGGCAAAGTGATATAAAAATAGCATTACCTGCTCTTACCTAAAGATATATACGAATACTACAGGATAATATAATGGGATAAGCTAAAAGCATAACCATTATATTATCCATAATTTCTATCTCATTAATAATAAAAAGCATACCTTTCCATGGCATCCATAAGTGCCTTTACATTCTTCAAAGGAACACCGGGATAAAGACCGTAAATCATCATCAGCCCCCCTTCTTTACTACCAATTTTTTGAACTTCTTCTCGTATGAGTGCGTCTATTTGTTCTACAGTGCCATTTGGTGTTATGAATTGCCTATCAATATCAAGCTCTATGCATACTTTTCCTGCGAATTTATCAGCAATCCAATCAATACCATTAACTTGGTCCTGCATATTGATAACCTCAACACCCCCATCAATTATATCATCCATCAAGTCATGTAAATCACCATCAGAATGCATATGAACAATAACGCCTTGATCCCGTGCTGGTTTCATAAGCCGTTGATAGCTGGGCTTGATGTATTCTTGAAAAAAGCTAGGTGAAATCATGGGACCTTTTTGCATACCTAAATCCTCTGCATAACCCATCATATCTACCCCAATATCAAGATATTGATTGACAATGTACAGATTAAATGCCTCAATCATATCAATGAGTTTTCTCAAGTTTGGATGCTGGTCAACCATATCAAAGATCAGATTTTGATATCCTCGAATATCACATAATTGAAGAAATGTATGCCCATGACGAAGCCCGCCAAAAAAAACGAGATCCCCATTTTGCTTCATCTTCTGTATATCCACTTCAACTTGATGCCAATCGATTGACCCAATTCCCATACATTCTTTTGGATTTGGAGCTTGAAAGGTTTCAAATGATGCCCATTCTGATAGTGGGTGCTTCGTAACTGTTCCCGTGATACCATCCATGGTTGTTTCCCATAAACACCCCCAGTCATCTATAAAAGGTTCATCCTTACGCGCGACTTTGGAAAAGCTAGGTTTGAATATTCCTTTAGGTCTCTTAAAATCAGGAAATAGAAAAGGATGGGTTTCCATCAACTCAAAGAGTTGTTCCTGGGGATAATGCTGCCAACAAGCATCATTGATATGAAAGCTCATGGGGATATAATCAGGCTTTTCAAACCGAACTGCTTTTAAAATATTTGATTTATTGTTCATGGGTATTACCTCCATTTTTTTTCTTATTATATCAAATACTTTTTTACCTTTCTTTCAAAATAGTAACGTGCTATAATATCATACAAATGAGATAAAATGTTTTTAAGGGAGATGTCATGAATAAAATGAATGATGCTAGCGAACGGTGTATTGTGGATTTTTCAACCATTGATAAAGATTTTTTCTTTTAAGTTAGGAAAAGTAAAATACACACAAGCTCACCAACCATTAGAGCAACATAATCATCCGAACATGGTGGAAATTGTTTATCTTATCAAGGGTGAGCAAGTGTATCATGTAGCTGACAAGGATTATGTTGTTAAAAGTGGTGAGGTTTTTATGACCTTCGACAATGAACCTCATAGCACAGGCTGCAATCCTGAAGATAAAGCCTATTTCTATTATTTTATTATCGATTTAAATAAGCATAAACATGATTTTATCGGATACGGTCATGGTGAAGGCTGTTGTATTATTAATCTATTAAATAATCCCCAAAAACGAATTTTTAAGGGGTCTGCTCTACTTCATCATTTACTTGACCAATTAATACAAATGCCCTTTTATGATTCTACATATAGAAAAACCCGCATTCGTAATCTTGTTTCAGAACTTTTACTTACTACAATTGAATGTAAAACTAAGGCTAGTTCTGTTCATGATAGAAATACCATGGCATATATGAAGGATTATATCGAAGAACATATCTATACACATATTCCACTATCTGAACTTGCAACTATTTCTGGGTTGTCTGAGACCCGTTTTAAAATAAATTTTAAAAAAGAATTCGGTATGCCTCCTCATGAATATATGTTACGTAAAAAGATAGCCATAGCCAAAATGCTGTTGTTAGAGTCTCCTAATATGACCATAACGGATATTGCTTTTAAGCTTTCTTTTTCTTCAAGTCAATATTTTTCTACTGTTTTTAAACGCTTTACCTTTATGAGTCCTAAAGATTTTAAAGCTCTAAAAAAGAAGTCAAACCCATAAATAATTCCCCTTGTTCTTGTATCAAATGCACATCAAGAAAAGAGGCTTCGCCTCGTCTTCCGTAGGAAGTTTTAGTCGTTAGGAACTTTTCATTAACGCATATGGAGATGTTTCTATTCCATATGCTTAAAAGTAGAACTTTCCTATAGGAGAACAAAGGGAATTCTCATGATAGACCTATTTATTTAATTCTTTACTAGCCATTATCATAAACAATCCTAAAGATAAGTATGTAACTATGCAAAAATACCACAGCCTTTTTACGGTTGTGGTATCATCCATCTTTGCAACATATTTCATCAGAAGTGAAAATTATCCTTCATTTATAGATATACTGCCTATCTCATAATGCACTTCTTCTATACCTAACTGATCTTCCAATAGCGCCATTAACTGTCGTTCAGTTGTCTTACTTGGTGGTGTTGCTGATGACATATAACCCATGAATAAAGGGATAGCAGAAAATAGGAAACCACCGAAAATTAAACGTAAAAAGATACCTGTGAAAGTGGATTGAACGCTCTCAGTTATATAGCTTAAGGTTATGACTAAACTTAAAAACATATGGATAAAAAAATATAAGTCTACCATTTAATAAGCCACTAACATACTTTACTTGTATATAGGTTTCACCGCTATTAAGATAAATATCACCTACAATATCTACTGCAGATGCGTTCTTGACATTTGCTTTCTTAAAACAATACCGAAAACTATCAGCTCTAACGGTACCAACATAAGCATCTTCATGATGATGATAAAATCGACTTCTATGTATATTCTTCTGTAATATCTTTTGTATTTCTTCGGGTTTGTAAGGCGTTTTAAATACTGGCACATCCATTACCTCCCAACAGAATTAATCATTGATAACAAGCTTTAGATCTACTAAATCTTCTTGTAGTATAGGAAAGTTCTACTTTCTAGTTTACTTGAATTCTTTTACGTGACAAAGTCACTTTGCAGAACGAGGCATAGCCCCTTTTGTTCAAGTCACATTCTATTATATAACATTATGAACCGATTTTCAATCAATTTACAAATTTATCCATTTGTTCTTCTTGAATACAATGCTTCTGCATATTTTTTAACAAAACCAGATTTTGACTTATACATAATGATTGTTTTTAAGATTTATATATTATTATTTTCGTGGTTACTTTGATGGGTCCTCTAAATATGCTTTGAAGTGTTCAGCATATTTTGTTTTGTCTTTTTCATCGGTAGTTTCAGCTAATATCTTCTTAATATCGTAACCTTGTTTAACGATAAACATACTGAATATATTAGATGTAATGGCATGAGTCGGGCATTGGTAGATACAGCGCATACAGAGATAACATTTCCATCTAAATTTTATTTTACCATCTTTTACATAGATATTCTTAGATGGACAATTATTTACACACTTTCCACAGTTCACACATGTATCTGTCACATGTAAAGTCTTTCCAAAAATATGAGCCAAAAATCGGTCTTCACAAAGGTTAAGGAAATTTGTTAATAAACGCAAGGGTAATGACGGATGATATAAGCGATTCTTCTCTTTTAGTATTTCTTGGCACATATCTTCAACTTTATGGCTTGCTGCCGCATACATCTGTTTAACCAATGCATGGGTATACTCAGTTAAGTAGTTCGAACCCATACATATAATTCGATCATAAAAGACGTGATAACCTTTTTTTTTGAAGTTTCATTATGATTTTACCTGATGCATTGTGATTAATCGTTATAAAATCAGCTGCTGTTTTATATATAAATGTTGTCTGTGAATGACTATCTGGTAGTTGCTTCACCCATCTCTCAACAATTTCTGGTGGTCCAAAACCATATATAGGGTGCCCGATACCTATCATATCGTACTGAGTCATATCAACGGCTTGTTTATCGTTCATGATTTTTTCAATATTATAAGTTTCAACATGGACTGAATTTTTTATTAACGTAGCTTCTATAAGCTGCGTTATAAGCTCTGTATTGCCTGTACCCGAGAAATAAAATACCCCTATTTTAGTGGTCATGTGTACCGCCCCTTAATCTTACTATTTTTTTTCCCATATAGATATATGATAACAGACCGATACTGAATCAGCAATATCCGTTATTTATTTTTTGGGCTAATGATTACTATGCCATCCAACCTTCACTGTTTTCAATCGTTTATTGATATTTCCATCTCATAACCTTACAATAAACAAAAGAGAGATTTTCTTTTATACAAGGTTTTATTGATTATTTTTGACTTTATTGCATACTAATTATGGAAAAAACTAAAGATATAATGCACGATAAAAATGGATGACATATTGCAACAAATATAGGAGGTTCACTATGAATAGAAAATTGAAACGACTATTTTTATTACTTATGATCATTATATTTATAGTCAGTCCTTTTTTCCAATTTATTAAAAGCATAACAGTCATGGGTATCTATAGCTATATGTGTAAAAAAGATAGTTTTATTAATGCTTTGGATATAGAAATAGACATGCCTGGTGGGCTTAGCACGCCTAAAAAAGATTGGTATCCTTTTGTCATGACTTTTAATGATGATAAAGGTTTTTTCTCATTATATTAAACGAAACATGAATTATACCGTACTTTATAATTTTGGTGCATTCGAATATTTGAATGGTGCCTCCCTGTTATACAACCCTCATTCAGATTATTATGGTGCTTTTTACGGGGCTTATTTTGTACGTGAATTAGATGATACTAATCGTCAATTTGGATTTGATAGAAATGGAAATATTGATATTGAAGAAGCTGTATTACCAGGTACATACGATTTAAATAAATTGGTGTTAGAAGGCTTTGGGTTGTATGATCCTGTTTCAAACTATCGCATTGATGGAGTAGAAGAAGTGGATAACTATTTAAATTATAATAAGTGGACAGTTATAGATGCCACAATTACTACCCAAGGACCTAATCACGATTATAAGAAAAAACATCAAGCTTATATCCAGTATGGGAAACCCCCATCTAAGTATAGTAAGGAAGAAGATTTTCCTGTGACTGAATTTAAAAGCCGCTTTTATATAAGATATATGGAAGAAAAAAAATGCACTGTTTATTTATACATCATTGGACCACATGTTAAAATGATCGAAGAATGCGATAAGAACTTCTTACAAAAGAGTATTCTCACCATTAAGGGCAACAAAGTTGATATTTAATGGCGCCCATGCTGGGCGCACCTAAAAAAAGCAGATTATCATATTCCAATAATAATCTGCTTTAAAGGTCAAAAAATACTAGCCTAAATATGCTTTTTTAACTTTTTCATCATTTAACAGGTCTTTTGCATTACCTTCTAAGATGATTTTCCCGGTTTCTAATACATAAGCTCTGTCTGCAATACTTAATGCCATATGTGCGTTCTGCTCGACTAATAAAATCGTTGTGCCTTCTTTGTTAATTTCTTTTATAATCTTAAAAAATCTGTTCAACTAAGATTGGAGCAAGTCCCATTGAAGGTTCATCCATTAAAAGTAGCTTCGGTTTACCCATTAGCGCTCTAGCAATAGCTAACATTTGTTGTTCGCCACCACTCATGGTACCCGCCAATTGTTTCTTTCTCTCACCTAATCTAGGAAATCTTTTATACATATGGTTGATGTCATTGTGTATCTCTTTGTCCGTTCGAATAAATGCACCCATCTCAAGATTCTCTTCAACTGTCATCTGCGAGAAGACCCTTCGTCCTTCTGGCACTTGTGCCATACCTAATCCTAGAATCTTATGAGCACCCATACTGTCAATACCCTGATCATTCAACGTGATATTTCCTGATTTTGCATTGATTAGTCCTGAGATTGTTTGTAGTGTCGTTGTTTTACCAGCACCATTAGCTCCGATTAATGTAACAATCTCACCTTCATTAACATGAAAACTTATATCTTTTATGGCATGGATTGCTCCATAATATACATCAATATTTTTTACTTCTAACATGGTTGCACCTCCTAAACTCCACCAAGATAAGCCTTGATTACTTTTTCATTGGATTTTATATCCTCTGGTGTTCCTGTTGCAATGACCTTACCATAATCAATTACAACTAATCGTTCACAAATTCCCATAACCAAACTCATATCGTGTTCAATGAGTAAAATAGTGGTTCTGAATTTATCTCGAATAAACCGGATGGTGTTCATCAGTTCGCTTGTTTCTTGAGGATTCATACCTGCTGCTGGTTCATCTAATAAGAGTAACTTAGGGTTTGTTGCTAGAGCTCTTGCAATTTCTAGCTTTCTTTGTTTCCCATAAGGAAGATTTTTTAGCTTTTTCATTTTTAGTATCTTCCATATCAAATATCCTTAATAAGTCAATGGCTTTTTCTTGAATGTTTTTTTTCTTCTTTCCAATATTTCGGCGTACGTAAAATCCCTTGTAGTAAGGAATATTTCATATCCTTCTGGAATGCTATTTTTATATTATCGAGTACAGTTAAATCCTTAAACAAACGTATGTTTTGAAAAGTTCTAGCCGCACCTACTTTTACAATTTCATCAGGTTTTAAACCGATTACATTTTTTCCATTTAACATGATGTTTCCACGAGTGGGTTGATAAACACCAGTAAGCATATTAAATACCGTTGTTTTACCTGCACCATTTGGTCCGATTAACCCCATGAGCTCACCTTCGCAAATATCGATGTTAAAATTATCTACAGCTTTTAAGCCACCAAATTCAATGGTTAATTCTTTTACTTCTAATAATGGCATATCCTTACCTCCTCTACTCGCTCTTCGCTCCAATTTTTCTGATCCATCTACTCATAGAAAACTCATAACGACCCAAAAGTCCACCTGGTTTAAATATCATGATAATAATAAGAATGACGGAATATATAATGATACGTAGAGTAGATAAATCTCTAAGTACTTCGTTAAAGATGGATAGGATAATGGCTGCTATGATTGAGCCTGTGATGCTGCCCATACCACCAAAAACAACAATAATCAGAATTTCAACAGAATACATAAAATTGAACTTTCTTGCTTCAAGCATGGTAATATAATGGGCGAAAATCCCACCACCCACACCAGCGAAAAAAGCAGATATGGTAAATCCAAGAATTTTGTAATAGGTAGAGGATATACCCATTGCTTCAGCAGCAATTTCGTCTTCTCGAATGGATATAATAGCACGTCCATGTCTCGACCTTATAAGTAAATATAATATGGTAATAACGATTACCGTTGTAATGAACACGTTGGTAAAATTACTGAGTAGAGGAATACCTGATAGACCTCTTGCTCCACCTGTAAACTTAGCGTTAAGAATAAATACCCTAATCATTTCACTAAAGGCCAATGTAATGATAGCAAGATAATCTCCTCTTAAGCGTAGGGCTGGAATACCGATAGCTATACCAAATAGTGCTGCTACACACCCACCAATAAGTAAAGCCATAGGAAATTCATAGGGTAAGTTTACTGCTTTGGTAAACAAAGCCGAACTATATGCACCAACAGCTACAAATCCTGCATGCCCAATGGCTAACTGCCCTAGAAAACCAGTTGTAAGATTTAAACTGGTCGCAAGAATAATATTAATACAGATGAAGATAATGACTGATTCATAATACGCATTGATTATGCCATTTTTTATTAATAAATATATGATGGTGTATACACCTATAACACATATAAAGTTAATCATATAATTTTGCAATGTCTTTTTTGTATTCATACGAATCACCTACACTTTCTCTTTCACATTTTTGCCAAGTATGCCAGATGGTTTGAATAAGAGTACTATAATCAATATACCGTATACCACGCCATCAGCCCATGCACTTGAAATATAGGCTTTCGTTAAACTCTCAACAATACCAATAACAAAGCCACCAATCATGGCTCCAGGTATAATACCGATTCCACCTAGTACTGCGGCGATAAATGCTTTTAATCCTGGTGTAACGCCCATTAATGGGTTAATCTGAATAGCAATGGTACTATAGAGAATACCACCAATAGCACCTAATGCAGATCCTATTGCAAAAGTGATAGCAATAATACGATTAACATTGATCCCCATAAGTCTTGCGGCTGGTTTGTCTTCTGAAACAGCTCGCATAGCTTTACCAACCTTTGATTTGTTTACCAACACATCAAGAAAGACCATACATGTGATTGCTATAAGTATTATTACTATGGTTATATATCTTATACGCAAGTCACCAAAGGCTATATCCCCTTTAATAAGTGCAGGAAATTTTCTTGGATTGGGTTTGTAAATAGCTGCAAATAAGTTTTCTAAAAATAAACTCATCCCTAATGATGTGATAAGGGCAGAGATTCTTGGTGCATCTCGTAATGGTCGATAGGCTATTTGATCAATTAACATACCTATGACAGCACATACCAACATGGTAATGATAATCACTAACCAAGCAGGTAATTCTAATACAGTTATGCCTATAAGTGTAAAATATGAACCAATCATTAAGATATCCCCATGAGCAAAGTTGATTAATTTTACAATACCATATACCATTGTATAGCCTAAAGCGATTAACGCATAAATACTTCCAACTTGAATTCCGTTAATTAATTGTTGTAAAAAATTCACAATACCACCTCTTCCTTACTAAAATTGTAACTCTATCTGTTTTTTTTGCTCCTTGATACCATCGAACAATCATCCAAAGCAAATGAGTAAAAAAGAATGTAATGCAGGCAAGTACTTCAAGTTGATCTATAAGTGGCTTTATCTTGGATCTACATTACATTCACTTTTACTTTGCATCTAGCGAGTTATTCTAAATATCTTATATAAAACGGATAAATCTTTAAATTATTGGAAAAAGAAGGAGGGGTTAACCCTCCGTCTTTTCAACTACTTTAATATAAAATTATACATACATAACACAATCAGCATTAGTTTTTATGTTTGACTAATCTCTGTTTTAGTTATCGCTAAATTGTGTTTCAAATTTTAATTGTCCATCTTCTACCTTAATGATGGTTACACTCTTCGTTGTATCACCATTATCATCAAACGTAATGTGTCCAGTAGCTGAATCAAGAGATGTTTTCTTTAATTGTTCTAGAACCTTCTCATTATTGGTTGAATCTGCTTGATCAATAGCATTAGCCATAATCTTCATGGCATCATAACCTAGAGCAGCAAGGGCATTAGGTGTTTCCTTATACTCAGTGGTATAAGCATCTACAAAATCTTTTACAACTTTCGTTTCGTCACCAGCATAGTAATGGTTTCCGAAGTAACCACCTTCAACTGCTTCTATGTATTCTGCTTGAACGCCGTCCCAACCATCTGGTCCGAGTAATGCCGCTTCAATACCTAAATCCTTTATGGTTGTTGCTATAACACCAACCTTGTTATAGTAATCAGGAATAAAAATAACGTCTGGATCATTAGCTTTTACATTAGTTAATACCGCGTTAAAATCAACGTCATCAGTTGTATAACCTTCGTAGTTAACGACTGTAGCGCCACCTTCTTCTGATACACTTTTAAATACCTCTGCTAGTCCAGTCGAATAATCACTACTTGTATTATAAAGAATTGATACTTTCTTAGCCTTTAATTCTTTGATTGCATATTTGGCAAGAATTGTACCCTGATAGGGGTCTGTGTAACAAGCACGGAATACGTAATCATAATCAGGCGTTACATTAAGTGCTGTTGCCGTTGGTGTAATCATAGGAATTTTACTTGCTTCTGCAAGTGGAGCTACTGCAAGGGTTGTACCACTAACAACAGGACCTATTAAAGCATCAATTTTATCATTGTTTACAAGCCTTCTGAATAATGTAACACTCTCTTGAGCATCACCTTTGTTATCATAAACAACAAGTTTAATTTGTTTACCATCAATACCACCAGCTTCATTTATCTGGTTTGCCGCTAATTTTACAGCATTCTCAACTGCTATACCGTATTGAGCTAAATCACCAGTCTCAGCTGTTATTAAACCAATTTTTACCTCATCTGTTTTTTGACCTGAAGTACTTGTATCAACCTTTTTGTCAGTACCTGAAGTACTTGTGTCTGTTTTTTTCTCACCACAACCACTTAATACAAATACTAAACATATAAAAACACTCACTACTGCTAATATTTTTTTTCTTCATATTGAATCCTCCCTTAAGCCGCAGACCTTTTTTTACTTATTACGACTTTTACCTTTATATACATGCAATTATACATTGACATTCTTTCATTTGCAAGATAATTTTCTTTTTTGCTTTATAACATTAAATCGTTACTTGGTTAGTATGCCTATGTGTTCAACCTCCACCACCTATTCATAATGCATTTTGTACAATATATTCATTCCATCATTACTATTACACAATAATTATATGTTAACATATACTATATTGCCATGTGCTTTTCTAGACTATTTGTATAGTTGCGTTATATACCATTTGCAATCCAAAACTTAACATAATCGCCAATATAATCAAACCAGATACTTACTGACATATTATCATGATGTTTTTCAATATATTCATTAAAATAACCATCGGGAATTATGCAAGTTAATTTTCAAAATAATTCATTTGCATGGTCTTAGCTATCAGTTATCGAATATTGCTTATACATAATTATCCATCATAATTCAGTTCGATTTATTTTAGCATACCGTGTAAGTTATTAATATAATAGAGTGGAGAAATAATTGCTTAGAATCATTTCCCTCTCGTTGAACCGTACATACGGGTCTCGTATACGGCTCTACAATTTATATTCCAACACTTCTTAGATAGTATTGTAAAGGATTGAGTAAGCCTGCTCGATCCTTTGTTTTCATCTCAAGTATTTCCGGTCTTAGTATAAAATTTATTACATTCATACTACTCTTTTTGTATAATCCTAATCTTGAGTTTGCAACTTTGAAAATATCTTCATGGTTAAATCCCATTTTATATTTTCTATTGATATATGCTAGGTTTTTGTATACTGTCTTTGGTTTCTTCCATTGTTTTAGGATAATAACTCTTATTTTATGTCTTAACCATGCACCAAACTTTTCCATGAATTGTTTCATCATTCCAATCTTAAAGTAGTTTATCCAACCTATGACGATTTGATTTACTCTCTTAATTGTAACCCCTAGCGAACGTGATATAGCTCTTCTCCTTTTAAGGTATTCTCTGAGCTTTCCATACAATGCTTTCTTCTTTTCTTTTGTTGGTCTTACTTTCCACTGTCCGCCATTTTTAAGAAATGTGAATCCTAGATATTTACTCCTCATCGGCCTAGTTACTTTTGACTTCGTCACATTCACTTTTAGGAATAGTTTTCTTTCTATCCAACTGGTTATTGATTTCATCACTCTATTGGCTGCCATTTCACTCTTTGTGAAGATAAGTACATCATCTGCATACCTCACGAAACGCAAGCCTCGTTGCTCTAGCTCCTTATCCAGTTTGTCTAAGTATATATTTGACAAGATTACTGATAATGGTCCCCCTTGAGGAACTCCTGTTTGGGTTGCTTTTACTAGACCTTTTTTCCATTACTCCAGCTTTTAAATACTTGCGTATTAAGTTTAATGTTGCACTACCATCTACTTGTTCTCTAAGAATCTGAATTAACTTATCGTGATTTACTTTGTCAAAGAATTGTTCGATATCAATATCAATTACCCATTCGTATCCGTGGTTTAAGTATGCTAATGCTTGATTTATTGCCTCGTGGCAACTTCTGTTTGGGCGAAAACCATAGCTGTATTCACTAAACACTTTCTCATAAATATCTGATATCGGTTGTGCAATAGCTTGTTGGATAGTCCTATCCAATGCAGTTGGAATCCCTAGCTGTCGCATTTTCCCATTACTTTTGGGAATATATACTCTCCGTACAGGTTTGGGAAAATATGTTTTGTTCCTCAAAGAGCTAATTATCTCGCTTCTATTTTCTTTAATGTATTTTCCTAATTCTTCCACTGCTATTCCATCTATTCCACTTGCACCCTTATTTGCCACCACTTTCTTATATGCACGATTGAGATTTTCTTTCGATGTGATCACATTTATTAATTCCATGTCGTTGCTCCTCTTTCTATTCTAATATTCATACATATCGCCCCTCTAGATATAGACACTATCCCTCGGTTACGCTCCTACTCTTCTTGTCCATCTGATTTCTGGCTTATGTATTATTTTATCAATAGCGATTCGCACTATAAATCGCTTCAGTCCTTCAGCTGTTACACCTACTATGACTTCGTCTGACTCCCTCCCTAAACCTTTTTCGACCATGTCTTTATAACATGTGGGTAGGGTCTCCCAAGGTAAGACACTAATCTTTCATTCCACAACCTCTTGATTTACAACTTCGGTTTACATTTACCATTTGGGCTTCAGTTTGTTATGCAACCTTACCCACCTAATCGCCTTATCAAGTTTCTGTTCGTAGGCTCAAGAATTTTGCTACACCACTTCCTTCATCCATACCATTACTGATACCAACTTGTGGTTTGCTACACTTGGCGGTAAATACCCGTGACTAGACTTGCACCAGCTAGATTAGTGCCATGCTTGGCACACATATAAAGAGCAGATAAATACTTGACGTAATTTATCTGCTCTTTATATAGGGTTATCATTATTTAACGACTTAATGTTACATATAGCATTGTATAGATGTCTATATTCATTGGTCATAATCAAACTCTTTTCTATTTAGGATGTTTTAATTCTTGTTGTTGAAATTTTACCATGTACTTTACTTAAATTTTTTTTGATTTTTTTTAAAGTAGGGTCACTCACACCACATGCATCCATAATGGATTCAAGTATCTTAAATTCATTTCTTTTTATAACGACTTCCACTTTATATCGACGATCACCATGATTTCCTCTAGCTAAATAATTATTAACCGTGTAACCTTCTTCTCGCAGTTGTTCTGCAACAGCAATCATCTTATTTTTTTTATTTTTTTTAGGAAAATATCTACTTCTAAGATACCAAGTGCTAATCTTTCTTCAATCTTATTCCCAATAAATACACCTACTGTTCTTCCCATAGCATACGCAGCTGTATAATGAAATCCTTTGGAACTGGTTACTTTCGTAACAACAGTGGCAAAGATCATGGCGTCTACAAATACGACCATGTATACAGGATTCATAATTTTTTTTTGAAATTAATATTGTCTTTAGTGTTGCTAATATATTAGTAAATGCTGTTATGATAAATAGACCAACAAGTCCTATCAATACATTTTGTGTCATATATCTCACTTCCTTTACTTCTCTATTTCTATATTTCTTGATTAACAGGTTTGCCTTAGTTGAATAGCTTACTTGATCTGCTTATAGGCAACTCAAATAATACCAAGATATTATCCAGGGCTTATCTATTAAATACTAAATACACATTTTTTTTCGCAATAAAAAAAATGCTTATTAGCATAGATTGTATAAATCCATATTGGGTAGCAACTTAAATATAATGATTTAAGGGATTTCTAAATGAAAACAAGAAGGACATCTTTCTTGTATATCGTAGAAATTGAAATGAAAAGTACGTTTAATCGTTTTAGATATAATGATAAGATTAAATATAAAATAATAATACTACTTCTAATTCCTGCTCTTTATTCAACTAACTTTTTAATTATAGCATATCGCAACATCATTTGCAAGTTCTTTTTTGAAGTTTGTTTTTTTATTGCAGTTTTTTTATTGAATTTATCGCTAATAAATGCACCTATGAGAATACATCACGTTCTCATAAGTGCTAATCTATTATGTATCATAATTTATTCTTTTTCCATTGTATTTTGGTCGTGAATAAGTAGCCATCTATCATCTATTTTCTTAAATATGAGATTCAAGAAATAGTTCATACTAATTGGATTGCCATCTTCGTCACAATCTTTGTAGAGCACCTTGATAAGTGTATAGGCTAACTCCGTTCCCTCTCCGATTTTCATAATCTCACATTCCATTTCCCAGTTTGTATCAGCAAACCAGTTTTTTTTATGAAATTCAATAAATTGATCACCACTATTGATGAGATTACCATTCGGCATAATAACCAATACTTTGTCCAAACATACTGTTTTTTTTAAATTAATCATCTAGTTTTCTTTCTTGTAGTGACTCTAGATGATAACTAAGGGTTACCCTAAAATCCATTTTCCCTCTCCTTTACTAGTAGTATAACTATTGCCCTGTTGTTGAGTACCATCTTAATCATATCAAATAGCTGACCATTAATCAACACAATCTATGAATATGTCGTTAAAAAAATGTGTATACATCATTTATCTTGTTGAAATACTCTAAAAAAGGGTGTTATTACTAGATAAATCCTTAAGGAAGGTCTTTTCGTACTAGTCTAACTTTTGCTAACCTTTTATAAAATCTCATCATCACTTCCTGTATTGAAAAACACTTTAAGTATGAGTCCCCAATCAGCCGCTTTTATATTTTCTTCTATATCATCATAACGTGTATTATATGCTCCTTCATAAGCCTTTAATCCCCATATTGCAACTTCTTCTTAATCATGTGTATCTTTATCTTCACCCTCATTAATTCCCTAAAAAATGTTTTCCACCAACTCAACAGTTCTCTTCCCTACATCCATCTTAATCTTCTTTCCAATAGGCATGGTAAACATTGGATGAGTATGGCAACAATCAAAATCTGCTAAGAAAGGTATCTGATGGTCTCCTAGTACTTCTTCCAGGATTTCATAGGGTTTTCTTCCGGTACCACAATCATTAAATTTCTCATGTTTTCCCAATATTAATCCCCCTATGCGATCAAAGATACCATTAACTTTAAGCAATGAAAATACCCTTTCAACAGTTGATGCATCTTTTAATGAGTCTTCTAAGAGTAGAACATCACCTTCTAATATCTCAGGCATATAACGGCTTCCCCATATACCACTCATGGTATTAAGATTACCTGCAATTAATCTACCTTCTACCATACCCTCTTTACGAACTAACCATTTATTATCCATTGCTTTTTTTTGATCTTAATTGATTCTCCCAATCAATCATTTCTTCTGTCCAATGGTGTGGCATTTTAAATTGATAGCTATTTCTGTCGGTCATAAGTATCTCCTCAAAATACTCAAAAGTCATATCATTATATGGTTCCCATTCTCCAAAAGATGCGACTAGAGCAGGTCCATAAAAGGTTGTGATACCCGTTACAGCATAAATACCAAATAAAATAGCCGTCACATCCGAATAACCGATAATGATCTTAGGATCTTTCTTAAAGGCTTCATAATCGATATATGGTAACATAGAATTGGAATTCATGCCCCCCACTGTAGCCATAATGCATCGTACTTTAGGATTTCTTATTAGTTCATTTAATTCCTCTGTTCTTTCTCTAATGCTACCTGAGCGATAGTGGTCATGTTTTCCTGTTAAGCTTCCTTCACATATTATAAATCCTTTGCTTTCTAAGAAAGCTTTTCCACGTTTATACCGTTTTGGACATGTATGAGTTACTGGTTTTGATGGTGAGAATATTCCTATTGTATCTCCAATTTTTAATTGTGATAACATGATTTTCTCCTTTTGGTGAGGAACTAATTGCCTTCTAACCCAATCTTTTAGGCTAATATATTAATTCCTACAGTTTTTAGTAACAAAATGATACCATTTAATGAATTCACGGTTAAGCAACTGATCGTATCGGTCAACTATTTTATCTATCTTTACTAATTGATCATGTGTAGGTCTTTTATATGGGTTGTATCTGTATCTCCATTTGCTTAATTTTTCTTTTGCTATATGGGCTATTCTGTTATTCCCATCCATACTTATTTCTATGATATAACATAGGGCCTCCCATTTGTTACTATGACAGATTATTATAGCAGCATTCAACTTAACGTATTCAATATCCGTCTTCATCAAAATTGTGTATATTAATTCCACATCGACAATATGGCTATGTTCTATCAAAATTCTTTTCACTTCATTAGAAACACCAATTCTTCTATCTTCAAGAAATACCATAACTTCTTTTTTTTCGAAAAGGTTATAATCAATATTCGCTAGACATCTTAATAATTTCCTAATTATCTGTGGCCTTTCATGGGCTAAATATTTTTTTTAAAAGAGGCACTTCGTCAACTGTCGCTACATCCGTTAAACCTAATAAAGCACTATCATCTTCTTCATTTTCTTCCAGCCTCTGAGAATAATAGCCTACAAAGTCATTAAAGCCCATTTGCTCTAATAAATATCTACCAAAGTCTCTGACTGCGGAATACTTATCTACTAAAGCAAACAATATTGATTCAGGGGTGTTAAAGAACTTTCTTTTATACATGTCTCTTATTGTAGAGACCCTTACTTTATAAGACTTATCTTTGAGTAAAATCTTATACTTACTAAGCAAATAATCATCTGGCATACGCTTTAGTATACTTTCAATTATATAACCACGCACTTTATTGTTGGGTTCATTCAGAAAAGCTTCTATCAATCGCTTATGATCAACTAGTGGATTATCAACTAATTTTTCATAAATGAATTGTCGTCCTGTAATATCCGCGTAATTCAAGCATTCAACTATCACATCTGTCATCTTATGATTACTCATGTAACTTTCCATTTTGTTCCTTATACAGCTCACATTATTTCTTGTAAAATTATCCATATGCATAAATAAAGTGTAATAATGAAAGATATTGTTAAGATTGTTGGGACAGATATAGTTAAGTATATATTTAATTGCCTTTTTATTAATAGCTTTTACCCAATCATTACATCGTATAATGACAAATGGCAAAATCGCCGGATTATTAATTTCTATCAAGTAATCCAGAGCTTTTTCTCGAAAATAACCATTAGGGTGAAAAGTCGAAAGTCCTACAATATTAATGATATCTACTGCATGCATATTGTCACTTAGTAGTGATTCTATTTTTTCATTCTTCCAATCATATGACCAATTATAAGAAGACTTATCACGAAATTGCTTATCTATATTAATAAGTTTTTTATCATTAATGTGTCCCATTATCTTTGACAGGTGTTTTGTAGCCCTACTTTTCAGTTGAGTATCTTCAAGCAGTAAAGCCCAATAAATAATAGGTATTTCATTAATGTCAAGCTCTTCCTCATTTCTTAATAAAATTTTTCCAAAGTCATATTCAGGTATATACTTTTTATTGATATCTGATTTGTTTCGATTAAATAGCTTTTTTTAACACTTATACCCCTCCTTTATGACCGCCACTATCCATTGCTATTTACTTTCTAAACACCTATTTAGGCTTGGATTATTACGTATATTTTTTGTTATCGCAACATTTTCAAATCAATATTCTTCTAGGTATTTTTATTATATTATCAAATATGTAGTATTAATGCAACAAAAAAGTTGCCTTTTCAGGCAACCCTTACTTTAGCCATGTTATTTTGGGGTTGATTTACTATTGGCAAAGGCTAATATACCACCTAACGCAATAGATAATAGTGCAGCTATAATAATTCGGTATTCTTTTGGCATAAGGAATGTAATCGTATGAGCTGGTATCCAGAAGAAAGGTATCGTCTTAATCACAACAAAACTGGCAAATTTGCTCCAATTAGCCTTTTTTAGTATACTTTCATATGTCGGTTTAATACGCATACCATATTTTATATCGAGATATGCATCAGACAGCATATGCATAGCCATGAATACAGGTGCAAAGAAGATATTCATCAGGGCAGATGTGAAGAAAGCAAATGCTAGCTTAGATGAACCTCCAGGTAAATAACCCAGTTCCAAACAAGCGATCACACCACCTGCAAATAGTTGGAAAATAAGCGTGATTAACATACCAATTAATCCCCATATGATAACTCTCCAGATAAATCCTGCAGGTTTTTGCCACTTACCTTTTCCAATCCTTAAGGTAAGTAATTCACCCATGGTCGATAACAGTGCAAATTTCACAAAACCGCTTATATAAGGATGTGCTCCAGTCTGCGTAATAAATAGTTCATTGGTCCATGGCGATACAATATACCCTATTACCAAGATCAACATTGCTCCCCATAAGAAATCACCTTTTTTCATCTTATACCTCCGAGTTATGTATTTTCCATATCACTTGCTATATACTTTATCATATTACATAAAAGATAACATATTACTATATAGAACTCAACTATTTGTTTCCAATACTTAATATAATAACCATAACATCTTCCATAACTTAATTTAATTCCTTAGTTATTATTAGGTTTTCATAAACAATACAAGAGACATCCACAATGGATGCCTCTTATTATCCTCATAATTACTTATTCTGTTATAAAATAACTATCCCAATTTTCTTCTTTACTTTCTTCACCTAATAATGTTTTCATATCTATTTCAGTTATGTAATTTTTTATCACTATGTGGTGCTTCATCTAAATACTTCTTGAATTCTTCTTTCGTAAACTTCCCTAAGTCTTTTTTATTAAGATTAGCAATCCACACCATGGGGTTATGTATTACTTTATACGCATCGCCAGTCTTCTTGAATGTATATTTCTTCCGATAGCATTGGTAGATGTCTTCACCTTGCATTTCTACCATGACATAAACATGAAACCAATCATCTTTCTTATAATCTGGATACACTTCACTAATCTTCATGTTATACATGTATTTTTCAATTAACGAAAGGAATTGTTCATATTCCTCATATGTGATCATACTACCTAGAAGATACTCTTTTGATTGAGCTATGTCTTTACCTATAAAATCTTTCATTGTTATAGGCTCATCCGTAGGACGCATATTGGGATATAACATCGTATCATCTACATTCTCATCGTTCTCTACATAACGGGTATGCACTTCACGATAATCGTCATAAGACAATTTAAAGTGGCGTAGAAGGTACTCTTTTGTCTCAAGTTCTTTTATAATTTCACTAGGCAATAACCCACCAGCTTGATTTGACTCATCTCCTGTTGTGTCACTCTTTTCCATATCCTCTGTTTTTGCCACACCATTATCTGAGTCCTTCGTTTTACTACATCCAATACTTGTTAACATAATACAACACACTACTATTAACACCATTAACTTCCTCATATCATTTTCCTCCCATCAGCCCTCAGCTGTTATTTTGAAATGATCTTAAGTTCCTTCACTGGACCATCATTGTTACATATTATAATTTCTCGTATATATCCTATCTAACATCAATTTAACTTCTTGCTGTTGTTTTGGAAATAGACGTGAAAATAATAATCGAATAGCTTGCTCTGAATGAGCATCAGTACATACCTTTGCATTGTATGTCACGTTATTAAAGCTTACAACAGATTGTCCTCTTCTAATACCTTCTGTTTCTATTGCAATATAACAGTTCTTAATCATAGCAATATCTGGATCAATCAGATACATAATAACCAATACATCATGAGGTATAAAGCCTCTTACCTCAAGCTGTTTCCAATAAAAGTCCACATATGTTTGAGTAATTTTATATATGGTATGTGCTAACTCTGAATCAATTGTATTGAATATTTCCCGCACATCAGATGATATCTGCATCTTATGGGTACCATCTAGACCAATCATTACTTTCTCCGGAATATGGGATGCAACTATAGCTTTAGCTGCTTCAGCATCATTAAAAAAAGTTGGCTTCAGCATAAGCATTTACATTACCACCTTCTATTGCTCCGCCCATCATGACGATTCGCTTTACAAGCTTCATGGTTTCTGGTTCTTTCTTAATAGCTTCTGCAATATTAATAAGTGGACCTAATGTTGCTAATGTAATCTCGCCAGGATTCTCTTTGATGGTTCTAAGAATATAATCCACCGCATACTCATCTTCATAAGACATGTCAATCATATCACAACTAACCACATCCCCCATAGCATCTCGACCATGAATCTCTTCAACGATATCAAATCCATGTCCATGACTTAGTTTGCAACCTTTGTATACTTTTATATCTGTTCTACCCATCATGGTAAGAATCTTCATGGCATTATTGGTTACATCTTCAAGTCTTCCATTGCCTTCAACTGTTGTAATACCTTCAATTACTATTTCTTCTGATTGTAATGCTAACATAATAGCAAACATATCATCTATGCCCGGATCCGTGTCTATAATTATTCTCTCCATTTTTCTTCCTTTCAGCTTGTGCTAAAAAATTATCTATTCTACTATTCTTTAGATTGTTTATGACTATCTACTCAAATAAATCACAGTCTTTATCTTTTGATTTATTTGAGTAGATCGTATCAATTTTCTTATCACATTTAAATGTAACCTACAAAACATATTGTTACTAACTACTAACACTTAATATCACTATACCAAATTCATCTTACAACATCAATAGATTTAGTTATTTTTTTTAATATTTTTTTAATAAATCATAAAGAAGCCATCTACTCCTATAGATGACTTCCTTCCTTATTTTATATAATACTTCCCAGCAACAATAACTCCTCATTATTCTCATAAATCATATCAAATTGATCAATTGGTAGTGGATTCTCACCAAGTCCTACTTCAATGGTGTACCCAGGCTTTCTAAAATCCTGTATATACCAGTCCTTGTAACCCGCCAAACTCTGACTGAGCGTTTCTGAAGCCAATTCATAACCACTGGCTCTAGCAAATGCATCGCCAATAATGATACTTACCTCTGGTTGCAGGTCTTTAAATTGCCAAAAAATAACTTGACCTTGGGTATGGTAAGCCAGAACTAACCTTGTGGTTATACTTCGGGTCAGATTAGCCATAGCATAAGATTCTGGTTCTGATTCTGGTGCTGTACCTGCGTATAAATATGGACCTGGTCCCGTAACACCGAACTCACCTTCTAACTCCTTATACTCTTCCCAGCCAGCATTATAATTTCGATTAAGATCCACGCCACGAATATTGGCTTTCCAATCATTAAAATTGTCACTATCAAAGTTCCACGCGATAAGTTGCTCTTTGTTTTTAGCATATTCATTGGCACCATTAATAACCAAATCTATGCCATCGGGATTTACCATTGGAACAATGTGAATAGTTGCCTTATTCCAGATATCATCCGTGCTATATCCACGTATGGACCCTTTTCTTACATAGACCTCTAAAAAATTTTCTAACCACTTCATGAGTAGTGGCGATGTAATCCATTCATTGGCATGATGTGAGGCATTATAGATGACATGGTTTGGACCAGTACCTATTGTTATATGGTAGAGTTGCCTGCCATCGATACTTTCTCCAATACTGTCATACGTCATCATAGGGTAACGTTTTTTTTAGGGCTATGATGTTGTTTTCCATAATGTCATAAGTATACGGTACGTTAGTCGGTACAATCTGATAGTTAAGTGGTACGATAATTGTCTGCCCAATTTCAAGCATAAAAGGATTAATACCAGGATTAGCTGTTACAATACGCCATACGTCCGTTTTAAAAGCGTTGGCTATGTTGTATAGGGTATCACCTTTTTGAATGGTATATGGCACATATCCCATGATATATTGATCTATTCTATTTATTGTTTGAGCATCTAATTCTCCTGTTTGAGTCAAATTATTATTTTTTTTGAAAAATTTTTTTTAGAGAATCTTTTGTATAATTTCCCCAAATTCCATCAATAATATAATTATAATAACCTAATTTATTTAATAAGCCTTGAATCTCGCGTATTCGAGACTTTGATAAATTGTCCAATATACATCACCTAAGTTTTTTGTTAATTTATCTTATTATAATTTTTGTTAAATGTACCTTGTACCATTATTTTACTTGTTATTTTTCGAAAAAAATACAGAAACTAATAGTAAGATTAAACCTCGAAAAGGTGATGTATCAATGGTCTCTTTCAGGTTAATCATAAATCACTAAAAAAAGGAGGATTCTTTATGAATACAAGAGGTATTGATATAGTTGCCCTTATCTTAGTTATCATTGGTGCAATCAACTGGGGTCTTATCGGCTTTTTCGAGTGGGACTTAGTTGCAGCTATATTTGGCGGCATGTACACAGTAGCTAGCCGTATTGTATATGCGCTAGTAGGTATCGCAGGTATATATTCATTAACCTTCTTCGGAAGAATTAGAGGAGAAATGTAGGTATACTGACAAGCATCATGTACTATATTTTACTAACCATTCTATGGTTGGTCCATAAACCATATATTATGATTATCATGATATATGGTTTTCGTCTGTCTTCTGCCTTTATATTTCTACACAAATAAATCGCTAAATAACACATAGAATCACTTTATTTTCTTTCAACATTAACATTAGTTTATGATATGACAATATATATTGGTATATCAAACTTATTACTACAATTTCTTGTATTATATTAAGCCATATCACCCAATATTTTTTTTAAATTAATTATACCATTTCTATTGTAAATAATATGTGAAAGTTATATAATAAAAGAGTAAAGTTATTAATATTTTAAGAATTGCATCATATCATTCTTAAAACATATCTAATTGATGATCCCGTACATAACGCGTGGGATTCATCTCACTACAAGTTAATATGTTCCATCTATCAATTAGGTGAAAAATTCTTAAGGAGGAGATTGCTATGATAAGATTAGTTGCTGGTGATACTGGGGAAGGTAAGACAAAAGATTTGATTAGAATGGCAAACGAAGCAGTCAAAATGACAAAAGGTCATATCGTTTATCTTGATGGCGATAGCAGTCATATTTATGATTTACACCATGATATCCGATACATCAATGTTTCTGAGTTTCCTATAAATGATTATAAAGAATTTTTTGGTTTTATGTGTGGTATACTTTCGGAGGATAATGATATTGATCAGATTTATGTAGATGGTCTATTAAGAATGGCTCATTTACCTATTGAAAATGATCATACAAATGAATTAATTGGAAAACTTAAGGCAGTTTCAGATAGTCTTAACGTGCGTTTTATTATTAGTGTTAATTGTGATACAACTGGTCTGCCAGTTTCTTTAAAAGAATATTTGGTTGCATAACATTGAAGATTAGCCGCCTATTTATAGGTGGCTTTATTAATTATCTATTTTTAATTTAAAACTTTACATTCCCCAGACATCAAAAAAGAAGGAGTTTAACTGCTCCTTCTTAATTTTATGAACGTATTACGCTTCGCCATTCTAAATCGCCACGTTCTAAAGCTTTTACTAATAATTCAGCTGTTGCTAAGTTCGTTGCGATTGGTATGTTGTGAATATCACATAAACGAATAACCGATGCAGGGTCTGGTTCATGTTGTTTCTGTGATAGCGGATCTCTTAAGAAAATCACCATATCAATTTGATTATGAGCTATCTGAGCTCCTAATTGCTGCTGACCACCAAGATGACCTGCTAGATATTTATGAATGGAAAGATTCGTTACCTCTTCTATTAACCTTCCAGTTGTTCCTGTAGCGTATAATTCATGCTTATTAAGAATATTACGATATGCAATGCAAAAGTTTTGAATTAATTTTTTCTTATTATCATGAGCTATTAAACCAATATTCATGAACTTACCCCCTTTTAGTAGTAAGATGTTTTTCTATGCACACTTATATTCAATACTAGACCAATTCCAATCATATTTGTTAAGAGGGAACTTAGTCCATAGCTAATAAATGGTAATGGTATTCCCGTATTCGGTATAATTCCTGTTGCAACTCCCACATTGACAAAAGTCTGAAATATGATGATGGCTACAAACCCTACTACAACCAACATACCATATAAATCAACGGCATCTTTTGCTATCCACAGACATCTCAGAATCAACAACAGAAGTACAAATAACGTAACACTGCATCCAATAAAGCCAAATTCTTCGCCAATAATAGCAAAGATAAAATCTGTTTGAGGTTCTGGTAAGTAATTGAATTTATTAATCGTACCACTATACAACCCTTTGCCCTGAAGCTGCCCAGAACCAAGAGCTTGAATAGAATAGTTAGTCTGCCATAAATTGACACCTTCACTCTCAGGTACATAAAGCTCTTAATACGATTCACTTGATGTGTCTCAAATATTTCCTGGTCTGGTTGTTGACTATACCATATGGTTACAAATAGTAATGGTATGGCTATAAGTAATGCAGCAGCAATATACTTATAGTTAATACCTGCTGCAAAGACAATAATCACAAGTATAACTATAATAACAAGCGACGTCGACAAATCAGGTTGTTTATAAATCAAGAATGTAGGTATTAAAGTTAATATACCCAACTGTATAAGGAAAAAACAAATTATTAATCTTATGCTTATTTTTATCAATAATTCTAGCTAAGAATATCACCATCATAATTTTAGATAACTCCGATGGCTGTATAGATACCCCTATATTAATCCATCTCACAGCTCCATTAACATCATACCCAATAAATCTTACCGCTAATAATAGTATAATATTAAATGCATAAATAAGCCAGTAAAATTTTCCAATAAAATGATAATCGATAAAAGAAATACCAATCATCATGACAAAGGTGACAATAAAACCAATTCGCTGTTTATTCCATTTTAATGGATTTCCATTACTATTAATCTGAGTGGCACTACCAATGGCAACAATTCCAATGGCAACCAAAGCTATTACGATTATAATAATAAAAAAATCATATTTTCTGAAGTTATAATTTCGAAACACTAACTGCACTTCTTTCTATTATTATGACTTTTAACGGTTAAAATTAACCATAAAAAAGTAAATATATTTTATTTTGCTTTTCTCATTTTCTTAATAGGAATGTTAGCATACAAAGCTGGTACAATAGCATCACTGATTTCAGATTTTGTATTGCCCATCTTAACATCCAAACCTTCTTCATCGATTTCCATGTATTTACTGATTACATTAATGATATCTGTTTTGATCATATCCAACAACTCTGGAGAACAATTTGCTCTATCATGAATCAGCACGAGTTTAAGTCGGTCTTTCGCAACTCTTTTTGATGTTTTTCTACTTAATAATGGCATACACGTCCCTCCTTAATTACCAAATCTCATAAAACTTTTAAGTTTACTAAATAAGCCGCCTTCATTTTCAAAATTAAGAAAAGGCACTTCTTCACCTATTACACGTTGCGTAATATTAGCATATGCTTTTCCTGATTGCATATTTGTATTGCCTACAATTGGCTCACCATTATTGGTTGAAATAACAATATGCTCGTCATCAGGTATCGCACCTAATAGCTTAATAGCTAAGATCTCTACCACATCGTCTACAGACATCATGTCACCTCTTTTAACCATGTCCGTGCGAATACGGTTAATAATAAGTTCAGGATTTCTAAGATCATTGGCTTCAAGTAAACCAATAATACGATCTGCATCACGAATAGCTGAAATCTCTGGAGTTGTTACAACAAGTGCTCTATCTGCGCCAGCAATAGCATTTTTAAAACCTTGTTCAATACCTGCAGGACAGTCTATGATAATATAATCAAACTCTTCTTTTAAATTTTCACTTAATTTTAACATCTGCTCTGGTGTTACAGCATTCTTATCTCTTGTCTGGGCTGCTGGTAATAGGTACAGATTCGGATAACGCTTGTCTTTAATCAAAGCTTGTCTTAAACGACAATTCCCTTCAATTACATCAATAAGATTATACACGATTCTATTCTCTAGTCCCATAACAACATCTAAGTTTCTAAGACCTATATCAGCATCAATTAAACAAACTTTTTTATTTTCCATTGCCAACCCAGCACCTAAATTAGCCGTTGTTGTTGTTTTTCCTACGCCGCCTTTTCCAGATGTTACAACAATTACTTCACTCATAGAAATTCTCTCCTTTTTTTTCAATTAATTTTAAAATCCTGTTCAAAATATTCTAGTTCATTGTAGATATTTCTATTTAAAGGCTCAATACATATTCTACCTTCTTCAACATACGCAATTTGTGTCTTTGAGGTTTCTTTGCAATCACCCATTTGTGCTGACGATCTTCCCATTATATCGCCTATTCGAAGTTGCATAGGATCCATAGATAATGCCACAATAAAAGGATTCTTTCCATTACAACCTTTAGCAATTACTGTTCCTTTCAATGCACCAAGAACAATGACATTACCACCGGCTGTAACTTTTGCACCTGGGTTGACATCACCTATGATAATTACACTATTATCGACAGTCAATTCTTGTCCTGAACGAAGAGTTCCTCTATGAAATACAGCCATCTGACCATTATCAGAAGAGGACATTGCCTCTTCTGGTTCTTGTTGCTTCTGACCATTTTCCTCCATAATGCAGATGACTTCCATATCCGAATGACTTGTAATGATATCAATAAGTACCTGTTGTTCTGTATCCGTTAACTCTCTACCTGTGAAAGTAATAGCTACTTTGGCATTCTTAAAAAACTTTTTTGCATCCGTTAATTTTTTAATTAACGTTTCCTTTATATTATCAAATGTAGCTAACTCATCTAATATAATGGTAAGTCCATATTTATTACCTTTAATGAGTAAACTTTCGCTCATATAAAGCATCCTCCTATTATCATTTCATTCCCTACCATATTTCTGTTAATCTTCAAGTCTATTATCCATGGTTGTAGTATCTGTTTTGCCATTTATATCATAATAGTCCTCTATAATTTCCTTAACCACTTTTCCTGCATTTTGTGATGTATCACCAAATGGTATAGATACAACAACGGCTATTTCTGGTTTATCATATGGAGCAAAAGCAGTAAATATAGCATGATCAGGACGTGTTTTTGTTTGTTGAGCTGTGCCTGTTTTACCAGCAACTTCTATTGGTAAATCCTTAAAAATAGAAGCAGCAGTACCACCTGGACTTGTTACCATTAACATGCCTGAATATATTGTTTCAAGATGATCAGGATTAAATTCGCTCTTGGTCGCAATATTTGGTGTGCGTTCTTCATAGACTACACCATTATGCTGAGATACTTTATCAACAATATTCAGTTCATAATTCGTACCACCATTAGCAAGTGTCGTAATATAACGAGCTATCTGTATTGGTGAATATGCATTGTCCTCTTGTCCAATTGCTGCTCTTACAGGATCAACCGTTGGATTAGAAGGTGCATATTCATCTAATTCAATACCAGACTTAGTATCAAGTCCAAATTTTCTCACATATTCTTTTAATATATTTATACCAATGGATGAATTATAAATACCATTTTCATCTGTACCTAGTCGCATAGCTACTTCATTAAAATAATAATTACAAGAATCTCTAAGTGCTTCAGTTACTGTCTCATTCCCGTGTCTTCCTCTAGGCTTAGAATATATCCAACATTTAACAGGTGGTTTTATTTTCTCAAATATACCTGTGCCATAAATAATGGTGTTCTTGTTTATAACACCTTCTTCAAGCCCTGCCATAGCCGATATCATCTTAAAGGTAGATCCAGGTGCCTTTTTTTTCCTTCGTAGCCCGGTGAATAAGTGGCTCTGTTGGATCAAGATACAAGAGCTGATAGTAGTAATTATTATCGAAATTATTTACCAATCTATTATTATCATACCCCGGATAACTTACCATGGATAAGACTTCTCCTGTATTCACATCGACGACAACTGCTGATCCCGTACTAGTCCTGAGCTACTTGACTAGGTTTCAAATCAAGTAGATAATTTCTGTTTCATGAATGTAAGAGGTGATAGACGGCCAGATAATAGATTACTCTTTTCAGTATCATTAGCGTTAACAACCCCTTGTTCAATTAGCATCATGGATAAATCAAGATATGAGAATTTCTCATCTTCTGCCATATTTTTTCAATATATAGCGCTTGAAAGCATTGCGATTCAATATTTTGTTATTAATATAATCAATTGTATAATTATATATTTCTAGATTAGAAGGACGTTCTCCTTCTTTTTTACTAATATCGAATAAAATACTTTCTTCTTTGATACTATCATTCAAAAATTCATAGATACTGATTTCGTCATTTTTATATTCTTCATATGATTTACGTACCTTTTTCGTTGTTACAATTTTACCATCTTTCTCTTCTTCCACGGTCTTTCTTGTTAATAATATACCATTTTTTACTAAATTGTCAATTATATAGTCTAAATACCTATCTGTCTCTTCAGAATAAGTATTATTTCTACCAATTAGAGCGTCATTGATTGTTTTTAGAAGATAATCGTTATGTTTAATAAACGCTCCATAGATCCTATTTTGGTGCTCTCCATCTGTCGAGTCTTCCAATTGATCCATGGATATTACCGTATTCGTGAACATCTCTCCGTATAGCTCTTTAAGTAAGATAGTGGTTTTCTTCCTTATAGAAGGCTCTTTCAACGTTAAATTCTGTACAACTACATTGGCTATCTGTTGTTCAAGAGCATTATATGTTTTAATTTGCATTTCTCGATCAATGGTTAGAAAAATATCTTTTCCGGGTTGTGCTTCAACTTTATCTAAGACATTTCGTGTTCTACCACTACTGTCTACTTGTACTGTCTGCTTCCCATCTGTACCTCTTAGGTAGAGCTCCATCTGCTTTTCAATACCTACTTGCCCAACAATATCAAAAGCATTATAATCATGTGCTTTTAGCTTATCTAATTGAGCAGCTGAAATCTTTTTTGGTATATCCTAGAATATGTGAAAAATAAGGGATATCATTGTATACACGTTTAGGTTCAATGATAATATTTGCTCCAGGAAATTTACTATGATTTTCATTAATACTTGCTAAGGTCTTCTCAGAAATATCTTTTGAAATTTTTTTTAGTGGTTTATATTTCGTAGCACTAATGAGAAAAAACTCATATTTAACAGCCATAATATGAAGTGCTTCTTGATCCGTATATACTTCTTTTGGTATATCAAAATATATTTCGCTACGCATATAAGTCATCATATCTTCAGGTGATATAGCCGCTTGTTCTTCTGTTAAATTTCTTGTTCTATATATTTCGCGCTTAAATCTTGCAATAGAAGAATTAGAACCACTGAAAGCTAATGCACCATCTTCATTAATGATAATAGGAAATGTGAGTTCAAGTTGGTCGCCATTCTCAATGATAATGGTGATTAATTCATGAATCATTTTTGTACGATCTTCAACAATGGTACTATCATCTAACATAACAGTGTAAGCTAATTCATTGGTAGCAAGAGGCATACCATTTCGGTCATAGATATTTCCTCTTGTCCCTTCAATAGGCAATTCTTTCTCGATGTGTATGCTAAATTTATTTGCTAGGTCCTGTCCTTGTACAATCTGTAACTCAAAGACACGACTAATTAATACCCAGAATATACCGAGAACACAAAGGAGCAATAGAAATAAACGATGCTTTATGACTTTCCATATATTTTTTAACAATTCTCGCATCAATTGCTACCCGCCTCCCTTTCTGTGCGTGTGGTTAATCGCATATTAATATAATGATAGAATTTGTATACCAGTACAGCGACCAAAGCTGTATATACAACTTCAGGTATAATAATATTTCCCATATAATAACCCATGTTTAATTTTCCACGAAGCAAAAAATGTAAATATGTATACATATAATCCAAATATCAAATCACATATGGATATGACTAATGTAGGAATAAGTACACTTTCTTTATAAATGATTCTATATAGATAACCACTGAAAAATCCTAGATACATATAAATAAGTGCATAAAATCCTAATACTCTTCCAAAGAATATATCTTGAAGTAAACCACAGAAAAATCCAATAATGCCACCCTCATATTTCCCTCTTAATAGTGCAATCGACACTGTTGTAATGAGTAGTAAATTAGGTGTTATATTGTTTATACTGATATACATCTTCAGAGATCCATATAATACAATATTAACGATTATTAAAAGTATCGAATAAATAATGCGTCGCATACTTTTATCTCCTTACTTTTCTTTTAGTTTCTCTTTCCACACTTGGTTAATAACAAGAACTTCTTCTAAGTGCTTAAAATCAACAGCAGGTTCAATGACTGCTGATTTATTAAGTTGATTAGGATTTTCATTGATTTCTTTAATTGTACCTATCAATATACCCGGTGGATATACGTCAGATAGATGGGACGTGACGATTTCGTCCCCAACAATTATATTGGCTGACTCATCAATAAACTCAACTTTACAGTATCCAGCATATTCTTTTTCTCCTTCAACAATACATGTATCAGAAGTTCTAAAAATCTTAGCGCTGACACGACTTGAATCATCAATAATGGTTTTAACTTTAGCAGAGCCAGGAGCTACTTGGAATATGTGACCTACTAAACCATTACCAGCCATTACAACCATATTGATTTTCAAACCATCATTCGTACCTTTATCAATTGTAAACCCATCGTACCAATTACCAGGATCTTTACTAATGATAGATGCTCCTATTTTAGGGTAACTAGGATACTTTTTATCAAGTTCATATAGATTACGCAGACGTTCTAGCTCTGTTTTACCCTGTTCAAGTATTTTATTTTCATAACGTAATTTATCCACTTCTTCAGTCAAGTCACTATTCATCTTCTCTAAGCTATTAACATTTTTTGACAAAATCGATTTTATCAATTATCCAATCACCAAATATATTGACACCTTTTTGCATGGGTACAACAACATATGAGACACTTTTTTCTACCGCACTAATTTCTGATCGTGCTTCCCATGTAAAGATAATGAGTACAAGACATAAAAGGGTCATAGCTAGTAAGATGTATTTGGATGGAAATTTTTTTTCGTCGAATCAATGTGAACCCTCCTATATAATTTATAAAAGTCTATTTCAGCTTACTTTCACGTTTGGATGATTCCAAAACACTTTCATACTTCTTCATGTTTTTTTTAAGTACCTCATTAATGCCATTAACAACACATTCAATGGGTATATCTACTGGATTAATGGATAAGGATGTTTCCTGGCTAATTAGTGCACCTAAATTGTTCAACAAAGAACTTCCTCCTGTAAGATAAACACCTGTTTCAAGTATATCTGATGACAATTCCGGAGGTGTCTTTTCTAGAATAAATTTAATAGCATCAATGATAACGTTGATATCCTCTCTCAAAGCATTGTGAATATCTTCATTAGATACGGTCACTCTTTTGGGTAGACCTGTTACCACATCACGGCCAACTACATCTGCATACACCAGCTCTTCATCAGGATCTAACCATACATATCCTATTTCTTTTTTTAATCTTTTCAGCAGACTTTTTACCAATATAGATACTATATTTTCTCTTAATATAGCTTGCTATACCGTCATCAAACTTATTTCCACCGATTTTTAACAGCTTACTAATAACAATACCACCAAGTGAAACAACTGATATTTCCGTCGTTCCTCCTCCGATATCCACAATCATATTACCAAAAGGTTTGAGAATCTCGATACCTGCACCAATAGCGGCTGCCACAGGCTTTTCAATAAGGTATACTTTTTTAAATCTAAAACCAAGATGTACAAATAAGTCATATAATGCTTTTCGTTCTACTTCTGATACATCATTAGGTACACTCACGATAGCTAAATTATTAGCGAATTTTTTGCCCATTTTAAGTAATTTAAGTTGCTCTTTTAATAATTGTGACATAGGATCAAAATCTGCAACAACCCCATATTTTACTGGGCAATTCATGATGATATGTGAAGGTGTCTTCTCCAACATATCATACGCTTCTTCTCCCACAGCCACTATGCTATTTTTCTTTTTATCTACTGCTATGATTTCAGGTTCGGCTAATATAATGCCTTTTTCTTTCTGACCAATGTGCATAATAGACGTACCCAAATCGAACCCTAATTCTCGATTAAACATATAGTACTCCTTTCAAAATTCCTAGTGCTTTTTTAATTACGCTATGTAGCACTAAAATCAACGATGGTTACGATTAATAAGTTATAGGGCATAGACATTGGTTAGAAGAAACTGTATCCATGACCGAACACTCTATTTATATTATCTCCAAATCACGGTTAATTTCTTCATCAACAACAAACCTTATGATATTTAATTTTCAACTTTATATTATTCCTCGTTCTTTAAGACTTATATAATTTCCATCTCCAATAATAATATGGTCAAGTAGTTTTATACCGATAATATCGCCTGCTTCGATAATTCTTCTTGTTATGGATATATCTTCACGACTTGGCGCTGGATCTCCACTTGGATGATTATGTAATAGTATAACGTGAACTGCATTATGTCTTAAAGCTTGAATGAATACTTCTCTTGGGTTAATCAAAGATGCATTAACTGTACCAACTGTTAAAAAATTTATCTGTAATTATCTGATTTTTTCGTGTCTAAAAATACGATTTTCAAATGTTCTTGCTGTAAATAGCGCATTTCTTCCATGTACAAAGTTGCAATCGAACCTGGGGAAGATATCTTAAGTTTAGCTTCTGCATTGTACTTAGATATGCGCTTAGATAACTCAGCAATGGCCTTGATTTGTATCGATTTTACACGACCAATACCAGGTACTTGTTGTAAGTCATCTAATGACAAATCATAAATTCCCCTTATTCCCTGTTTTTTTATACCCAGAATACGCTGTGCTAGTTCGATGGAACGTTCTTTTCTAGATCCACTACGAATGATAATTGCCAATAACTCTGCATCAGACAAAGTACTTGGTCCATACATTTCAAATTTCTCATAAGGTCTTTCTGATGAGGCAAGTCTTTTACTCTCATCCTTGTGTCATTCTCCACTATCTATACCCCCTAATAGATCAATAGAATTTGTATTCAGTTAAGAAAATATCTCCCTTTTACATGTATTCTTAACTAAGGGCATCATATATTTCAAATAAACTAAATGTTTAACTCAACATATATATAATAGCCTTAATCAAGAAGGTAGAGGTTATATAACTTATTGCTTAAGTACAGATAGAAATAGAGTCAAGGTTAGATCTCAACACACGCACCTGGTATCATGAAAAGCAAGTCCAAAAGGTGTAAAGGTTGACTTCTTGAACACTCAACTCTATAAGATACATACATTATGCAGCTCGTATGACTAACACTTAAATTAAATTAAAATAGTCAATACCTAACTTATGAAACCCTTTATATAGTTTGTTAATCGGCAACCCCATCACATTGTAGTAATCGCCACGAATACCTTCTATTAAAACAGACCCTATACCCTGAATGCCATATGCTCCAGCTTTATCCGCTGGTTCGCCCGTCTTAACATAGGCACTTATCTCCTCATCACTTAATTCTTTCATATTGACTTCTGTGATTTCGTGTGATAGATACTGTTCACCTGTGCCAAGATCTAGTATAGCTATACCAGAATACACATAATGCGTTTTTTCCACTTAATGCTTTTAAGTACTCGCCAGCTTGATAATCATCATTTGGCTTGCCCAAAATTTTATCATCTAAGACCACAATTGTATCACAGCCAATAACCATAGCGTCTTCATCTAAGTTCTTTGCAATATCTCTTGCTTTTTCTATAGCTAGAGTCTCAACATACTCTTTAGGACTCGTCTGTTCAAATGCGTCTTCATCTATCTGACTAACTTTTATATCAAATGTTAAGTGTAATCGCTTAAGTAACTCACTTCTTCTTGGTGACCCAGAAGCTAAAACAATATTTTTTCAAGTTATCACTTCCTCTTCTTATGCTTGTCCTGCATTAGATTTTTCTATAAACAAAGATACCAGCAATAATACCCAATATGCTCGCAACAGTAATATCAAAATGAAGCTGAAAGACAAACAATACAATGCCTAGATCTAATGTTACAGGATTCTTCATGCCAAATGGCTCACCGAAATTGATCAATGGATCAAGCCATGTAACATCTTTTACTAAGGACCCTATAAAAGAACCTAATACTATTCCCGCTAAAATAAGTAAGAATAAAGCCCAACCATTCTTATCGCTTCTTCGATAACTCATGTTATTTCACCCCTTCAAAAACTAGTCCGAAAATCATAAATAAAACCTGGCAGATTATGATTATTCAATTGTCATGGTCATTTCATGATTTTTTCATCGAAATAATTTTAACATATATAGAAAACTTTGTATATACGTCTACATTATTTTTTTTATTAGAGTTTTCTCTATTATTGTGAATTATCCCATAGAAAGACATTTTTTCTAAGTCTTTTTTCCTAAAAAATGGCAAAAGAAAAAAACGAGTATTCACTCGTCTTATTCTTTGTCTTTTACTGTAATAGCATTGGTTGGACATTTCTCCACACACTTCATGCATGCTGTACATTTATCATAATCAATTGTTGCTAAATTGTTATCTACATGAATAGCATCAAACTCGCATACTTTAGTACATAAACGACATCCAATACAACCTACATCACAACTTAGTTTCACTTCTTTACCTTTGTTAACAGAATTACACTCTACACGCACTTTACTGTTATAAGGAATTAGTTCTATAAGACTCTTAGGACAAGCGCCAACACACATACCACATGATGTACATTTTTCCTCATCTACCACTGCAATACCATCCACAACATGAATAGCATCAAACATACAAGCTCTTACACAGCTTCCAAGACCTAAACATCCATATTCACATGCTTTTGATCCATGGCCTTGTAAGAAATTTGCATTTTTACAATCCATAACACCATTGTACTCATATTTTTCTCTGGCTTTATCACATGTTCCTTGACATTTTACATAAGCAATTTGTTTACCGTCATCTGAACTTTCTATTCCTAATAATGCCGCAATATTCTCTGCACAACTTGATCCACCTACTGGACATCCACTGGGTATTGCTTCTCCTTCTACTACTGCTTTAGCAAAAGCATCACAACCTGCATAACCACAACCACCACAGTTAGCACCAGGAAGTATATCTCTTACTTTTGGAATCATGGGATCAACTTCTACTGCAAACTTCTTAGCTGCTATTCCAAGTCCTAAAGCAAAGATAATACCTAAACCACCAATACTTAAGGCAGGATATATGATATTATTCCAATCCATTATCTGCATCCTCCATTCTCTATAGTATACAACGTTATTTTATAAGACCTGAAAATCCTAAAAAGGCTATTGCCATAAGACCTGCTGTTAATAATACGATTGGGTAACCTTTAAATGGTTTTGGCACATCGTTAAATTCAATTCGTTCACGAATACTTGCTAAGATAACAATGGCTAATGTAAAACCAACAGCTGTTCCAAATCCATTGACAATACTCTTAATAAGTGAATATTCAGCTTGCATATTGATTACAGCTATACCAAGCACAGCACAGTTGGTTGTAATCAGTGGCAGATAAACACCTAGCGCTTGATACAAAGACGGACTGGTTTTCTGAATAACCATTTCAACCAATTGTACCAAGGATGCAATAACGAGTATAAAAGCGATTGTATAGAGATACTCAATGTTTAATGGATCAAGTATAAACTCATAGACAATATAGGATATAGTTGATGCCAGTGTCATTACAAATGTCACGGCAAGTCCCATTCCAAAAGCTGTCTCTACTTTCTTGGATATTCCTAAAAATGGACATATACCTAAGAAGCGCGTTAAGACAACGTTGTTAACCAATACAGCACCAATAAATAATAATAATAGTTCCATGGTTTCCTCCTCCTCTACGCTTTCTTAGAATCTCTGTCTTTTAAGTAATTAAATACTGCAAATAACAATCCTAGTACAATAAATGCGCCAGGAGCGAGTATTAAAATGTTCACCGGTTCATAACCTTTTGGCATAACCATCATTTCAAGAGAAGTACCACTAAGAACGGTGCCTGCACCAAATAATTCTCTTACGAAACCAATAATAGCAAGTGCTATGGTAAAGCCAAGTCCCATGGATACACCATCAACAATAGCAGGAAGCACTTTATTCTTCGCTGCAAAAGCCTCAGCACGAGCAAGAACCACACAGTTTACTACAATTAATGGTATGAATAAACCTAGTGCATCGTATAACGAAGGTACAAATCCTTGCAATAATAAGTCAACAATAGTTACAAAGGTTGCAATGATAACAATAAATGCAGGTATTCTAACCTTAGATGGAATGATGTTACGCAAGGCTGATATTACTAAATTAGAGAATAGTAATACCACTGTCGTTGCAATACCCATACCAAAGCCATTAAACGCTGATGTTGTAACAGCAAGTGTCGGACACATACCCAGTACTTGAACAAAGGTTGCATTATCATCAATCAAACCGTTTCTAAATATTTTTCCTAAATTCATTACTTGGCCCCCTTGCTTAAATGTTCATTGTAATACGCACTGGCTTCATTCACAGCATTTGTAACGGCACGAGATGTAATGGTTGCACCACTAATGGAATCAATCTCTTCATCACTACTAGCACCTGTTTTAACAACAACTAAATCTTCTGTGGGCTTTCCTTTAAACTGATCTTTAAAGGCAGGTTGATCAGCTTTCGCACCTAATCCAGGTGTTTCTGAATGTTTGATAATATCAATACCTGATACCACACCTGATGTTTCGATACCTACAATAATTTCTATCGTACCGCCATAACCTTCTTTTGTTTCAAGTTTAAAGGCATAGCCTGCAATTTGACCATCTTTTTTTTGCTGAAAAAATATTGATTATTTTAGAGCCCTCTGGTAAAGTCTCATCTATTTCTGTAAATTCTGCGTCTCCTAATACATTCTTAAGAGCATCATCTCTCGTCTTAATTTTTTGCTGTTCTAATGGATTCGTTTTGTTCGTT